>Ga0315289_10000058_pt1 | contig 172655 bp, 159 predicted proteins | sample YL17G11_40_MG_FD_203452 | JGI IMG/M metagenome (GOLD analysis project Ga0315289, IMG submission 203452) | Sediment microbial communities from Yellowstone Lake, YNP, Wyoming, USA - YL17G11_40 | ecosystem: Environmental > Aquatic > Freshwater > Lake > Sediment | place: USA: Wyoming | collected... | reverse complement strand
GACATAGAGATCATCGCGTCGCTCACTCCGCAGTACGACCTGGAGCGCTTTGGCATCGTGTTGAAAGCGACGCCGCGGCATGCCGACGTGCTCGTATGCTCGGGGCCGGTGACGCGCCAGGTCAAGGACCGGCTCATACGGATATACGAGCAGATGGCGGAGCCGAAGTTCGTTATTGCCATCGGGACGTGCGCCTGCTCTGGAGGAGTCTTCAAGGGCTGCTATAATGTAATGGAGGGGATTGACGCAGTGCTGCCGGTGGCGGCGTATGTCCCGGGATGCCCCGCGAGCCCCAGTGCGATCATCAACGGCGTTGTGCGGCTGCTTGGGAGTTTGGAGTTGCAGGAGGAGAGCGCTCCGGCCGCTGAGGGAGGGGCGTAGATGGCCGAAGAGCAGGCGATTCTGGAAGAGCTGACGGCGAAGTTCCCGTCTTTGAAGGACAAGGTGCGCGTCCAGCGGGCCAGGCGCCTCTTCGCACACGTGCCCGGCGAGGACATACGCGAGGTGTTCGGCTACGTCGTGCGGGACATGAAGTTCCCGATCCTCTGCACCATCACGGGCCTGGACGAGGGCGCCACACTGGGCGTCATATACCATCTGGGTCGTGAGAGCGGGGTAGTGCTGAACCTGGCCACGAGCGTGCCGAAGGAGCGGCCTGTCCTGGAAACGGTGACCGGTTACTTCCCCGCCGCGGAGGCCTACGAAAGGGAGCTTGTTGACTTGTTGGGCTTTCAGGTGCAGGGCCTGCCGGAGGGGCCGCGGTATCCGCTGCCCGACGACTGGCCGGCCGGCGAGTGCCCTCTGCGCAAGGACTGGAAGCCGGGTGCCCGTTTGGAGCCCGAGCAGGGCAAGGAGTCGCAAGATGCATGACCGAGAGAACATCAGGATCCCGATTGGCCCGCAGCATCCGGCCTTGAAGGAGCCCACCAGCTTCTCGCTGGCCCTTGACGGCGAGCGGATCCTCCAGGCGGGGGTGAGGCTGGGCTACAACCACCGGGGCATCGAGAAGGGGTGCGAGGAGCGCACGTACATCCAGGCTCTTTATCTTGTGGAGCGGATCTGCGGCATCTGCTCGCACTCCCATGCGACGTGCTTCTGCATGGCCGTCGAGGAGATTGCGGGGATTGAGGTGCCGAAACGCGCCGTATACATACGCACCCTGGTCGCCGAACTCGAGCGCGTGCACAGCCACCTCCTGTGGCTTGGCGTTGCGGGCCATGAGATAGGCTTTGACACGCTCCTCATGTACACCTGGCGGGACCGGGAGACCGTGATGGACCTCCTGGCGCTCCTCACCGGCAACCGCGTCAACTACGGGATCAACACCTTCGGCGGCGTGCGGCGCGACGTGAACCCGGAGCAGAAGGTGGCCGTGCTGAAGGGGATGGACCTGCTCGAGGAGCGGACAAAGTACTATATAACCGTCGCTTTGGAAGAGACCACTTTGATCGAGAGGCTCTCAGGAGTCGGCATGCTGTCCCATGACGATGTCCTCCGGTTGGGAGCTATCGGGCCGACGGGCCGCGCCTCCGACGTGAAGAGGGACACAAGGAAGGACGACCCATACGCCGCTTACGGCGAAATGCCCTTCAACGTCATCACGAGCGACCACTGCGATGTTTACGGCCGCACACTGGTCCGCGTCGGCGAGCTGATGGAGTCGTACAAGATGATACGCTGGCTCGTCAACAACCTGCCGGAAGGCCCCATTGCAGTGAAGTTCCCGCGGAAGGTCCCAGCGGGCGAGGCCTTCATGCGCTATGAAGCGCCTCGAGGAGAGGACGTGCATTACGTGCGGGCCAACGGCACGGACAGACCGGAGCGGGTCAAAGTGCGGGCGCCGACGCTGGCGAACGTCCAGGCTGTGGCGCACATGCTCAAAGACGGGTACCTTGCCGACCTGCCCATCGTGGTGGCGGCGATAGACCCTTGTTTCTCCTGCACGGACAGGCTCATCGCGGTGGCCGACGCGCACGGCCTGCAGCCAGGCGTCCTGACATGGGAGCAGGTGCGGCGGCACGGCATCGAGTGGTACCGCCGGCGCGGCGTAGACTTCACGCGGCTCAACAGCACGTTCAGGTGCGGAGAGAGCGGCTGATGGCCCGTGACCTCTTCTACATGCTGATCTTCCCTGGCTTCCTGTTCCTGGTCGTCTTCGCGCTGTTCGCGGAGTACGTGGACCGGAAGCTCTGCGCCAAGCTCCAGAACCGGGTGGGGCCGCCGTGGTACCAGCCCTTCGCTGACTTCATCAAGTTGGCCGCCAAGGAAGATGTCGTGCCGATGCTGGCGGACCGCCCGATGTTCAGATTCACCCCGATCGTTGCACTTACGGCCTCGATCGCGTCGGTCTTTTACATCCCCATCTGGGGACACGATGCCCTGTTCTCCTTCAATGGCGACGTGATTGTGGTCCTGTACCTGCTGACCATCCCGACGCTCACGTTCTTTCTGGGCGGGTGGTATTCGCGGTCGGTCTTCTCGATGCTGGGGGCCGTGCGGTCTATAATGCAGCTTTTCGCTTACGAGGTCCCGCTCTACCTGAGCATATTGGCGCCGGCGCTCCTGGCGAACACGTGGTCGCTCAGCGGGATGGCGCGCTTCTACTCTACGCATCCCCTGTACGCTTTGCTCAACGTCATCGGCCTGGGCGTCTCGCTGGTGGCGCTGCTCGGCAAGCTGGAACGTGTGCCGTTCGACACGCCGGAGGCCGAAACGGAGATCGTCGCCGGGAGCTTCACGGAGTACAGCGGCAGGCTTCTGGCCCTATTCCGCCTGGCGATCAGCGTCGAGATGGTCGTGGGCGCGACGCTCCTTGCGGCCGTGTTTCTGCCGTTCGGCCTGGAGCTCGGTGCGCCGGCTGCCTTCGGTCTCTACCTGGTGAAGGCGCTGGTCGTCATCTGCCTTCTGACGCTGTTCCGAACGGTCTTCGCCCGTCTCCGGATTGACCAGATGCTTCGTTTCTGCGCACAGGTCGTTGCGCCCATTGCGTTCGCCCAGGTGCTGATCGACCTTGTTGCCAAGAGGGTGCTTGCCCTATGAAAAGGCCGGGAAGGATGATATCGGAGGTGCTGCGGTCGGTGCTGCGCAAGCCCGCCACCGTCCTGTATCCGCGTGTGAAGGTGAAGATGCCGGACAGGTTCAGGGGCAAGCTGATCTTCCACCCGGATAAGTGCGTCGGCTGCCGGCTCTGCATGCGGGACTGCCCCACAGATGCCATCCAGATCCGCAAGGTGGGGGACAAGCAGTTCGAGGCCGAGATAGACATGGCCCGGTGCATCTGCTGCGGCCAGTGCGTGGACTCGTGCCTGAAGAAGGCCCTGGAAATGACCGCGGAGTTCGAGCTGGCGCAGCTCAAGCGTGAGACGCTTAAGCTGACTTACAGTGTGGAGCCGAAAGGGGCCGGCGCGAAAGCGAGCGATGACAAGCCTGAAAGCGATTCTGGGGGAGAAGCTGCAGAGGGCTGAGAGGGTCGCCGTCCTTGCCATAGGCTCAGCGCTCAGGGCGGATGACGCGGCAGGGATGCTGGCCGGCGAGGAACTCGCAGGGCTTTCGGCTCATGAGGGGGCGGGGGCGCGGGTCGCCGTCTTCCTGGGCGGCACGGCTCCGGAAAACTTGACCGGCGAAATCAAGAGGTTCCGGCCCACTCATTTGGTCATCCTGGACGCGGCGGACATGGGCAGGGAACCGGGATGCATTGAACTGATGGAGCCGGCTGCCCTGAGCCTCAACACTTCCGTCTCTACGCACGGGCTGCCCGTCGCAATGCTGGCTGACTACCTCCGCCGGTTCACGGGATGCGAGGTCATTGTGATCGGCATCCAGCCGGAGACCCGCGGGTTCGGGGAAGAGCCGTCGGAGAAGGTTCGAGGGGCGGCACGAGAGCTGGCGGCCGCCATTGCGGCCGCAGTGGGATTGTCCGGGGGTGCGGAAACTTAAGCCGTGGGCGCCGCCAATTCGCAGAGCCCTGGCAAGAGCCGCACGCCTTTGGCCGCTCTAAATGAACAGGGAGGCAAGCACCAGCGTAATTGTGGACAGCAGCTTGATGAGCACGTGCACGGACGGCCCGGCGGTGTCTTTGAACGGATCGCCGACGGTGTCGCCGACGACAGCGGCCTTATGCGCCGGGCTGCCCTTCGCCTGCACGTTGCCCTTCTCGTCGTGGAAAGTGCCGGACTCTATGAACTTCTTGGCGTTGTCCCACGCGCCGCCGCCGTTGTTCATGACCGTGGCGAGGACGATGCCGCTGATGGTCCCCACCATGAGGAATGCGGCCTCCGCCTCGGCCTTGAGGATGATGCCCACGATGATGGGCGCGCAGACGGCGAGGAGGCCGGGCAGGACCATCGCTCGGAGGGCGCCGCGTGCTGTGATGTCAACGGCCCTGGCGTAATCCGGCTTCGCAGTTTTCTCCATGATGCCGGGGATCTCGCGGAACTGGCGCCGCACCTCTTCGATGATCTGTTCGGCGACCTTGCTCACGGCACGGATGGCGAACGATGAGAAGAGGAAGATCAAGGCGGCGCCCAGCATCGCGCCAACGAACACCTCGACCTTGCCCAGGTCCACTCGGTGCGCCGCTTCCCAGATGGCTTTGCCCTCGGCGGAGTCCGCCCCGACATCGGCGGCGACCTGCCGCACCTTAGTAACCTTGTCCAGGTAGGCACTGAAGAGGAGGAACGCGGCGAGCGCGGCCGAGCCGATGGCGTAGCCCTTTGTCAGCGCCTTTGTCGTGTTGCCCGCGGCGTCCAGGGCGTCCGTGCCCTTGCGGATCTCGGCCGGGGCGCCGGCCATCTCGCAGATCCCTCCGGCGTTGTCCACGATGGGCCCGAACGTGTCCATGGCGAGGATGAAGGCGGCGGGCATCAGCATGCCCATCGTGGCGACAGCGGTGCCGAAGACGCCGTAAATGTATGCTTGCGATGGGTCGGGCGCGGCCTGCCGCCCGAGCCAGAACGACGCGATGAGGGCCGCGCCGACCGTGACGACCGGCGCCGCCGTGTTCTCAAACCCCACAGCTAATCCGGTGATGATGTTAGGCCCCGCGCCTCGCAACGATGCCTGTGCAATGGTCTTGACCGGCCGCCAGCGTGCTTCGGTGTAATACATCGTGATCAGGAAGAAAGCGACGCTCGTCAACAACCCCACGCCGCCGGCGTAGAAGAAGTACGTGCTCTTGAGCAGGTCGTGGGTGACGAAGTACAACGCGACTGCCGCCAGCACCACTGTCAGCGCGAATCCGCGGAACATGGGGTTCATCGGCTCTTCGCCCTCTTTGAGCTTCAGGCCCGGCGCCACGGTCGTGGCCCACACGCCGACGATCGAAGCGATGAGTCCGAATGCACGGACCACCAGCGGGAAGAAGATCCAAGCCGGGTTCTTCGTATTCGCGTAGATGGCGACGCCCAGGATCATGGCTCCAATGTTCTCGGCGACCGTGGACTCAAACAGGTCGGCCCCACGGCCGGCGCAGTCCCCCACGTTGTCGCCGACCAGGTCGGCTATGACGCCCGCGTTGCGGGGGTCGTCCTCAGGAATGCCGGCCTCCACTTTGCCTACCAGGTCAGAGCCGACGTCGGCGGCTTTGGTATAGATGCCGCCGCCGAGCTGCGCGAAAAGTGCGACGAAGCTCGCCCCGAAGCCCATGCCCACGATCAGGTAGGGCGCGTGCTCCGGCTTCGTGAAGCTGCCGTAGACCAAGAACATGACGTAGACGCCGATCAGGGACAGAGCGACGACGAGGAAGCCGCTCACCGCGCCGCCGCGCAACGCCACGGCCAGCGCCTGCCCCACGCCCCGTCGCGCCGCGCTCGCACAGCGCGCGTTCGATTTGACGGCCACGTACATGCCGATAATGCCGCTCAGCGCGCTCGCCGCGGCCCCCACCAGGAATGCAATGGCCGTCATCAGCCCTAACCGAGCGCCTACGACGCCGGTCTCGGAAAACTTCTCGAACCGGCCAACGAGGACGCCGATCAGTACGGCGGTGACGAGGGCCAGGGCGGCGATTGTGCCGTACTGGCGCGTGATAAACGCGACTGCGCCCTCGTGAATGGTGGCAGCGACCTCCTGCATCTCCTTCGTGCCGGTGTCGCGGCGAAGCACGTCATAGGCGAGGTAGACGACGAACGCAAGGGCGAGCAATCCCGAAATCGGAACGACCCATGCGAATGGAACAGCCCAAATGAGGCTCATCTGCTCACCTCCGTCCTCAGGACTACTTGGCAATTGCGTGACACGGGAAAATCACGCACCGGCAGGCATGCGGAAAAGCGGACCTGCTGCGAACCCCGGCGAGGTGCAAGCGGCAAGAACGAGCACGTGCACCAAAAGAGGTTAAAGGATAGCACCAGGCGCAGATAGTGTCAAGTTTTCGGCCGTCTTCCCGAGGCCCGGCCGTCCCTTTGCAGGGCGGCCGCTTGCGGCAGGAGTGTAGCAGCTACCCTGACGGGGACCTGTCCTTCTTTCGGGAAGGATGCACCAGGGGCCCGAAGAAATACCCGACGCCCACGAGCAGTCGCCACGGCAAGCCGAGCGCGAAGACTGGCATGACGTAAAGCACGTCCACTGGTCTGCGGACCGTGCCCACTGCGCCGGCCAGCGCTGTCTCGCCGAGCACCAGGAGGTTGAACGCTGTGATTGCCGCCAACCAGCACCACTCTCGGATGATGGCCGGATGGATTTGCTTGCCGAAGAAGGACGGCCACCAGTCCCGCCGCACAAGGAGGATGATCGCCACGAACGCCAGAGCGTTCCCGACGACGAGCGGCCATTCCCAGCCCAGCACCGGCAGCCGCAATGACAGGAACGCGCTCCACACGAAGAGCACCGCGCCTAAGACCAGCGCCAGGGGCAGATTGTACGCCGCCACAGGCAGCAGAAACAGGGAGAAGAACGCGGCTGCCAGCACGCCAGCGTTCAGCCAGTGCAGCCCGTGGAGCTTGTCTAACTGGGCGTCAGCCAAACCGTAGTCCAACGCTTTCCGCAGCGCTCCGGCCAGGCGTCCTCGGCTCCCCGGCATGTTGTATGTAACGGCGGCGGCGTCGCTCAACACAATGGAATACCCTGCGTCAGCGACCTTGACGGAAATGTCGAGCGGCTGGGCCGCCTCGGTGAGGCCGTCACCTCCGAAATATCCTACGTCTGCCAGAAGGCCCGCGCGATAGGCATCGCACAGGTGGCTCACCGTGTCCTGCCGCAGGAGGCCAGGCTTCGCGCTGCGCTTTTCCGGCGGACTGACCGAGTCCAGGAGTCGCGAGATGAGGCCCCGCTTGCTCCCCTCTGACGCAAAACACTGGCTTACTACGACGCCGATGGAATCATCCTGGAAGGGACCTGCCATGCCCCTCATCCAGTCGGTGCCGACGGGAACGCAGTAAGGCATTAGCAGTATCTTGACCTGGCCGCGGGCTGCACGAAGGCCTGCGTTTGCCAGGTCGCCCAGCGCGTGTGCCTGCTTCTCTCTGATCACACGCAGGCTTTCCGAGGCCCCCGGCAATGAGGCCAAGTCGCCGGCGTCGGCTCCGCAGACCACAATGGCCTCCTTCTTTGCATAGTCCTGCTGCCCCACAGCGTCCAGGCACTCCGCCAGCCCCTCGTTGTCGCGCCCCACCGGGATGACGACAGAAACAAAAGGGTCACTCATTGTCTGTGCCGCAAGAGGGAGGTCAGAGGAGCGGCCAACGCCGCTACATGGCTGATATTGTCACAGTGAAGCCCCGGCTGTCAAATGCGCCCGCTCGCCTGGCCCGGGGAGGCGAAAGCTCGCCGGCGGGCCGTGTGCTTGTCCGCCCGCGCTCCGTAGGCTAAAATAGGCTTGCGTGAGTGAGCATTCTTCGCCGGGAGGAGGGAGTGCGATACGGCGTTCTCGGTGATGTCCACGGCAATCTGGAGGCCCTGAGCGGCGTCCTGGCCGACGCCCACGAAGCGGGCGCGGACAGGCTCTTGTGTGTCGGTGACGTGATCGGCTATGGGGCCAGCCCGAAGGAGTGCATAGACCTGCTCCGCGAACACGACGCCGTGGTCGTGGCAGGCAATCACGACTGGGCGGCGGTGGAAAAGGTCGGCATCGAGTACTTCAACGCAGACGCTCGAGACTCCATCGAGTGGACGCGCGAGCAGCTCTCCGAGCCGGACCTCGAGTACCTGAGCCGTATGCCGCTCGTCAACACGCTGGACGACATCACCCTCGTTCATAGCAGCCCGTTCTCACCCGAGTACTTCGACTACGTGCAGACCCTCTACGACGTCCGGCTCGCCTTCGACCACCTGCGCACTCGCATCTGTTTCGTGGGCCACTCGCACATACCCGTGATATTCCTGAACTCGGAGCCGGTGGACTACTTCCTGCGGCCCGAACTCGATCTGCCGCCGGATAGGCGCGTCATTGTGAACGTCGGCAGCGTCGGCCAGCCGCGCGATCTGGACCCCCGCGCCTGCTACGTCATCTGGGACGCCGATCAGGGGCGGATTTCCGTCCGCCGGGTTGAGTACGACTTGCACGCCGCCTCCCAACGAATGGTCGCAGCGGGCCTGCCGCTCACGAACGCCGCTCGTATCGTGCTTGGCAGGTGAGGGCGCTCGCCGAGCGCGCGCTCACTGACCGGGCAGATGCTCACTAACGGCTTCTTCCATGACCTGGCGCGGCGCGGTGCGCCCCGTCCAGAGCTCGAACTGGGCCGCCGCCTGGCTCACGAACCACTCCAGCCCCGAGGCCGTCACGGCGCCCGCTCGCTCCGCCTCCGCCAGCAGCCGCGTCTTGAGGGGGTTATAGACCGAGTCGAAGACAACCATGTCTTTGCATAGCATCGTTGCTGGCACTGGCGATTCGTCCACGTGGGGCCACATGCCGATCGAAGTGCCGTTGACCAGCACGTCCGGCGACAACTGTTCCAACTCGTCCAGGCCGCAAGCTTGCGCACCAAGCTCGGCGGCGAGCTTTCGCGCTTTTTCCACCGTGCGGTTGGCGATAATAAGCCGGGCCACCTTCCCGTGCAAGCCGTAGGCGATGGCCCGGGCCGCCCCGCCGGCGCCCACGAGCAACACCGTCCGCAAGCGAAGGGGCTCCAGGCCCGCGCGTCGAACGGCATTCTCGATGGCTGATACGGCGGCCCCCGCGTCGGTGTTGTACCCGCAACGCCGGCCGTCGCGGATGACGACGGTGTTGACCGCGCCGATCCTGGCTGCCGTCTCGTCCACGTCGTGCATCAGGCCCAGCATGGTTTCCTTGTGGGGGATCGTCACGCTCAGCCCCCTCAGATCGTAAGGCTCAAAAGCGCTCAGGAAAGCAGCCACGTCCGCGACCTTGAAGGGCAGATAGACGGCATCCAGTCCGAGGGCCCCGAAAGCCGCATTGTGGACGGCGGGGCTCATGCTGTGCGCAACCGGATTCGCCAAGACCCCGTAGACCGCCGTGCCGCGGTTGATCCGGGGAAATCTGTACATCTCGAGCATCTGCTCGACCGGCACTTGGCCTGGCGCCGATTCGCGACCGACAGCGCGGCTGGCAAAGGTGAGGAACGAACCGAACTTGCCGGCGAGCACCCGGCTCGGCACGCCTTCCTCACCCATGCTCAGGGCCACTAACGGCGCCTCCGCGGCGTGCCGTTCGAGGAGGGCGATGACGGGCGCCACGTCGGCCGCGTCCCTTGCCATCACAACGACCTTCGCTACGTCGGCCCCCGTCCGGCGGATGCGCAGGTATATTCCTTCGAGGTCGGCGGGGGTGCCCGAGAAATTGTGATAGGAGACTATGGTGCGGACGCCGGCCGGCAGTCGCCCAAGCGCTCCCACGGAATCCAACTCCACGTCCACGTAATCTGCCCCCAGCTCAGCGGCCGCGCGCAGCATGTCCAGGCGCGCGCCTTCGGGCCCCCCGTACCGCCCGCCATGGCGAACCGGGCGATTGGTGACGATGACGGGGCGGTCCTTTCCACGACAGATGCGCTCGGGGTCGGGGCGCGCCATCAGGTCCAGCCGGACTTCAACCAGTTCGACTTCAGGCGGCAAGGAGCGCATGGCTGCCAGCGCCGAATCGGCATCCGGTTCGGTGAGTGGAACGCAGAGCTTGCTCATGCGACCGCTTCCCCCCAGTTCTTACAGGCTTGTGAACCTCGGCGCACCGAACCGCGACTCTGAACGTCACCGCGACGCCCGGACTGCGCGAACGGATTATACTGCTCGTGGGCTGCGCTTTCACTCGTGGAGTGCAGGGGCCGGGCTCGACTCTCCTCAAGGCGGTCCCAGGTGGCAAGAAAGGCGAGCCCCGGCCATGCATGACAAGCCAGTGGTTGCGGCGCAACCGCAACGGGTAGGACCGCAGTTGACAGGAGGAGGGCACAAGTGGCCGCAGCGGGAACGCACGTTACCCATCGGCCGCGACGCTCGAGAGAGAACCTGCATGCCCGTTGGGTGACGGCCTTTCGGCCCTGTCTGGACGGAGCCGGAGGTCCCGGCCAAATCGCCCTCTCGGAACGCCGGCCAGCGGCCGCCTTCCCTTGAGTCCACGGCCCCGAAATGATATCATCCTTAGCATTGTCGAGCAGTTGGCCGGATCTCAAGGCGGCGAATGATGGTCTTTATAGTCGGACCCTGTATTTCCCGCCCAACGCCGTCAGCCCGTGTCCCTGTGGAGAGAGTGCCTGAGCAATGTCTGCCCGCCTGATGAAGTGGATCCTGATCGTCGTCATCCCGGTCATCGTCGCCCTTTACGCGCTTTACCCGCCCGTTGCCATTCCGGTCAGCATCGAACGGGTCGAGAAGCGAACCGCCCGCACGCCTGAAGAGGCGCAGCGGCATCGCGTGCAGCCCGGTGAGCAGTACGTCGTCTCCCGCGAGGTGACCTGGAAGAGGTTCCTGCCGCTCGCCTTGGGCCGCCGGGACGTTGTCAGCCGTCTGGTGGAACGCAGGGACGACGGCACTGTCATCGAGGACAAGACGACGTACGTGCAGGGCCGGATTAAGCTTGGCCTCGACCTGGCCGGCGGCACGGAGCTGCTATATAGGCTCAAGCCGCAGCAAGAGGGCGAGAAGTTCGCAGGGAAAGTGGCCGATTCTATAGACGTCCTGAAAAGGAGGATAGACCCCACCAACGTCAAGGAGTACCGAATCCAGGCGGTCGAAAGCGACCGCATCCTGATCCAGGTGCCCCATGCAACGGTCACCGAGGTCGAGCAGCTCAAGTCCCGTCTGGAGAAGATGGGCAAGCTGGAGTTCAAGCTGGCCGTGCCCCGCGGCGGTGACGATCCCAAGTTCAGGCGATACTACGACGACGCCGCGCAGGGAAAGGTCCCCGAAGGCTACGTGAGGATGTACAGGGACGGCGACCCCTCCAAGGAGTTCTACCTGGTCAGGAAGGGCGAGGCCGAGGTCACGGGCGAGTACCTGGACCCAGGCAAGCTGCGCGCCATCTCGGACAGGTACCTGCGGCCGGCCGTGGGCTTTGAATTCAATGCCTCCGGGGCCGGCAGGTTTGCCAGGATCACCGAGATGAACCGGGGCTGGTGCCTGGCGATCATCTTGGACGGCGTCCTGAAGAGCGCCCCCGTCATTCAAGACCGGATCGCCGGCTCGGGCGAGATCACCGGCGACTTCACGCAACAGCAGGTCAGCGACCTGATCAACGTGCTCCGCGCCGGCAGCCTGCCCATGTCCATCGAGCTGGCGCAGGAAAGCACCGTCGGGCCGCAGCTCGGGCGGGACTCCATCCAGAGGAGCATGGTGGCGCTTGCCTTCGCAGCCGGCCTGGTGTTCGTATTCATGGCCGTCTACTACATGCGGTGCGGCCTGGTGGCTGACGGCGCCCTCGCCATGAACTTGCTCTTGCTGTTGGGCGCGCTGTGCGTCCTGGGGGCCGCCCTGACCTTGCCGGGCATGGCTGGGATCGCCTTGACCATCGGCATGGCTGTGGACGCCAACATACTGATATATGAGCGCATCCGTGAAGAGTCAGCAGCCGGAAAAGGAGTGCGGCTGGCCTTGCGCAATGGCCACGACCGGGCCTTCACCGTCATCTTCGACGCGCAGGTCACCACGATCCTGACAGCCGTCATCCTCTACCTGGTCGGCACCGGTCCGGTCCGCGGCTTTGCGGTCACGCTGGCTCTCGGCCTGCTGCTGAGCCTGTTCACCGCTGTGGTGGTGACAAGGCTCGCCTTAGAGACGATGGTCGAAAAGGACCTGCTCAGTGAGTTTAAGATGCTCAGGCTGCTGACCCAGCAGAAGATCGGGTTTGCGGCAGTCCGCAGGTATTGCTACATCGGCACAGGCTCGCTGGCGCTCATCGGCATGGTCGTTTTCTTCGCGCGCGGGCACGCCCTTTTCGACATTGACTTCACCGGCGGCTCGCTGGTGCAGCTTTCGCTGGCCAAGCCCGCGTCTGTGAGCGAGGTGCGTGAGCGTCTCGCCAAGGGCGGATTCCCCGACGCTGAGGTCCAGGGCCTTCGCACGGCGACAGCTACTGCCGAGGGACTGACCGACTTCGGCATCCGCATCAGGGGGACGGGGGTAGACACGGCAGGCGTGAAGGCTGCCGCGGAGCAGAAGCTTACCGCCGCAGGCTTGTTCCAGAAGGGCGACGGACTCAAGGCTACCTCCGATGGCAGGTCGCTCGACCTGGACATGAGGGCGCCCGTGACGGAGATGAAGGTGCGCGAAGCCCTGGCCGCCGGCGGGGATGTCTACAACCTGCCAGGCCTGGAGTCGGTCGTCCCGCCTGAGACGCTCCGTGCCCGGAACGTCCTTGTGCACGTGGGCAACATTCCTTCCCCTGCCGAAACGCGTGCCGCGTTGGGCAAAGTCGTCAGCGCCCTCGTCTGGGCCGGACTGGAAAGGACAAATTACGCCATCAGCAAGTGCGACCTGAAGGAGTCCGCCGCGAATGCGCCGGCGGAACTCGAGCTGTCGCTCGATAAGCCGATCGGAGCGGACCTCCTTACCCTGGAGCTGGACAAGCGCGAGTTCGCCGACATGCAGGTGACTGCGTCGGGCGCGGCCGGCACTGATTTTACGCTCAAGGGAGACCGCAAGGTGCTGGAGAAGCTCAGAACCGAGCTGCCGGCCGGCTCCGAGTTGCAGGGCGTGCCCGTCGCGAAGATCGAGGGCCTGACGGTGTCCGGCTCCCTGACCGAGGGGTTCGCCGTGCAGGACATTCAGACGCTGCTGGAGCAGCGCGACTTGAGGGGCGCCGCCGTCATTCCGACCGACACGACGAGCAACGAGTTCCGGCTGAACCTGAGCTATGAGCCGATCCGCGAGAAGATGGACGCCATCTTCGCCGACGTGGCCCAGCGCACAGGGCAAGTGACGTTTCAGGAGCTGGCTAAGGCTGCTGACCCGCCGGCTGCCGCCCCCGCGCCGGGGGCCTCACGGGCCGATGCGACGGGCCGCGTGGAAGTAGACATGAAGCTGAAGCAGCCTATGTCGTTCTCCGACTTGCAGCATTTCATCACCACGGCGAACATAGACCCTCAGGCCGGCAAAATCATCGTGGGCGAGAGCGACTACAGCCCCGACATGCTCGTGTCCGACTTGCGGCTGAGCCTTCCGAAGGACAAGGCCCCTGAGATCGAGAAGCAGATAACCGACGCCTTCAGCCAGGCGCGGCCGGTGCAGAAGATCACCCACATCGGCCCCACGGTGGCCGAGGAGCTGAAGGGGCGCGCTCTGCTGGCCGTGTTGCTGGGCTGCGTCATGATCGTCGCGTACCTGGGCCTGCGGTTCCATGCCCTCCGATTCGGTGTCGGCGCCGTCGTGGCCCTTATCCACGACATCCTGATAACGGCGGGCTTCATAGCCCTGGCCGATTGGGCCGGGCTCTTCGGGAACTTAAAGATCGGCCTGCCGAGCCTGGCCGCCTTCCTGACCATACTCGGCTATAGCGTCAACGACACCATCGTGGTTTTCGACAGGATCCGCGAAAACATGGCGCTCCAGGGGAAGAAGGTGCTCACGGCCGACATGTTGGACGCCAGCGTCAACCAGACCCTGAGCCGGACGATTCTGACCTCTCTCACGGTGCTGTTCACCGTGGTGGTCATCTACCTGCGCGGCGGCTCAAGCCTCCAGGGCTTTGCCCTGGCGCTCATCATCGGCGTGATCACCGGCACCTACTCGAGCATCTACATCGCCAGCTCGATCGTGCTCGACTGGGATTCGGTCGTCAAAGGGACGAAAATCTTCTTCAAGATTCTCTTCTTCCCTGTGACGTTTCCGTTCAGGCTGCCCGGGATGCTCATGGGCAAGAAGCGCTAAGACCGCCTAACAGAATCACCGCAGAGACCTGCCGAGGCGCCCGCGCGGAGTTGACCCGCCAGCCTCTTGGCGGGGCGGGCGACGCAGAGGACGACACCGATCCTGTCGTCTCGCCGCATTTTCCTGAGCTTTTCTGCGTGGGCTGAACGGTGCATTATGTTGGCTCTTCAAAGGCGCGGGTGCGGGCAGGACGACTGCGACTTGCCCGGTGCGACGTACTGCGCACCTTGACCATGCCGCGGACCTATGGTTGCGGCGGCCTGCCGGTCTGCCGAAGGGCTTTGGGGGGCAAGCGTGGACTGCGGGACCTACGGCGTCATCTTCGACATGGACGGCGTGCTTGCTGACACCGCCCCGCAGCACTTCCAGAGCTGGCAGGCCATAGAGCCCCATTTGGGCGTCCGCGTCAGCTACGACGACTTCCGCATCGCCTTCGGCCGGCCCAATCACGAGGGCATTCCCATCCTGCTCCACCGGGAGGTCACACCTGAAGAACTGAAGGAGATAGACCGCCTCAAGGAGGCCGCGTTCCGCGACATAGCGCGCAAGAGCCTCAAGCCCCTGCCGGGCGTTGTCAGGCTGATCAAGGAACTCAGTGCGAGTGGCTTCCGCCTCGCAGTCGGCTCGTCCGGGCCACGAGAGAACATCGAGATGGTCCTCGACGCCCTGGGCGTCGCCTCCTACTTCGGGGCAATTGTCAGCGGGTGGGACGTTACGAGGGGGAAACCCGACCCGGAAGTCTTCCTGAAGGCTGCGGCCCGCATCAGGGTGGACCCGCCGTGCTGCGTGGTTTTGGAGGACGTGCCGGTTGGGATCGAGGCTGCTCATGCGGCCGGCATGAAGTGTATCGCCGTGACTACGACGCGCCCGGCCGAAGATCTGCGTTCCGCCGACCGCGTGGTCGAAAGCATCGAGGAAGTCAGCGCCGCCGATGTGGCAGCCATGCTCGACACAGTCTGAGCGCCTCGGCATCGGGCAGGCTCGCGGATTCCGCAATCTCCTTCTCCACGCCCGGCTGCCTGGGACTCGCGCTCAACGAACTCTCCTCAGTTGACATTGGGCGGATTTCGCGTACACTTGAAGCGTACCATTCAGGAGCGAGCTTATGGACACCGTGAACATGAAACAGGCCCGTGAGCGCCTGAGCGAACTTGTGCGCGCGGCCGAGCGCGGCGAATCCGTCACCATCACCCGGCGCGGGAAGGAGGTGGCCCGGATCGTGCCCGTGGAGGAAGAGCCTCTGCGCGGGCTGCCTGACCTGTCCGAGTTCAGGGCGTCCATCAAGATCAAGGGGAAGCCCCTGTCCAAGACCGTCATTGACATGCGGGCCGAGGAGCGATACTGATGGCTTACGTGGACACCAGCGTCTTGGTGGCCTACTACTGCCCGGAGCCGCTTAGCGCGGCGGCCGAAGAGGCGATCCGGGGCGCGGATTCGCCGGCCGTCAGCCTCCTCACAGAAGTCGAGTTCTGTTCTGCACTGGCGCGCAAAGTGCGAACGCGCGAACTCGACTCTGAGGCAGCGGGGCGGCTCTTATCCATTTTCCGGCTGCATCTGGAGGAGCGCCGCTACCGCATCGTGCCCGTCGAGGCCAAGGAATACGTTCTCGCCTGCGACTGGATCGCGCGGTTTTCCACCCCGTTGCGGGCCGTAGACGCGCTTCACCTCGCGACTGCTTTCTCCAAGGGCCTTCGCCTCATCACGGCCGACAAGAACCTGGCCCGCTCCGCTCGGCACTTCGGCATCCAATGCAAGCTCATCTCGTAAGCGACCGCGATCGTCAGCGGTTGTCACGTGAGCCGGGGGAAGCGCGCCCCGGAAGTCTTCCTGAAGGCTGCGGCCCGGCTCAGTCCCAGCTCTGCAATCGCCTCATACCCCTTCGCGTCCGAGAGGAGGGGGAACGCCGCCGCCTTGTCATTCGCCCTGCTCACGTCCAGCGAGTTCGGAAAGCCGGAATTGCCAGTGAGAAATACCTTGCCGTTGCGACGGACTACCAATGCTCGGGTGGGGACTTCTACGCACCAGACTTTGCCGGTCTACGGGACAGGGTCACGCTTGCCACAGTGGCGGAGGCGAACCGTTCGCCTCGTACAACTTGTGGGCGTGATTGCTGGCGAACAGTTGTAGATTCTTCAGCCGGTTGTCCTGCGGGTCGTGATTGAGGTGATGGACTACTTCCGTCCGCAACAGGGAACGCCCAACCGCTCGTGCCACAAATAGCCGGTGCTCCATGACGTACCCGTCCTTCCGAGCCATAAGCATGAACTCGCCAGGACACCGAATATACTTGATGGGCTTGTAGCTTCCACGCTTGCGAAAGTACGTCACGCCGCCTTTCCACGCCGGATTGTTCGGGCCGCTCATCTTCCTCGAGTAGGAGGCCAGTGAGTCCGTCGTCCACGCGGCCCGTCCCTTGTGCGCGTGCCGCGCCCATTCTTTGCCGCGTAGTATCCCGTTGCAGTGGCGCGAGCACGTTGGAAGTTTGACCTTCCGCAACCATGCATTCGGCTTCCAAACCATCTTGCCGCAGACGGCGCACTTCACTAATCGAGCTTTGCGCTGCTCCATTGGTTTGCGCTTGCGCGGCCGCTCTGGGACGCAGGTCCTTGAGCAATACCGCTTTCTGACCGCCTGTTCCTTCGTCTGACACGGGAAGACTGCGGAGCAGGTCTGACACACTTTCCAGAACGGGTACACGCGCTTCGCGTTCCAATGTTTCGGCGTATTGGAATGTGAAGCTTCCGCCTCGTTCAACAAGGCAGCGATGGTTTCGGGAGACGAGTCGGTACGCTTTATCCGAGACAATTCGGAAGGCGCTATCCGCGTAGTTATGCTCGAAGACGCCCTCGAGCTTTTCCCGTCTATACTCGCCATGCCCGATATGATAACACAATGCGCGATGTCCGTTGATGGATTTATGGAAGCGTCCCAGCTGCCCGCCTGCATCTTCCAGGCCTGCATGGCCTCAACGCGCGATCCCATTTCCGGCCGGTCTCGCGGGTCAACGTCGGGCTGCGGCCCTTCTTCCGGCGGGCCTCACGCCCGACGGGTTGACACGCCCGGCGGCATCATCAATGATGGTGGCCGTGTCGTGCCGCGCGACGTTCACGACCAGGACATCGAGCGGTTGACGTGACGCCATCCCAACGGTAGAATAGCGCTGCGCAATCAGGGAGCCATAGATGACCGATGAACCAGAGAAAAAGCGACGTGGCCTGGAGTGGGTGGAAAGACCGAGAATTGTCCCCGAAACACATTCTGGCCTGGCCTTCCTTATTGGTTTGTTCCTTGTGATTTCGGGTTTGGCACTTTGCGCGGCAGTTCTTCCCCCTGGGGAGGGCCTGGGTGCTGGTGCCGTAATCGTCGCCGCATCCAGCGGCGCCTTCGCCATCCTCCTGTGGTGCCTGCGAGCGATCTTGCTGAAATTGGAACGCTTGATCCAGCAAGGGCAAGGGGGTCCGCATTGATGGACAAACTCGCAAGCCTGCTTACGGGTATGGCCGGGCTGGTCGGGATTCTGATTGTGCTGGCGGAGGCCCGCTAGGTCCGGCACTCGAGCGTGGCACCGGTCCTGGCGGGCTGTGGCCTCGGGATCGCATTGCCGACCGCCGCCTTTTTCGCCCACCTCAGCCGCAAGGAATGAAACACGGGCCTGCCATCCGCCGGCCCCCGCCCACCGCCCCTTAGTCCATCAGGCGTAAAGGGGCAGCCCTATCAGCCACGCGCACGCACCGTGCGCTCCGTTCAACGAAACAGGCGGCCGGGCCTTGACCTGCTCACGGCGAGTTTCAAGTTCCAGGTCCTCCTTAGGCGGATTCGCCTCAGGCGAATTTCAAGTTTCAGGTTGCGTGCCGGCCGCGGGTCTTCGCTTGTACTTGGTGCCCTTTACGCCGGAGCTGCGCAGATACGTCATCAGCCCTGATATCATGCGCGTTGTCTAACTGAGGATTGCATGTAATCGTGAAGCCACCTCCCACAAAAACGGGCTCCCGCACTGTGGTTTGTGAGGCTGACGGATCACCTTTTCGTGCAAGCCTCAGTACGAACCAGCGCACAGAGCTTGTCGAATTGCCCCCGCGTGATGTACCCCTGATCGAGGGCCACGTATAGGTGGCTCCTCACCTCGCCGGCCGATCCTTTCGCCACAGCCAGGAACTGGACAAACTCCCCCGTGCCGCTGCGCTCAAAGCCCTCTGCAATATTGGACATCACGGAAACCCCAGCCTCACACATCTGATCTCGTAGTGCGAAGTCCTTGGCAAGCTGACCCTGACTGGAAACGGCGTAGAGTTCACGGGTCAGTTCCCTTGCCTTCTGCCAGGCCTCAATCTCGTCAAAGCGCTGGAATGTAGCCATTCTCGCCCTCAGAAGGCTCAAGCTGGAACCTGAAACTTGAAACCTGAAACTTATGCCTCCGTGCTTTGCTCGTCTGCTGTCTGGCGAGGGGTCGCGGGTTCGGCGACGGGTGGGGGCGCAATGCGGTACACGCCGATGCGGCGGTAACGCTGGTAGCGCTCTTCGAGGAGTTGGTCGGTGGGTTTCTGCTTGAGTTCCTGGAGGGCGTTGGTCAGATACTGTGCTAAGTTGCGGGCGGCGGCAGAGGGGTCGCGATGCGCTCCGCCGAGCGGCTCCGGGATGATGGTGTCAATGATCCCGGCCTCTAACATGTCCTGCGCGGTCAGCTTCATGGCGTCGGCGGCCTCGGGCGCCTTGTCGCCATCCTTCCAGAGGATGGCCGCGCAGCCTTCCGGGCTGATGACGCTGTAGTACGCATTCTCGAGCATGCCGAAGCGGTCCCCGACGCCTATGCCGAGGGCGCCGCCGCTGCAGCCTTCGCCCGTCACGACCACGACGATGGGAACCCCGAGGCCTGCCATAGTAAAGATGTTCTCGGCGATGGCCATTGCCTGGCCTCGCTCTTCGGCGCCCACGGCGGGAGCCGCCCCCGGCGTGTCTATCAAGCAGATGAGGGGCAGGCCGAACTTCTCCGCCAGCTTCATCTTGTGCAGAGCCTTGCGGTAGCCCTCGGGCTGCATCATGCCGAAGTTGGCGGCCATCTTCTCGCGCGTGTCTTTGCCTTTGTGCTGGGCTATCAGCATGACCCGATGCTCGCCTAACCGGCCCGGCCCGGTCAATAGGGCCGGGTCGTCGCCGAAGCGCCTGTCTCCGTGCAACTCCATGAAGTCCGTGAACAGCGTCTTCACGTAGTCTGTCGGCTGCGGCCGCAGGGGGTGGCGGGCGAGTTTGACGCGCTGATAGGCGGTCAGGTTCCGGAAAGTCTTTTCTAACAGCCTGTCCCGTTTGCTCTCAAGCCGCTCCAGCCGAGCGCCCACATCGTCCTGCCCGGAGGCCGCCTTCTCGGTCAGCTCCCGGATTTCCTTCTCTATCTCTAAGATGGGACGCTCGAAATCGCACGCGAAGCGGTCTTGCTGGGAATTGTTAGGCATTGTCGTAACGTCCTGGAAGCGGACCCCCTGCGCCTGGTATGGCGCATCATTTTACCGGGGACGAGCTTTTGAATCAAGCAGTCCGGCCATGTATAATCCGTTGCCTTTGTTCGGCGCGCGGACAGGCGCGTGTCCGGGCCGGCCCGACGCTGGGCAGGCCCTGCAAACGGCGGAGGAGGCGACGGTGGGCTTCGACGAACGGGACCGCAGCTTCATGGAGAGGGCGCTCGCCCTTGCAGAGCAGGGCAGGGGCTACGTCGAGCCGAATCCGATGGTGGGGGCTGTGGTCGTCAAGGATGGGCGCATCGTCGGCGAGGGTCATTACAAGCGTTTTGGGGGGCCGCATGCGGAAGTGTTCGCTCTGCAAGAGGCGGGCGAGCGCGTGCGCGGTGCAACCTTATACGTGACGCTGGAGCCCTGCGACCACGCAGGGAAGACGCCGGCTTGCGCGCCCATGGTGGCCCAGGCGGGGCTCGGCCGCGTGGTCATCTGCACGGCTGACCCGACCGACGTCCGCCCGCGTGGCGGGCTGGAGATGCTTGCGCAGCGTAACGTGCTTGCGGAAGATGGCTTATGCCGAGAAGAAGCCGTCCGGCTGAATGCTGGCTTTTTCAAGCTCGCAGCCACCGGGCGGCCGCTCGTGACGGCAAAGTGGGCGATGAGCGCTGACGGGAAGATCGCTACCGCCACGGGCGAGTCGCGTTACATAAGCTCGGCCGCTTCGCGCCGGCTGGTGCATGAAGTGCGCGGGCAGGTGGACTGCATCATCGTCGGCAGCCGCACCGTCGCGCGCGACGACCCGCTGCTGACCTGTCGCGACGCGGAACGGCGGCGCACGGCGGCCCGGCTGGTCCTGTGCGGCGCGAGCGCACCCTCGCCCGGTTCGCGGCTTGTGCAGACGGTTTCCGACGCGCCGGTCATGCTGGCCTATCCGGCCGGTCGCCCGCCGGAAGGGCTGGCCGGCCTTGCAGAACTTGGTTGCGAGGCGCTACCGGTCGAAGGGGACGAGCCCCGCCGCGTGGATATCGGGCGGCTCCTGAGCGAACTGGGCCGAAGACGCATGACGAACGTGCTGGTGGAAGGCGGCGGCGAGGTGCTCGGCAGCTTCTTCGATGCGGGCTTTGTGGACCGAGTCATGGTTTTCGTGGCGCCGCTCGTCATCGGGGGAGCGGGCGCAACTCCGCCCGTGGCAGCGGCCACGCCGGTGGCTGGGCGCGGCGCGCGCTCTATCGGCGAAGCCGTCAGGCTCCAGGCGTGCGAAACGCGCGCGCTCGACGGCGACGTCCTGATCCAGGGATGGGCGGTGGATCCGTTGCGGTGGGCGCCCTGAGTGGCGCAGTGCCGCGGCGACATGCGGCCCCCTCTTGCAGATGGTGGTCATGACAACTCAAGCTCTTGCCAACAAATATGTTGTGACGTGCCTCTACGGCCTTGAGGCCGTGCTCGCCGACGAGGTGCGCGAGCGCTTGCAAGCCGAGGCCGGCACCGATTGGTGCGAGGTAGGGTTCACGTTCGACGGCAGCCCAGCGCGCCTCAAGGAACTGCGCGTAGCGGGCAACGTTTTTCTGGAGTTCGACCGGTTCAGCATCGGGCATACGAAACCCGATCTGGATACGCTGGGCGCCCGCGTGCGGCGCCTGCCGCTGGACGCATGGCAGGAGCGCTGGCGCGAGCTGCAGGAGTTGCCCGGGAACGAGATGAGCGTGAGCGTGCTGCGGCGGGGCGAGCATAACTACAGCTACGAGGACGTCCAGGAGCGCGCTCTTGAGGTGCTCGCCGAAGTGGCCCCGGCGAAGGTAACGCTCGAGCCCCGGCAGCTCGAACTGCGCATCGAGATCGCCCACGACCGGTGCCGGCTGACGGGGCGCCTGACGCCGAGACCGCTTTCCGAGCGGCCTTACAAACGATATCGCGCACAAGGCGACACGGACCCGACGCTCGCCGCTGCAATGGTCAGGCTGAGCGCGCCAACCTTCACGGACCTGTTCCTCGACCCGTTCTGCGGCATCGGGACCATACCTATCGAGCGCGCGCTCTGGGGGAAAGTGGCGGCCGTCGCGGCCGGCGAGAACAAGGAGAAACGGGTGGCCTGGGCGATGGCCAACGCTGAACTGGCGAGCGCGAGCGCCTCCTTCGCGTGCTGGGATGCGTTTGCGCTCCCGTTCGCGGACCGGGCGTTCAGCCGCCTGGTGACCAGTCCGCCTCAGAGCGATCCCGTGAGCGGGCAGCCGTGGCAGCCGGGGGACTTTGCCCGGCTCTTGGCGGAGAGCCTGCGGGTGCTCCAGTATGGCGGCGTGAGCGTATGGTTGCTGGAGCGCGGACCGCTGTTCAAGATGGCGCTTAAGTCGCTGGGCCTCAACTACCCGGTCGAACGGCTGGCCTGCAGTTGGAAAGGCAGATCCTGGACTATCTATACGCTTCAGAAGGTTCTCTGAGAAGGGCGGTCCTTCCCCCCGGGCTGGGACCCCGCGGTCGTCGCCCGGCGGGCGACCGCGCCACGTAGCCCTGTCTGCTGAGAGCAACCCCATGAACTTAAGCTCCCTTCTCATGAAGATATACCGCACGTTGCGGCAGGCGTTCGGCCACCGGGGCTGGTGGCCGGGGGAGACGCCTTTCGAGGTGATGGTAGGGGCCGTGCTGACCCAGCGGACGAATTGGGGGAACGTGGAGAAGGCCATCGCCAATCTGAGGGACGCGGGGCTCATGGCGCCTGATGCCCTGGCCCGGACGGAGCCGGAGCGGCTACAGGCCCTGGTTCGGCCGGCGGGGTACTACCGTCAGAAGACGGCCCGCCTGCTGCGCCTGGTCACGTGGCTGATGGACCGCGCGGGCGGCGACATAGAGGCGCTGAGAGAAGTGCCCACGGACGAACTCCGGGCCGAGCTGCTGGCCCTCTCCGGCATCGGGCCGGAGACGGCGGACAGCATCCTGTTGTACGCTTTTGGCCGGGCGACCTTCGTTGTTGACGCCTACACAAAGCGCATCATGGCGCGGCACGAGCTGATAGACAGCGCCTGCACGTATGACGAGCTGAAAGACTTCTTCGAGTCCAACCTGCCGGCGGACGTGGAGCTGTTCAAGGACTACCACGCGCAGCTTGTCGAGCTTGGCAAGCGTTACTGCCGAACGGTGCCTCTCTGCGGTACCTGCCCCCTGCACCCGCTGTTAGGCGACCCCGTGAGAGACGAAGAGCTTTGATCGGGGCCTGGGAGCAGCAAAGAATGCTGAATGATGAATGATCAATGATGAATGGGAAGGAAGACAGCAGGGCGGACGAATGCTGAATGCTGAATTATGAATGACGAGTGGGGACGGACGGCAGCGGGGCGGATATAAGGTCGTGACAGGGGAATGCGCATGGCGTCCGAATACCATCCCAGGGGAGCGCCTTCCTGACGTTGATTTCCGTTCGCGGGACTTCCATAATGGCCACGTGAAGACTGGTCGCTGCGGCGGATAGTCTGGTCCCAAGGACGGTCCGGGAACTCGGGAGACAGGGCGTGGAGCCGGATATCAAAAGGAGGCTTGAACGTGCGGCTGCGGCTTTGAGAGCTGTGGGGGCGAGCGGCAGATGCGCATGGTGTCCGTGGGATTCATGGCCTCCATGATGGAGTGCAAGAAACGCCTCATCCGGCTCCTTGATTCGCGTGCCGGGCCGAGGGCCGGATGCTGGAGCGAATGCTCAGGCCGGAGGGTTGCGCCGCCTTCGGACAAGGGATGAGTTTGCCACTTGCGCAAACAGCCGTTATCGCAAGGGGGCTGAGCTGCCAGCCCTGCTGGGAAGCCGCGGATGAGAGGTCCCGCGCCGGGCAGGAAGCGCCGGTCAGCAGCAACCTTTGACGCCTCCGCTGAGATGCGGTAGGATTCGGATTCGGCTGGTAACTGATTCAGGTACCGTTCCGTGGCCCCGGCAATATCGAGGCAGAATATGAGCGCGAGAAAGACGAGCCCCACAGCCGCTATGGCTTTCAATAAGGCGCCGGAGATGGTGAGCCCAGACGAGCTCTACCTCGACTCAACGAACCCTCGGCTTGCAGGACGGGGGCTAACGTTAAAGGACCAAGACGGCATCCTGGGCATACTGTGGAGGGAACTCGCTGTCAATGAGGTAGTGGACTCAATCGCTGCGAACGGCTATTGGCAGCACGAGGCCCTGTTCGCTGTAAGAGAGGCCGGCAAGCTCGTGGTCATAGAGGGGAACCGCCGGCTGGCGGCCGTCAAGTTGTTGCGCTCCGCGGAGCTGTGCGCGAGGACCGGCGCTACGGGCGTCCCGGTGCTTCAGCCGACTGCCCAGACGGCAAAAGGCCTCGACGAGCTTCCCGTCTACGAATGCCCGAGAGAAGACATCTGGGATTTCATAGGGTTCAAGCACGTCCACGGGCCGCAAGACTGGGACTCAATCGCCAAGGCGCAGTATGTCGCCCGAGTACACAACGACTTCAAGATTGGGTTGGCGGAAATTGCCAACAAGATCGGCGACCGACACGACACCGTGAAGCGGCTGTACCGCGGGCTGATGGTGATCGAGCAAGCAGAGGGGGAGGGTGTCTTCAGAAGAGACGATTGCTGGGCCAAAAGGTTCGCATTCTCACACCTCTGGACCGGACTGGGTTTGGGGGGGATCCAGAGATTCCTTGGGCTTCGCGCGAACCAGGGCTTTGTGCCAAATCCGGTGCCCAGGAACCATGTGGCCCACCTGGGCGAACTGTGTGCCTGGCTTTATGGCAGCAAGGAAAAAGGGAGGCCACCAGTCGTCCGAAGTCAGAACCCCGACCTGCGGAACCTGGATGAGGTGCTCACTAGCAAGAATGGCCTGGCCGGGCTGCGCCGTGGGCTACCCATAGAGATCTGCCTGAAGCTGAGCCGCGGAGACGAGCGGTTGCTGAGGGAAGCCCTGGTTGCCGCCGAGCAGGCACTTCGGGAGGCAAAGGGATACATGCCAACGGGCTACTCCGGCGACCTTGACATGCTCCAGACAGCAAGAGCGGTCCGCAAGTTGGCAGATTCACTCGCGCACGAGATGGAGGCATGGCAACAGGCAGATGGCAAAGCGAAGAGGACGAGCGCGGGGCACCAAGGTGGCGGTTGAGATGGGGATTCCCCCCCTGCGCATCACGGATCCCACCGAACAACATGCAGACTGGCTTGAGCTGTGCTCGCTGAAGGACGCCGACCAGAACGCTTCCGTTAGGGATTTCGTACGCGAGCTGGACGTATCCGGTTCGTCCGACGCCTTGCCGCCATCCGACGACGCTGAGGGAGAGTCCCCGGATTGGACCGGTATGCCAGAGCAACCGGCGCGGCCTGGCGATGACGACCAGCGCGAAGAGGCAGCGGATGCTGCTTTCCTCGAGGTCTCTGACCGTTTGGCTGCCTGCGGCGCCGATGGGGCTTATCCGTTCGACGTGCGAGAGAACTACATCACGTTGCGGGAAGGCTACCACCACAGCGTTTACGTGTTTCTCTTGCTATTGAGCAATTACGGGCACGATCCAGGGACTCTGGGGAATAGCGGTGCCAAGTTGTTCGAGGAGGTCTGCGCAAACGCGGCCGAGGCGTATATGGGCGGGCCGGATAGTTTGGTGCGCGCAGAGGCCTTTGGCTTCCCCCGGCGGAAATTGCCGGCGGGGTTTGCCCGAGCCGTGGATACCTTGTGCGCTGTACTAGGCGAGGGACTTCGGCACCGAGCCAGACCAACGTCCAGGGACCAGAAGGACGCGCGGCTGGACGTGGTAGCTTGGCGCGGCTTCCCCGATGGCAAGGTCGGAAAACTTATTGCCTTCGGGCAATGTGCGACAGGAGGAAACTGGTCCGAGAAGCGGACCGAACTGCAGCCGCATGTGTGGTGTGAGATGTGGATGGAGGACATGCCTCCCGTGATACCAGTGAAGTTCTTCTTCGTGCCGCATAGGCTGGCGACGGCGCTGTGGCTTGAGACATGTCTTCTGGCCGGTGTCCTCTTCGACCGATGTCGGATAGCGTATCTCGTGCGGTCATTACCGACCGACCTTGCTCTAAGAGTGACGGAATGGTCCAGCGCTGTGCTGGAAGGCGTTCTCCGAAGGAAGGCATAAGCACGCGGTGCGATCTGAGGTGCTGGCAATGGCCACAAAGGAGCGCGTGATCAAACGCCACAGGTTCCACTCCATATGCCCCTACTTCGCCATGTTCCCGGAAACATTCGTGGCAGACTGGATTAGCCGAGTGTCTCGGGAAGGCGATACGGTGCTCGACCCCTTCTGCGGACGCGGAACGACACCATTCCAGGCCTTGCTGATGGGGCGAGCTGCCATCGCGTGCGACGTGAACCCGGTCGCCTTCTGCATAACGCAGGCCAAGACTAACGCGCCAACAGCCGCTGCGGTACGCAGGCGGATCAGCCTGCTTCGGAAGGACTATGACTCGGGGGCCTGGGAGGTCAGCCGGCGTAACCTACCAGCGTTCTACCGGAGGGCCTATGCACCGGAAACCTTACGCCAGATCCTCTATCTTCGGCAGTCCCTCCGTTGGCGGAAGTCCAGATCCGATTGCATGATCGCGGCCATCGCGCTCGGAGCCCTGCACGGCGAAAGCAACAAGTCGCCCTCATATCTTAGCAACCAGATGCCGCGCGCGATCAGCACCAAGCCCGAATATTCGCTCCGTTTCTGGGCGAAGCATGGGTACTCCCCTCCTTTGCGCAATGCGTTTGGTCTTCTGAGACAGTGGGCGGATTACAGATACGAGAGCAGACCGCCTGAATCGGGTGCCAAGGTCCTCAAGACTGACATGAGGGAATTGCCGTGGCTGTTGCGTGATCTGCAAGAGCCGATTCGGTGCGTGATAACTTCGCCACCTTACCTGGACGTGACCAACTGCGAGGAGGACCAATGGCTGCGTCTATGGTTCCTGGGCGGTCCGCCGCGACCGACGTACAAGCAGGTTTCGCGCGACGATCGGTACGGGACTCCGGCCTCCTACTGGGGTCTGATAGCCGACCTATGGCGTGTTCTCGGGTGCGTGCTAAGCCCCAGAGCAGATGTTGTCATCCGCATTGGCGGGAAGGGCGCGACGCCGGAACAGCTGGTCAATGGGTTGATCGCCACAAGTGCCTTTAGCAAGAGGAAAGCTTCCCTGGCTCATCAGGAGGTCAGTAGCATAAGGCGCCGCCAGACAGGCTCATTCCGACCGGGTTCGACAGGATGTGCCTTCGAAGTTGACTGTCATTTCCGACTTCGCTAAGCATCCCCCGCCAAGTTGAGCCGCAGGCAAGCACTTGCTCAAAGGGCCATTATCGCAACTGCACCTGGGCTACACATGAACGAAGGGGTTGAGGGCGGCCGGTAAACGAGCGGTCGGATCTCTTCCCCGAAGGCCTGAAGGCGTTGAAGGTCGGGGCGGGGGCAGAATCCCTTCCTTACCTGGGTCACCATGTGTAGGCAAACAAACTAAAGTCACTTGACTTGGGGGGCGCATGTGTTAGAATTGGAATGTTTGGCTGTCCGCCGGTTCGCCTGCCTTCGCGTGCTGCGTTGGAGTGTGTTTGTGGCTGACGAGCGCATAAGGATCCGGATGGAGGCGTACGATCACCGCGTGCTCGATCGCTCGGCACGGGAGATCGTGGAAACGGCGCTCAGGACGGGCGCGAAGGTGAGCGGGCCGGTGCTGTTGCCGACGCACATCGAGCGCTACACCGTCCTGCGCTCTCCGCACGTGGACAAGCGATCGCGCGAGCAGTTTGAGATCCGTACGCATAAACGGCTGATTGACATAATAGACCCGACGGTCCACACCGTGGATGCATTGAACAACTTGAAAGTGCCCGCCGGTGTGGAGATTAAGATCAAGGTTTGACCGGCGGCTGAGGACGCGCCAGGTAGCCCGGTGACGGTGGGCCGGGCGGCGCCGCGATGAAGAGGACGTGCCCGCCGGTGAAGAGCGCGCCTCTTGCGCAGTTGCCCTGAGGGCTAGACCGCAAAGGTCTGTCGGGGCCGCCGAGGCGACAGGTATCTCCGTTCAAATCCTGCGGGGCGTATGTCCTAATACGTCTCCCCCCTGGGCGTGGGAACACGGGATAGTGTTTGCTCCTCCGGCCTTGGAGCCGAGGGCGCCGTGGGGGGCCGCAGAAAGAGTTTACGGCCGGAGTGTGTGAGGAGCCTGCACCGATGGTGAAGGCATTGTTGGGCAAGAAGATCGGCATGACGCAGGTCTTCGGCGAGGCGGGCAAGCGTGTGCCCGTGACGGTCTTGCAGGTGGGGCCGTGCACGGTGACGCAGGTAAAGACCGCCGAGACCGATACTGTCGCTGCCGTGCAGATCGGCTTTGGCGAGCGCAAGAGGAAGCACACGACGAAGCCGCCGCTCGGGCATTTCGAGAACGCGGGCGTGAGCCCGAAGCGGGTGCTGAGGGACGTGCCGCCGGAGGGCGGCGAGATGCCGCAGCTTGGCCAGGAGATCGGGGTCGGCATCTTCGAGGGCATCTCGCGCGTGGACGTGATCGGCTTGAGCAAGGGCCGCGGGTTCGCGGGCTTCGTGAAGCGGCATCATTTCAGGGGCTCCCCTGAGACGCACGGCGGACGTTTCGGCCGGAGGGCGGGCTCCATCGGCAGCACCACCTCCCCCGGGCGCGTCTTCAGGGGGAAGCGGATGCCCGGCCACATGGGCGCGGCGCGGGTAACGGTGCGGAACTTAGAGGTGATAAAGCTCGACCCGGAGAAGAACCTCATGTTAGTCAAGGGGTCGGTGGCGGGCTACAACGGGAGCTATGTGCTGGTGCGAAAGGCGGTCGGTCGGGGAGGCCAGGGCGCTCAGGCGCAGGCCCAGGCGTAGGACGATAGAGAAGGCAATGGACATACCGGTATACAGCATCGCGGGTCAGGTCGTGAGCCACGTCGTCGTGGAGGAATCGGCCCTCGGCGGCCCGCCGAGCAAGGACCTGGTCCGTCAGGCGATTCTGATGTACGAGGCCAACCGGCGCGTGGGCACGGTGCGGGTGAAGACGAAAGAGACGGTGGCCGGCAGCGGCCGGAAGCCGTGGCCTCAGAAGCATACCGGCCGGGCGCGCCACGGCACCCGCGTCTCGCCCATCTGGGTGGGCGGGGCGGTGGCACACGGCCCGAGGCCACGCGACTACCGCCAGAAGATGCCCAAGGCGGCCCGGCAGCGCGCCCTCTGCTCGGCTTTCTTGATGAAGGCCGTGGACGGCCAGGTGATGGCGGTGGAAGGGCTGGCGCTGCCCGAGCCGAAGACCAAGCAGATGAGCGCGGTCCTGCGCAACCTCGGCGTAACGCGCAGCTTCCTTGTCGTGCTGCCCGAGAACAACCCTGAGCTATGGCGGTGCACCAGGAATATCCGGGGCGCCGCCATGATGACGTACAGGGAACTGAACGCATACGAGATGATCCGGCCTGACCGGGTCATCTTTGCTTTAGAGGCGATCCAGCGGTTCCTCCAGGAGGCGGCGCCGGCTGCTGCCGCGCCGGCAGAGGCCGCCGCAGTACCGGCGGCGGGCGCAGGGGAGCAGGTGGAGGTGAGCGAGAATGGATAGCCGCCAACTGATCGTCAGGCCCCTGCACACGGAAAAGAACGTCAACGACATAAGGGACGCGAACACCTACCACTTTGAGGTGGATCGGCGCGCCACCAAGACCCAGATCCGTCATGCCATCGAAGAGCTCTTCCCGGGTCGGAAAGTGGTGGACGTCAGGACGATCACGGTGAGGGGCAAGAAGCGGCGCACGCGGCGCGTTATAGGCGTCACCAAGAGTTGGAAGAAAGCGATCATCAAGCTCAGGCCGGGCGACACGATAGACATCGGGTACTAAAGGCCAGGGAGTTGAGACGGTGCCGATTGTAAAGTACAGACCGACGAGCCCCGGGCGGCGGAACATGACGACCGCCGATTTCAGCATGATCACCCGCCCGAAGCCGGAGAAGTCGCTGCTGAGGCCGTTGAAGAGCACGGGCGGGCGGAACAACTACGGCCGGACCACGGCGAAGTGGCGCGGAGGCGGCCACAAGCACATGTACCGCGTGATTGACTTCAAGCGGGACAAGGACGACGTCCCGGCCAAGGTCGTCGGCATCGAGTACGATCCGAACCGCACGGCGCGCATAGCCCTCCTTGAATATGAAGACGCCGAGAAGCGCTACATTCTGGCGCCCGAAGGGCTGAAAGTGGGCTCCACCATCTTGAGCGGGGGGAATGCCGAGCCCAAGGTGGGCAACTGCCTGCCGCTGGGCCGGATCCCGCTGGGCCTGTTTGTGCATAACGTGGAGTTGCAGCCGGGCAAAGGCGGGCAGATAGTGCGCAGCGCCGGCAGCGCGGCGCAAGTGAGCGCCCGTGAAGGGACATACGTCCACCTGATCCTTCCCAGCGGCGAGGTGAGGCGCGTGCTCGGCGCCTGCCGGGCAACGATTGGCCGGACGGGCAACGCGGAGAACCAGAACGTGAGGATCGGGAAGGCGGGGCGGTCCCGCTGGCTGGGCAAGAGGCCGCACGTGCGCGGGGTGGCCATGAACCCGCACGACCACCCGATGGGCGGCGGCAAGGGCCGTCGTGGCGGCGGCCGTCACCCGTGCAGCCGAACGGGCCTGCTGTCCAAGGGCGGCAAGACTCGGAGGCCCAAGAAGCACAGCGACCGCCTGATCGTGAGAGGCCGAAAGAGGAGATAACCGCTCGTGAGCAGATCACTGAAGAAGGGTCCTTACGTGGACGAGAAGGTCCTGCGCAAGGTGATGCGCCAGAAGGACACCGGCGATAGGGATGCGATAAAGACGTGGGCGCGGGCCTGCACCATCATCCCGGACTTCGTCGGGCACAGCTTCATGATACACAACGGCCGGACCTTCGAGAAGCTCTTCGTGACCGAGGACATGGTGGGGCATAAGCTGGGCGAGTTTGCACAGACACGGACGTTCCGCGGCCACGGCGGCCGTAAGAGGTGACGGGAATGCCGGGCGTGGCCCCTTGCGGGGGCGCAGAGAGCTGCTCCCGAGCCCGCCAAGAGCGGGTTCGCAGACAGGTGAGAATGAGTCATGGAGTTTGTGGCCAGGCACAGATACGCGCCGACCTCGGCCCAGAAGGCGAGGCTGGTGGTTGACCTCATCCGGGGCAGGCACGTCAACGATGCGCTGCTGACGTTGCGTGCCATGCCGAAGAGGGCTTCGTACTTCGTGGACCGGGTGCTTCGGTCGGCGATGGCCAATGCGGATCAGAGCCTGGAGGCGGAGATGGAACGGCTCCGGGTCTCGCGGGCGTGGGTTGACGAAGGGCCGATGCGCAAGAAGGTGCGGGCGGCGGCGCGCGGGCGTGCTGTTATGGTCCGGAGCCGCACGTGTCATATCAACATAGTCCTGGACGACGCAGAGTAGCAGCTGGAGGTGGAATGGGACACAAAGTTCGGCCTACAAGTATGAGGTTGGGTCTGACGGAAGACTGGCGTTCGCACTGGTTTGCCAACAAGAAGCAGTTCGGCGAATACCTGGTCGAGGATCATAAGATCCGAAGCTATATCAAGAAGCAGTACTACTATGCGGGCGTGTCGAAGAGTGAGATACGGCGCACGCGGGGGAAGGTGCAAGTGATGATCTGCTGCGCCCGGCCCGGCCTCATCATCGGCCGCAAGGGCGTGGAGGTAGAACGGCTGAAGAGCGGCCTGGAAGAGCTGACCGGCGGTTCGGTGGACGTGGCGATTGAAGAGGTGAAGGCACCGCAGCTTGACGCGCAGTTGGTGGCTGAGGACGTGGCCCAGCAGATAGAGCGCCGCACGGCGTTCCGCAGGGCGTTGCGCCGGGCGGCTGAGATGACGATGACGGCGGGCGCGGTGGGGGTCAAGGTGCAGGCGTCGGGACGGCTGGGCGGGTCGGAAATGGCGCGGAGCGAGAAAGTGCGGATCGGAAGTTCCCCGCTGTCGACGTTTCGCGCCGACATAGATTACGGGTTTACAGAGGCGAAGACGAAGTACGGGTTGATTGGGATCAAGGTGTGGGTGAACCGCGGGCTCAGGGCACCGGGGACGCGGATTAACCAGACGGAGGAGACCGGACATGCCCCTAATGCCTAAGAGAGTGCTGCACCGCAAGTTCCAGCGCGGACGCATGCGGGGCACGGCGAGCCGCGGCAACCGCGTGGTTTTCGGGGAGTACGGACTGCAGGCGCTCGAGTGCGCATGGATCACCGCTGAGCAGATCGAGGCGGGCCGGCTGGCCGTGATGCACTTCCTGCGCCATGAAGGAAAGCTGGTCATCCGCATCTTCCCGCACAAGAACTTCACGGCCAAGCCTGCGGAGACCCGCATGGGCAAGGGCAAGGGCGAGCCCGCCCATTGGATTGCCGAGGTGAAGCCGGGCACCATACTCTTCGAAGTGGGCGGCGTGCCGGAGGAGCTGGCGGTGGCCGCGCTGGCCCGCGTGTCGCACAAGATGCCGATCAAGACGAAACTGGCGGTGCGGAGGGCCCACGTATGAAGGCAAGCGAACTGCGAGGACGCGACGGGCTGGACCTGCAACGCGAGCTGGAGCAGCTTCAGCGCCAGCTCTTCGAGCTGAGGTTCCAGTGGCAGGCCGAGGAGAATCCGGACAGCAGCCGGCGGCAGCGCCTTCGGAGGGACATTGCCAGGTGCAGGACCGTCCTGCGCGAGATGAAGATGGACCAGGCCGCCGCGGGGAAGCCAGCAGCGGATACGCGCTGACCCCTGAGGATTACCGTTTTCCGGGACTGACTGATGAGCGAGAAGACGACAAGGATAAGGAAGAGGATGCGCGGGGTGGTCAAGAGCGACAAGATGGAGCAATCCATCACCGTGACCGTGGAACGTCTGGTGGCGGACCCGCGCTATGGCAAGTACTTGCGTCGCCGGAAGACGTTTATGGCTCACAACCCGCATAACTATGCCAAGGCCGGCGACCTGGTGGAGATCGAGAGCACGCGGCCGCTGTCACGGAGGAAGCGGTGGCGGCTGGTGAAGGTGCTCAAGAAGGCGGAGGCGCCGCCTGCCGGCGCGACGGCCGTTCCCTTACCCGAGCCGGAGGTCCGCGGCCCTGAGGGCAGCGCATAGCCGGGCGGTGCATGGAGAAGGACTCAGATGATACCGGAGCAGGCAGTACTGGACGTGGCGGACAACACCGGAGCCCGTGCCGTGCGGTGCTTTAAGATCCTGGGCGGAGGGCGGCATACTTACGGCGCCGTCGGCGACGTTGTGGTCGGCAGCGTGATTAAGGTCATCCCCGGCAGCGACATAGAGAAGGGCGAGGTCGTCAAGGGAGTCGTTGTCAGGACCAAGTCGCCGATACGCAGGGAAGACGGCAGCTACGTCCGTTTTGACCGCAACGCCATTGTGCTCTTGCAGCCGGACGGCAACCCGCGGGGGACCAGGATCTTCGGCGCCATACCCCGCGAGCTGAGGTACAAGAACTACATGCGCATCATCAGCCTTGCGGCTGAAGTGGTTTAGGAGCGGCGCGGGAAAGATGAGACCAAAACTACACGTGCGGCGCGGAGACCTGGTAGAGGTCATCGCGGGCAGCGCGCGAGGCGTTCGCGGGCGTGTGCTGAGGGCGGCGCCCCGTGAAGGACGGGTCGTGGTGGAAGGCGCGAAGCTGGTCTGGAAGCATCTGCGCCGCGGCCGCGAGCATCCGCGCGGCGGCAGGATTCAGGTGGAGGCAGCCATGGACGCCTCGAACGTGATGCTGATCTGCACGAACCGCGACTGCCCGCGGAATGACAAGCCGGTCCGCGCGCGCACCGTCGTGCGGGAAGGCGGGAAGAGGTTCCGAGCCTGCGTGAAGTGCGGCGCAGAGATCGCAAAACCCGAGTGATGGCGTTGGGCCCGAGTGGCTTCTTGAAGACGGACCGCAAAGACGCAGAATGAATGAAACAGCCGAGACAACGAAAGCCGAAGCCTACAAGCCCCGGCTCAAGGTCCTGTACGAGCAGCAGGTCGTGCAGCGTTTGATGCAGCGGTTCGACCAGAAGAACAAGATGGCCGTTCCGCGCTTGGAGAAGGTCGTCCTGAACATGGGGATCGGCGAGGCGGTAGGCAACGCGAACGTAATGGAAGATGCTCTCGAGACGATGCGGGAGATCGCGGGCCAACAGCCGGTCACCACGCGGGCGCGCCGCAGCATCGCAGGTTTCCGCGTGCGGCAGGGCATGCCGCTGGGATGCAAGGTCACCTTGAGAGGACGCCGCATGTACGAGTTCCTTGACCGGCTGATCAGCATGGTGCTGCCGCGCGTGAGAGACTTCCGCGGGTTGCCTGTGGACGCCTTCGACGGCTCTGGGAATTACAACTTGGGCATAGAGGACTGTGCCGTCTTCCCCGAGCTGGATCTGGATAAGATCAAGACCATTTTCGGCATGGACATTACCATCGTGACGACGGCCCGCTCCGACCAGGAAGGCTTCGAGCTGTTGAGCATGCTGGGCGTGCCGTTCCGGCAATAGAGCAGGGCCGAGCAGGCCCGAGGGTGGACCCGAGGAGGATACGACAGGTCTGGAAATGGCCCGAAAAGCTTCGATAGAAAAGTCGTTGCGCGAACCGAAGTTCACCTCCCGCCAGCATAACAGGTGCAGGCTGTGCGGGCGGCCAAGAGGCTACATGCGGAAGTTCCGTATTTGCCGCATCTGCTTCCGCAACCTGGCCAGCAAGGGCGAGATCCCCGGCGTCGCGAAGGCCAGTTGGTAGCGGTCGGCCTGAACGCGGACGAGGTCCGCGCGGCACGTTTTTCGAGAGAAAAAGAGGCAATTGACCATGATGACGGACCCGATAGCGGACATGTTGACCCGCATCCGTAACGCCCTGATGACCGAGCAGAAGACGGTGGAAATGCCTGCCTCCACCTTGAAGGCGGATATCGCCCGCGTGCTGGTGGACGAAGGCTTCATCGAAGATTACCGCGAGGCGGGTGAGCCGCCGCACAAGCTTCTCAAGCTCTATCTGAGATACGGGCCGCTGGGAGAGGAGATAATCCGCGAGCTGAAGAGGGTGTCGAAGCCGGGGCGTCGCATTTACCGCGCAGTCAACAAGTTGGGCTATGTCCGCAACGGCCTGGGCATATGGATTGTGTCCACGAACCAGGGCGTGATGAGCGACCACCAGTGCCGCCGGCTCAAGGTGGGCGGCGAGGTGCTGTGTGCGGTCTTCTGAGACGTCCGCATTGTGACAGTCGCGCAATAAGGAAGGCCTACATCATGTCGCGCGTAGGAAGACAACCGATCGCTGTTCCGAAGGCAGTTCAGGTGCAAGTTGCCGGCCAGCACCTGAAGATCAAGGGCTCCCTGGGAGAGCTTGAGCACGAGGTGCCGGCGGACATCGAGGTGCGGTACCTGGCGGACTCCAACGCGATCACGCTGGCGCCGAAGGGGGAGGGCCGTCGCACGCGCGCCGCCCACGGGTTGCATCGCACGCTGATTGCCAACAAGGTCAAGGGCGTCACTGAGGGTTACTCCAAGCGTATGGAGATCTACGGCACAGGTTACAGCGCCAACCTGCGAGGGAACAGCCTGGTGCTGCACGTGGGCTTCTCGCACGAAGTCGTCTTCGACCTGCCTCCGACCATTAAGGTGGAGATAGAGCAGAACTCAGCCCAGGCCGAGCGGCCCGCGCGGTTCACGATCAAAGGCATAGACAAGGAGCAGGTGGGGCTGTTGGCTGCCCGGGTCCGGGCGGTGCGGCCGCCGGAGCCTTACAAAGGCAAGGGCGTCAGGTACCTCGGAGAGTACGTGCGCCGCAAGGAAGGCAAGGCGTTCACAGGGCTGGAGAGGTAAAGGGTACAATTCGGGCTTCCTTTGAGCCCGGTTTCAGGTCAGGCGATCCATGACCAAGAGCAAGCACAAAGTCGAACTCAGGCACCGCAGACACCGGCGCGTGCGGAAGAAGGTGGGAGGAACACCTGAGCGGCCGCGCCTGTCAGTGTTCCGCAGCGGCAAGCACATCTATGCCCAAGTCATAGACGACTGGAGTCAGACGACGCTGGTCAGCGTTTCGTCCTTGGCCCCCGAGCTCAAGGGCGGGCTGAAGCACGGGGCCAGCGTTGCCAGCGCGGCGAAGATAGGCGAGCTTCTCGGCAAGAGATGCATTGAGAAAGGCATCAGTGCCGTCGTTTTTGACCGCGCCGGCTACAAGTACCATGGCCGTGTAAGGGCGCTGGCCGAGGCGGCGCGGGCGCAGTTCGCACTGGCCGGTGCCAAGGGCTTCTGAGCGAGCGTCAGAGAAGCGGTAATGCGTCCGGAGGGTACATGGCAGAGAAGGAATCAGAGGGCGGGCTGCTTGAGGAAGTGATCGGCATCTACTTCCACACGAAGGTGACCAAGGGCGGTCGGAACCTCAGTTGTGCCGCCCTGGTGGCCGTCGGCGACGGCAAAGGCAGGTTGGGCCTCGGCTACAACAGAGCCCGCGGCGTGCCCATGGCCATTGAAAAGTCAACCAAAGATGCGCGCGCCCACATGGTGCAGATCAGCATGGTCGGCGACACGATCGCGCACGAGGCCATGGGCGAGCACTGCGCGTCCCGGGTGTGGCTGAAGCCTGCGAGCCCGGGGACTGGCGTCAAGGCCGGCAGGACGGTGCGTGCCGTGATGCGGGTCGCGGGCGTTCACAACGTGCTCAGCAAGGTCTTCGGCAACACCAATCCCATAAACCTCGCCAAGGCGACCATGGATGCGCTGACCAAGATGCGCTCCCTTGAGGAGGTCAGGAGGCTTCGCAGGTCGGACGTCCGGCTCTTCCATCCGCAAAGAGCCGCGCGACCTCAGCAGCCCGTGGCAACCGGCCAGGACGCGGGCCCGGTCAAGTAGATTTCCAGCCGGCCCCGGGGGGCTGGGTCCGTCCGGGGCAGAGAGGACGTAGAGAAGATGGACATTTCGAGGGCAAAAGCAACGGAACGTCCGCGGCCGGGGCGGAAGCGTGTCGGGCGTGGCGTCGGCAGCCACCGGGGCAAGACGAGCGGGCGCGGGCACAAGGGCGCGGCATCCCGCAGCGGCTGGACATCACGGGGCATAGCCGGAGGCGCCACGGCCTTGTGGCGCCGGTTCCCGAAAGTCGGGTTCAGCAACGCCCCGTTCAAGACCAGGTACAGCATCGTCAATGTCGGGCAGTTGAACGGTTTCCCCATCGGCGCGCTGGTCACTCCTGAGGAGCTGCACAAGCAAGGGATCGTCAAGCAGATCGCCAAGGACGGCGTGAAGGTCTTGGGCGATGGCGAGTTACAGAAGGCGCTTACCATCAGGGCCAATGCGTTCAGCGGGGGCGCAATCGCCAAGATACAGGCGGCAGGCGGGACCGTTGACAGGATTCCGGGCCCAAAGCCGCTTGTGCGCCGCAAGATGGGCGCCCGCGCGGCGGGCCCGGCCGGCCCAAAGCCGTAACAGTCTCTCGCGGGCGGCAAGGGAGATCAGATGGGCCTTACTGAGCAGATAGGCAATGTGTGGCGCATCCGCGACCTGCGTCGCAAGATCCTGATTACGGTCGGGTTGCTGGCGCTTTGCCGGATCGGCGCCTTCGTGCCCTTGCCGGGTGTGAACGTAAACGCCGTGGGTGAGTACCTGAAGCAGGTCGGCGGCACGGCGGCGGGCAGCATGCTGGCCATGATCAATCTGTTCGCCGGCGGAGCGCTCAGCCAAGCCGCTGTGTTCGGCCTCGGCATCATGCCCTACATCAGCGCCTCGATCATCTTTCAGCTCCTTGCCAGCGTCATTCCCAGCTTGGAAGCTCTGCGCAAGGAGGGCGCCTCCGGCCAGAAGAAGCTAAACCAATACACCCGGATCGCCACCGTCTTCATCTGCCTGGGCCAGGGCATGTTCATGGCCGGCGCGCTCAGGCGCATCCCGGGCATCCTCTCCCCCGAGGTCACCGCGAGCTGGTTGGCGTCCACGAGGTTCATGGTTGTCAGCGGCCTCTTGCTGATGACCGGCACTATGCTCCTGATGTGGCTGGGCGAGCAGATTGACGAGCACGGGATTGGGAACGGCATATCGCTGGTCATCACGATCGGCATACTGGCGCGCATGCCGGTGGCCATAGACGACCTGAGCCGAGACCTTTCCGACGCGGAGAGCCAGCAGAACGCCATTCTAAAGATATTCCTGCTGGCGGTCCTGTTTTTTGGCGTGGTGGTAGCCATCATCTACATCACGCGCGGCGAGAGGCGCATACCCGTGCAGCAGCAGAAGCACGTGCGCGGCCCCAAGGTCTATGGCGGCCAGAAGCATTACTTGCCGCTGCGGGTCAACCAGGCCGGCGTCATGCCGCTCATCTTCGCCCAATCGCTCTTGATGTTCCCGGCCATCATCGCTGCTGCGGCTGTGGCCGGCACCGAGGGCAGCATCTGGACGAAGTTCTTCAGGTGGATCGGCGAGGCGGTCTCTGGCTACAGCATGACGTTCACCTACGTGGCCTTGTACGGAGCGCTCATCTTCTTCTTCTGCTACTTCTGGACGGCCCTTATGTTCAACCCCAAAGAGATGAGCGAGAACCTGCAGAACTACGGCAGTTTCATCCCCGGCATCCGGCCGGGCAAGCGCACGGCAAACTACCTGGAAGCCATCATGAACAGGGTCACGATCGCGGGCAGCTTCTTCCTGGTGATCATCGCGCTGCTGCCCATGGTTATCAGCGATGCACTCAACGTGGGCAGGGTGGCCCGGTTCTACGGCGGCACGACGATCCTTATCGTCGTAGGCGTCTTGCTCGACGTCTGGCGCCGGATAAACGATCACCTCGAGATGCGCCGTTACAGCGGGTTCGCTGCGGGCGTGGCCGGGCATCGCAGGAGCAGGCGGCGTTGAGCCGTGCGTTTTCGAGTTCTGCTGAGAAAGATTCGCCGGTGAAACTCATCTTTCTGGGTGCCCCTGGCGCCGGCAAAGGGACGCAGGCCCAACGAATCGCGGCGCGGTTCGGCATCCGGCACGCCTCTACGGGTGACATCTTCCGACAGGCGACTGCCGAAGGGTCTGAGCTGGGCCGCGCGGTCAAGGGATACCTCGATTCCGGGCAGCTCGTGCCGGACGAACTGACGTCCCGAGTCGTAGAGGAATTGGTGGTTGCCAAGTCGGATGACTACATCCTGGACGGCTATCCGCGCACGCTGCAGCAGGCCCGGGATCTGGACGAGATGCTCGGTCGCCGCAGCCAGCAGCTGGACCTGGTGCTGTATTTCGAGTTGGATGACGCGGAGGCCGCAAAGCGGCTCACGGGGCGTCTTGTCTGCTCGAAGTGCGGCGAGAACTACCATAGAGAATACATGCCGCCCCGCGCGAGTGGCGTCTGCGATAAATGCGGCGGCGCTTTGAGGATCAGGAGCGACAGCTCGGAGGAGGTCGTCAGGAGACGGCTTGCCGAGTACCACGAGAAGACCAGGCCGCTCGTCGCTTTCTACGAGGCACGCCGACTGTTGAGGCGGCTGGATGCCTCGACGACGCCGGACGAAGTGGCGCGCCGCGCTGAGGCTGTCCTGAAAAGCGTGGAGCGGCGATGAGTAAGGCCTGTTGAGGCGGCGCCGGGGCGTTGGCGAGAGAAGGGACCAGATGTCGTCCGTCGAGCTGAAATCGCCGGCACAGCTTGCGAAGATGCGGCAGGCCGGCAGGCTGGTGGCCGGCGCCCTGCGTCTGGTCGCCGACATCGCGGAGCCTGGAATCACGACCGCTCAGCTTGACGAAGCCGCGGACGAATACATCCGGAAGCACGGCGGCAAATCGGCCTTCAAGGGCTACCGAGGCTTCCCGGCGAACATCTGCACCAGCCTCAATGAGGAGGTCGTCCACGGGATTCCCGGTCCCCGGAAGCTCAAAGAAGGGGACCTGCTAAAGGTGGACGTCGGAGTGGTCTGGGAGGCGTATTACGCGGATGCAGCGCTGACCATCGCCGTCGGCGAAGTGACGGAACAGGCTCGCGAGTTGTTGCGGGTTACGCAGCAAGCCCTCAATGCGGGCATCGCAGTGCTCCGGCCGGGCGTGCGCGTCAGCCAGGTCTCAGCGGCGATACAGCAGACGGCCGAAAGCCACGGCTTCAGTGTGGTTACGGACTATACGGGGCACGGCATCGGTCGCGCCCTGCACGAGGACCCGAAGGTGCCGAATTTTGTGGCACTGGGCCTGATGCAGCGCGACGTTGTGCTTGAGAAAGGCGCCACCGTGGCCATCGAGCCAATGGTGAACGTAGGCACGGAGCGGACGGAAGTGCTGGGCAACGGCTGGACGGTGGTGACCAGGGACCGGAAGCTCTCGGCCCATTTCGAGCACACAGTGGCCGTCGCGGACCAGGGACCTGTCATACTGACGCTGCCATAAAGAACTTGCAGGGCGAGCCTGCAACTGATATAATCACGGGTCTGGGTTGAGCATGGCAAAGGAAGAGCCGATCAGGGTGCAGGCGAAGGTCAAAGAGGCCCTGCCCAATGCTATGTTCCGGGTGGCTCTCGAGGATGGGCACGAAGTCCTGGCCCATGTCGCCGGCAAGATGAGGCTGAAGTTCATCCGCATCCTGCCTGGCGACACCGTCACGATCGAGATGTCCCCATATGATCTGACCAAGGGCCGCATAGTCTGGCGGGACTGAGGGGCGGCTCGGCGGCCCGTCTTTCTAAGGCGGGTAGTGATCTCGGTGACCTGTCCGGCTGGCGCGTTGCTGCAAGAGTGCCGGCCCGGGCAAACTTGTGGGTGGAGAAGATGAAAGTTCGCTCGGCGGTCAAAAGGTTTTGCGAAGAGTGCAAGGTAATCCGCCGGAAGGGCGTTGTGCGGGTCATCTGCCGCAATCCGAAGCATAAGCAGCGGCAGGGCTGAGACAGGTTTCTGCGCATCGAGCACTGAGTCGGGAGGTAGCTGAACAGACATGCCCCGTTTGGTCGGCATAGACATACCGTCTGACAAGCGAATCGTCATTTCGCTCAGATATATCTATGGGATCGGCAAGACATCCGCGGAGAGCATCTGCGACGTGCTGACCATCAACCCGGATAAGCGTGCTCACGAGCTGACCGAAGACGAGCTGAGCCGGATCGCCTCCTACATTGACAAGAACTTCATCGTCGAGGGAGAGCTCAAACGGCTGGAGGCGTCCAACATCGCGCGGCTTCGGCAGATCAACTGCTACCGGGGCATTCGGCACCGCAAGGGCCTGCCCGTGCGGGGGCAGAGGACCCGCACGAACGCGCGCACTCGGAAGGGCAAGCGGCGGACTGTGGCCGGGAAGAAAGGCGTTAAGGAACTCGGTCACTAAGCGCGCGCAGCGTGCGACCTGTCGGAGCCCCGGGCTCGCCGCAGCGTGCTGCAGGTGAAGGCGTGGAACGATCCGAACTGTTGGCGCGTCTGCTGGGCAAGGAAGATCTGCTCAAGGCGATCGAGTTGCTCGGAGGCGCCGGCCGGACGGACACCCGCAAGTCGAAGAAACTCCGCGAGGTCGTGGGTTTCAGCGAGTTGATACTGAAGTACATGCGCCGGTTCCTTGGTCAAAAGGACCTCGTGCGCATCATCGAGTTTTCCTGCGGCAAGAGCTACCTCGGGATAGTGCTTGTCCTGCTGCTGCGGGAGCTTGAGGGCGGCCGCGCGGAACTCGTCGGCGTTGACGTGAACGGCGCGCTGGTTGAAAAGTGCCGGCGCTTGGCCGAGGTTGCGGGCGTGCGGGACGCACGTTTCGTGGCATGCCGAACCTCGCAGTTCCAGGGCGACGGGCAATTCGACGTGGCCGTGGCGCTGCATGCATGCGACACGGCGACGGACGAGGCAATCGCCAAGGGCATTCAGTTGGGCGTGCCGCTGATTCTGGCAGTGCCGTGCTGTCAGAACCAGATACGCGGGCAGATAAGGTCGGGCCATCCCTTGACGGCGATGACGGAATTCGGGCCGGTCAGGTACAGGCTGGCGGACCTGCTCACGGACGCACTGCGGGCCCAGTTCCTGCGCAGCGCCGGATATCATGTTGAGATGCTGGAGATAGAGACTCCTCGGCTCACGCCGAAGAATCTCTGCATATGCGCCCGAAAGGTCAAAGGGCCGATCAGGAGCGGCCGTGACCAGGGCTACAGGATGCTGAAATCGTTGTTCAACGTGAGGCCGAAGCTTGAGGAGCTCTGTCCCGGGGTCATCCGGAGCGAATAGAGCTGAGAGCGACGGGCTAAAGCGCGCGTCAAGTCGGGCAGAAAAGGACAGAAGGACCTGAACATGGGCAAGACCAAAGGCGCAGTGCGGCGCGTGGGAGCCAGGGCCGTGGCCTACGTGCACGCGACATTCAACAACACCCGGATAACGATCACGGACCTCAAAGGCGACGTACTGTGCTTTGAAACGGCTGGGTCGTGCGGGTTTACCGGCGCTCGCAAGAGCACGCCGTTCGCCGCACAGCGCGCCGGCGAGCGGGTCGCCGAGAAGGCCAAGCGCATTGGCATACAGGAGTTGGAAGTGAAGGTGAAAGGCCCGGGCGCGGGCAGGGAGTCGGCGATCACTGCGCTGCAGGGCGCCGGCCTGACCATCCATTCCATTGAGGACGTGACTCCGCTGCCGCACAATGGTTGCCGGCCGCCCAAGCGGCGCCGCGTCTGAGACGGCTGCCCTTGGTTTTTCTGCCAAACCTTCGAAAGGTTCGGGTAAGAAAGTAGTAAAGCGCATGTCGAGGTATACGGGACCAAAATGCCGGTTGTGCCGGCGAGAAGGCGTGAAGCTGTTCCTGAAAGGCGCACGCTGCCATACGCCCAAGTGCCCCATCGAATCGCGGAGCAAGCCGCCTGGGATGCACGGGTGGCGGCGGGGTAGGCCCAGTGATTACGGCGTCCGCCTCAGGGAGAAGCAGAAGTGCAAGCGTTACTACGGCGTCCTGGAGGCCCAGTTCCGTCGCTACTTCCAGATGGCGCAGAAAGAGCGCGGCAACACCGGCGAGACCCTGTTGAGTTTGCTTGAGCGTCGTCTGGACAACGTGCTGACGGTTTGCGGGTTCGCCGTCTCGAGGGCACAGGCGCGCCAGATGGTCACCCATCGCCACGTTCAGGTCAACGGGAAGGCCGCGGACGTGGCGAACTACCTGGTCAACGAGGGTGACGTGGTTCGGCCCGAGCCCCGCGACGCCATACTGGACGCCGTCAGGGCTCGCCGCGAGGAAACCGGCCATGCGGCGCCCGCGTGGCTGGAGATCAACGACGCTGATCTGACGATCAGGACGCTCCGCATGCCGGTCCGCCAGGACGTAACTTGTGACGTGCAAGAGGGGCTCATCGTCGAGTTCTGCTCGCGTTGAGGCGGCGGCAAAGAACGAGATTATTGACGTTGGCTCTTGTCTTTGACTGCAAGAGGCAATGGGAGATACTGCATATGGCCATGAGGGTAAGATGGCGGGGTCTGGAACTGCCCGTCCAGGTGCGCGTCAACCGCGAGACTCTTACGGAGACCTACGGCGAGTTCACGGCGGAGCCCTTTGAGCGTGGCTTCGGCCAAAGCATCGGCAACAGCTTGCGGCGTGTGCTCCTATCCTCCATCGAGGGCTCTGCCGTGGTAGCCGTGAAGGTCAAAGGGGCCAGCCAGGAACTCAGCACGATCCCGGGCGTTCTCGAGGATGTGCCCGAGATTGTGCTCAATGTGAAGGAACTCGTCCTGCGCCTGCACCCGGACGAGCAGAAGCCCTTGCGGATTGAGGTGCACAAGCAAGGGGCTGTCACGGCCGCCGATATCCAGCCCGACCCTGACGTGGACATCGTGAATCGCTCCCAGCACATCGCGACCCTGACTGCGGAGACCGACTTCGGGTGCGAGATGACCGTCAGGAAGGGCAGAGGCTACGTCCCTTCGGAGGAGCACGAAGACCTGCCCCGCGAGATCGGCGTCATACCCGTCGACGCTCTGTTCTCGCCCGTCAGGCGCGTCAGCTATCGTGTTGAGGACACCCGCGTCGGGCGCAAGACGGACTACGACCGCCTGATCGTGCAGATTCGCACCAACGGCGTGGTGGGGCCGGAGATGGCGCTTGTTGAGGCCTCCAAGATCCTGCGGAAACACCTGAATCCTTTCGTGGAGTACTTCGAGCTCGGCCGTCAGCTCCCGCAGGAAGAGCCCGAGCCGATACCCGCGATCAAGCACCTGCGGACCGCAGAGGTCCCAGAGTCCAAGCTCTCCCTGCCCATCGCTGCGCTTGGCCTGAGCGCGCGCGCCTCTCACTGCCTGGAGGCTGAAGGCATAAAGACCGTCCGTGACCTGCTGCTGAAGAGCGAGAACGAGCTGCTGGAAATGCGGAACTTCGGGAGGGTCACGCTCCAGGAAGTGGCTGAGAAGCTGGCCGAGCACGGGCTGGGAGTCGGAATGCTGGCCCCTCCGGAGTCGTGATCCGCTGGCCGTCACATTGACATACCTCACTTAGATCTGAACCATAAGCCATGAGGCATCGGTTACAGGGACGAAGGCTGGGCAGGTCCACGAGCCACCGCGAGGCGCTGCGCAGGAATCTGGCGGCATCGCTTCTGCGGCATGAGCGCGTCATCACCACCCCCACGAAGGCCAAAGAGGTGCGGCGTTTTGTCGAAAGGCTCATCACGCTGGGCCGGCGGGCTCTGCCTCTCAAGGATACGGGAGACGCTCGGGACCGGGCGCAGTACCTGCATCTCTACCGGCTGGCGCTCCGGCGCTTGCAGGACAAGGAGATGGTCCAGAAGCTCTTCGGTGAGGGCGAGTGGCGGGAGGGCAAGGAGTCCTTGGCCCGAAGGTACGCTGAGAGACCCGGCGGCTATACCCGCATCATCCGGTTGAGCGGCAGCCGTCTGGGCGTGCCGGTCGGCACGACGGTGAGCGCCATTCCCGAGCTGACTTACAAGGTGTGCGGCGTGGAGAGAACACTGAGGCTCACCGGCAATCGCCTCGGCGACAACGCGCCGCAGGTGATCTTCGAGCTCGTCGAGAAGCAAAAGGCTCCCGGCATCGAGGAAGAGGTGGCGCCGAGTGTGTCCGTGTCGGAAAAGGCCGAAGCAGCCGGCGCCAAGGAAAGACCGGCCGAGTAGGCCGGCACTCGTTGCCGAGAGAGGAATGCCCGGCGCAATCCCCAGATCGCCCTCTTTATGTGCCGGGCGCGTCGGCTATGCTTTCTGCGCCTCGTCTATGGCGCTCTGATATGCGGCCTTCGGCTGCACTCCCACCATTCGCAATCGCTGCACTTCCTGGCCCCCTCTGAAGAGCAGGACCGTGGGGATCGCAGTGATCCCGAACTTGCTCGCCGTCTCCGGATTGTCGTCCACGTTCACCTTGCAGGCTTTGATCTTCCCCGCGTTCTCTTCTGCGAGCTTGTCTATAACCGGCGAGACCATCCGGCAAGGGCCGCACCAGGGTGCCCACATGTCCACCATGACGGCCAGGTCCGATTTCAGGACTTCCTTCTCAAAGGTTTCGTCTGTCACTTCGACGACCGCCCCGCTCATTGCCTTACCCCCTTTGATTTGCTGCGCAGATCAAGCAGCCTTCATCGCTCAGGGTGACCGCCCACGCGTCGCCCCTCCGGCCCCGGCAGCGCCGGCCCCCGACGACGCTAAGTTGTGGGAATGCTGCTCAGTTCCCGTTCAGCCTTTGCTTTGAGGTCGTTCAGCACGCGTCTGGCCACGGTCCGGTTGTACTTGGGTTGGTTGCTGCCGGGCGTGTACGGGTCGTAGGTTTGCCTCTCGTAAGGCTGCTCGGGTTTGATGCGGTCGGCCTGGGTCGTGAGCCACTCTATGAGTGTCTGGGCGCGCTGAGTGGCGGTCCGGTAGTCTTCCGCCGCAGCCTTGGCATTGCCGGACGCCGCCTCTTGCCTGGCTACGGTGACGAGGTCCTGGACCTCTTGGAGCTGTTGCACCGGGTACTGGTAGAGGTCCGGCCTCTCCGCGAATGACTTCTCCACGACCTTAGTCTGGTACATGAGCCCGGCGAACACCACCATGCCGAACGCCACGGCCACGCCCACGTATATGCGGCCCGTGAAGTGCTCAGGGTGGACGGCCTTCCCCTTGGCCTTCTTGGCTCTGGCTTCGAAGGATTCGCCGCTCTTCAGATTGACCCCGCAGACCTTGCACTCAATGTCGCCGAGCTCGACCTTGCTGCCACAAGCCGGACACTGCAACTGAGGTTTAGCCATTGCCACCTCCCGAAGGTAGTTTAGCGGCCGGACACCGGCATCTTCTCCGCGCTACAAGACCTATTCTATAACACAGCCCGGCCTTGTCAACGCCGCGCGCCTGTTCCGGCCGTTGGCTCGCCGCCCAGGGAGTTGAACGGCTTGCCGCAGCAAGCGTGTGCCGTCGGCACCTTCCCGCTTGACTTCGGGCGCATTCGACGGCTAACCTGTGGCACTGTTCCCTCTCGTCTGCCCTTCTGTGCCCGCGGCACCGACTAAGGAAGAGACATTGACGCCCGCCAACCGCCCGTCCATGCCAGCCTCGCCTGAACACATGGGGCAACGTGTTCGCGCCTTGCGGGAGGAAGTGGCCGCATGGGCATCGGTGCCCGCGTCAGTAGTGAACGTGGTGCGCAGTCCCTATCGTTTCTGCCCGCTCGGGGCGCATGTTGACCATCAACTCGGCAAAGTCACCGGTCTGGCGCTCGACCGGGCGCTCTTGATGGCGTTCGTCCCGCGGGACGAGGCGCTTATGGTCGTCAGGAGCAGGCAGTTCCCCGGCACTGCCCAGGTCCCTCTGGACCGGGCGCCACTGCCGAGGACCGGCGATTGGGCCGACTATGCCCGCGGAGCCGCTTATGCCTTGCAGAAGGGCTTTGCCCTGCGGCGCGGCCTGACTGCGTTGGTGGATGGCCATGACAACGTGGGAGGCCTGAGCTCTTCGGCGGCTGCCGGCGTCGCTTACCTTCTTGCGCTTGAGGCCGTGAATGGGGCGCTGCTTCCCCCGGCCGAGAACGTCAAGCTGGACCGAGTCATCGAGAACGAATATATCGGGCTGGATAACGGCGTCCTCGACCAGTCGGTCATCTTGCTCAGCCGCTCCGGCCACCTGACGTACCTCGACTGCCAAAGCGGCGAGAGCCGCCTGGTGCGGTTGGGCGGAGGCGAGGATGTCTCGATCGCAGTGCTTTTCAGTGGGCTGAGCAAGCCGCTCTCCGGGACCGACTACAATCTGCGCGTGCAAGAGTGCCGGCAAGCAGCGGCGCATCTGCTGCAAGCGGCCCATCTGCCGGTGCCCGTCCCGGCGTTCCTGCGCGCTGTGCCTCCCGAGGTGTTTGTGCATCACGGCCACGCGCTCCCTGCGGAGCTGCAGCGCCGAGCGGCGCACTTCTTCGCAGAGCTGGCACGCGTTCGGCAGGGGGCGGACCTGTGGGCGAAAGGCGACCTTGAGGGATTCGGGCGGCTCATGTCCGAGTCCGGACTCAGCTCCATTGAGAACTACGAGTGTGGCAACTGCTACTTGCGGACTGCCTATGAAGTCCTGCGGGGCTGTCCCGGGGTTTACGGGGCCCGGTTCAGCGGCGGAGGATTCCGCGGCTGTTGCGTAGCGCTTCTCAGGCCGGGATGTGAAGAGAAAGTGGCGCGCGCGGCCCTGTCCCGCTATCTCAAGGCCCACGGCGACATGGCGGGGCGCGCCCAAGTATACTTCTGCCGCTCGGGCGAGGGTGCCGGGTTCCTGAGTTGAGGAATGGCAAGGATGGGCTTTGTCCAGACGGCTTCAGGGCGCACCTTCTTGAGGGACATGCCGTGGCATTTGTTGCTTGGCGCTACGGTCCTGAGCGTCATCGGAGCTGCCTTCATCCGCAGCTCTCATTCGGCTCTGTTCGCCCAGAAGCACCTGATATTCGCCGCCGCCGGCTGCGTAGTCTTCCTGGCCCTTGCGTTTCTCGACTATCGGCACCTGGCAAGCGTTGCGCCGCTTCTGTATGGGGCGGGGTTGGCTGCGCTGGCGGCGCTCTTCGTGCTCGGTGTCACGATCAACTATGCCCGGAGCTGGTTCGACGTAGGCTTCTTCAGCGTGCAACCCTCAGAACCGATGAAGTACGTGCTCGTAGTGGTCCTGGCTGACTACTTCCGCCTCCGCCGGCGTGTTGACCGCTTGCGCGACCTGGTGCCGCCGCTTGTCCTGACCGGCGTCCCCGTGGGGCTCATTATGCTTCAGCCGGACTTCGGCACGGCGCTCGTGGTCTTGCCGATCTTCTTTGTTATGGCGTTCCTGGCCGGCGTCCCCGTGCGCAACCTGGTGACAGTCGTCTTGATAGGGTGTGGCTTGTTCGCGGCGGCGTGGTGCACCCCGGGCGTGCTGAAGGACTACCAGAAGAGCAGGCTCATCACCTTTATTGATCCCGCCAGCAATCCCGAATCGCCGGCCGCCTACAACGCCGAACAGGCCACCATGGCCATAAGCGCCGGCGGATTGGCCGGGGAGGGGTGGGGACAAGGGGTCCTCACGCGGCTGGGCCGCATCCCCGAACAGTACGCCGACTTCATTTTTGCGGTGATCGCGGAGGAGTGGGGGTTCGTGCGCACGGCGCCCCTGGTTTGCTTCTACTTGCTCCTTGCGGTCCTGCTGGCAGGGGTAGCCCGGGCCACGGCGGACCCGTTTGGCCGGTTGCTTGTCGGTGGCGTGCTGGCCGTCTTCGCGTTGCAGAGCTTCCTCCACATGGCTATCTCACTTCGCATGGCGCCCATCACGGGTCTGACGCTGCCGCTCCTAAGTTACGGCGGCTCGTCCCTGGTTAGCACGTTCGCCGGCTTCGGGCTCGTGGCGAGCGTGCGGATGCACCGGAGCGTCGAGTTTGCAGGCGGCCTTGTCGGCGGCTGAGCGGCCCTGTCACGGCGCGTTGAAACACCCGGTGTCGGGGCTTAGAATAGCCAAGTTGCAGCGTCCCGTGCTGTCCCGGGCACTCTTCGGGCCTTCCAGAACGGAGTCTCCGCATGCTGCGCCGCGTGTTCCTGCCTCAGCTCGGCCAGACGATGGAAGAGGGCACCATCGAGAAATGGCACAAGCGCCAAGGGGAGCGCGTCGAGAAAGGCGAGGTGCTCTACGAGCTCACCACCGACAAGGCGACCCTGGAAGTGGAGTCCTTCGCGGGCGGGATCGTGAAGCGCATCCTGGTCGGCGACGGACAAACCGTGCCGGTGAACGCGCTCATCGCCGTTATCGGTGAGGAGGAAGACGAATTGCCGCCGGATATCCTGATGCTTGCAGAGAAAGCTCCCGCTGCGGAGGCGGCGGCATTGAGTCCTGTGAGGGCGCCGACGACCGGCGTCCCAGAAGCCCCGCGGGCGTCTCCGACGCCAACCGGCGAAGTCTTCGCCTCGCCTCGCGCCCGCAAGATAGCCGCTGAGAGGAAAGTGCCGCTTGCCGTGTTGCACGGGTCCGGGCCCGGGGGGCGGATCGTCGAACGCGATGTGCTTGAGTACCTCGCGGATCTGGAGGGCGTACGTTGCACGTCTGCTGCCGTTGCGTACGCATACGAGGCAGGTGTGAACATCCTCGACGTGGCGGCTGGGCTCCAGGGACGCCGCGTGCACAAGGGGGACGTTGAAGAGGCGGCCCGCGCGGGGCTGGGGCGGCCGGCCGCCGCTGGGGCCGTAGCGACGGTGTCCGCTGGGGAGAGGGTGCCGCTTTCCGCCATGCGGCGCACGATCGCCCGCCGCATGACGGCGTCCAAGCAGACGGCGCCCCATTTCTACCTTATCGGCGAGGTCCGCATGCGGGCCGTGCTGGATTTTCTTGGGCAGTCAGCGGCCGCATCCGCCAAAGTCACAGTGACGGGGTTGCTGACAAGAGCCGCGGCGCTTGCCTTGAAGCAGCACCCGCGCATGAACGCCTGCTTCAACGGCGACGCCCTTGTGCTCAGGCGTGAATGCAACGTGGGCGTGGCGGTGGACGTGGACGGCGGCCTGTTCGTGCCCGTCATCAAGCACGCGGATACCAAGACGCTCAGCCAGATATCGGCCGAGCTCAGGTCCCTTGCCGACGCCGCGCGCGCGGGGAAGCTGATCCCCGAGCAGTACGAAGGCGGCTCCATCACCATCAGCAACCTGGGAATGTACGGCGTGGACTACTTCGTGCCGATCATCAACCCGCCGGAAAGCTGCATCGTAGGCGTCGGGAGGATCAGCGACCGGGTAGTTGCGAGGGATGGCGGGATCCTGGTGGAGCCCATGATGAAAGTCTCGCTGAGCGCCGACCACAGGGTAGTTGACGGCGTGGAGGCGGCCAGGTTCTTCCAGACGCTGAAGGGCCTGCTGGAGGAGCTCCAAGAGCTCGCGTCTTGATGCCTCAGAGCACCACCTTGTTGAGCGGGTATTCGATGATGCCTTCCGCGCCCGCGCGCTTCAGCTTGGGGATGAGGCTTCGCGCGACGCTCTCGTCGAGCACCGTCTCCACTGCATAACCCGAGTTCCCGGCCAGGTTGCTCACCGTGGGATTGCGCAAGGCCGGCAGCAGCGACAGGACCTTCTGGAGCGCGCCGTTCGGGACGTTCATCTTCAGACCCACTTTGCTCAACCCCAGCACCGCCCCCTGCAGCAGCATCCCCAGGTTCTCGATCTTGGTCTTCTTCCAGGAGTCGCCCCACGCCTGCCGCGAGGCAATAAGCTGCGTTGTGCTCTCCATGACCGTCGCCACAATCCGGAGCCGGTTGGCAGCCAGGCTCGCGCCGGTTTCCGTGAGCTCCACTATGGCATCCACCAGGTCGGGCACCTTGGTCTCTGTGGCGCCGTGGCTGAACTCTACCCGGACATCCACGCCCAGCGCCGTGAGGAACTTGCGCGTAACATTGACCAGTTCGGTGCTGATGCTCTTGCCCTGGAGGTCCTCCACCCGCTTTATCGGCGAGTCCTCCGGCACCGCGATCACCCAGCGCACCGGCGTCAGGTGCTGCTTCGCATAGACGAGGTCCGTCACGGCGACCACGTCGCTCTCGTTCTCGGCGACCCAGTCGGCGCCGGTGAGCCCGGCATCCACCGAGCCCTTCTCCACGAAGCGCGGCATGTCCTGCGGCCTTATGAGCCGGGCATCCATCTCTTCGTCGTCAATGGCCGGATAGTAGGAGCGCGCGCGCGATTCGACGCGGTAGCCCGCCCTGAGAAGCATCTGGGTAGTGCTCTCTTGCAGGCTTCCCTTGGGGATTCCGAACACCAGTTTAGGCATTGTCTCTCTCCCGGGGCGAAGCACTCCGGCGAATTGCGAACAACCGCCCACGACGCGTCAGCGAGCAGAGGGGCAGCTTGCCTTCATCGGGCACCGGCCGCAGAGCGGCTCGTCGGGAAGGCAAAGCTTCTCCGCATGATCGCAGAAGAACAGGTGCAGGCTCGCGTAAACCTTCTCCTCGAACATCCTGCTCACCGCCCGCTGGTTCTTCATGGTTGCCCTGTCGTTCTCGATCAGGCCGAGCCGGTGGCACATCCTGGCCACGTTGCCGGAGAAGGGCAGCACGGGCACGTCGAGGCTCAGCAGCAGGACCTCGTCCGCCAGGTCCCGCTGGACCATCGTGAGCCTTTTCAGGCAACTGCGGGCCTGCGTAGGCGTCAGCTCGGCCAGGAAGTCGAGGTTGGTCTGATTGTAAACCTCGTAGAGCTCGCGCAGCATCCAGACCAGTTGTTCGGCGCCGTCCAGCGCCCACTGCGCCGACGACAAAGCGGCGGCCACCTCAACGGGGTGGCTTATGCGGATGTCATTCCAGTCCACGAAGCTCCGCTTGAGCTCGCTCAGCGCGCGCGTCGCGCGCCGCACGCTTGTCACGTGGTAGAAGAGGCTAAGGGCGAGTTGGTTCAGAGGCGACCTGGGCTTGCGGTTCTTCAGGTCGCCGTACTTCCCGCCGGCACACTGCGTCAACCTGATGACCAGGTTCTTGCGCTCTTTTTGAGACACCATGTCTGGTCCCGTCCAACAGCGTTAGGAGCAACGGTCAAGGAGTTTCGCGGAATTCGCGGTCCTCGCGTCGTGCCTCGTCTATCAGCTTCTCCAGCCGCATCGCCTGCAAGACTTCAGCGTCCTGCAGAAACTCCAGCACGGGCGTGTACCGCAACTTCAGCCGCTTGCCGATAAGGGCCTGCACGTAGCCTCGGGCGCGGTGGAGCGCCGCCATCGTTTCCTGTAATTCCTCTTCGGAGCCTCGGACCGTCAGGCGCACTTTCGCCGAGCGTTGGTCCTCGCTCAGCTCTACACGGGTAAGTGTGATGAAGCCCGGGCGCTGGTCCTTCAACTCGTAAAGGATTATGGTGCTCAGCTCTCGACGCAGCAGCTCCTCGATCTTCCTCTTCTTGCGGGGATTCATGGCAGGACCTCATCCGGCGCCCGTCTTTATCGCAGCTCGATCGAGTAATCCACGAGCCTGGCCGCGGGGAGCCGCTTCACGGCCTGGACTACCTGGTCCAAGGTGCCGTTGATATAACGGCTGTCGTTACCGACCTGGGCCACCGCCAGGACTGCGCTGTTGACGAAGTCATTGTTGGCCACTTCGGCCACGCTTACGTTGAAATTATTGCGCAACCTGTCCTTCAGGCTCAGCAGGATGCGCCGCTTGTCTTTCAGCGTGCGGGCGTCATGCAGGTGGAGGCGGATTTCAACGGTTCCGACGATCATTGTCATACGGGAGAAGCCGCGCCGCCCTGCGAATCCGCAGTCTGCTTGGCGGGTTTCGGCGCAAGGGTGCGCTTAACGGTGGTAGTACTGAAACACTCGATGAGGTCGCCAACCTTGACGTCGTCGAAGCCCTCGACCTTGATGCCGCACTCGCGGCCCGCCTCCACCTCGCGGACGTCGGCCTTCTCCTGGCGTAGCGAGGCCATCATGGCTTCGTGCATCACCTGGCCGTTCCTGATGACGCGAACGCGGGCATTGCGTCTCATCGCGCCTTCGGTCACGCGACAGCCTGCGATGGCGCCGTATCTGCTGATGCGGAAGACCTGCCTGACCTCGGCCAGCCCCACTCGCTCCTCCCGCTGCTCGGGCTCCAGCAGCCCCTCCAGCGCGCTGCGTATCTGCTGCGTCACGTCGTAGATGACGTTGTAATAGATGATCTCTATGCCCCGCGCGCCGGCCATCTCCCGCACCTTCTCGTCCGCGCCGACCCGGTAGGCCACTATGATGGCGTCAGCCGCATCGGCCAGGAGGACGTCGCTCTGGTTCACCGCGCCGATGCCGCTGTGCACGATCCGCACCGACACCTCCTCGTCTCCCAGGTCGGCCAGGCTGTTGACCAGGGGCTCAAGGGACCCCTGCACGTCGGCCTTCAGGACCACGTTGAGTTCCTTGGTCTCTCCGCGGGCCAACCTGTCGTAAAGGTTCTCCAGGGTCACGCGCCGTCGGGGCTGCAGCCGCTGCTTCTGCAGCCTTCCGGCGCGCTCCTCGGCAACCTTGCGCGCAGTCTCCAAGTCATCCACCACGAGGAACGTGTCGCCCGCCTCGGGGACGTGGTTGAGCCCGCTCACCGCCACCGCCTGCGACGGGCCGGCCTGCTCGACCTCCTCCCCGCGGTCGGTGATGATGGACCTCACAGTGCCAAACGCGTTCCCGCAGACCAGGATGTCGCCCTTGTGCAGCGTGCCGTTCTCGACGATCACGTTGGTCACGATGCCGCGCCCGGGCTGCATCCGCGCTTCGAGCACGGCGCCGCGGGCTGCCCGGTTCGGGTTCGCCTTCAGGTCGAGCAGCTCCGCCTCCAGCGCTATCCTTTCCAGGAGCTTGTCTACGCCCAGGCCGCTCAGCGCGCTCAGGTCCACGAAGCCGACCTCTCCGCCCCACTCCTCAGGGTTCAGCCCGAGGCCGGCCAGTTGCTGGCGCACGCGCATCGGGTTGGCCTGAGGTTTGTCCACCTTGTTGACGGCCACGACGATTGGCACTTCGGCCGCTCGCGCGTGGTTGATGGCTTCGACCGTTTGAGGCATCACGCCGTCGTCCGCCGCTACCACCAGCACGACTATGTCCGTGATTCTCGCGCCGCGCGCCCGCATCGCTGTGAAGGCCTCGTGGCCGGGCGTGTCAATGAACGTTATCGTGCGGCCGTCGGCCCCGATCTGCCAGGCGCCGATGTCCTGCGTGATGCCGCCCGCCTCGCCCTCTGCAATTCGCGTGTGGCGGATGCGGTCCAGGATGGACGTCTTTCCGTGGTCCACGTGGCCAAGCATCGCCACGATGGGAGGCCGAGGCAGGAGCTCCTCAGGCCGGTCCTCGCGTATGGACTGCAGGAGGATGTCCTCTGCGGATCTGGGCTCTTTCAGAGCTATCTCGACGTCGTGGGCCATGCCGATCAGTTGCGCCACTTCATCTTCAAGCGTCTGGTTGATGCTGGCCCGCAGACCGTGGTCGAACATGAGTTCTTTGATTATGTCGCCGGCCGGGACGCCCATCTGCTCCGACAAATCCCGCACCGTGACCGGCCGCGTCATCTCGATCTTCTCGATGCGTTTCTTGGCGACCGTGCGCTTCGGTTGCTTGAAGATGATCGTGCGCGTCGTGACTTCTTCTTTCGCGGGCTTTTTGGGTTTGCGCCGTTTGGCGCGAGGGAGTCCCTCCTCCTCGAGCACTACCTCCTTGATCGCCGCAGGCTCCACCGGGGCCTCAATGGTCCCCCTGGGCCGCGGCGGCGGCACCGGCTTCACGTCCATGGTAGAGGGGATGCGTTTTCTCTCCGGCGGGGGCGGCGGCTTGGGCTTTTCCGGCGGCTTGACGGCTGTTGGCTTAGCCGGCGCCACGGGCTGCTCTTTCGGCCTGTAAAGCCTTATGGCCGCCTTGCGTATCGCGTCTGCCTCATCGGGAGGGACCGCTTTCGAGTGGTGCGTGATGTGGCTGTAGCCTGCCCGTTGGCATATCTGGAGCACCTCGGCGCTCGAAATGCCGATGGCCTGGGCGATCTCGTAGATCTTGACGTTGCGAGCCACTTCCGTTACTCGTTAGAGCACGCCAATCGAATGACCTGCCGCCACGGGAGAAGAGCTTCAGCTCTCAGGGGGGTCGGAGTTCTCTATTGCTTCCGTCATGTTCGCTGACGGCTCGGCGGGACCAGCCTCCCCGGCGAGATCGCCCTCGCCGTCTACAAGATCAACCACCCCTTCAGTGCTCTCCTGTGGAGCCGGTTCAGCTTCCTCCCGCGCCGCGGCTTCCGGCCGGCCGCTCTCCGTCTGAGAAGGCGCTTCGTGCGCAGCCTCAGCGGCCCTTGGAGCTGGCTGGGCTTCTGCCTCGGGCGCCTCCGCCTCTTCCCGCTCCGGCGGTTCGATGTCAATATCCCACCCTGTCATCTTCACTGCCAGGCGGACGTTCTGGCCTTTCCAGCCGATGGCAAGCGAGAGCTGGTCCTCCGGCACAGTGACGACGGCCCTCTTGGTGTGCTCGCCCTCCTCCAGGGTAATCTGGAGTATCTCGGCGGGCCGCAGGCTGTCGGCGATCAGGGTCTCCGGAGCCTCGCTCCAGGGGATGATGTCTATCTTCTCGCCTTTGACTTCGTCAATGATGCTCTTGATCCGCGTGCCGCGCACGCCGACGCACGCCCCGATGCAGTCCACCCTCGAGTCCGTGCTGATCACCGCGATTTTGGTCCGCAGGCCCGGCTCGCGCGCGATCTTCTTGATCTGGACGACCCGTTCAGCCACCTCGGGCACTTCCAGCTCGAAGAGGCGCCGGATGAAATCGGGGCTTGTCCTGGACAGGAAGATCTTGACCAGGTTGTTGACTTTTCGCACGTCGAGGATGATCGCACGGATCCGCTCGCCGGCCTGGTAGTGCTCCCCGGGTATCTGCTCGGAGCGGGGCAGTATGGCTTCCGTCTTCTCGAGATTGGCGATGATGCAGCCGCCTTCGAAGCGCTGGACGCTGCCCGTGACCAGGGCGCCAACGCGCCCAATGTATTCCTTGTATATCGTCTCGCTCTCGGCCTCGCGGATTTTCTGGATGATGATCTGCTTAGCGGTCTGCGCCGCAATGCGGCCCAGCATCTCCGGCTCGATGCGCTGGGGTCCCTTGCCGGCCGCCACCTCCCCGGTCTGCCGGTCAATCTGGACAGTTATGTCCTCTTGCGTCCCGAAGTGCTTGCGTGCGGCCGACTGAAGCGCGCTCTCGATGGCTTGGAAGATAACTTCCTCGTCGATGTCCTTGTTCCGGTGGAGGCTGCTGACGAGCCGGAGTATCTCTTTGCCTTGCATCTCGGGCGGCCTGAGAATAAAAAAACACGCCTTCTTTGCCCGCCAGGTCTGCGTTTGAAGCTGCTTTCCTGAGGCGCACCTTCGACCAGACGGGCCTGAGCACGTTTCCTAAACTTTAACGCCGCCTTCTCCTGACCGGCGGCTAACACGCACCTCATTGTAGCTGACCGCCATGCAGCCTGTCAAGGAGGAAGACCGGCAGGAAAGCTGCGAAAGGCCTCAAGAAGGCCTTCTGAAAGCCTCTGGAGCAGGCGGAGAGGGACCCCGCCAAATGGACGCGGCCGGCTGGCGGGACGATCTGCGATCAGTGTAGGCTCTTTCAGCACCCCGAACATCCGGTTAGACGAGCCTAACTACCGTTGGCCGCGTGGCTTGCGCCAGGCGGTCCCGTCAATGTCGCACAAGCGGCGTCTGCCACGCCGCTTTCAGGTCCTCCAGAAGGGCTTCTATAATCGCGTGGCCCTTCAGTCCCCGAACGGTCAGCGCGAGCGAGTCGTTGGAGCGTCCGACGAACGCCACCGGCAGTCCGGCGAAGATCTCCTCGAAGGCCTGAGCATTCTCGGGGCGCACTTCGACCAAGAAGCGGCTGTTGGACTCGCTGAAAAGCAATACGCTGTCCAGCCGGTGCTCGTCAGGTCCCTCGTACGGAGCGCCTTGCAGGTCGAGGTCGAGTCCGACCTCCCCCGCAAAGGCCATCTCCGCCGCGGCCACGGCCAGCCCGCCCTCCGACAAGTCGTGGCAGGAGCGCACCAGGCCCGCCCCTATGGCGGCCGACATCACCTCCATAATCCTGCGTGCCCGCTTAACGCGCACCTGCGGCACGGTCGTGCCGGTCAAGCCGAACGCCGCCAGATAATGCGACCCACCCAATTCCGGATGCGTGGCGCCAACAAGGTAGATCCGGTTCCCGGGTTCCTTCAAGGCCATCGTGACCGCTTTGCGTACGTCGTCCATGACTGCCATGGCGCTGATCAGGAGTGTAGGCGGGATCGCGATGGTCTCCGTGCCGGTGTTGAACTCATTGTTCAGGCTGTCCTTGCCGCTGATGAAAGGCACGCCGAAGCCCATCGCATAGTCGTAGCACGCGAGCGCGGCGCGCACCAGCGTCCCGAGCTGTTCGGGCTTCCTCGTATTGCCCCAGCAGAAGTTGTCCAGGATGGCTGTGCGCTCGATGGACCCGCCGACGGCTGTAATGTTCCGCAAGGCTTCATCAATGGCTGACGCCGCGCTGTGGTAAGTGTCAATGTCGCCGTACCTCGGATTCAGGCCGCAGCCTACGGCAAGGCCGCGATAGGATCCGAGCACCGGCGTGATGACGCAGGCGTCGCCCGGGCCGTCGTTGTCCCGGCCCACCAGCGGCTTGACGACTGTCTGCCCCTGCACCTCGTGGTCGTACTGCCGGATGATCCATTCCTTGGACCGCACGTTGGGGGCCGCCAGGAGCTTCTCAAGCATAGGCGCATAATCCCTGTGCTCCTGAAGTGCCTCGCGGCAGGCCTCCGCCTGCCAAGGGCGCGCGACTTCCAACGAGTTCCGCACCAGCGGGTCCGGCAAGACGGATGGCTCCCAACGGGCTGAGCCCCTGAATCTTGGCAGCCCCTTGTGGACGAAATGCATGTCCAGGTCGGCGACGACATGTCCTCCGTATTTCACGGTGAGCGTCCCGTCGTCCGCAAAGCGCCCGATGACCGTTGCCTCCACGTCCTCGCCCTGGAAGATGTGCATCAGAGCTTCCAAGTTCTCGGGGGGCACGGCCAGTACCATCCGCTCCTGCGCCTCGGAGATCCAGACCTCAGTATAGGACAGGCCCTGGTACTTGAGCGGGACGTTTTGCAGCTCTGCCTCCACGCCCGTGTGCTCGCCCATCTCACCGACGGCGCAACTCAGGCCGCCGGCCCCGCAGTCGGTGATGGCCGTGTAGAGCCCGGCGTCGCGCGCCTTCAGCAACGTGTCAACGAGTTTCTTCTCAGTGATGGCATTGCCTATCTGTACTGCGCCGCTGGAGACGGCTTCGCTCTGGCTGGTGAGTTCGACCGAGGAGAAAGTCGCACCATGGATTCCGTCGCGGCCGGTCCTGCCGCCCACGACGACTATGAGGTCTCCGGGCCGGGCCGCCTTCTCGACGCGGCTCCGGGGCAGAAGCCCGATGTTGCCGCAGTACACGAGCGGGTTGCCCGTGTAGCGCTCATCGAAGTAGACCGCGCCGTTCGCCGTGGGGATGCCCATCCGGTTCCCGTAGTCGCGCACCCCTGCAACCACGCCCCTCATGACGCGCCGGGGGTGCAGCGCGCCCGAAGGCACATCGCCTTCAGCCATATCTATGGGGCCGAAACAGAACACGTCCGTGTTGAGGATGGGCTTGGCCCCGAGACCGGTGCCGAGAGGGTCGCGGATGACCCCGCCGATGCCGGTGTTCGCGCCGCCGTAGGGGTCGAGGGCGCTCGGGTGGTTGTGGGTCTCCACCTTGAAGCACACGCAGTTCTCGTCGTCGAACTCGATGACGCCGGCGTTGTCCTTGAATACGCTCACGCACCAGGGCTTGTTCAGTTCGGCGGTCGCGCGCGCGACCGTCTGCGCGAGCAGGTTGTCCAGGACGAGGCGTCCGTCTTTGCCCAGGTGGCGCTTCCAGCCCTCCGGCACAGGCCCCTCGTAGGTAATGAGCCCTTTCAACGTCTTGTGGACGCAGTGCTCGCTCCACGTCTGGGCCAGGACCTCGAGCTCGATGTCGCTGGGCTCGCGGCCGACCTTTCTGTAGTGCGCCTGGATGGCCTTCATCTCCTCCAGGGACAGGGACAGCACGCCCTCGCTGCTGATCCGCATCAGCTCCTCCTCGCCGGCGTCGCGCAGCGGCACACTCAAGGGCGCAAAGTCATATGTCAGCTCGTGGATCGGGTAGGCGACGTGCGGCTGGTCAATGTGCACTTCCTCGATAGTCTCGTTGGCGAGGGCCTTCGTGGCGATGCGCTCCAGCTCGGCTGGCGAGAGTCCGCCCCGGATAAGGTACCTGCGGGCGGTGCGTATGGCCTCCACGCCCTCGCCTAACCCCAAGTCCGCGGCGCCCTTCGTGGCGCTCTGCTGGACGGGATCCATGACGCCCGGCTTGCGCTTGACCTCAATGGAGTGGACGGCGCCCCCTTCGGCCCAGGGCCACCGTTCCTCTCCGGGGCCGCAGATGCGGTACTGCTGGATGACCGGGTCGAGGAAGAGCTTCTCGGCCAACTGGCGTACCTGCGGCAGCCCGATCTCGCCGTCCACCAGGTACACGTCCAGCGCGCGGACGTCCTCAGCCGTTTCGATGCCCAGGTCACGTATGTCGGCCAGGGCGCCGAGGCCGGCCGGATCCTTCCGCTCCTTCTTGTGGATTACTTCGATTCTGTATTGCATTGGCCAGAGGCACCGGCCCTATGCGGTCCGTGCTTGCTGGGTGCGGTCAGGGTCTGCCGCTTCTCCACGAGCCGATCCCGCTTCTGTTTCGCCTCCGCCAGCATCGCCCGCAGCGGGCCCAGGTTTCCGTCGTCCAGGGCGTCGGCGATCTGCTTCAGGGCGTTCATGTAGTCGTTGAGCGAATCCCGGATATTTGTGCGGTTTGTCTTACAGATGTCCAACCATAGGTCCGGGCTCCCGCTGGCCACACGCGTCGTGTCCAGCAGGCCTTTGCCGCAGAGCGCCATCTCGGTCTCATCCAGGACGGCCAGTATGGCTGCGGCAGCCAGGTGGGGCATATGACTTATCCGCGCCACCGCCCGGTCGTGCGCCTGGGGCGTCATGCTCACGACGCGCGCGCCGAGGGCGTTCCACATGTGGGTGATCCGGCCCTTGCTCTCCGGGAAGGTGTTCGTCAGGGGAGTGATAATACAAATCGCACCTTCGAAGAGTTCCGCGCTGGCGGCCAACGGGCCGCTCTGTTCGCTGCCCGCCATCGGGTGCGTAGGGATGTACGCCACGTCCGGACGCGAGCGGAGCGCCGAGGAGATTGTCTCAATCACCTTCACCTTGCTGCTTGCGACGTCCGTGAGAATGGCTTCGGCGTCGAGCGCCTCGCAAATCTGCGCCATCACTTCCGAGAGGGCGCCGATGGGCGTCGCAAGGACTACGAGGTCAGCTCTCTGAACGCCTTGCGCCGGGTCCATCGTGGCTTTGTCTATAGCGCCCACGCTGAGGGCTCGATCCAGGGATTCCTGCCGACGGCCTATGCCGACCACCCTTTTTGCCAGCCCTCTCGTGCGCAACGCCATGCCCATCGAAGCCCCAATCAGGCCGGGCCCGACGATCGCCACTTTGTCGAACATCAGCACTCCTCGGTTCAGGGACAGCCTTGGCTTGAGCTTAAGAAGGCGCCCGGCTCAACAGAGGGGAGAGAAGGCCATAGTAGTGGGGTCAGGAGGCTTTGTCAACCGCACTGCGCCTGTGCGCATTGCGCCGCACCGCGCGTCGGCGGGCTGCGCCGAACCGGGGGCCCGCGCGCTGCGCCGCGGCGTTCTCACCGCAGCACTGCGCCGAGTGCCCGGCTGAGGGCTGCGAGGATGGCGCCCCGCGCTTCCTCAGCTTCGGCTGCAGTGATTGTACGGTCTTGGCGCCGGAAGGTGAGCGAGAAGGCGACGCTCTTGCGGCCCTCGGGAACGGGCTTGCCGCGGTACACGTCGAACAACTCGATTGACTCGAGCACGTTGGGGGCGCTGCGCCGAATGCAGCTACTGATCTGGGCCCACAGCACCTCCTCCCCGACAACGATGGCCAGATCGCGGCTGGTGGCCGGGTAAACCGGGACAGGGCGGTAAGGCCGGTCCAGGCGGCAACGCTCGGCGAGCAGGCGGAAGTCGAGTTCCATCAGGGCCGGCCTGCCTTTCAGATCCAGCTCCTCCGCCGTCTTTGCGGCGAGCACGCCCGCGCACCCGAGCAACTGCCCTTCCAGGCGCAGCTCGACCGCTTCATCCGGCGTAAATGGGCCTTTTGCGCCGGGGATCTCCTCGAGCTCAGCCTCAACGCCGAGTTCGCCCAGCAGGTTGGCGAGAACGCCCTTCAGAAGCCGGAACCCGTCGTCATTGTCGCTCAGGAGCGTCAGGCAAAGCTTCTCTTCGGGCGTTTGCGACCCCGGTGCCGGAATGAAAACCCGTCCGAGCTCGAACAGGTTCACCCGGGGAGTCCCCCGGTCCGCGTTGAAGCGCTTCAGCAGCACGAGGCCGGCCATATTTGTGAGCCGCAGGTGCGTCCGCTCGGCGGTGACCGGGTTCCGAACTGCAACCGGCTCGCCGTCGTGCCACGGCTGTGCGCGCTGGAGGGGAGTGGGCGTCACCAGGCTGTAGTTCATGATCTCCGTGAACCCCTGCCCGGCGAGCAGGCGCCGCGCCTTCCGCTCAGCGATCTCCGAGAGCGCCGGGGCCGCCGGACGCACCGGCATCTGAGTCGTGTCTTTGATCCTGTCGTACCCGTAGATCCGGGCCACTTCTTCGATGAGGTCTATCTCGCGCCGCAGGTCGCCACGCCAACTCGGCACGCGGACCGTTATAGCGTCCTCGTCTTCGCGAACGACCTGGAGCTCCAGGCCGGACAGAATGCGGCTCGCCTCGGCGCGCGGCACCTCAAGGCCGAGCACGAGCGCAAGCCGCGCGAAGCGCAGCGTGACCTCAGGTGTGAGCGTCGTGTCGGCGCGCAAGTCGAAGGACCCCTTCAGAAGGTTCCCGCCAGCCAGGTCGACGATGAGCTGGCAAGCGCGACGGGAGGCCCAGTCGGTTACCTCGGGATCAACGCCGCGCTGGTAGCGGTACGAAGACTCGCTGCTCATTGCGTGGCGGCGCGCCGTGCGCCGGTTGTTGCGCGGGTCAAAGCGCGCGCTCTCTAAGAGCACGTCGCTTGTGCCTTCGCTTATCTCCGATTCCGCGCCGCCCATCACGCCGGCGAGCGCAATGGGCTTGGACCGGTCTGCGATGACGCACTCCTCGCCGCTCAGTTCGCGCTCGGCGCCGTCGAGCGTGGTGATGACCTCGCCGGGGAGCGCTCGGCGAACGATGATGCGCCCGCCGCCGATCCGCGCGAGGTCAAAAGCATGAAGCGGCTGCCCGCACTCCAGCATCACGTAGTTGGTGACGTCTACGACGTTGTTGACCGGCCTGAGGCCGCACGCCGCCAGTCGTTCCTGAAGCCAGGCGGGCGATGGCCCGACGCGCAGGCCGACGACTAACCGCGCGGTGTAATGGGGGCAGAGGTCGGGCGCTGTGACCTCGACGCACGCGCCCTCGGCAAACGCGTGCTCGAGATCCTCCTTCAGGCGCACCTCGGGCCGTTCCGCTCTTCGCCCTGTGAGCGCGGCTATCTCGCGCGCGATGCCGAGATGGCAGAGGCAGTCGGGCCGGTTGCTCTTCACCTCGACTTCCAGTACACAGTCGCGGCCCTGCTGCTCGACGCCGGCGACGCTCACGCCGGCGTGGCTCAACCGTTCGGCCAGTTCCTGAGGCGCAAGGCCGAAGTCGCAGTAGTCTTTCAGCCAGTTGTAGCTTGCTTTCATGGCCCGGGGCGTCAGAACTGACTGAGGAAGCGGACGTCGCCCTGGAAGAAGAGGCGTCCGTCAGGTATCTGGTGCTTGAGCATGGCCAGGCGATCAACGCCCATGCCGAACGCGAAGCCCGTGTAGCGCTCGGCGTCATAGCCGACGGCCTCGAACACCTTCGGGTTCACCATGCCGCATCCGAGCAGCTCCAGCCAGCCCGAATGCGAGCAAGTGCGGCAGCCCTGGCCCCGGCATATGACGCACGTGCAGTGCACCTGCGCGCTCGGCTCGGTGAACGGGAAGAAGTCCGGCTCGAAACGTACGGCCACGTCCTGCCGGAAAAACTGCCGCAGGAACATGTGCAGGACGGCCTTCAGGTCGCCGAAGCTGACGCCTTCGTCAACCATCAGCCCCTCGACCTGGTGGAACATGGAGAAGTGCCGGGCGTCCTCCGTATCACGGCGGAAACAGCGGCCGGGCACGACGATGCGCACCGGCGGCTGGCTCTTTTCCATCACCCGTATCTGGCCGGGCGAGGTGTGGGGGCGCAACAGCACCTCGTCCGTGATGTAGAAAGTGTCCCACTCGTCCCGCGCCGGGTGGTCAGCGGGCATGTTCAGCGCTTCGAAGTTATACCAGTCCAGTTCGACCTCCGGCCCCTCGACCGCCTCGAAGCCGAGCGTGCGGAAGATGTCCACCACCTCCTCAATGGCCCGGGAGACCGGGTGGATATGCCCGTAGGGAGGCCGAAGGGGAGGGAGTGTGGGATCGAAGCGGACGGCGGCCTTGCGCTCTTGCTGCGAGACCCGGGCCAAGGCTTGATCGAGGAGTTCGGTAAGCTTGCGTTTGAGCTCGTTGGCGGCCTGGCCCAGGGCGCGGCGTTCCCCGGGATCAAGTTGGGGCATGCCGGACAGGAGATGGGCGACGGCACCTTTGCGGCCGAGGTATTGGACGCGGACCTCGTCGACCTCGCGCGCCGTGCTCGCCTCGCGAAGGCGCTGTTCGGCCCCCTCATAGATGGTGATGCATCGGCTCGCCCAGTCGCTCATGGGCTGAGGGCCTCCGTTGGGGGTTGGGGCGAGCAGCGGCTGGACACAGGAACGGGCGCGGCCCCGTCTCAGGACGACTGCTTGGCCAGCTCCGCCAGCTCGTCGAACGCCCGGCTGTCGGTCAAGGCGAGGTTGGCCAGCAGTTTGCGGTTAAGCCCTACGTTGGCCTTCTTCAGACCGGACATGAAGCGGCTGTAGGTGAGGCCGCGAGTGCGCGTCGCCGCGTTGATCCTGGCAATCCAGAGCTGTCGGAAGTCGCGCTTTTTGGCTCGCCGGTCTCTGCGGCCGTACCACAACGCCCGCCTCACCGTCTCCTTGGCCGGGCGATAGAGTTTGCCTCTGCCTCCGCGATAGCCGCTCGCCGCCTTCAGTAAACGGTTGACGCGCCGCCTGCGGACAAAGCCTCTTCTCGTTCTCATCGTCGTCGGGTGCTTTCGGTTCCAGGAAAGGACTACTTGATTTTCCCGAACTGGCGCTCCAGGGCCTTCAGGTCGGGGGCTTTGACGGCCCGCCAGCCGCTCAGGCGCCGTACCTTCCTGGCTGATTTGGAGCTCATCAAGTGCCTTTTGCCGCTGGGCCGGCGCAGCACCTTGCCGGTGCCGGTCACCTTCAGCCTCTTGTGCATTCCTTTGTGCGTTTTGGCGGACATGGTCAACTCCATAGCAGAATAGCAGGCGGCCACGACGCAGCCGGCCCATCCGGCGACCGGCATCCAGTCTGGATGACTCGTGGCCTGTCAAAAGAAAAGCATTGTGTTTCGCTGCCCCTTGCTGGGCTACGTCTCGCGTCATCCCGAAGCCGTCGCGCCGTACGGCGGGCGGCACAGGGATCTAAAGAACGTGGGCCGGTCACAGCCCGAAGATTCCGCCGGCCCACCACGGGCGCCAGTCCGCTTTAGGCAGACTCGGAACGACGATGTCCGTCTCGGTCAGCGGGATCCGCAAAACTCAAAGCAACCTGCTTGACACGCCACTCGTGATGGCACAACAACGCGCAGGAAACAAGCCTCGCACGTGCCCGGCAGCGCCCGGCCGCCGGAGCTACCCGGAGGTCGCGCCGAACCCCGTCACTTAGGCGTCAACAACATCGTAATCCTGCCCGGCCCGGCCCGCTGCGGCCCACGCTCAAGCTTGGCGACCTCGTCGAACCGTTTCGCAAACTCGGCCATCTGCTCCAAGGCGAGGTCTCCATGGGCCCTTTGACGCCCTCTGAGCAGCATGAAGACCTCGACCTTGTCGTGCTCCTTCAGGAACTCCTTGACACGATCCGCTTTGAACTCCAGGTCGTGCGAGTCGCTGCTCATGCCTATCTTCATGCCTTTGAGTCTGCTCTTGTGGTGCCTCTGGGTGTGCTTCTTCTTCTTTTGGCGGTACTTGAACTTGCCGTAGTCCAGCAGCCTGCACACCGGCGGCTCGGCATGTGGAGCCACTTCGACCAAGTCCACTTCCAACTCGTGCGCCTTCTGAAGCGCTTCCTGCCGGGCGAGTATGCCCAGTTGGTTTCCCTCCGGCCCCACAAGGCGGATCGTCTCGGCTCGGATCTGTTCGTTAATACGAAAGTCTGGGATAGGCCATTTCCCTCCTGCGTTGTCGAAAAAAGCTCACCCCCATCCACAGAAAGGCATGGGGGTGGACCTACACCCTCTCCTGCAACCCGCAATAGACAATATGCTAAGGGAAAACGTTCGGAAAATCAAGCGTGACTCCTTCACGCTCCTCACTGACGATTCACGGCCCCAGTTTCTGACGCAGGGCATTGACGAGTTGGGCGGAGGCTTCCGCGGCCGCGTCCGCGCGCGCACGCCGGGTTGCTTCCGCCTCGTCGTTGAGATACGCGCCCTTGCCGGTCCCGCTCACTGTCAACACCACCTTCTGCTCGCCGGGCAGGGCGTTGTCCAGCACGCGGATCTTGAAGGGACAGTTCACGATGTAGATGTCGCCCTCGGGAGTCTTTGCCTTCCGCTCCAGGCGGACCTGCATCTGGCCAATGGCGAGCAGAAGAAACCTGCGCGGTCCTATGTCGTCGGCCAGCGTTGAGAAGGCGTCAAGGGCCTGGGCATCGGGCAAGTCCGGGTTCAGATCGGAAGCCTTGGAATACTTCAGCACGTCGCTGTCGGGCACTACGCGAAAGCCTTCCGCCGCTAAAGCCTGCTTCAGCGCCTCTGCCAGGGGCGTCTCAATGATCTTGCCTGTGGCCGTCTTCTCCCGGACATAGACCACCAGGTGGCTGTTCGCCCGGGAACGAAGGACATATTCGAACGTCACGGACGGCGCCGTCAGCCGGAAGGGGCTGGCCTCCGGTGAGACGGTCCCGAGGTCCAGTTCGGCGGCAACGGCTGGACGGGACCCCTCGGGCAGGGGCTCCTGCAGTTGCCATTGTGCTGTTCCGCTGTCGTCCGTCGTAGCGAGGACGGAGGCGGAGTTGAGGTGGAGCCGGACCGGCACTCCAGCCAGGGGTTTACTGCCGGTGCCGGCCGTCACCCGGACTTTGAACGGGCTCTTGGGCGGCACGCCGGGCGGCATCCACTGGCGGTCACCTGCAATCTTCACAATGGAGATGCCCTGCAGCAAGGAACGGAGGTCCCCTCCGACCTCGGCGAGAATGGGCGTTGTGACCATGTCTTCGAACTCCTTGGCGCCGCCTTCGGGCGCCAGGACAACGCCCCGAAGCTGAGCTTTCACCGCGCGGCAGGCTGCCGCCTGCGCGTCCAGATAGTCCCTGAGCGAAGCGGCGTAGTTCTCAGCTTTCTGGTGATTGCGTGCGGATGCGAGCAAGCTCCCGCTGACCTCCTGGGCCATGGTTATCCGCGTACGGCAGGCGAGCGCCGCCGCCGAACGGTCGAGGACGACCAGGGTGTAGAAGGTCTGCGTGACGGAATCGTGCCACTGTTCGGCGACACGAACAGCGGTCAGATCCTGTTCGGTGAACGCAATGGTGCGCGGGTCGAGCCACGGCAGATTCTTGCCGAGCGGGGAGTCGGCCTGAGACCGCTGCAGCCTTTCCAGACGGCGGCCCAGGTCAGCCTCGAGGCTCACTGTCAACTGCTTGCGGGCCGATGTCTCAGCGCTTGCCTGGTCGGCGCCGGTCGCCATGGCGCTGAAGAACTTGTCCGGGGGATAGCTGTCGTGCCGGGCCGCCTGCACCCAAGCGGGGATCGCATGCGCACGAGGCGTCTCAGGCGTTGCGGCCCGCGCGCGCGCCGCAGCAGTCAGGCGCTCCTGCAACTTCGTCTCAAGGAAGCTCTGCATTTGACCGAGGGCCTGGTCCGCCGACGATCCGAAAGGGTTGACGTGCCGCAGGCTGTAGCGCATTCTTTGGGCGATTTGTTCATTGACGGCGGCAATGGGCGCCCTGTAAAGCACGTGCGCTTCGCCGTCCGGCGCCATCCACGACTTCTCCATGGTGGACTGACGGAGAACGGCTGCTGCAACTTCCGCCGTCAGGACTGTGGAGAACTCCTGAGACGCGGGGGAGGAGGGCGGCGGGTACTCCGCATGCGCCTTCAGGAAAGCGGCCAGTACGTTACCCGTGTAGTCGGAGACCGCTGCTGCGAGCTTCGCACGCGCATCGCGGTCGGCCTCCGCCTCCGCCGCCTGTGGGCTCGGCTCAGGCCCGCCCATGCCGGCGGCGGACAGGAACTGGCCGGATTCGTCACTTGTTGCCGGCGACTGGACCCAGGCCGGCGTCTCGACGGAGGAAAACGGCCACGCACTCCGGCACCCGCACACGGCCACGATCAGCATCAAGATAGAGAGGAATGCTTTCTTCATATGACCTGTCCTTCCCATAGGGTGAAGAAACTCGGAGTACGCAGATGATAACGTAGCGGCCACCTGAGCGTCAAGGAGGAGTTGTGAAATGCTATGCAACGGACGGCGTAGCACGGCATGCGGGGCTGCAGCCTGCGGTGAACGTTGACGAGACCACCTGCCTGCGGCTATATTTGCGCCCGGTTCAGAGAACCTCCGTGACTCAGGCTGGATCGGCGTAAGGCATGGTTCTGAAGACGGATGCGCTGAGGTGCGTGGCGGGCGTGATAGCCCTGACAGTGCTGGCGCTGTCGGCCGAGGCGCTTGCAGAGCAAGAGGCGCTTGCCGGACAAGCAACCCTTGCCGGGCAGGCGGCGCGGGACGAGCAGACAACGGCTGACGGCGAGGAGGAGGTCTTCCGCCATGCGTTCACACAGGAGATGACCCCGGCCGAACGCGTCCAGGCGCTCGAACGGCTGGTCAAGGAGCATTCGGACAGCAAATGGGCGGACGACGCCCTCTGGGTGCTGGGGGAGGCGGCGCGCCAACAGGGGCTCTCGCAACGCGTCGTGTATTACTGGCAGTACCTGACGGGCTCGAAGCCCGACATGGAGCTGGAACAATTCACTAAGAGTCAGGACCTATACCGCCGCTCAGGGCTGGCGGAGGTGACGTACTATCTGCAAGCAACCGGGTTTGGCTACGTACCGCAGGAGGGACTGGCCGCCAAGGATGGAACGTACTTCGTCAATGCTAAGCCGGTCAATCCCGCGCCAATGCTTGTATGGGGCGGGCTTGCGCATGCCTATGAGGACTTGGGCCAGCCCAGGCTCGCCCTGAAGGCCTATAGGAAAGCATTAGAGTGCGCTCCTGCCGCCGGGCCGTGGACTCGCAGCTACCAGGATCGCGTGGAGCGGCTCGATGCGGGCTTAAGGTCACAAGACGACGGCAGCAGCGCAGGGAACGCCCGGCAGACCGCGCCTTCAGGCAGTGTCGAGGTCGTCCCTTCGGCGGAGGCCAGGGAGGCCAAGGCGGCCGCGCCCACCTCAGCGGCCGACCAGGCGACGCGCGCTCCTGCGCAGGACGCCCGGGCTTCTGGAGCAGCGCCGGCCTCCGGGCGGACCGGCGGTGATTAGGGTCCCCGTGCCCATAGTTCTGGCGAGTTCTTCGCCGACGCGGCGAGAGCTGCTGGCAACCCTGGTGCGGGATTTCGACGTAGTCCCGCCAGCGGTAAATGAGGCGGGCGTTAAAGGAGGCCATGCGAGGACGCTCGCGCTGGGGCTTGCCGAGGCGAAAGCGCGCGAGGTGGCGCGCCACCGGCCGGACGCGTTGGTCGTTGCCGCGGATACGCTCGTCCTCTGCGAGAACGAGATAATCGGCAAGCCGCGCGACTTCAACGACGCCGTGCGTATGCTCGATAAGCTGACGCGCACCCCCCATAAGGTACTGACCGCGCTCTTCCTGATCGCGCCCGACGGGCGGGAACGTTCGCGCTGCGTGGAGGCGTCCATTCGGATGCGCCGGATGTCGCGGCGAGAGATTGAGGACTACCTGGGCGCATCGGGCGGGCTGGGCAGGGCCGGCGCCTATGCCCTCGGGCCTGAGGATCCCCACGTCGAGCGCGTCGAAGGCAGCATTACGGCGGTCATGGGGCTGCCGGTGGAGGAGTTGGCAGAGATGATCCGATCTCTGTACCCCGAAAGTGGCGAATGCACATGAGCCTGTACGGCTTCAGTTGGGTCATAGAGGGCGAACTCGCGGCTATGGGCAGGCCCGATGGTTCGCGTGGCGACCTCGACGAGTTGAGGGCGCAAGGCATAGGCGCGCTCGTCAACCTGACTTACTGGGACTGGCCGTCCGGGCTGCTGGAGGCCGGCGGTTTGACCTATCTGCAACTGCCCATTGAGGAGTTCTCGGCGCCGCTCCAGGACCAGGTGGATGCGTTCGTAAGGTTCTGCGATGAGAACATCCGGCAGCGCAGGGCGGTGGCCGTGCACTGTCTTGCGGGCAAAGGGCGCACCGGGACGATGATCGCGTGCTACCTGGTGCACGGGGGCATGGGTGCACAGGAGGCGATTGACCACATAAGGCTCCTGAGGCCGGGCTCCATTGAGACCGACTCTCAGGAGGACGCGGTCCGCGAGTTCGCCGCCCGCCGTGCAGCTTCCGCCGGGCGCTGAGGCCGGGCCCGCGGTGACGTTGCAGGTAAAGGCGACAATCAACTACAATACGGCGTTGCTCGTTTACCTGATTCGGGCCAGGCTTCCTTCGCGCATGAGGGGCAGCAGATGGCAGGGTCGTGCACGGTGGTCGTGTCGGGGCCCGAAGTGGATGCAGTCGTGGGAGGGGCGCTGGTCGGACGGGCGGCCTCAGGAACTGTCGAAACCCTTGTCTACGATTCTCAGGGGCTGGTCGGGTTTTTCAGCTCCTCGGTCCAGCAGAGGCTGCCGCGCGGCTACGACCTCGTCTTGTGCGGGATGGAAGTAGTGCACCGGGACTGGGACGGCCGGCTCGTGCGCCCTCGCCTGATGGATGCCCTGCGGGCCTTCACAGGGCCCATACGCTGGTTCAGTGGGCGTCTCTGGGAAGCGGACGACCTTCAGGCCGTCGGCCACGTCCTGGGTGAGGGGAATCTGAAGGTTCCCGAGGTGCCTGGTTCCGTGGCAGCCATCGTCCGGGACGCGCTTCTGCCGCGGGACGATGCGTACGCGGACTCGCTGGTGCGCTTCGCCGGCCGGCGTTTGAGCAGGGAAGAGGAAGATGCCTGGGGCTCGAGAGCCCGGCTGGTGTTGGCGGCGCTTAAAGCCGACCCTCAAGAGCTGGCGGGCGCCGTGGCGCTGCTCATGGAGAACCGTGTGGAGCAGCTCATCGCGAAGCACGGCGAGCGCGCGAAACAGGTGGACGAGGACAACCGCCGCTTCGCCCGAGAGAGCGCTCAAGAGCCACGGTCCATGGCTGGGATGAAGCTCGTTTGTCTGGGCTTGCCGCCGTCGAGGCATTGTTTCTGGGCCGAGATCAGCGCGTATGCGCGCCAGGAGACGAACTCGGAGTTGTCCCTCTGCCACTTGGAGGGCCGGCCGGTGATGCTTCTTACGTGCAGCCCGACCGTGCGGGCGGACCTGCGGGTTTGGGTTCGCTACGTCACAGACCTGATGCCGGCCGCGACGACGGTCGGCGCCGAGGCGGACTTTGTCGCGCTGGTAGTCCAGGGCCTGACGCAGGACACCGGGCTCAGAGGCGAGGTGCTGAACCTTCTGGGAGACGGCGCGTACCTGCTGAGAATGTGACCGGGCTTCGGACAGCGGAGCCGACGCGAGCGGGGAGAGAGGTGCTGATGGGCGGAAAGTCTGCGATCAAACGCATCGGCGTCCTGACCGGCGGCGGGGACTGCCCCGGCCTGAACGCGGTGATCAGGGCGGTCGTCAAGTCGGGCATCATCGAGCACGGCCTGCAGGCCTGCGGCATCCAGGACGGCTATGAGGGGCTGGTCAAAGGCAAGATGCTCAAGCTGAGCTACGAGTCCGTGAGCGGCATACTGGCCGTGGGCGGGACCATCCTGGGCACCTCCAACACGGCCGACCCGTTTCACTACGTCGAGGAGGGCCGCGGTCCGGCCTCTGCGCAGGACCTGTCGGATCAGTGCGTGGAGAACGTGCGCAAGGCAGGCCTGGATGTCCTCTTCTGTATAGGCGGGGACGGTACGCTGAGCATCGCGCACCGCCTTGCCCAGAAGGGCCTGGCCGTCATCGGCGTTCCGAAGACGATTGACAACGACTTGGTCGGGACTGACGTGACGTTCGGCTTTGAGACGGCCGTGCAGATCGTGGCCGACGCCATAGACCGGCTTCACACGACGGCCATGTCCCACCACCGCGCCATGGTCATTGAGACAATGGGACGGTACGCCGGGTGGCTGGCCCTCGTCGGCGGAATGGCGGGCGGCGGCGACATCGTCCTCATACCCGAAATTCCGTACACCATGGAGAACGTTTGCAGGGCGGTCCACGCGCGCAGCCGCCGCGGCAAACGCTTCAGCCTTGTCGTGGTGGCTGAGGGTGTGAAGATGCCGCGGGGCGGATACGCGGTGCGTCAGCGCGTCGAGGAAGGCCACGACAGGATACGGCTCGGCGGCATCGGCGTCTGGCTGGCCGCTGAGATCGAGGCAGCGGCGTCCGTCGAGAGCCGCGCCGTGGTGCTCGGCCACGTTCAGCGGGGCGGCACGCCCATTGCTTATGATCGCGTGCTCGCCACCCGCCTCGGCCACGAGGCCCTTATCCAGGCGGTCAAAGGGAACTTCGACGTCATGGTTGGGTTGCAGGGGACGCAGGTCGTCCCGGTTCCGCTTGCCGACGTGGCCGGCAAGCAACGTCTTGTGAAACCTGACTGCGACTACGTGCGCGCCGCGCGGGCGGTCGGCACGAGTTTCGGGGACGGGCAGGCGGCCTGAGAGTTTTTTGACTTGGGGCCGAGGCGCCCGTAACATAGTGCAGCACGGGACGCGCCCGGACGGGCCTCATGATGCATTCCCTTACTTCCCGTTGGCTCCACAAATGCTTGATATGATGCTTATCCGCGAGAACCCCGAGCTGGTAAAGGAGGGGATGCGCAAGCTCGGCGAGGACCCGCAGATCGTCGCGCGGGTGCGCGAGTTGGACGCCGAGTGGCGCCAGATCCTGACGGAGTGTGAGGCGTTGAAGGCCGAGCGGAACCGCCAGTCAAAGCAGATAGGCCAGATGTCGAAGGGCCCTGCCCGTGAGGGGCTCATCGTTCAGATGCGCGACGTAGGCGAAAGGGTCAGGGGCCTGGATACTGCGGCGGGCGCGCTTCGCCAGCAGATAGACGCCCTTATGCTGCGCATCCCCAACCTCCCCCACGAAGATGCGCCGGTCGGGCGCGACGAGACGGAAAACGTCCTGGTCAGAACCGAGGGAGAGCAGCCGTCCTTCGACTTTAGGCCAAAGCCGCACTGGGAGCTTGGGGCGGAACTCGGCATCCTGGACTTCGAGCGCGGGGTGAAGCTCAGCGGCTCGCGATTCTATGTGCTACTGGGCGACGGATCGCGCCTGCAACGGGCGCTGATCAACTGGATGCTGGATCTGCACGTGAAGCAGCATGGGTACACCGAGGCCTATCCGCCCTTCCTTGTAAACGGCAGGTGTCTCGTCGGCACGGGCCAACTGCCCAAGTTCGAGGAGAACCTGTATCACGACGCCGAGGAGGACCTGTGGCTCATCCCGACGGCGGAGGTCCCGCTGACAAACCTGCACCGGGAGGAGATGCTTGCGGAGGAAGAACTGCCGAAGTGCTACGTGGCTTACACGCCGTGTTTCCGGCGCGAGAAGATGAGCGCTGGCAAGGATGTGCGAGGGATCAAGCGCGGCCACCAGTTCGACAAAGTCGAACTCGTGAAGTACGTGAAGCCGGGAACGGCAGACGAGGAACTGGCCAGGCTGATCCAGGACGCCGAGGACGTTTGCAGACACCTGCGTCTGCCGTGGCGCGTCAAGGAGATGTGCACGGGCGACCTGAGTTTTGTCGCCTGTCGCAAGTTCGACATCGAGCTGTGGGCGGCCGGCTGCGGCGAATGGCTGGAGGTCAGCTCGTGCAGCAACTTCCGGGACTTCCAAGCCAGGCGCGCCAACATCCGATACCGGGGTGCGGACGGCAAGGGAGCGCACCTCGTCCACACGCTGAACGGTTCGGGCCTTGCCCTGCCCCGAACGATGATCGCCATCTTAGAAAACTACCAACAGGCGGACGGGACCGTCGTCGTGCCGGAGATCCTCAGGCCGTACATGGGCGGGTTGGAGAGAATTGAGCGGCAGTAGACCAATGCCGGCGGCGCTTGCCAGCCAGATGGGCCCCTTCCTGGGCGGAGCCGGCTTTTCATTTGCCCTGTTCCTGACCCTGTGCCGCTGCGAGATCAGCGGACCCGCCATCCGCTCGTCGGCTGGATTTGGGCTGGCAGCGGCGCTTGCGGGCGCCGCCCTGGGTGCGGCCGGCCTTCAGTGGGTCCGTCGGCTGCCCGCGTACGCCGTGTGTTTCCTCGCGCTGGGGGCAGCAGCCTTGTGGTGCTGGTGGGCCGCGGCGCCTCCGGGCGACTGGTACGGGATGCTTGTCATCGCATTCGCGGGTTTCGGTTTGCTCGCCGCTCTCGCTGCCGCGTCCGGACGGGGCCCGATGGGCTTGACGCTGGGGCTCGCTGCCGGCCTGGTCGGCTGTTCTGCCGGCATCTTCGGCATCGTTGGGCTCGTGCCCGCGATGGGCGCAGGCGTGCTCCTCGCGGCGGCAGGCGCCCTGCTGCCGGGTGGCCGCCTGCTCCAAGGGGTCGCCGTCCCATCAGAAGTCCTGCGCGAGGGCAAGCGGGGGGCTTCTGCCCCGCTGGGGTGCCGTTTGCTGTTGGCAGCCGCTGTGGCAGCCGCAGCCGTCAACCTACTGCGCGCTTACTTGCCTGCTGTCCGGTCGCTCGCTTATGCAGCCAGCGACCTGGGCGTCGCGTTCTGCCTGGGAGCAGCACTATTCCAGGCGGCGTTCAGCGGAAGCTCCCGCACGGCGACGCTGCTGTCGCTCGGCGCCTTCGGCTGCGTGCTCGTTTCCCTCGTGTCGGGGTTTTCGTTCTTCCTTTATCCGGACCTTGTCATGAGCGATTCTGCGGCGATGCAGACGCCCGCGTCGCTGCTGGTGCCGGCACGCGTGTTCCCTCTGTGGGCGCTTGCTTTCGTCCTGGGCCTGGCGTCGGGGCCCGCATGGGTGACCTCGGAGCGGTCTGCAAGATTCGCTCTGCCTCTGATGGCGGCTGCGGCGGGCACCGCTTGCGCCGGCCTGCTGGCGGCATCGTACAGAGCTGCCTATGTATTGCCGGTTGCCCTCGCGGTGCTTGCCATGGCGCCGGTTGCCCTGGTCCGCCGCGCGAAGGGGGAGGAGGGGGCTGCTCTTCGGGCGGGCGCTCTGGTTCTGGCAGCCTTTGCCGCAGCGTGGAGCGTGACTGCGAACGTCCACGGCGATTGGGCGGGATTGAGGGCCACCCTCGCCACTTACCTGGCCCAGCGTCCCGGCACTGGTGCGGAACCGGGGCAGTTTACGGCAACTGATGTGCGTTTGGACGGCTCCGGGCTTGTGGCGGCGCTGTCGTCTCCCTGGGGGCGCGCGGAGTTTGTTAACGGCAACCTGGTTGATGCAGGCCCGAGCGGCGCGCCGCCGCCTGCCGGCATGAGCCTGCCGGCGGTTCTTGGCTTGGCGCTCTGTCCCTCGCCCGGCAAGGTGGCGCTTGTCGGCCCGACGACGGACGCTGCCGCACTTGAGGTGGGGCGCCTGGCAGGGCACGCCCAGGTCAGCGTGATCGGAGTGTGGGGAGCTGCAGAGGCAGAGAAGTTCGACGCCATAATCTGCGACTCGCGAACGCTGTCCGCCGCGGCGGACCCATTGGCAGTGCTGAGCGTCGAGAGCCTTGACCGGCTGAAAGCTCGACTGAACGACGGCGGCGTGCTCTCCATCTGGTTTCCTGCAGGCTGGGCCGATCTTGACACGGTTGAGCGCGCGCTCGCGGCCCTCCGGGAGGCTTTCCCCTCGTTCTACGTGTTCTTGAGCGGCCAGGACGCTGCTTTCGTAGCGACGTCGGCTTCGGGCTTCCGGTTCGGCAGCATTGTGGCGATGCAGCCCCGCGTGGCGGACGCCGGCTTCTGGGATCCCACGGACTTGCTCGCCGGCTATGTAGGGGACGCGCGCGAGCTTGCGCCCCTGGCTCAGGCTGCCGCACCCTATGCTCTGTCTCATCCGATGCGCCCGGCTTTGCTCGCGCGGAACCTGACGGACAGGACCAGCCCGGTCGCTCTGGCCGCCCTGCTGCAGCACAGGCTGGCCGGCCCGGACTCCCTTCTCTCCCGGCTCCTCTTCGAGAGCGACAACCAACGGGCTATCGCACTGCGCGGTTTTGCAGATATCTACGGCGAGCACACGCGGAGAATCTTGCAAGGCTTCGCGCTGAGGAACCCCCGGCAGCAGCAGGAGTTGCTGGCCTTTTTCGACGGCCCGCTGGCGCGGCTGGACTTGTTCGCGCCCAAGGAAGACGGCCGGCCCGCGGGCATCGCGTCGGCTCTTCTTGCATTCGGCCTCCGCGATAGGGCAGTTGAGGTGCTCACAAAAGCTATCCAAGGAGGCAATGACACTTTTGCCCTGCGTTTCCGACTGGGTGTCACCTTGGAGGGGATGAACCGGGGAGGCGAGGCGCTCCGCCAGTACCAACAGGCGCTCGCGCTGCAGCCGGATTCGGTGCCGGCGATGGGCCGGATGGCCGCGCTGCTGCTGGCCATGGGCCGGCAGGCAGAGGCGGCCGACGTCTTGCGGAAGATGATCGGGAAACAGCCGACGAACGTCAGCGCGCTGCTCATGCTCGCAGGCCTGTACGCCGGCCCGTTGAAGCGGCCCAGGGACGCTGCCGACTTTGCCGTGCGGGTGCTCGATATTGAACCGGACAACACAGCGGCTCAGGACATTCTGGCGCTATGCCGTCAGGCCGGCAGCGCGGGCGCAGCCAAGTAGGTTGGGTGAGCGTATCTGCCGGACAGGCGTCGCCTTGCGCGCCGGACGCGGCGTGTGCTTTAATGGGGTTCTTGCAGCGATTCTTGTCAGTCGGCCGCGCGCCGGGTTCGCCTGGCTTAGGGCGTTCCCGGCGCACTCGGGCGTCCGCGGGGGCGCATGTGGTCTGCAGACGGCGGCAACGTGACCTCAGGGCGGGCGGGCAGTGATAGGCGGAAAGACTGTTTCCGGCTTCGTCATCACGCACAACGAGCAGGACGACATCGCCGACTGCCTGGAGAGCATCAAGTGGGTGGATGAGCTGATCGTCGTGGACTCTTACAGCACTGATGCCACAGCGGAGATTGCCCGCCGCTACACGGACAGGATAGTACAGCACGAGTTCGCCGGCCATGTGGCGCAGACGAGGTTCGCGTTCGAGCAGACGACTTGCGACTGGGTGCTCTGGCTGGATGCAGATGAGCGTCTTACGCAAGAGGCGGCGGAGGAGGTCCGCGGGATCTTCGAACGGCCCGGCGGGCCGGGCTATGACGGGTTTGCGCTCCCGCGGAAGACGTTCTTCCTCGGGCGGTGGATAACGCACGGCGGGTGGTATCCGCAGCATAAGCTCCGCCTGATGCGGCGCGCCGTGGCCCGGCTCGGGGGGGAAGAGCCCCACCCCGAAGCATTCGTCGAGGGACGAGTGAGGAAGTTGAAGGGGGATATCCTTCATCTGAGCTATCCGGGGGGCATCCTCGAATACGTGCACCGGTCCGCGAAATACGCTGACATTGCTGCGCGCGGACGCCTGGCGTGCGGGAAGCGGGCTTCCCTGGCCGGCTTGGCTCTGGAGCCGCCGTTCGTCTTCCTGAAGAGCTATGTCCTGAAGCTGGGGCTGTTGGACGGCGTCGCCGGCCTGGCGGTCGCTGCCGGCACGGCGTATCACAGGCTCATCCGCGACATCAGGATGCGCGAACTGGCGCAGGGCGAGAAGGCCAGTGAGTCCGGGCCGTCCGATGCGGGGCGGCCGATGCGGGGCGCGCGGCTTCCGCGCAAGGGGGAGAAACGGTCGTGAGGATAGCCACCATTGTGAGCGGGCCCAGACGGGTCCGGAGGATGGCGCACATTGCGCGCAAAGGCGCCGCGCGCGGCCTCGGTTTTCTGCTCAGCCGGCTCGAATTGCAGCGCCACCTCCCGTGGGTGCCGCTCCCGAGTCTGGCCACCGAGGCCCGGCCGGAGGAATTGGCTGCGCGCCTCGCCGCGGTCCTGGAGGAGCTGGGACCGACCTTCGTCAAGTTCGGCCAGATGCTGGCCACCCGCCCCGACATCCTGCCCGAAGAGTACATCAAGGAGCTCCAACGCATCTGCCACCACGTGGCGCCGTTCTCGGGCGAGGTGTCGCGGGCCATCGTGGCCCAGGAGCTCGGAAAGCCCGCCAGCAAGCTGTTCCTGGAATTCAACGAGGCGCCCCGCGCCAGCGGCTCGATAGCGCAGGTTCACGAGGCCGTGCTGCACGACGGCACGCCGGTCGTGGTGAAGGTTCGAAGGCCGCGTATTGAGAGGATTATCGAGGACGACATAGCGATCCTGACGTTCCTGGCTGCACAGGCCGACAGGGTGGAGGACTTCCGGGTCCTCAGGCTGCCGATGCTGGTAGACGAGTTTGCGCGCGGCATTCACCGGGAAATGGACTTCATCACCGAGGCTTCTTACACACACAAGTTCCGCCAGAAGCTCAGGGACGACGACCGGATCCAGATCCCCGAGGTCTACTGGGACTACACGACGACGCGCGTGCTGACCATGCAGCGCATCGAAGGCGCCCATCTGACGGAGTCTTTCCGCGGGGCAGGTTCGCCCATTGACAAGAAGGCCGTCGCCCGGACGGTGATGGATGCGTACCTGCGCCAGTTCTTCACGCTCGGCATCTTTCACGCCGACCCCCACCCCGGCAACATCCTCACGACCCCGGAAGGACGCGTCGCCCTACTGGACTTTGGGTTGGTGGGGCGCCTCAGTCCGCGGCTGCGCAGGGACCTGAGCGTTTGCCTCATGGCGCTCGGCACCGGTCAGATTGAGCTGATCGCAGAGGTGCTGAGCGAGATGGGCCAGGTCCCCGAGGACGTCTCGTTGGAAGATCTCAAGGGGGAGCTTGTCAGCCAGCTCGACATGTACGCCAGCGTGCCCATGGAGAAGATCAACTTCCAGCGCGCCTTCCAGGACATGATGGGCGTGATCAGGAAGTACAGAATGGACGTGCCGCGCGACTTCGTGCTCTTCGGCAGGGCCCTGGTGGAGATAACGGGCGTGGTGATCCAGCTTGATCCCGGACTCGACGTGACCTCGCTGGCCATCCCTTACCGCAGTCGGTTTCTCCGCGAAAAGCTCTCCCCCGCTAATGTTGAGCGCACAGCGACGGAGACCGGCTACCATTTAGGCACTCTCCTTGCCGAGGGGCCGCGCGACGTCCGTCGCATAATCCGCAAGCTTGAGCGCGGCCTCTTTGAGTTCACGATCCGCCATGAGGGCTTCGAGAAGGGCCTGACGGAGCTGGATCAGACCGGCAACAGGCTCTGTCTGAGCATCATCCTGGCCGCTATCATCATGGCGTCCTCCACCCTCCTGGCGAACAGGGTTGGCGCGGTCAGTATGCTGGGCGCTCAGGTCAGCGTCCTGGGGCTGCTCGGCCTGGTGTTCGGGCTGGTGCTGGGGATCTGGCTCATTGTTGGGATTCTGCGCTCGCGTCGCCTCTGAAAGAGGCGAGGCGCCGCGTCACCTCTGAAAGGGGCGAGGCGCCGCGGCGCCTTCGCAGGTCTGCTTCGACGCACGTCCATTGAGGAGGGCACAGTCAGATGGCCGAATACTTCGAGAAAGTCCTGACAGATGCATGGCAGAACATCGGGGAGGACAGCTACGAGATCTCCAGCGACAATTTCGTCGGCTATGAAGGGCCGTCGTGGCGCATCAGCAAGTTCGCGCTCAAAGGCGGCAAACAGCAGGGGGTTGATCTGGTCGAGATGGACAACGGCCACATGACCGTCGTCGTCATCCCAACGCGCGGCATGGGCATCCTCGAAGCATTCACCGACGACGTGTCGCTCGGCTGGAACAGCCCGGTGCGTGAAGTCGTCCATCCGGCCTACGTGAGAAGCGAAGAGCGCGGGGGCCTTGGCTGGCTGGCCGGTTTCAACGAGTTGGTCTGCCGGTGCGGCTTGTCCTACCACGGGGCCGCCGGCGAGGACGTCATCCGGACAAACACGGGTGCCGAGCGGAAGGTGATGCTGCCGTTGCACGGTACGATTGCCAACACACCGGCCGTGCACGTGCGGGTCAGGGTGCAGCTTCAGCCGCCCTACGAACTGGCCGTCGTCGGCGAGGTCCGGGACACGCTGATGTTCGGGCCCTCCCTGGGCCTCGTTTCGACCATCTTCACGCGGCCGGGATCGAGCGAGTTCACGGTGCACGACGTCGTTGACAATCTGGGCGGAATGCCGACGGAGCTCGAGCTCCTCTACCACTGCAATTATGGGATGCCCCTGCTGGACAAGGGCTCGCAAGTGCTGGCCCCCGTGAAGTTCATCTGCCCCCGCGACGCGCGGGCAAAGGAAAGCATGGCAACCTGGGACACTTACGGCGCGCCCGAGCCCGGCTTCTCCGAGCAGGTCTACTTCGCTCGGCTGCACGGCGATCAGGAGGGCAAGACGGTCGTCGCCCTGGTTGACCCGCAGGAGGAGTTCGCGGCCACCATCCGTTTCTCAACGAAGGAGCTCCCGGCGTTTACCATCTGGAAGCACACGGCTGCCGAGCGCGATGGCTACGTGACGGGACTTGAGCCGGGGACCGACTACCCGAACAATCGGCGCTTTGAGCGGAGCAAAGGTCGCGTCAGCGAGCTGCCCGCTGAGGGCCGTTACGAGGCGCAGCTCACCTTCGGTGCCCTGAGCAGTGCGGACGAGGTGGCTCAGCTCAGGAGCGAGGTCGCCGCGCTCTCGAAGGGCAAGGAATCGGTCGTGCGGCAGGAACCGGACGAAGACTACTGCCCGGTCTGAACGGCATCAGCCCGCCGCCCGGGCACGGCCCGGTGAGGAAGCATGTTCAACAGGCTCCGGCAAAGAATCAGCAGCGTCCGCTGGGAGGATGCGACCCATCCTTCCCGCGGCGTAAGGTTCCTGTGGGGCCAGTTGAGGCTGCACTTCTACACCTTGCGCGAGGTGGTGCGCAACAGGTGCCTTCAGCAGGCCGCTGCGCTCACCTTTACGACGCTTCTATCCCTGGTCCCGCTCTTCGCCGTTGCATTCTCCTTGTTCCGTGGCTTCGCGGCCTTCCAGGGCATCGAGAACAGGGTCCAGAATGCCATCTTTCGCGCCATACTGGCTGGTCCCCTGCTCGAGAGGCAGGCGGCCGCTGAACAGGAGCAACTGACTCCGGCCGTCGCGGAGCGCATCGCTCGGATGGCTCCAGAGCAAGCTCTTGCCGAGGCCGACACTCAGTCGCGCTTCACCCGGCTCGGCGTGACATTCCGGCTGTACATGAGAGCCCTCGACGGAGGCGCGGACGCCGAACAGGCGCGCCGCGGCATCAGCACCTTGCAGTTGTCCGCCATACGGCCGCTGCAGCCCGCCCTCTCCTTGATGAGCCGCGGCGCTGAGGAGGCCTATCTGCGCGCCGCCGGGATAATCCAGCCAAGTGCGAGCGGTGCACAGGCCCGCAAGGGCCAGGCAGACCGGAATTACGAAAATGCCCTGCGCGACTTGGGGAAAGCCAATTACCTGGACGCCCTCAAAGCGCTGGCGCTTGCCGAGCAAGCGGGCCATTCGCCTCTGGCCACTCGCGAAGCGGGCGCACGCGCCGAGGAGGGCCTGGCCGACGGCCTGACCGGGCTGGGCAGGCATGGCGAAGCGGCGGAGCATTACCGGGCCGCGCTCGCTGACTACACCGACGCCATCGTGCTTGCCGATGGCACGGCGGATGAGGCGGCTTTGAGCGCCCTCGCCGCCCGCCACGATGAGACGCTCTCGAAGCTGGGCCATGGCCTTCTGCAGCGAGGCACGGTCGAAGCTGCTCTGCACGACAAGCTGCGGGGGCAAGGCGGCCCGGAGGCTGAACAGGCCTTCGATGCGGCTCAGAAGAGCCTGACGGAAGCCACGTCGCTGCTGGAGCATCCCGGCGAAGCTCACGTCCAGTTGGCGGAGCTGTATGCGGCCGCCGGCCGCCAGCAACAGGCATTGCAAGAATACAGGATCGCCGTCGCCAAGGGTCAGCGCGCGGCGGTGCGCGACATCGGCGTGGCTGTCGTAGACTATCTGCGCATGTTCGTGGACAAGCTCGGCCGTGCGGAGATCGGCGTGGTGGGCAGCCTTTTCCTGCTCGTGACGGCGGTCCTCCTGCTCAGCACGATCGAGAAGACCCTCAACCAGATATGGGAGGTCACTGAGCGCAGGCCCTTTTGGATCAAGTTCACGTCCTTCTGCACCTTGCTCTGGCTGGGACCCGGTCTGATCGGCGCCTCGATATGGGTGCGGGAGCGCCTGGGCGATTACATCAGCGGCCGGCTTCTGGACATGACGGGGATCGGCTGGCTTCTCCGGATATTGACCGCCGGGGGGAAGTACTTCCTGCCTTTCCTGGCCATGTGGTTGGTCCTCGTGGCGCTCTATAAGTACCTGCCCCACACGCGGGTGAGGTTCAAGAGCGCCGCCTGGGGCGCCCTGCTGGCAGGCATCCTGCTTCAGGGTGCACGGCCGCTGTTCACTCTCTACGTCCTGAAGTTCATGCGCTACGAAAAAATCTACGGCTCCCTGGGCGCCATCCCGATCTTCCTGGTCTGGATTTGGTTGCTCTGGCTGATAGTGCTCTTCGGGGCCGAGGCGTCATTCACGATTCAGAACATGGGGCTGCTGGTCTACCGCGACAAGCTTCACCGCCTCTCGAGCGTCTTCATTGATCGGTATCTGGCCGCGCGCATCATGATGTACGTGGCGCGGGAGTTCCGGCAGGCCGGCAAGCCCACGACGGTTGCGGGGCTTGGCGAGACACTTCAGACGACGCCTGAAGCCGCCGCGGACGCCGCCGGTCGCCTTGTCAAGCTCGGCCTGCTGACGCCCGTGGGCGAGGAAGGCGACCAGTTCCTTCCTGCGCGCGACCCGGCCCGGCTCAAGCTCAGCGAGATACTGAGCGTGACGGATCGCTTCCGCGACGAGTCTGGCTCGGCCCTGCCCGAGGACAAACGCTATGAGACCAGGCTCGAGGCCGCTTTCCACTCCATCATCCGCGCCCAAGACCAGGCTCTGCACGACATGACCCTCAGCGACCTGCTCCAGCAGTGCGAGGAGGAGGGCGGCAAGGGACCATCGCCCTTGCAGGAGAAGTAGCGGGGCTGTGCGCCGATCCCGAGCGCTCGGGGCCTCCCGGCGGACCGTCAAGCCACGCGCTTCGCAGGCGCGGCGTCGCTGCATCATGTCAGGTAGCTGATGGTGTCCTCCGCCCCCGGCCGCTCGTCCGGCTGGCGGTTCAGGAACTGCTGGACGTACGGATCGCTGCTGTTGCGGATCTCCTCCGGCGTGCCAAGCTCGATGACCTTGTGGTCTTTGAAGATTGCGATCCTGTCCCCGATGTGCATGCTGCTGGCAATATCATGCGCGACGACCACCATGGTTGCTTTGTAAATGTCGCGGATTCTCAGGATTAGCTCGTCAATGCCGGCGGCAATGATCGGGTCCAACCCCGTGGTGGGCTCGTCGAGGAACAGGATCGTGGGGTCCAGCGACAGGGCGCGGGCGAAGCCGGCCCGCCTTTTCATGCCGCCGCTCAGCTCCGACGGCATCAGGCCCTCCGTGCCCGGCAGGCCGACCTGTTGCAGCTTCAGCTTTACCACGATTTCTATGACCGGCTCCGCAAGCCGTGTGTGCTCCCGCAACGGGAATGCGACGTTATCTCCGACGGTCATGCTGTTGAACAGGCCGCCGCTTTGGAACAGAACCCCCACGGATCGGCAAAACTGCCGGTATTGCCGGTGGTTCATCTTGGACACGTCCATGCCATTGATCTCAACGGAGCCCGAGACGGATCTCTGCAGGCCGATCAGATGCCGCAGGAAGGTTGATTTGCCGCAGCCGCTCTGCCCCATGATGACCACAATCTCGCGGGGCGCCACGTCCAGAGAGACATTGTCGAGGACGAGGTTCTTGCCGTAGGCCGCCACCAGGTTGCGGATCCTTATCATGGGCGTTTTCGTCCCCCGCAGATGCTTGGCGACCCCGCCGGGAGGGCCGAAGATCGCGGCCCTGTGCCCGGCGACGCCGTCAAAAGGCGCCGAAGAGCGCGCCTGCAAAGCTCATCACGGGCGACTGCTCCCGGTAAGTGTCCACGATGCCTTGCACGCTGTCAAGCAATTGTGTGATCTTCTTGTAGATGTCGTCGCTCTCCAGGAGTCTGCCCATCGTGCTCTCGCCCGTGCGCAGTTTCTCCGTGATGTCCCTCAGGTTCGCGGCCGCCTGTGCCGCGTCAGTTGCGAGCTTCCGCAGGTCATCGGCCATCGTCTTGTCTTCGAGCAGCTTCGGCAGGATGCCTTCCCCTTGCTTGAAAAGCTTCACGGTGTCGCTGATCGTCGTCACCGTGTCGCCGATCGTCGTCACCGTGTCCTTCAGCTTGTTGTAGAGTTCGTCGCTCGTCAGGATCTTCCCGAAGGTCCCTTCGCCCTTGCGCAGGTCATCCGTGATGCTCCGCAGGTTCTCCGTCACCCTCCGCGTATCCGCTACCAGCGAGTCGAAATCCTTCGACAGGCCGTCGCTCATGACCAGTTTGCCGAGCACGCCCTCGCCCTTTTCGATCCGGTCCGAAGCCTTCTTGAGCGTGTCGGCGCTGCCTTTGACATCGTCCACAATCCCTTCGAGCTTTTTGGGCATCTCTTCATCAGTCAGCAGCTTGCCCAGGGTTCCCTTGCCCGCCTTCAGATCGGCGGCGATAGTATCAACATCCTCGAAGGCCTTCTTCATCTCTGCCAGGGTCACCTTCGAGTCCTGGATGAGTTCCGTTATGCTGGGTGCCACTTCGGTGTTGTGGATCGCGTCGCCGTCCCTGAGCACGGGCGCGGCGGGGTCGCCCCGTTTGATGGCCACGCAACTGCCGCCGAAGATGCTCACAAGCTGGATGGCGGCTACATCGTCAGCCCGGATAGTCACACCGGTGCGTATCCAGAGCCTGGTTTGCACGGGAAACTTCGTGGCCGCCTGGGTGCTGATCGAGACCCTTTCCACCGTCCCCACCTGCACCCCTGCCAGGCGCACCACGTCCCCTTGGTCCAGGGTCTGAACGGCCGGGAAGTTCGCGGTCAGCAGATAGCCCTTGCCCAGGTAGAACTGCCAGTTCTTTACATAGAACGTCGCAAGCCCGAAGATGAACAACGCGCCCAGAAGCAGGATGCCCACAAGGATTTTCCTGACCATCATCGTTCTCCCAAATTGTTCCGCGCCGTTTGGGCTCGGTCGCCCTTCGCTGCCGGCGCCGCCCTTACCTAATCGAGCGCCAGAAGTATCCTGCCCATGAAGTAGTCCGCCACCAGTATCGCCAGGAGGCTGTGAACGACGCTCTCCGTTGTGCTCCGGCCCACGCCTTCCGCGCCGCCGGTGGTCTTGAAGCCGTGATAGCAGCCGGTCATGGCCACAATTCCGCCGAAGACGAGGCACTTAACCAACGAATGCCACATCTGTTTGAACGTCAGGTACTGAAAGAATACCCGGAAGAACTCGCTCGGTGAGACGTGCACCGAGAGCCACGCCATGCCGGCGCCGCCCAGCATGGCCGTCAAATCGGCGTAGGTCACCAGCACAGGCAGCAACAGGCAACACGCCAGGAGGCGCGGCGCAGCCAGGTATGCTTCCGGCCTCACGCCCATGGACTTGAGCGCGTCAATCTCGTCGTAGACCTGCATCGTGCCGATCTCGGCTGCGTAAGAACTCCCGATGCGGCCTGCCAGGATAAACGCGGTGAAGACCGGCCCGAACTCCCACACCACCGCCAGCCCCGTCAGGCCGACGGACTTCTCCTGGTTGAACCGCTGGAGCTGATCGCCGCCGTAAAGCACCAGGATCAGGCCGACGAAGAGCCCGAAGACCGTGACAATCAGCAAGCTCCTGTTGCCCACCTCGAAGAACTGCTTGAACAGGAGATTGTGGCGTCTGACGGCGTAACCGGCGAATCCCACGCTCTCGAACGTTAGAACGCCTATGTCGTAGGCCGCCAGGCAGATGTTTTTCGCGCCCTCAACGACCGGCAGCATCGCGTGCCTCCGAATCTGCGCCGCAGCCCTTCAAAGCGGAATGTAGAAGATGCGCCAGCGGCTGCCCTTTTCCGACCACGAGTATTTTACCAGATCGAACAAGAACGACACGTACGAGCCCTCTTGCCCGACTACTTCGCCCGTGCTGTCGTACGTGAAAACGCTCGCCAGGCTGACGTACGTCCCCCGCGCCGTGGTGCGTTGGTGGTAAAGACGGTCCACGAGGCGCACTTCCGCCTCTTGCGCAGTGTGATGATACTGGAAAATGTCGAAAAAAGCCCCGTAATTGCGCTTGAAGCCTTGGGTGGTGTCTTCCCACCCGTGGCTCAACATCCAGAAGTGATGCCCTCCTTCGGGATCCCTCTTCCATGTCCACAGCGGGAAGAGCGTGATGCTGCGGCCCACGCGCGGCGGGCGGCCTTTCTCATAGTAGGCATCAGTGTACTGCCAGTAGACCGGCGCGACAACGAAGCCGCCCTTGTAATGCTCAGGATCCCTGCGGTCGGCGTCCGTATGCACGATGGGCCAGGGCATCCAGCGCCGCTGCCAGCGCCGCTCCGGCTCCTTCTTCTTGTCCGTGTAGTAGTTCCTCTGCCAGTAGAACGGCATGAACCGCACTTCGTCCGTCGTGTTGCTCTGGCTGCCCTTGAAGAAGGACCACAACGCCGACCATCCGCTCACCTCTGCTTCTCCAGAACCTACCTTGCCGTACGAAACGCCCAGCACCGACCTTCGGGCATTCACCACTTTGCCCGACCCGTCCCGCATTTCCACCGCCGAGTAGAAGGGCGTCACCGCCAGGACCGTAAAGTAGTGCTTGCCTCCGCGGTCCCGTCTGCCCCACCGCACGAGCGGCCACAGGGCGTCATGGCGCTCGATCATCTGCATCCGCGACTCGCTTCGCTGATACGCGTAGAATGGCCAGAACCTCAGCACCTTCCTGGCGCCTTGGGGTGCGCCTGCGTAGTTGCCTGAGGTCCGGCCGTAGCTCATCACCGGCCAGAGAACGTCATCTCGGACGTAGTTCCCCTGCCGGTAGTGCGAGTAGAGAGGGAACAACACGAAGCTCCACGTATCGCCGATCACGTCGTGGGTGACGCCGGCCAGCGGAAAGATCGCAAAGTAGGGCCCCAGCCGCGCATGGTCGCCCCACCGGATTAGCTCGATCAGGTGCCCTTGCGACGAATAGCCCTGCATGCTCGGCTGCCAGACCCTGATGTGCGCGAAGAGGGGGAAGAGCCTCAGATGCCACTCATAGTCTCCGTGCTTGAAGTAGAGGCCCAGGGGCCACAGATATTGCACGCGGTCCTCGCCTCGTGTTGCGTTGTAATCGTAGTTGTAAAGCGGCCGCACGGCGTACCAACTGCCGCCCTCCTTTGCTTCGCGGCTGAAGATTGGGTAGAGGACCTCGGTTGTCCGGATGAGGCGCGGCCCGTCGGGCGTGGGCGCCATCCGGTTTTCATCGAAGTAGAGAGGCCACAGGTTGATCCTGCCCGTGGCGCAGCCCGACGTGAAGCAAAGAGCGGTCAGCAGAAGGCAACGGAGCAGCCTGCCTCCACGCGCGGCGGACGACGGGCTCTGCCGCACACCCCCTTCGGAGCGCTCCCCTCCCGCGCCGTTCGATCTCATGTCAGCTCGTCTTGGCACGTCGCCTCTGGAGGGCAAGAAGAATGAAAAGTCCGGCTCGGTCCGTGCGAACCCCCTCGACCGAGAAACGGCGAGCCGTTTTCACTCGAGCGTGACGGACCAGTAGGCCTCGTCCAGGAATTGCTTCCAGGAGAAGTACTTTTTCCGACGTATCTTCAGGCTTATCAGCGGGTTGAAATGCGGCTCAGCCACCCGATGGATCAGCTTCATGCGAGCCTCTTCCGGCGTGCGGCCTCCCTTGCGCTTGTTGCACCGCGTGCAGGCGCACACGACGTTGGCCCACGTCGTAAGCCCGCCACGGGAGAGCGGCACCACGTGGTCGAGGCTTAACTCGTTTGTCGGGAACCTGCCCCCGCAGTACTGGCAGCGGTTCTCGTCCCGGGCGAAGATGTTGCGGCGGTTGAAGCTCACCCGCCGGTGCGGGTAGCGGCTGTAGAACAGCAGCCGGACTATGCGCGGCACTTGGATCTCCTGGCTCACCGTGGAGACCCACTCCGTCTCCTCATCGTCCAGGGCGTGCGCCTTCCGGAAAGCGCTCACCTCTTGCCAACTCCGGAAGTTGTAAAGCTCCAGGTGCCCGTCTTCCAGGTGGACCACTTCCGCTGCCGATTTGAACAGCATGCAGAAGGCCCTCTGCGCCGTCACCAGGTGCACCGGCACAAAGCCCCTGTTGAGCACCAGCACGCTTGATTGAAGAGCTTCTTGCGACATCGCCATGCCTGCCGGAAACCGAGCACCCAAATCAACACGAAATATAGACCAACACCGGGCTTTTGGCAAGTGCCTTTTCTGCGCCTTTGCCCCTTCGTCGCGTCGCGGTCTGCGTGTTGACTTCGCCGTGCGCGGTGTCTACGATATTGGCGGATGGTTTGCGGCCCGCGCGGATTAAGATGCTACGCCACGGCTGCGGAAGGGCGGAGCGATGTCAATAGATGCTTTGTTGCAGAAGCTCGTCTTCCAGGATGGGCTCATCCCCGCCATCATCGTGGATGCCGATGGACGGGTGCTCACGCTCTGCTACTTGAACCGGGAGGCCCTCGAAAAGACGCTGGAGACGGGACTCGTCCACGTCTTCCGGCGCTCCAGAGGCAGGATTATGCTCAAGGGCGAGGCCAGCGGGCACACGCAGCGCCTCAAGGAGGTCAGGGCGGATTGCGAAGGCAAGTCTCTGATGCTGTTGGTGGAGCAGCATGTAGCTGCCTGTCATGCGGGCTACCGCACTTGTTACTACCGTCGCTATCGCCCGACCGACGGCAGCCTCGAGGTGTGCGAAGAGAGGGTCTTTGACCCCGACAAGGTTTACGGGTCACGGGGCACGCGGGGGCTGGAAGACGGAGCGGGATAAGTTTGCAACAGGCGCACGGATTGTTATAATAAGGCCGGATAAACAGGTTCCTGGGAAGCGCCAAAGCGGCGCACCTCTATAGCCGTGCAGGAGATACGCAAATGGCCAAGAACGAGGAATATCTGAGTTATGAGCAGGTCTTGCAGGAACTGCAAATCAACCGCAGCCAGTTGAACCAGCTTATCCGGGAAGGGCGCCTCAGGGAGCACCTGGTCGAGGGAGAGACTAAGTTCAGGTTGATTGAGGCCCGCGACGTCAAGAAGGCCCTGAGCAAGCGGCCCACCGTCGTGGAGGAAGGGGAGGCTAAGGAGCCCACCACCGACGTATTGGAGGAAGGCGCGAAGGCCAAGGAACCAAAGACCGAGGTCCTGGGGGAGAAGGGCGCAGGCGAGCGCGCCACCGAGCTTCTGGAGGAGGAACTCGCCAAGCCCCTGAGGGAACGCGATACCGAACTGTTGGAGCAAGAGCTGGCGGGCGCGGAGTTTGAGCTTGAGGCGGCCGTCGAAGGCGGAGACGCTCGCAAGCCGCTGGCGCAGGAGCCGGCCACCAGCGAGAGCGCGCTTGACACCGAGCTCGAACTGAAGACGGTCGGTCGCCAGCCCAAGACGGAGGTCAAAGGCGAGGACTTCTTCGACTTCACCGCCGGCGAACAGGAGGGACTGGAGCTGGCCGAAGCCCCCGGCGCTCCTCAGAAAGCCAAGGCTCCGGGGAGGAAGGCAGCAGCCCCCGCGAAGAAAGAGGAAGAGGAGGAGATGGTGACGGACATCGTCAGCCTGGGGGCTGAGGAGGAAGTGCCGGAAGAGGACCTGCTCAGCGAGATCATGGACATTGACGAGGAGCAGGCGGGTGCCAAGCGCGCCGGCAAGGCCGAAGAGACCGAAGAGATCACTGCCGAGATAACGACCCTCGAAGAGCCGACCTACGAGGAGAGCGGGCTGGGCCAGGTCCTGGAGGGCGTGCCGGAGGCCGCCGCGGAGGAAGAGGCCGGGACAGCGCCTGAATTCGAGCTTCCTGTTGCCGAGGCCGTAACGGCGGCCGAAGCTACGGTTGGGCTGCTGCCGGTCGTCCTGCTGACTGCCAGCCTGGTCCTCATGCTTTTCGCCGGCATCTTTGTGGTCGAGAACGCCGTGCGTCCCGACCTGTCCACTGGCCTCACGAGCTGGGTGCCCGTGGGCAAGTGAAGGGTCCAGTCGCTGCCTCTTGGGTCGTGACTGGTTGGTTGGCTGCATCCGCGCTCTGAACTTTGCGGCCCGTGGCGGGCCGTCCCATGGTATGGTTTTCAGTTGAGGAGTCGGTCCCGATGCTAAAGTGGATGACGGTGGCGGTGTTGGGTGTTTGTGTGGTGGGCTTGGCCGGGTGCACCGAAGTGCGGGATCTGAGGAAGGCGAACGCCGGCCTGAGCGCCCAGTTGCAGTCACTCACAGCCAAAGATCAGACCCTCCTCGCTGACAACCAGGCGCTGAAGAGCAAGAATGAAGAGTTGCAGGCTTCTCTGGGGAAAGAGCAGGGCGCGGCGAAGAAAGCCTCGGGCGTCCTGGATGCGCTGAAGGCCAACCAGGAGAAGCTTCGTCGTCAGAATGACGAACTCAACGCCATCTTCAAGAACATCCGCGGCATCAATATTGAGGGAGGGGGCGAAGGCAACTTCATTGTGACGGAGAGCGAGCTCCTCTTTGATCCCGGCCAGATCGAGCTTAAGCCAAGCGCTGCCGGCGCGCTGGACAAGGTGGCCGGCTACCTCCAGGAGCACCGGGAACTCACTATTCGCATTGATGGCCATACAGACGGCGTGCCCATCAAGGAGTCCAAGTGGGAGGATAACTACCACCTCAGCGCGATGCGCGCCCACGCCGTCATGAAGTATCTGATTGGCAAGGGCATCAGACCCGAAAGGGCGCTCATCGCCGGCTTCGGGCCTAACAAGCCGCGCGTCCAACCCAAGGAGCCGACTGAGGCGGTGTCGGCCAACAGGCGCGTCGAGATCCTCCTGGTCCCCACAGGCTTTCGGACCACCAGCCAGATCCTCGAAGGGCTCAAGGACTGACAGTCTCTGCGGCATCCGCCGCCAGGCCGCTGAGTTCGAGAAGGGGCCGGCCCGCGATGGGCGTTTGTCGGGGCGGCCCTACCCGCCTATAATCTCTCTGAGAAGAAGGGTGCGGCCCGTGTGTCGGCACCTTCTCTCGTAGCGCACGGTGAAGTCTCGCGGCTTGCGGCGGATTCTCGCCGATTCAAGGGTTGAGTCGCAGCATGGCCTTCAAGGTGCGAATGCCGAGGGTAGACGCGAACGTCGAAGAGGGCGCCATCGGGCGTTGGCTCATAGCTTGCGGCGAGCCAGTTCGCGCCGGACACCCCCTCGTCGAGATCATCACGGACAAGGCCAGCTTCGAGCTCGAAGCGGACGAAGAGGGCATCCTAAGGCGCCAGGTGGCCGCCGAGAAAAGCGTCGTGCCGGTCGGTTACATTATTGCCGTGATCGGAAAGGACTCGGATGAGGCGCTGCCTGACGTGGATGGGGAGAATGAAGCCCTGCTGACTGCGTACCGTCAAGCCGTGATCTCGGGCCTGGGCTCGGGAGCGGCGGAGTTGCCGCCGTCCCAAAGGGAGCCGGGCAGGGCGGCCATCTCGGCAGGAGCGGCCGAGGGCGTAGTGGCAACGCCGGCGGCGCGCCGGCTGGCGTCTCAGGCGGGCCTTTCCATCGAAGAGATATCCCATCGGCTGCGCGGCCTCGTCCGTCGCCAGGACGTGGAAAATGAGCTCAGGCGGCGTAAGGGGGACTCCGTACAGTGAGCCACAGGGCGGTCTATGTGACGGGCATGGGCGTGGTGTCCTGCCTTGGGACGAGTGTCCGCCAGTTCTGGGACTCGCTCTGCGGCGGCAGGTGCGGCCTTGGGCCCATCACCCGGTTTGATCTGGAGAAGAGCCCTTACACGACCAGCGGAGAGGTCAAAGGGTTCACCATTGCGCCCTTCGAGGAATGCGGCCTCTCTGCGGGGGCGCAGTTCGCTGCGGAGGCTTCCGCTATGGCGCTGGCCGATTTCCCGAAAGATCGGCTCGCCTCTGTGGCGGTTGTTCTGGCCACAAACTTTGGTCCGGCGGAGGTCTTCGAGCGCGAGCTTTCGCTCACTGCCGCGCATCGCTCGGAGCTGGACTACAGCCCTCAGAGCGGCTTCTTCGCGGAGGACGTACGCCGCGTGGCGGACCGGGTCGGCGCCGGCGGGACGCTCGTCAGCATCTCGCTCTCCTGCGCTTCGGGCAGCGCGGCCATTGCCTGCGCTCTTGACCTCATCGGCTCAGGCCGGGCCGAGGCGGCCCTGGCATGCGGCTACGACAGCATTCAGAGGGTCAGTTGGGCCGGCCTGTCCGCCCTCCGTGTCATGGCGCTGCCGTCAGACGGCTCGCCCGCCGCGGTGCGGCCCTTTGACGTGGACCGGGCCGGCACAATCTTCAGCGAAGGCGCAGGGTGCCTGCTTCTAGAGTCCGAGCAGGCCGTTGCGGGGCGAGGCGCCGTGCCGTTGGCGGAGGCAGCGGGCGGAGGGACCAATAACAATGCCTATCACATGACACGTGCGGACGAAGGAGGCGAGGGCACGGGTGCCGTCGTGCGGATGGCACTGGCCGACGCCGAAATCGAACCCGACGCTGTTGACTTGATCTATGCCCACGCGACGGGCACAAAGCTGAATGACGCCATCGAGGCGAGGGCCTTCCACCAGGTCTTCGGCCAGCGGGCCGCGCAGATTCCTGTTGTCGGCATCAAAGGCGCCCTCGGACATGCCATGGGCGCCGCCAGTTCGCTGGAGGCCGTTGCAGCCGTCATGACCCTGCGGGAAGCGAAGATCCCCCCGACCGTTGGTCTCCGGAAGTTGGACCCCGAGTGCGCTTTGGATGTGGTGTACGGAGAGCCGCGCAGCGCAGCCGTCGGAACGGTCCTGTGCAACTCCGCCGGCATCGGAGGCGCAAACGCGGCCGTCGTCCTCCGCAGCAGTTCCGCTTCGGCATCTCACCGATAGGGGGCCAGCGATGCCTGCGCTCGCATCCCAGCCCGTCCGGGTCCTGATCAGCGGCCTCGGCCCCGTGACGTGTCTTGGCTTCGGCATGGACGACCTCGTCGAGGGGATGGCCGACGTGACCGTCATGCAGGACACTGAATTGAAGGCGGCGCGCCTGCGTTCAATGTTCGGCATCATACGGGACTTCGATCTGAGCCAGTTCACTGACACGCGCCGTCCATACCTGGACCCTCAGTCGCGGTGTGCGCTGGCGGGGACGGCCTTGGCCCTCGAAAGTGCCGGTGTCGAAGCCGATGAGGTGGACCCGTGGCGATGCGGCCTCTCGTTTGCCACGGTCCTGGGCAACCTCGAGACCCAGATGATCTTCCAGAGGCAAGTGGATGAGAAGGGCATGCGTCTTGGCTCTCCCGTCCTCTTCTCGCACGCCTACGCGAACTCCACGAACAGCGTCCTTTCCATTGAGTTCAGCCTGCGCGGCTACAACCAGAACTTCTGCGGCGACCTGCTCTGCGGGGCTCAAGCGCTCGAGGTTGCGATGCTCGCAATACGCTCCGGCAAGGCCGACCTGATGGTGGCCGGCGGCGCGGACGTTACCGGCCCCGAACTGCTTCAGCGTTTGCGGCTGGGCACTTTGCCGGATGCGCCCCTCCCCGGGCAGGGGGCCGCTCTCCTTGTCCTGGAGTCCCAGGACTCTGTGGAACGGCGCGAAGGATATGCCTTTTGTGAGCTGGGCGCGATCGTCTGCAGGGGGATACGTGGGCAGGGCTCCGTAGATGCGACGGCGGAAGCGGTGCGGGCGCTCGTCAAGCAGGCCATGGACGAGGCCCACGTGTGGGAGGGCGACATCGGCGTCGTCTTTCTTTCCAGCGGCGGGGCTTTCCATCCCGAGGCGCGGGATGTGGAGAAGAAGGCGCTCCGGGCTTTCTCGCAGGTTCCTACGACCTCGGTGAAGCATTTCGCGGGCGAGACGTTCGCGGCAGGATTCCCGCTTGAATGCGCCCTTGCCGCGGACGTGCTTAACAACGGCTATGTGCCTCCCAAGGTGGCTTTACGGGGCAGGCGCCGCGGGGTCGAGTTCTGGGTGGAGCAGCAGCCCGAGCCCATGCTGGGCCATTCGGCGCTGGTTGTGGGGTGCACCCCGGACCTGGCAGCCGCGGCTGTCCTGCGCGCCCTGTAGAGGTGACGGCCCGTGCATCGCGTGATCGTTATTATCTTGACGCTTAACAAGCGCCTCTACACCTGGGCTTGCTTGGAGGCCCTGCTGCTCTCCGAAGGCGTCCAGCTCGAGGTGATCGTCGTGGACAACGGCTCGACGGACGGCACGCTGGACATGCTCGCGCAGATGAAGGAGCTTTTCAAGCGGCGCGGCGTCGTCCTGCGGTGGTTGGCTAACGCGCAGAACGTAGGCTGCTCGGTGGGCCGCAACCAGGGCCTGGACATGGCTTACGGCGACTACTGCGTCTTCATGGATAACGACGTGGTCGCGGCTGACAAGGAATGGGCACCGAAGCTCATACGTGCCCTCGACGAGGAGGGCGCGTCGCTGGCGGGGCCGAAACTCATCTATCCCGTCGCCCCACATCTTATCCAGTGTGCGGGCGTCGGTATCTCGAAGAATGGGCGGGTGCAGTTCTGCGGCAGGGGGCGGCCCCGCGACGCCGCCGACTTCAATGAGCGCCGTGAATGCCAGGCGCTCATCAGCGCGTGCCTCATGTTCCCATACACCCTCTACGAGGAGATCGGGGGACTGGACGAAGCCTTCGGTCCCATCGAGTTCGAAGACCTGGACTTCTGCTACCGCGCGCGAGCGCACGGCTGCAGGGCCGTCTATGAGCCCTCCGTCGAGATGTACCATTGGGAAAGCATCACCAGCGAAGGAACGCAGAAGCTTCCCAACACATACTACATCATCAAGCATGGCATGCTTTTCAAAGAGCGCTGGCGGCACATGTTCGTGAAAGAGGACGGCCCGTTGGAGGAGGAATGCCGCTGGCAGCGGATAGGCGTGCCCTCCTTCGAGGGGCGAAGGGAAAGGTAAGCCGTCTTCCACGAAGGCTGACCCGAGACGAGGGAGCGATTTGTAAAGGCTTCGCGCTTCTGCTAACTTCGTAACATATGCGTTCAGGAGCAGGGACGACCGCATGGACGGTGACGTGGAGAAGCAGATCAAGGAGATGATCGTGGAGCGATGCTTTCTGGACGTGCCACCGGACCAGATAGCAGACGGCGACGACCTGATGGAGGCGGTCGGGCTGGACTCCGTCCAGATACTCGAGGTGGTCGTCGGCCTTGAGGAGAACTTCGGCATAACGTTCGAAGACACCGACTTCGACATTGAGAACTTCCGCAACGTCGGCGCCATCGCCCGGTATGTGCGTAGCAAGGCGAGCGCCTGAATGTTTCGGCCCCTTCGCAGAGGCCGCATCACCGACCGGGGGGAACGCCCCGGCATTCGGACGTGCGCCGTCGGCGGGGGCGAATGCGCTGCGTTCGTGCTAACTTCAGGAGCGCCTCTTATGGCTAACGTGGTGAAGGTGGATTGGTTCGGGAAGAACGTCAGCGTCCTCATGATCAACGGCAAGACGGTGACGGGTGAGCTGACGGAGGTGACGGACAACTACGTCGTTCTGAACGTGGGCGCCGTCCAGATGGAGGTTATGGTGCACGCCATTATTGCCATCCGGCTGGCGTCCGAGAAGGAAGCCCAGTCCCAGTAATCCCCTTTGTCCCCAGCCGTTCATTCCCGCGGGCGCTGCTCTGGGCTGCCACGCCCGGCAGGCACTGCCACGCCGGGCGGCGCAGTGGCCGCGCACGCCGGCGGCTGTTCTCCCCTCCTACTCGATCACGACCCGCCGGGCGCGCAGGCGCCGGACCAGCGCCTGCAGTTCAGCCGCCCCCAGCGCTGCGGCAACCGTCAGATATGCAGCCGCGCCCGTTGCCGCTGGCAGGCAGGCTCGCACGAGCTTCAGCCCCAGCGCCCCGTGTGCCGGCGCTTCCGGCAGTAGCCGCAGGGTCGCCGTGCACACTACCGCCATGCCGCCCGTCGCGATGATCGTTTTCAAGACGGTGAGCACAGTCCCGGCGCCGCCTGTCAGGCGGACCCGCCGCGATAAGATCGAGTAAAGGATGACGACCTGTATGACTGCGCTCACAGCCGTCGCGACGGCGAGCCCCGCTTCTTGAAGGGGCCATGCCAGGACAAGGTTCAGCGCGGCGTTCACGGCCACCATGGATGCCGCCACCCGGGCCGGCGTGCCTGGCTGCTTGATGCTGTAGAAAGAGCGCGTCAGCACGTGCAGGATGCAATAAGCCCATATGGCCGTCGAGTAGCCGAAGAGCGCGCGGGCAGTCCTCGCCGTCATCTCCGGCGTGAAAGCGCCGCGTTGGTACACCAGCTCAAGAACCGGGTAGCGGAGCAGGATGAGCCCGACCGCCGCGGGCACGCCGACGAAGATGACAGCGCCCAGGCTTTGCCGGAAGGACGCCGAGAACCCGTCCCAATCCTGCCGGGCGGCGTAGCTGCTTAAGGCCGGCAGAGCGGCCGTGGCGATCGCGATGCCGAACACCGCCAGCGGGAGCTGCATCACCCGGTTGGCGTAGTAGAGCACACTGTTCGCGCCGACCTCCATCGGGTAAGGGATGACGGCTCCGAACAGGCTGAACGCGTGCTGGCCCGGCGGGGCCGACAGCGAGATGGCTATGATGCCGTCCAAGACCAGGTTCACCTGAAGGGCCGCCATGGCAAGGGTGACGGGGCCGATCGTGGCTCCGACTCTGCGCACGTCCGGATGCTGGGGGTGAAGCGCCACGTGCCAGCGGAACCCGATCCTGTTCAGCACGAAGAGCTGAAGCATAAGCTCCAGCACCCCCGCCACTAAGATGGCGCCGACGATGACGTAAACGCGCACCGCCGGATCGGGCGAAACGTACGGCGCCACTGCCACGACTGCCACGATCCAGCAGACGTTCAGGATGACGGGCGCGAAGGCGGGCGCGCCGAACCGCCGGAGGGAATTGAGCACGGCGCCCGCCAGGGCCGTCAGGCAGATGAAGACCATGTGTGGGAGGATGGCGGCCGTCAGCCCCAACGCGAGGCGCCAGCGGTCGCTCAGCGACATCCAGTGCAGGATGCCGATCAACACCGCCTCGCCGACAAGGAGCAGGGCCAGCAGGATCGCCGTCAGCACGCCCGCCACGCGGCCGGCCAGGCGCCATGCGTCCTCCCTGTCCCGAAGCTCCAGGTACTCGGTGAAGATGGGCACGAAGGCGGCGCTCATGGCGCCTTCCCCGAAGAGCATGCGGAACATGTTGGGTATGCGGAAGGCGAAGCTGAACGCATCCCATACAATCCCCGCCCCGAAGAAGGCGGCGCAGACGCAGTCCCGCACCAGCCCGAGCCCGCGGCTCAGCAGCGTCAGAACGGAGATGACGCCGGCACTCTTGAACAGCGTGTCCTCGCGGTCAGACATGTCAGCCTCGGGGGTAGCGGCGCCCTTTTGCGGCGGGCAAGATCGTCATCAGCACGGCGCCCGCGATGAAGCCGCCGACGTGCGCCCAATATGCGACGCCGTGCGTAAAATGCACGCCCAGGGACGCCGCGCCCTGGAAGAACTGTATCAAAAACCAAAACCCAAGAACCAGTATTGCCGGCAGCTCGACGAACTGGATGAAGAAGAAGAACGGCACGAGCGTCAGTATGCGCGCCCCGGGCCACCGGACCAGGTAAGCGCCCAGCACTCCGGCTATGGCGCCGCTGGCGCCGAGAGTGGGGATGCGGCTGTGCGGGTAAAGGGCGTACTGTGTCGCCATGGCTGCCACCCCGCAGAAAAGGTAGAAGATGAGAAACCGGAAGCGACCGAAGCGCGCCTCCACGTTGTCGCCGAAGATGAGCAGGAACCACATGTTGCCGATGATGTGAAGCCACCCGCCGTGGAGGAACATGCTGCTGAGGGCCGGGATGATCGCTGCCGCCAGAAGGTCGCCTCTGCCGTGCAGCGCGCGCGTGACCCGTTCCGGCACCACGCTGTAACGGCCGATGAACGCCGCCAGGTCTTCGGGGGGCAGGCTGATCTCGTGGATGAAGACCACCGCGTTCGCGGCTATCAGCACGTAGACCATCCAGGGGACGATGCCGGACGGGTTCTTGTCGCGCAGGGGAAGCACGGATGCGGATGTCCTCCGAACGCATCTGGGGGCGCGCTCGCGCACGGCATGGCCGAGTCGTCTCGTAGGATAGCAGAGCGCGCAACCATATCACAAGGTCGCCGAAGTGCTAATCCAGCGCGAACTTAAACACGCGGTGCGCCGGAAAGGTTTCCGGTCGAACGGCCAAAGCATTGGACGCCTCCCAGCTCGCGGTGATTTACTCTCCGACCGCTGTTTTGAGGGTTCGTTCCTCGAACGTCGGCGACGCTCCTGTGTTGCGGAGCCGAGCGCTTCTAAGGCGCACAGGCCCCAAGCGCGGCTCAACGAGCCGGTGTCAACGGTTGTTCCCGTCTTGACCTGTGGCCCCGCCAGGGGTATAAGAACGGCCGCAGCCGCACCGAGAAGGGGGCAACGCATGGCGGCAATGTCACGGCAAGCCGAAACAACTCGGTATGCCTGACGGACCAAGCCAGGAGAGAACGAACATCTGCTTGACATACGGCATGTCGGGAAAGGAAAGAAGCAGCATGGGGTTTAGGTACGGCATAGGTGAATGGCTTGCCCTGTTCGGTGTGCTGTTATTGACAGGTTGTGGCGTTTTCTCAGGCAGCACGCCAATAGAGCGCGGGTATATCGAGGTAGAACTGCGGGAAGTCGTCCAGCGGAACGACAGTTCGGAAGGGCCCCTGCTGCGAGTCCGCTTGCTGCCACACAACATCGCGCGGGGGGTGCGCATTAGCGCGATCTCGCTCGAGGGCATCGTAGCGGACAACCTGAGATTTCGTGACGAGGCCGGGGCCGATTTGGGTCTGCAGGAGCACATGTTCGGTCTTGGGGTTGACCATGTTCCTTTTCCGGAGCAGATGATCCCGGCGTGGCAACCGGCGGAGCTTGTCCTACAAGCGCATTGGCGGCGACTCCAGTACATCGGCGGTGAGAAAACAGGTGAGGAGCCTCCAGAAGGAGCGAGTTTACAGTACAACCTGACCACCTATGTTTGGGGTGATCACGGCGAGGCGAGCACGTGGTCGGACTTCGACCGTGTCCTGGTCCGCGTGCACATACGTGGGTGTGGCTGGACTACGTACCGTCGCTCCTTGGAGTAGTTCGGAGACCATGCCCATCAAGCGCGACACCGATCCACGGATTGGGAAACGCGGCCGGGGTCCTGGCGAAGCGTCCGCAGGAGGGGGCAAGGTGACGAACGTCGGCGAGATACATACGGCGGCCGGGCAACTCGCTCTCTGCTGGACCGGGAACGCAGGCTGGCTGATGGGAACGGGCGGGCTCCTGATCGGCATAGACCTCGACCTGCGCCCTGACGGCAGCCGCCTTGCGGAGCCGGCGATCTCCGCGGAGGACGTGGCGCCCAGGCTCTCGGCGCTCTTCGTGACGCACGGGCACGGGGACCACTTCAACCCTCACACTTGTCGCGTGCTGGCTCAGAAATCCGGCTGCCTCTTTGTGCTGCCTGCCAACTGCACGGACGCTGCGGCGGAGATGGGGATACCCGATCGGCGCATCCGCGTTGCCGCGCCCAGGCGCCTGTTTGAGCTTCTGGGCATCCACGTTGCGCCGCAGCGGGCCATCCACGGTCGCCGCGATTTCACCGTCTATCAGGGGGCTAACTTAGACGATTGCGGCTACCTGCTCACGATCGGCGGCAAGAAGGTTTTCCACCCGGGCGACTCGGTGCTCCTGGCAGATCACCTGGAGCTCGGACACCTGGACGTGCTGTTCATTTCCCCGACGGAGCACAACATGCACATCGAACGGGCCGCCTTCCTGATAGAGTCCCTCCAGCCGGAGCACGTTTTCCCCCAACACTACGGGACGTATCGGATTACCGACGAGAACCGGTTCTGGACGCAAGGGTACCCCGACGAGCTCGAGGCCGCCCTTTCGGAGACCATGCGGGCGCGGTACCACAAGCTCGATGAGGGGGCCGTGTTCGTCGTGCAGTAGGGACGGCGGGGCGTTCGAGGACGGGCAGGGGTTCGGGCCGCACTGGCGGTCTTTCGGGTTGGCCCGCAGGCGGGGGGCCGTTGATTGGGCGGCTGTGCTGCGCCATACTATGAACGCCGGCAGTTAGTTCGCAACGGGTCGGACACCTTCGACCCTCAGCTCGACAGGACGGTGCGAACGTGAAGATTGAATCCATCAAGGTCCATGAGGTGACCGGCAATGCCCCCGGGGCGCCGCCTTTGCGTTCCGGCACGGTGCGGGTCCGACAGCTATTTTTGGAAATATTGACGGACGAGGGGTTGAGCGGATTCTACGGCCCCATAGACCCCGCTGCGGCCATGCACGTCACGTCCTTGTTGGGGCAAGAGCTGGTGGGGATGGACCCGCTGCCGTGGCAGCGGCTATGGTATGACCTGCTGGCGCGGCACCGTCGGCACGGGTGGACCGGGGCGATCATGATGGCCATCGCGGCCGTGGACAATACGCTCTGGGACCTGCGGGGCAAGGCGGCTGGCGTGCCGGTCTGCCGGCTGTTAGGTGGTCCGACGCGTGAGCGCATACGAGTCTATGCCAGCATGGGGGGATTTCCGCATGAGGCGGCGCCCTTGGCGGAGCACGCGCGGGCGACGCGCAAGGCAGGCTTCACCGCTCAAAAGTGGTTCTTCGACCCCGGTCCCCGGGCCGGCCGGGCCGACATGGTGAAGGACCTGGCCCTGGTGCGCAACGTGCGCGAGGCGGTGGGGGAGGACTACGACCTGATGTTCGACGCGACTATGCATTGGGACGCCGACTACGCCGTTGCCGTCGCGCGGGAAATGCTGGCGCACGGGCCTATGTGGTTGGAGGAGCCCGTGCCAGCCATGCAGATGAACGGATACGTGCGGATCAAGCAGGCGACGGGCATCCCGCTGGCGGGCGGGGAGCACCTCTACTCGCGCTGGGACGTGCGGCCGTACCTGGAAGCCGGCGCGGTGGACTTTGTGCAGACTGATCCCGAGTGGGCGGGCGGCATAAGCGAGCTGACCCGCATCTGCGCGATGGCCGCTGCGTACGGCGTGAAGGTCTGCCCTCATGGCCACACGATTGTGGCGGCTGCGCACGTCATCGCGTCCCAGCCTGAGTCGCTCTGTCCGATTCAGGAGTATCTGTTCTCAAGCGCAGAGCGTCGGCACTGCTTCTTCAAGGACCCGCTTGTGCCGGAGGGCGGGGCCTTGCCGGTCCCGTCGAAACCGGGCTTGGGCGTCGAGCTGGACGAGGCGAAGATCGAAAGCCGCAGGGAAGTGTCGTGGGGCGGATGAGGAGTCCGTATTGTTCGTCTGACGCGCCCGAGGAGTGATGAGATTCCTCGCACGTGTCGCGGCGACCATCGGAGGGCGCATCTCCAAAGCACGGCGCCGGTCACGGCGTCAATGCTGGTTGCGGAGCATGGGCGACTTCTTCTGGGGCAGGCTCCCCTGACTCCATCAACACGCGCACATGCGCTTCGACGCACTCCGCCAGGGACTTCACGTTGTAGCCTCCTTCGAGCACGGAAACGAGGCGGCCCTGGCAGTGCGTCTCGGCGACGGACTTGACGAGGCGCGTCATCTGCGCGAAGCCCTCCGTCGTGACCTTCATCCCGCCAAGCGGGTCGGCCTGGTGGGCGTCGAAGCCTGCTGAGATCAGCACGAGGTCCGGCCGGAACGACTCGGCGGCGGGCAGCAATTCCTCGCGAAGCGCCTTCAGGTAATCCGCGTCGCCGGCCCCTGCCTGCATGGGGATGTTAATCGTGTAGCCGAGACCGGCGCCCTCGCCGCGCTCTGCCCGGCTGCCCGTGCCCGGGTAGATGCCCTCGCGGTGCACGCTCAGGTACAGGACCGTCGGGTCATGGTAGAAGGCTTCCTGCGTGCCGTTTCCGTGGTGAACGTCCCAGTCTACGATCAGCACTCGCGAGAGGCCGTGCGCTTTTTGCGCGTAACGGGCCGCGATGGCCACGTTGTTGAACATGCAGAAGCCCCTGGCGCCGTCCTTGAGGGCGTGGTGCCCCGGAGGACGAACGGCGCAGAAGGCGTTCCTGACCTTCCCCTCTGCTACAGCGTCCACGGCCGAGAGCACAGTGCCGACCGCCCCAACTGCTGCTCTATAGGAAGCCGCGCATATCGGCATGTCCGCACAGTCCAGGTACTGCGCGCCCCCGTGGCACGCCGAGCTTGCGCGCTTGACGTACTCGGCGCTGTGCACAGCCGTCAGCCACTCCGCAGCGTCCGGCCTGGGCGAGATACTTAGCAGTTGCGCCAGGAAGCCGGCCGTTTCCATCCTCTTCAGGATCGCCTCCAGCCGACCCGGGCTCTCAGGGTAGGTCGCTTTGGACCGGTGCTCCAGGCAGAGCCTGTTGTATGCGAACGCGGTCTGCGGTGTGGCCGCGGCCTCCTGGACCCCGGCGCCCACCTGCAACGCTGCCGCGGAGAGCGCGACTGCAATTCCCCCGCCAACCCACGACCATTTTGCGGTCAATGCCGCTACCTCCCTGTCAGCGGTCGGGTTAGAATAGAGCTGGTTCCGGCCAGGCTGAAATACGGCATTCTGCATGGGTTGATTTTGAGCGTGATTAGAAAGCATCCTGCTTTGATTTGCAAGCTTTTTTTTCTTGCACGGCCTTAAGTCGGCGGCTGCGCGCACCGCCCGGCGACAACCGGGGTGCGGTGATGCCGGCAGGAGGGCGACGTGGGCGGCGAGCGCGTGATCATCCACATGGACATGGATGCGTTCTTCGCCTCGGTGGAGCAGCGGGATCGGCCCGAGCTGCGCGGCAAGGCGGTCGTGGTCGGAGCCGACCCCAAAGGCGGCAAGGGGCGCGGCGTCGTCTCCACCGCCTCATACGAGGCCCGCGCGTACGGCATCCACAGCGCCCAGCCTATAAGCCAGGCCTACCGGCTCTGCCCGCATGCGGTCTTCCTGGCCGTGGACTCCGACAAGTACGCCGAGGAATCGGGGCACATTCGAGAGATATTGTCCCAGTTCACGCCACAAATACAGTTCGCCGGCATAGACGAGGCGTTTCTGGACGTGACGGCTTCGCTCCGGCTCTTCGGCGGCAAGCGGGCCATCGCAGAGAGCATCCAGCGGCGCATCGAAGGTGAGCGGGGCCTGACGGCGTCGCTCGGCGCCGCGCCGAACAAGCTCGTGGCGAAGATCGCTTCGGACCTGAGGAAGCCGCGCGGGCTCGTGATTGTGGAGCCTAACGAGGTTGAGGCGTTCCTGCGTCCGCTTGAGGTGCGCCGCCTTCCTGGCGTCGGCCCGAAGATGCAGCAGGCGCTGGGCGCTGTGAAGGTGAGTACCATCGGCGAGTTGGCGGACATGCCGCTCGAGGAGCTGCGGCAGCGGTTTGGGCAGTGGGGCGAATATCTTTGGCACGCCGCTCACGGGCGCGACGAGAGCCCGGTTGAGGAGACGGAGGAGATCAAGTCCATCGGGCATGAACACACCTTCGAGGAGGACACGGACGATAGGGAGCTGATCCTGCGGACGCTGATGGACCTGTGCGAGAGCACCGCGCGGCGGATGCGACAGGCAAAGGTGCACGGCCGCACGGTGACGACGAAGGTGCGGTTCGAGAACTTCAGGACGCTCACCCGACAGCAGACGCTGCGCGAGGCGGCGGCGGAAGCGGCGCAAATCTATGCCGCCGCGGTGGAGAACCTCGTGTCCGCCAGGATCGGCAAGCGCAAGGTGCGCCTGGTGGGGGTGCAGGTTTCCGGGTTTGGCCAAGAAGAGCATGCCAGGGCGATGGGGCAGGTGCCGCTGTTCCGGCCGCCGGCGGCGCGGGAGGATATCAGGGTGCGGATCGCGCGCGCCGAGGACGCGGTGAAGGATAAGTTCGGCAATGACGCGATCCGTCGCGGCAGCTCGCTCCAGAACAAGACGGCTCGCGGCAGAGAACCCGGAGGCGGGGCGAAGAACGTGCAGCCGGAGAGCTGCACTGGCAAGCGCAGCTTTCGGCGTTCCCGTTGATAGCAAGTCCTATCTCACCGTGACGCGGCCGGGGCGGGCGTGTAATATATGCGCCGCTATGTGTGCTCTACCGTCTGACTCCCAACACGGATATGCGCTTCCACCGGGGCACGGTCCGCGCGTGGGGCTGGGAGGGTGTGCGGGGGACTCGGTGCACAAAGGGCTGCGAAAGGAACTGGCGGTCGTCGGCGCGATTGCGCTGCTTTCGTTGGCGGTGCGCACCCTCGCAGCGCTCACGACGGACATTTTCCAGGACGAGGGGGTCTACTGGAAGCAGGCATACGAGGGGCTCAGCTTCTCGCCGCACCCGCCAGCGGCGCCGCTGATGGTGCGCCTGGGCCTGGCCGTTTTCGGGCAAAACATGTTGGGTCTCAGGGCGGCTTCGCTGGTTGCAGGCACGGCCTCCGTCGTGATGGCGTATGTGTTGGGACGGCGGATGTACGGAAGGCGCGCGGGGGTCTGGGCGGCTGCGCTCTTCGCGTGCTGTCCGCTGTTCGCGGGCATCGGGGCGGTCGCCACGCCGGACGCACCCCTGGTGTTGGCGTGGATGGCCTTCATTTACGCGTCGTGGCGCGCGGGGGAGGCGTGCCGCGCTGCCAGGAAGGGCGCGATGGGTTGGCGGGCTGTGGCCGGCGTCGTGCTCGCGGCGGGGCTCTATACTAAGTACATGATGGTGCTGGCGATTCCGAGCCTGGGCCTGGCGCTGCTCCTTACCCGAGACGGCCGGGCGCAGCTCAAGAGCCTGGGCCCGTGGCTGGGGGCCCTCATCGGCGTTGCGCTGTTTGCACCAGTCCTCCTGATCTGGGATTGGCGCCACGCTTGGCCCACGCTGCAGTACCATCTGGTGGCGCGTCATCAGTGGGTGGTGAGCGGAGGACAGATTGCGACGTACGTTGCGTCCCACGTGGGCGCGATATCTCCGCTGCTCATAATTGGAGTCTTCTGGGCTTTGCTGCACTGGTGGCCTTCGCGGCGCAACCACGACTGGCGCGGGGTGTGGATTTCGGCGTTCGGCTGGGTGCCCATCGTTTTCTTCGTGCTGCCGAGCGCCTTCACGCTGCGCACCATGAACCGCGTGCACTGGGACGCGGTGGGCTACGCCGCGGGCTTGGTTGCCTTTGCCTTCTTGTTGCGCGAGGGAGGAGTGCGCGGGCGCGTTCTCCGAAGGCGACGGTGGCTCGCGGCGGCGGGGATGGCCTTCGGGACTGCGACGATCGTGGTGACGCTTGTGACTGTATGGTCGCCTGCCCTGGCTGCTGACGTGTTGGGCAAGCCGCCGTCAATCCGCATGCTCGGCTGGCGTGAACTTGCAGAGGGGGTGGAAAATGCCCAGGAAGAATGGAACGGCCCGGCCCGGTTCATAGTGGCGGATTCGTTCCGCACGGCGCTGTGCCTCAGCTTCCACCTGGGGGCGAGGGACGGCGTCTACACGCTGTTCCACTCCAGCAACCGTCGCTATGGGCTCACGGAGGAATTGGAGCGGTGGGGCACTGACGAGCCGAGCATGGTGAGGGAGCAGCTCGGGCAGGATGCGCTCTACGTGCACGAGTATCGTTTCGACAGCGACAAGGGAAGGGAAGATCCGCCGATGCGCATTCACCTGTTCTTCACGCGTGTGGAGAAGGTCGCGGATGTCTACGTGGTCCGCGGGGGGGTGCAGTTAAAGCACTTCGGCCTTTTCAACTGCCACGAGCTGAAGCTGAAGCCGCGGGCGCGGCCGACCCGGTGAAGGTCACTGCTGCGCATGGATGGAGGCGACCGCGCCGGCAGCGCGGCGTGGGCTGGGTAGAGATGCAAAGGGAGGGCTGAGAGATGATAGGAAAAGTGGTATTGTCGGGCGTGGTGCTTGTGGCCCTTGCTGTGCCGATGGTCGGGGCGCAGCCGGGCGCACAGGGGACGGGCGCGCAACAACGGCCTGTCTACGGCGAACGGGTGAAGGTTTCGGTGCCGAAGGAGCTCCAGCAGAAGCTCAACGAGATGGGTTTTGCCGTCTCTCCTCTTTCGCGCGAGGCCAGGCTCGCGCGGCTCTACCGGTGGTGGAGCTTTGCGCACTATCCGGTGGTTGTGACGAGCGACGCTGCCCTGCACACGGCGCACCTCCAGTTCGACTGGTTTCAGCGCTTCCTTGAGATCGCACACCTCCGCGGAGATCTCATCAACCTCACGGACGCCTTGGTCTCCAAGCTGATGGAGTACTGCGATGAGGGACAGACGCGCGAGGAGAAGGAGGCAGCGCTCCTGGGCGTTTCCTACTTCACGGTCGGGAAGCGGCTCCTCGCGGGTGGCGAGCTGGCGGATGCGCCAGCGCCATGGCAGGGCCGCATGGCGTCCGAACTCAAGCTCATAAACGAGGCCGAGGGTTTCGCGCTTTCGCCGCTCTTTGGTTACCGGGAGGACTACACGCAATATAAGCCGCGCGGCCACTACGCACGGAGCCAGGAGTTCGCAAGCTACTTCCGCGCCATGCAGTGGTTCGGACGGATGGGCTTCCGCCTCAAGACGGAGGACCCACAACGGGCCGAAGAGCAGACGCGGGCCGCCATCCTGATTTGCCGTGCTCTCCAGACCTCGAAGGTCAAGGGTGAGAACGCGATGGCGGTCTGGCGGCGCATCTACGAGACAACGGCTTTCTTTGCCGGCCGCTCCGACGACCTGCTCCCGACCGACTATGCCAAGCTGCTCACAAGAAGCGAGGGGGCTCACGAACTCACCGATCCTAACCGCCTTTCGCAGTTCATGGCGAGCGCGCAAGAGCTTCGTAAGCCCCGTATCCTCGGCAGTGCGGAGCCGTCCTCGAGGACGACTGCGGCGCCGGACTGGCGGGAGGCCACACAAGGCATGCGGCTCTTCGGGCAGCGCTACGGGCTGGACGCAGACATCATGCAGCGGTTAACGTTTGATTCAGTCGGCCCTTACCGGGGCGACACGGCGACTAAGGGCTTGCCGTTCACGTGCGTGAACGCCAACGGCATGCTGATCCGGGCTCTGCCGCGCGGGCTGGACGTAATGTCGACGTTTGGTTTTGCCGAAGCGGGCACGCTGCTTCATGCCGAGGGCGATGACCTCTACGTGGGCTACGAGCCCGCTCTGGCCAAGCTCAAAGATGAGGTCGCACAAGCGCCGCCAGGGGCGGTGCAGGCGGACCTTTGCGGACTGCGGCTGCGTGCGGCCGCCGAACTTGCCCGACTGCCGAAAGGGACACTGCCGAAGGCGATGGAGGCGCCCCAGTGGTCGCGCAAGCAGCTTGCTGCCGCGCTCGGCTCATGGACGGAGCTCAAGCACGACACGATTCTCTACACAAAGCAGCCCTACGCTGCGACGCAGAGTGCCATGGCCGGAGCGAGCAAAGGGGGCGGGCCCGTTCCCCCGCCTCCGCCGCCACCTCGAGGCTACGTGGAACCGATGCCCGCCGTCTATGCGGCCATACGCACGGGCGTGGACGGGCTGAGGGAGCGGATGCAGTCGCTCGGTTACCCGGAGGACAAAGCGCTGACGGGCCACCTTGAGAGCTTTGCCCAACAGCTCCGGACGCTTGAGGAGATATCGCAAAAGGAACTCGCCGGACAGGCGCTCACGGACGCGGAGTTCAGGTTCATTGAGGGCATAGGAGCCGCGTTCACAATGCCGTGGCAAGGATACCCGCACTACAGGGACGTAACGGAAGCATTCAGAACCGAGATGGACGACGACATGTGCATTGTGGCGGATGTCTTCACGGATCCGAACTCGCGGACCGCGCTGGAGGAGGCCGTAGGCTGTCCCATGGAACTCTACATGGTCTGTCCGGTGGACGGCGAGCCAACGGTCTGCATTGGGGCGGTCTACTCCTACTATGAGTTCAAGCGGCCGATTACGGAGAGGATGACCGACGAGGAGTGGCGCAGGATGCTCGAAGAGTACAAGAACCCGTCGCTTCCGACATGGATGGATGCCTACGTCGTGCAGAGGAGGTAATGTTCGTGGGCGATGGGGTCTTAGCACCGGAAAGGAGCGAATCCGCCGGCGCCGGGAAGCCGGCGGAAGCGGCAAGGCTCCTTGTGCTCTGTTCAATCATCTTCGGCAGCGCGCGCCTTGCGTTTTGGCTGTCGGGCCGGCTGGGGTTGGCCACGTCGTCGGGGCTTGTCTTTGAAGGGGCATGGTTTGCTCCGTCATGGGCGCGCTTCCCGTGGTTTGACTGCGCTGGCATGCTTGCATTCATGTGCGCCCTGCCGGTGCTGTGGGAAAGGGCTCACGGCATTGGCCTGCGGGCGATTGGCATCGGGCTCGACCGCAAGGCGGCGTTGTGCACGTTCCTGGGGCTACTGTGCGCGGCCGCGGTCTGGAGCCTACGCCAGGCCGCAGTTCTCCCGCCTCGGGGCAGCTCGTACGTGGGAAGCCTGCTGGTGCTGGGCGTCTACTGGCTGGTTGTCGCGGCGGCAGAAGAGACGGCCTTCCGGGGAATCCTCCAACGTCATCTGATGCGCTTCGGCGGCCTACGTGTCGCGCTGCCGACTGCAACTGCGGCGTTTGTGCTTTGGCACGGCCTTCCCGATTCCGGCCTGGTGCTGGCTGTCCGGGCCGGCGGGGGTCTCCTGCTTGGCCTGTTGTATTACGGCGGCAAGAGCCTTCTCCCGCCCGTCATCTGCCACCTGGCGCTGAACGTAGCGCTGGTTGCCTGAAGTGCCCCGCGTCTAAGCCGCGCGCGCCGCCACGATGAGGACCGGCAGTGCCCTCGCTACCGGATAAACAATGGTGAACTCAGACGAGCGGCAGGCGAGTCCGAGGAACCAGTAATAAAGGCCGCAGATGAACCACGAGGCGAGGAGGACGGGCAAACGGTTGGCAGCCCAGACGCCATCCCTCACCCGTTGGGCCTGACCAGGACGATGCGCGCAACCGCGGCCCTCTTCCCATCGAGCTTGCCGCTGGGCCTTGTGACCGACCAGATGCTCACACGGCCCCTCAGCCGCAGTGCGCCCGCAGGACGGAGACCGCATAGTCAATGTCGGCGCGCGTGATCCCCATGTGGGTGACCGCGCGCACCGGGTTGCCCTCCGGTCCTCCGACCAGCAGACCATCCTTCCGGACTCTTGCCTGCAGTTCGGCAGGACTGCCCGGCGGCAGCACCTCGAAGTAGACCATGTTAGTCTCAGGGGGGTCGTAGACGAGCCTCAGTCCTGCCATGCCGCGGATCCCGTCGGCCAGACGACGGGCGCTGTCGTGGTCTTCAGCCAGGCGCTGGATGTTGTGTTCGAGGGCGTAGATGCCTGCTGCTGCCAGGTATCCGACCTGCCGCATCGCGCCGCCGAACATGTGGCGCAGCCAGCGCGCTGTCTCGATGAACTCCCGGTCCCCGGCTATCATCGATCCGACCGGGCATCCCAGCGACTTGGAGAGACAGAATGTGACCGAATCCACATGGCGCGTATAGTCCGCCACGTCGCATCCGGCCGCCACGCACGCGTCGAAGATGCGCGCGCCGTCCATGTGCAGCCTGAGCTGATGCTGGCGGCAGACCCGTGCGATGGCCTCCACCGTCTCGACGGGATAGACGGACCCCCCTCCCCGGTTATGGGTGTTCTCCAGCACCACCAGGCTCGATCGGGTGTGGTGGATGCCCCGTGGGCGGATGGCCGGAGGGAGTTGCTCCGGCTGGATGATGCCCCGGTCAGCCTTGATCAGGCGGGCCGCCACGTTGGCTAGGGCCGCGTAGCCGCCCGTCTCCCAGTGATACGCGTGCGAGTTGGCCTCCAGGATGATCTCGTCGCCCGGCTGCGTCAGGGCCTTGATGCTCAGCAGGTTGCCCATCGTTCCGGAGCTGACGAAGAGTGCGGCTTCCTTGGCGCACATCTTGGCCACCATCGCTTGCAGGCGGTTAGCCGTGGGGTCCTCTCCGAACACGTCGTCGCCCACGGGGGCACTGATCATCGCCTCGAGCATCTGGCGCGTGGGCACGGTGACCGTGTCGCTGCGCAGGTCAACGATTCGGCGCGGCGTCTCGGTGGGCGTTCGCTTCTGTGGGGGCATTTCAGCGGCTCCTTACCTGTCGGGGTTCAGCTCTCGGGCCGCGGCTCCCGTCGCACGAGCGCAGGACAACGCCAGTTCAGGCCGTCTGCTCCGTAGGTGGCCACTTCCACGGCAAGCCAGCCGCGTAGATGGTCCCGAACGCGTTCGTGCGGGCCACGCTCGGGGCTTGCGGCGCAATGGGCGAATGGCGGCAGAAGCGCCGCCGCCTCTCCGGTCCGGGACGGCGTGCGATGGTCTCAACGTCCTGCGCGTCCGGCAGCGCGCGCACTGTTCGCCTGCTGCGGGTGCGGGCGAGAGGGCGATGCGTTAGCATGCCGAATGGCTCCCTGAAATGCAAGGGCAAACGGCGCTTCGCAGGCGCTGGCTCCCTGCTTCGAACTTGAGGCCGATCAGCACGGAAGAGGTCAGGCGCGAGGCAGGGATTATAACGTGAGTCGCGGCGCGGGCCAAAGGCCGGACGGGGTTCTTCCTCGCTGGCATGAACGATCAGCCTGGCATGCTGCGTAATGCGCACCCGCCGGGGGTGTCCCGCAATCGTCTTGCAGAGTAGTGAGCGTTTGGTATACTTGCCGTGGACAAGTTCCCCGTTGGCGTCAGGGCCCAATCGTTCGCAGGCGGAGCAGGAGAATGGGCCGCAAGGTTAACGTCAGTCACGGCACGGTCCCGCTGTGGGACAACAAAGACGAGGCCGCGCCGGACGCGGGGCCGTACCAGATTCATCAGGTGGACGCCTTCGACTGGCTGCTGCGCGCGGAGCGCTGCTCCATCCATGCAGTGGTTACGGATCCGCCTTACGGGCTCCTGGAATACTCGCCGGCCCAGTTGGAGAAGATGCGGAACGGGCAGGGAGGCGTGTGGCGGATTCCGCCTTCTTTCGATGGCTGCTTGCGGAGGCCGCTTCCTCGGTTCACGGTGTTGGATGAGGACGACAAGAAAGCGCTGCGCTCATTCTTTGCGAAGTTGGCCGAGAGGTTAATGCCGGTCGTGGTGCCGGGCGCGCACGTTTTCGTTGCGACTAATCCACTCGTCTCGCATCTGGTCTACCAGCCTTTCACAGACGCCGGTTTTGAGAAGAGGGGGGAGATAATCCGTGTCGTGTACACTTTGCGGGGCGGCGACAGGCCCAAGAACGCCCACGCGGAATTCCCCGACGTGACGGTTATGCCCAAGTCGTGCTGGGAGCCCTGGGGCCTGTTTAGAAAGCCTTGCGAAGGGACTGTCAAGGACAACCTGCGCAAATGGGGCACGGGCGGGCTGCGGCGCATTTCCGCGGCTGAGCCCTTCAAGGATCTAATCTACTCCTCGCCGGCGCGCGGCAAAGAGCGTGAGATCGCGCCGCACCCGTCGCTCAAACCACAGCAGTTCCTGAGGCCGTTGGTCCGGGCGGCGCTTCCTTTCGGAAAGGGCACCATTCTGGACCCGTTCATGGGCTCGGGCTCGACGATCGCCGCTGCCGTGGCTTGCGGGCTCCAAAGCATCGGCCTGGAGGTGAACGCGGAGTTTTACGCTATGGCTTGCCGGGCGATACCCCGACTCGCTGCTTACACGCCAAGGGAGACATGCATTCTGCCCGTTGGCGCATCCCCGTTAACATGATGAACACCGGCTCAGCCATCTCGGCCAGCGTTAGGGCAAGCAGCGCTGCCGCCGAGTTCTTGCCCCGCATCCACCGTACCGTCCTCTGCCGCGCGCTCGCCCGCTTCGCTGCAATCCAACCCGGCCCTTCGCGTTCCGCCGTTGTGCCTTTCTCCCCGAACTTGACTTCCCCGCTCCCAAGACCTACGATTGTGCAGGAAGCTGCCACTATCTGCAAGCACCCCTGCCAGGACGGACGACCAGGAGCGCGCCTGAAAGGAGACCTGAAATGGGCAACAGGGCATGGAAGCGCTGGGTGATTGCGTCAATCGTGGCCGTCATGGTGTGGGGCGCTGGCTCGTCCAAAGCAGCAGAGCAAGCCCAGCCGAAGGCATTCAACTCCGCGGTGGCCTTCGATGTGTACGCGGTAGTCGGCGATGACGACAAAGGGATCCTCGCCCAATCCCCCTGGGGCGACTGGATCGGTAGAACGCCTTCCGAGCGAGCGCTTACGATACCGCCGTGCCGATGGTGGTACGTTGTGCCGCGGAGTCTGGTGGAGGACATGGAGAAGGTGCGTCAAGAGGTCGAGGCGCAGGGGATTCCGGGGCTGACACTCTTGCCTGCCACGGATGCGGGCCTGGAGCGCCTGAAGGGGCTGACCGGGTTGCGGTACCTCAACCTCTTCAACCACTCGGCCACGCAGGTCACGGACGCTGGCTTGGTGCACCTGAAGGGACTGACCGGGCTGGAGTACCTCAACCTCCGGGGTACGCAGGTGACGGATGCAGGCTTGGTCAACCTGAAGGGCCTGACGGCGCTACACGAACTCAACCTGGGCCATACGCGGGTCACGGACGCGGGCCTTGAGCACCTGAAGGGACTGAGGGGGTTGCAGACCCTCGACCTCTCGAATACGAAGGTTAGGGGCACGGGCCTAGAGCAAGCGAAGGGACTGATGGCGTTGCGGGAGCTCAACCTCACTCATACGGAGGTCACGGACGCGAGCCTGAAGCACCTAAAGGGGCTCCCTGTGCTCCAGCGCCTCTACCTAGGGGGAACGCGGGTCACGGGCGCGGGCCTCAGGCATCTGAAGGGGCTGGCGGCCTTGCAGGAGCTCGACCTCGGTGGAGCAATCCACCTCACGGACGGCGGTCTGGAACAGCTAAAGGGGATGACGCATTTGCAGGGGCTTTACATCGATGGTACGGGGGTGACCGACGCAGACTTGGTCAACCTGAAGGGGTTGACGGCGCTCCGGCGGCTCGACCTCAGCTTTACGCAAGTCACGGACGCTGGCCTGGAGTATCTGAAGGGCCTGACGGCGCTCCAGTGCCTGGACCTCGAGAGAACGTTTATCGCGGACGGGGCTCTCGAGCACCTGAAGGGACTGACGGCGTTGGAGCAGCTCGATCTCCGGGGTACCTGGGTCACGGACGTGGGTGTCGACCGACTGAAGGAGTCCCTGCCCAACGTGGAAGTGATCCGGTAGCGGGCCCCAAAGTGTGCAAACCACCAGAACGCCTCACCGCGAGTGACTTCCTCCACCATGCTCACCTGACGCGGTATTTCCACCAGCCGAGCAACTCTGGGACATGTACCGATCGTAGCCCACCCGCGACACGGAAACGACACGTCCCGCCGTCCCCCAACGTGCCGCCGGCTCACATCCCATACCCCCACATACCACGTCCCGCCCCTCGCTCAAACCCCTATCCCCCAAGACCTTACGTCGTATGAGGTAGCCCGAAGCCGACTTAAGCGTTAGTGCTAGATTTACCCCCGCACGCGATTCTTCGTCCGCCTGCGGCGGTCCCAGAATGACAATGTGCGTGGGGCTGTACCGGCATCCTCGATAGCCGAGGTGATTCCTTCGATGCGTCGCTGGCCGATCATCCTGAGCGCTTGAGCACTGATTGACAGCGTACCTACTGCTTGTGCTTCTCAGCTTCCGTGGCGGGTTCGTCCACGTTGCCGTTCAGGGACCAGCCTGAAGATTCGTAAGTGTCCTCGTACCCGCGGTTGGTCAGCTCAATGCTGGTCAGCCATTTCACCCACTTGAAGCCGTACTTGCCGGGCGCCACCACGCGGAGCGGCCAGCCGTGCTCCCGGGGGAGGGCAAGGCCGTTGACGTCGTACGCCAGGATCGGCTTGCCCGTTCGGACGTACTCCATGTCCAGCGTGGCCGAGAACTTGCGGTCGTCGTGGAAGACCAGGTAGGCCGCATCCGGCTGCGGCTCCGCCACCTCGATCACCTCTCGGATACGGACGCCCCGCCAGACGGCGTGGTCGGTCCAGCCGACGACGCACTTGAGGGGGGCGTCTGTTTCGACCGACGCCATGGCCTTGATGTCAGAAAGGCTGAGCGAAACTTCTTTGCCGACCTTGCCCCAGATGCGCAGCCGGTACGTCTCTGCGTCTTTGATGCGCTCGGTCGGATCCGGCCCGGTCGTGTGCAAGGGCGTTGGCGGGGCTGCGGGCCTTTTCTTCAGGGCATAGGCGGTGAGAAGGGCGCCCGCAAGGATCAGCGCCACCACGATAATTCCAACAATCCCCAGAGTCCGGCCGAAGGCACTGCGGTTCGGTTTCGGCGTGGTCGCCATTTTGCGCCCGCTTCGCTCATAGTGTCCCGCAGTAATCAGCGAAGGTCCACCCACGCCCAGATGACCTGGCCGATTACGGGGTCTTCCAGCTCGCGCAGGTCTATGACGATAGGGGGGTAAGCCTGCTGGTCCTCGTTGTCCGAGAAGAGCAGGGCGAAGTGGTTCCGCACGCGCAGCCGCTTGATGACTATCGTGGCCTCGGCCGTGCGCGAGCAGACGATGCGGCCTTCCAGGTTCCTTAACGGGATCGGCGTGATGTCCACAGCCACGATGCTGCCGTCCGTCAGGGTCGGGGCCATGCTGTGGCCCGAGATGCGCACGCAGCGGATGCGTTCCGGGTGAGGTGCGACGCGCTGATGGATGATGCAGTAGCCTTCGACTTGCTCTTCCATGATGAGTCCCGCGCCGGCACCGGCCGGGTCGCGTAGGTAGGGGACGGCGTAGTATCGGTCCTCCCCTTCCAGGCGTCTGAGGGCGTCCAGTTCCTTCGGGCTGGTCACGATGACCGGCCTGAAGGGGCGCGCGCCTGTGAAGCGTTCGCCTGTCCCCGCCAGGATCCACTCGTGGTCTATGCGGAACCTGTGTTGGAGCGCCAGGAGGGCGGGCAGGGGAGGGGGGCGCTTGTTGGCCTCGTAGGCGGCGATGCTGCTCTGGGTGATGCCCACCGCTTGGGCCATCTCGGTTTGATTGAGGCCGAGTTCTGTGCGGACCGACCTGAGCCTCTGACCGACGGTCGTCTTTGCGGCTTTAGCCTGTTTCGGGGTCATGGGCACACTTTCCTCCATAGAGGCTGCATGGGAGCGGGTCCTGTGCCCCGCCGGCACACGTGGGGCGTACAAAAGGCCCTCACAGCCCCGCCCTCTCGATATTGCCAAGAGCTATGCTAACGCATTCAAGGGCAGATTGCAAGATATTTTTATGCGAAACGCGTATTTTTCTTGCATTTGCGAGGCGGAACGCATAGAATAGGGACTACCCATGAATAGTTACCGAGGCCCGCATGTCGCGTAGCAGCCTGCTGGAACACGGCAGGGAAGGGAGGAGAGGATGGCCGCAAAACTGTTGAAGACTCCGTCGGCACGTTCGCAGGTCGTCGAGAAGCTCCGAGGCATCGCCGTTGCGCAGGCCCGACTGGAAAGGCTACGGGCTCAATTAGAGGAGGAGTTGGATGCGGTGCGCAGGTGCCAGGATCGGCGCATTGCAGGATTGCAGGGGCGCGTCGAGCGATTGCTTGCAGACCTGGAGGCCCTCTGCCGCGCCGAGAGGGACCTTATTCTGCCTGCCGGCCGCAAGACTTTCGTGACGCCCCATGGCGAAGTAGGGTTCAGGAAGTGCGAGCCCGTCATCCGCGTGCGCGACGGCCTTGGGGAGGGAGACGTGTGCAGGCTGCTCCGCCAGGCGCGGCTGGAGAGCCTTCTGCGTGTCAGGGAAGCGCCCGACAAGGCGGCTCTGCACAAAGCGCTTGCCGAAGGCCGCCTCAGCTGCCAGCAGCTCCGGCGGTGCGGGCTTGAGCTGGATGAGGGCGAGGAGCGATTCCACTGCAAGCTGCGGGAGCAGGCGTCAGAGGGGAGCCCCGCGTTGGGAGGGGGGCGCAGATGAGCCGACGACAGGTGGTCAAGGACATTGCCCGCAGGATACCCGCCGAACTGAAGCGATTGCGCGGCAAGCTGATGCTTGAGGTGCTGTGCGAGACCCTGGGCGTGGCGGAGGTCGTGTGCCCAGCCTGCAACGGCAGCGGATGGCTCGAGGTGCGCTTGCTCGAACGCTGCCCCATCTGCTGCGGCTTCTTAGAGGTGCCCGACGGGCTGGCGGAGTGGTTCAAGGCCAACATCCGCCGTCGCACGGAGGGAAGAGGATCCACCGCAGGGCCTCATGATTTCCTTCCGGAGCATGAGAGTGCCGCTTCGGCCATCGAGCGGCACGGGCGCACAGGCGAGGTGGTTTACAGCGTCTGTCTGCCGTTGATCGCGGTGGAGTTTTAGCGCCTGGCGGGCCGCAGGCGGGCGCCCGTCGGTTCACCGCCTGCCGGGTGGGGTTTTCCCCGCTTGCGGAGGCTGCGGTCGGGCACGGCACGCCGTGCCCCTACGACCTGCGAGGCTTTCCACCGACAGCAGTGGCGTGGGAAACGGAATGACAACTGGGCGTGAATGTCGTCCTGCTCGGATAAAGGGCCAGCAAGGAGGTGACTCGTGCAACGAGGTCGAACATGGCCTGCGAGATTTGCGGATGCCCTGAGGTCAGGTGGCTGTGCGTGAGGACTGTGGCGGAGCAGTTCAAGTGCACGCCGAAGGTAGTGCGACGGCTCATCCGTGAGGGCGAGATAGACGGGCTCCGGTTCGGCGGCGATTGGCGGGTGGACCATCAGTCGCTCGACGAGTACGTGCGCAAGGAGTCGGTCCGGTTTTCCGTGCCGGGGGAGGACCCGCCATGGTGTGAGTAGCCAGGCGCGCAGCTCCCGCGTCCTGCCGCAGGACTTACACTCGAGGAGTCCATGAGGCCGACGCGGAGCGCGCTGCGCCTACTGCTCGACAGGGCGCTGCTTTTGGCCTATGATGATAAAGCCGTTGCTCCCTGTGCAAGAAGAAGCATGCGATGGCGGTGCAGATATCCGAACGTCTCAGCATGAAGATTGAGAACCTGCCGCGGAGGCCGGGGGTGTACCTGATGAAGGACGCGCGCCACGAGGTGGTCTACGTCGGCAAGGCGAAGGACCTGCGTGGCCGTGTCCGCAGTTACTTTCAGGAGGGCGGTGAGGATTGGCGGCTCATACAGAGGCGCATCGAGCAGGTAGCCGACGTGGACGTGGTCGTGACGGACTCGGAGAAGGAGGCGCTTCTTCTGGAGAACAACTTCATCAAGCAGTTCCGCCCCAAGTACAACGTTTACTTCCGCGACGACAAGAGCTTCGTGAGCATCATGATTGACCTGGGCGAGCCCTACCCGCGTCCGGTCGTGACGCGGCGGCTCGATGCACCGAAGGCGCTCTACTTCGGCCCCTATGCGAGCGCGAAGGCCGCGCGCAAGACCGTCCGCGCCTTGCAGGACGTGTTTCCGCTGAGGAAATGCCGGATGCGCGAGTGCATGGAGCGCAGCCGTCCGTGCCTGTACGGCGAGATGGGAAAGTGCTCGGCGCCGTGCTGTTCGGAGGTCACGCCCGGGGAATATCAGAAGCTGCTCGACCAGGTGGCGCTGTTCCTGAAAGGCAAAGGCGAGGACCTGCTCGACCAGCTCCGCCGCGATATGGACGAGGCCGCCGACCGACTGGAGTATGAGAGGGCGGCGCACATCCGTGACCGCATCCAGGCGATAGAGACGACCCTGGAGGCGCAGTACGTTGCCTCTTCAGCCGGGGACGTGGACCGCGACATCTTCGGCCTCTGCACCCTGGACAAGTACGTGTCCGTGGCCGTTCTGCTGGTCCGCAACGGTAACGTTCAGGACGTGGCGTCCTATCGCTTTCCCGCCGAGCTGGACAGCGAACAGGCGATATTCGCTTCGTTCCTGAACCAGTTCTACAGCCAGAACCGCTTCATTCCAGACGAGATCCTCATCCCCGTCGAGAGCGAAGACCGGGAGCTGCTGGAGGTGTGGCTGGAGGAGAAGAAGGGCCGCAAGGTGCGCGTCGTGCATCCCGAGCGCGGGCCCAAGCGCCGGCTGGTAGAGCTCGCCGACGGGAACGCGCGCCAGGCCGAGCGCGCCGCTACGAGCGGCGAGGAGAAGCGGCGGCTCGAAATGGAATCCCTACAGCGCACCCTCAATCTGAGCGAACTGCCCCGGAACATCGAGTGCTTCGACATCTCCACGCTGCAGGGCCGCGAGGCCGTGGGCTCGATGGTGGTTTTTCGAGACGGCGACCCCGATAAGAATTGTTATCGGCATTACAGGATCAGAGGGGTGCAGGGGCAGGACGACTTCGCCATGATGCGGGAAGTGCTCGTGCGGCGGTACAGCAAGGTGGCCGAGGCGCCCGGCGCGCAGAAGGAAGGAGCGCTGCTGGCCGAGCCGCCGGAGCTTCTCCTGGTGGATGGCGGCAAGGGCCAGCTCAGCGTGGCTGTGGACGTGCTGCGCGAGCTCGGCATTGATTCGTGCGACATGGCAGCCCTGGCCAAGGCGCGCTCCGCCGAAGGCAAGAAGCTGAGAGGCGAGCGCGTCTATCTGCCCGGCATGGCCGATCCCATCGAGATCCCTGAGCATAGCTACGGCTTCCGGCTCGTCACGCGCGTGCGCGACGAGGCCCATCGCTTCGCCATCAGCTACCACCGAAAGGTCCGGCGCAAGGCGGCGATGGAGTCGCCGCTGCTTGAGATCCGCGGGGTAGGCCCGAAGACGGCCCGTCGGCTGCTGAGTCACTTCGGCAGCCTCGGCAAGGTCCGGGAGGCGGGTCTCGAAGACCTGCGCGCGGTCAAGGGCGTTTCCGCCCTCCTCGCCCGCGCCATCTTTAAGCACTACCGTGCCGGGGAGTAGGGGAGAACCAGTAATAGTTTGTTTGCCTGGACATGGTACCCGAGGTAAGGAAGGGATTCTGCCCCCGCCCCTGGGGGGGTAGCACTGGCGACGCGGTGGCCGCGCAACACACGCGCGCGGCCCCCCGGTCTTGGTACCTAACCCTGGCGCCGGCCCTTTCTGCCATCGCGCGCGTTGCCACAGCCAACAGGGGCTTCGGGCAGGAGCCGGTCGGGCAATAGGCTTTATGGCCCCTGGCGCACCAACTCCGCCTCCGTTTCTGGCTTCTCTCCTTGCCCTGGATCGCCGCATAGGGCCATCTCGGCCGCGTATGCTTTTACTCAGCTGGCTTGGCGCACCCAGAAGGCCCCTTGTAGCAGTGCTTGTGCTCGGCCCCAACCTGAAGGCATTCACACCTTGTTGGCGTACAACCGGTTGGGTATCTTAGCCAGCCTCCAGCTCCCGGATACGCTGGCGCGCCCAGCCGACCTCAGCCCCATGCTGGCAGGTGGCAACCTCCACGAATCTCCGGTAAGACTTCACCGCCTCGTTTCGCCGCCCAAGTTTCTCCGCGGCATTGGCCCTCCCGTACCAAGCGTTTGCGTGTCGCGGGTCAATGCCGAGGGCCCTGTCCCAGCACTGGATGGCCTCCTGATAGCGCCCGAGGGCGCTGAGGCTAGCGGCCTTGTTGTTCCAGACGGGTGCGTATGCGGGCTCAATAGCCAGCGCCCTGTCGTAGCACTCGATGGCCTGCTGATAGCGGCCGAGTGCGGCTAGTGCCCTATGCCGCTTGGTATTGGGGGTATAGCCCCTTGAGTCTGATCCTGGCATCGTCAGTGGTGAAGCGCCAGTCTGTGCCGCATTGGCGCTCGTTGCGTTCGCATTGCCACGCCCTCACCTTGTGGCGGAGGGCTTCGGTCGTCCCGGTCCGGTTTCGGAGGCAATGACGCGACAGGACACTGAGTTCGCACTCGGCCACGTTCAGCCAACTGCCGTGCTTGGGCGTGGGGTGAATCTCGATCCGCTCTACCAGCCGCCTCGCCACGGCAGGAGGAAACGCCTCGTAGAAAGCGGCGATCTTATGCGTGTTGAGGTTGTCGCAGACCAGAATGACCTTCTGGGCCTCGGCGTAATCTATCTCCAGCAGGATCTGCATCTCCCGGGCCCAGTCTACGCCTGTGCGCCGCTCGCGCACGCTCGCCCGGCGCCAATTTCCGAGCGGTTCTGTGAACAGAAAAACGCACGCCGTCCCGGCGCGCTCGTAGTCGTGGTCGTAGCGCCTGGGCCGGCCGGGCCGTGGTGGCAAGGGCACTGGCGTCTCCTTGACCAGTTGCACGGGCTCTTCGTCCATGCACAGAACCGGAAAACGTTCGTCATACGGGCGCTGATACAGTTCGAGCACGTCCTCCATGGCTGCCACGAACGCCGCGTTCTCCTTTGGCGGGATCATCCAGCACTGCTGACGGTGTGGCTGCAGTTCGTTTTTTTAAGCGTGCGCCGCACGGTCTGGGCCGAGATAGAGTCGACCACCTCCAACCGCACCAGTTCATCGGCCAAGAGCTGCAGCGTCCATTGGTCCCGCCCTTTGGGGGGCTCGCTGCAGGCCAGCGCAATCAGCCGGGCCTCGCCTTCGCCATCGAGCTTGCGTTCGCGTCGGGGACGCGCCTGCTCTTTGCGCTGGAGGGCCGCCTCCAGCCCCTCCAGCACACAGCGGCACCGGACATTCTCGACCGTGCGCACATGGCATCCGACGGCCTCGGCAATGCGCCTATCGGTCCAAGCCGGCCCATCCGCATCGGCCTTCAGAAGGATATTGGCGTGCTTGATCCTGTATGCGGCCGCCTTGCCCTTGCTGGTCAAGGCTCGAAGCCGCTCCCTCTCAGCCTCCGTCAACCGCACGCTGTACCTCTTCATCAAAGCGCTCCTCCACCGGGTCACGGGCACCTCGATGGAGGTGTTGACTAACAAAAACCCAACCCCAAAAGCAAGAGTCATGGAGCACTAGGGTGTTGCCCATGTTGTACCAGGTGTGCGCGTCTTGCGGGTTGCGGTCCAGGGCGCCCTCGTAGCAGGGCAGCGCCCCCTCATGCCGGCCGAGTGCGGCCAGGCTATTGGCCTTGTCCAAGCACGCCTGGCCGTCTCCCGGGTCAATCTCTAAGGCCCTGTCGTAACACCCGATCGCTTCGTGGTATCTGTTGAGCTGCTCAAGCGCATGCCCCTTATTGCACAGAGCGTGGACATCCTCTGGAGCCTGCTTCAGTACCTGATCGAAAAGGGCCAACGCCTCGACGTGGTGCCCAAGCTCCATATACGAGCACGCCCTGTTGTTCAGGATCGCCGTCTCAGAATATCGGGGGCGCACGACTATCTCGAAGAAGTCGCAGCTCGTCAGCACCGCCGGGTCGCGGACTACGCGGTACGTGGCCTCCAACTCCGAGATCAGCTCCGAATATGTCTGGAAACGTCGCCCAGGGTCCTTTTCCATGCAACGCAGGATAACCTTTTCGAGCTTCCTGGGAATGCCTGGAGCTATGTGGCGGGGAGACATAGGTGGTTCAGTGGCGTGCTTGAACAGCAAGTCCGCCACGATGGCCTCGCTATCGTCAGTGGGGCTCGCGTGGAAGGGGAGTCTTCCGGTGAACATCTCGTACATCATCACGCCAAACGAGTAAATATCCGACCGCAAGTCGACGTTGTAAGCATCGTCGGCCTGCTCGGGAGAGACGTAGAACAGGCTCCCTAGGCCTCCGATGGTCGTGGCCAACGACTGGTTCTGCACCAAAAACTGCACTCCGGGCAATGCTTCGAGCACACTCATCGACACGACCTTCGAAAGCCCGAAGTCAGTAAGCTTGGCGAGTCTGTACTCCCGTAGTCTCTCTTCTACGGTGACCATGACATTGTCTGGCTTGACGTCTCTGTGGATGAGCCCGATGGTCTCGTTGGCAAACTGCAACCCACTTGCCACTTCGATTGCGTATGCGACCAGTCGACACAGTGGTTCTCGTGCTTCGATAGTCTGTCTGAGCGTCTTGCCGGGTACGTATTCCATGAACAGGTAAGGCGTTCCTGCAATAACCTGGTAGAAGTACGCTCGCACGACGTGCTCGTGGGGAGGCAAGCTTATCCAATTACAGGCCTCCCTCTGGAAACGGTCTCTTGCCTCAGAGCTCAAAGCACTCTTGAAAGTCTTGATGGCCACGAGGCTCTGCCATTCAGCGTCATAGGCAACGTATACTTGGCCGAGACCGCCTTCGCGTATCTCGCGCACCTCCCATTGGCCATCAATGACCTCACCTACGCGCATATGGGTATCCCCCGTACTGACGGAGCCTCGCGCTTTGGCCTTGGGGACTCCTGCTGCCTATCTCACGTGTCGCTTTACCACCTCGTCCAGGTCAAGGATCGTGAGCCGACCGTCCGCATCGAGATCCTTTGCCAGAAGCGTCCCGGCACACTCATGACAGCAGTAAACGGTCTTCAGGTACTTCTTCTCCACCAAGCTCGGGATGAAGTCATAGAACCTGCGTTCGCCAGCATGCTCATCTTTGAAGAACGTGTAAAGGCCCTTCGTTCCCTTCTTCGAATTGCATCGCCTGCAGCACAGAACGTGATTATGGATGCCTTGGAGCCTGTCGCATTCAGGGCAATCGCGGTGCACGAAAAGCGAGCGCGGGACGACATGCTCCCAGGTAAGGTCGTCCCTATTGCCGCAGTAAGCACAGGCCTGCTCTGACTCCAGAAGCTGCCGGTCCTCGCGAAGTATGTCCGACCAGTTCATCTCGCCGTTTTTGAGTCTCCGAAAGGTCATCTTGACGAAGCCGTAATGCTCGCGCTTGACGGCTGTTCCGTCTGTGACACCGAATGCGCTTCGCGCAATTAGTTTCGCATATTGGTAGAAGACGAGGTCGCGCACCGTCTCCACATCCCGGTCGGGCATTTGCTCCAGTCCCCTTGCGAGTACGGAGAGCTGTCAAGTCCGGCGACGGAGTATGCCTTGTCGTGCTTTACTGCCGGCACGACGGCCGCAGGATAACGCCCCGCGGCGACTGATTCGAGACAATAGTATGGTATCAGGGCGCGGCGCCACTGGCAAACTGGTTTGCCCGCAGCACCCGGAAGAGAGAGGGACCGGTCACAGGCGAGGCGGCCCGCCGGGTCAGGCGAGCGCGGGTGGCATCAGGCGGCATCGAGCGCGCCTGAGGACCTGTCAACCAGGCGCATGCGCGCGAACGCGGCGAAGACCAGCGGGCTGAGCGCCGCGGTGAAGAGGGCTTGACCGAACGCAAGGGGCGCAAGCTCCGCAATCCGCCCGCCCGTGGTGAAAGCGCCCACTCCAAGCGCGCTCGCCAGGTCGCACGCCAGGACGTAGAAGAACGTCAGAACCATGTCTGTCAAGAACGACTCGCGCAGCAAGTGGCCCCTGATGAGCACCAGGGCAGCGCTTGCCGGCAGGAACAGCACGGCACTGGCGCCAAGGCTCCCGCTGGAGCCGAGGTCGCGCAGCAGTCCTATCGCAAAGGCTCCGACGACTGCCCCTGCGAAGTCCGCCTCAAGCGCCAGGAAGATCACTGCAAGGTAGAGGAGGTCCGGCCGCAGGATGCCGTAAGTGAACCTGTGCATTACCGTCACCTGGAGCAGGAAGAGGACGGCGACGCACAGCGCGAAGCGTACCTTGCGGATCACGAGCGTCCTCGAGCGAATGCGGAAAGCGCAGCTTGCAGCCGGGCGCGGGGACCCAGGCGCACACGGCGATTCTGCTCGATGGCGCGGGGCGGCCGCAAGCGAAAAGGAACCTGCGGCGGGCGCGCGGCGCATCACTCGTGACGCAGGGCTTCGATCGGGTCCATGTTGGCAGCCCGATAGGCGGGGTATATCCCGAACCCGACGCCCACGGCGGCGCTGATGCCGAAAGCGAGCATCAGGGACCAGACGGTGACAATCGTTCGCATGCCGGCGAACTTCTGGACGACCAGCGGCGTTGCGATTCCCAGCAGGATGCCTAAGAGTCCGCCTGAGAGCGCCAGCAGCAGCGTCTCCGTCAGGAACTGGGCGATGATGTGCTTCCGCTTGGCGCCCATGGCCCGGCGGATGCCGATCTCGCGCGTTCGTTCCATCACGGTGGCGAGCGTGATGTTCATGATGCCGATGCCGCCGACCAGCAGGCTGATGGCCGCGATCGAACCGAGCACGATGCTGAATATGCGTTTCGTCTTCTGCGCCTGGATGAGCAGTTGGAGCGGCACGACGATCTGGTAGTCCTCTTTGCTGTGTCCTTCCGTCAGGATTTGTCTGATGACGGCTTCAGCTTGGCGCACGCGGTCGCGCGTGTCCAATTGGACTGTCAGCTCGTGCAATTCGACCCGCTCGGCGCTCATCGTGCCGCCGGCATAGTACATCGTGTTGGGGCCGTAGTAGAGGTTCATGGTGGTCAGGGGGACGTAGACCTCCGAGTTCGGATCCCCCGCCAGCTTCTTCCCTCCAAACTCGCCGCGCTGGAAAGCGGTGACGATGCCGACCACCTGAAAGCGTAGCCCGCCCTGGCGCAACGTCCCGCCGACGGCGTCGCCAAGGGGAAAGAGGACCTCTGCCGCCTTCCTGCCGAGGACGCAGACCCCGGCCTTCTGCTCCATGTCTACCCGACTGATGAAGCGCCCTCTGAGCACCGTGGCGTTGTTAATCTCGGCGTACCACGGGACGGTGCCGACAAGGTCGGTGTCCAGGCGGTGGCTCTCGCGGTAGATATTCTGCCTGACCCTGCGGGCGGGCACGGTCTGCACGACTCCGGGCACGGTGTCTCGGATGCGGACTTCGTCCTTGTAAGTCAGTCCGTACTCGCTCAGCCTGGCAGTGCGCGTATCGCTGGCGCTCTGACCTTCGGGAGGCTTCACGCTCTGGATTATGATATTCTGGCTGCCGAGCCTGCGTATCTGCTCCTGCGCCTCTTCGCTGGCCCCGGTCCCGATGGCCAACATAGCGATGACGGAGCAGACGCCGAACGTGATGCCGAGGGTCGTCAGGCCGCTGCGCATCTTGTGCAGCCAGAGGCTCTTCCAGCCCGACTTGAGCATCCTTTTCAGTTGGAATCCGATCATCTTTCCAGACTCACCAGGCTCTTCTGCAATCTGCTCTTCTCAAGGCGTCACTGGACTAAAGCGCCGTCCACCAGGCGCAACGTCCTATGCGTAATCGCTGCAATGTCGGGATCGTGCGTAACGACGATCATCGTTACGCCGTCGCGGTTGAGCTTTGTCAATAAGTCGAGTATCTGGCCGCCGGTCTTCGTGTCGAGGTTGCCGGTCGGCTCGTCCGCAAGGACGATCAAGGGCGAGTTCGCCAGCGCCCGGGCGATGCCGACGCGCTGGCGCTCGCCGCCGCTCAGCTCCGTGGGGACGTGCCCGAGGCGGTGGCCGAGCCCTACCATCTCCGCCAGATCCAGCGCCCGCTCGTAGCTCTCGTGCTCGGAGATGCCCTGGTAGTAGAGGGGCACCTCGATATTCTCAATGACGTTCAACTGCGTGATGAGGTTGTATGACTGGAATATGAAGCCGATCTCTTTTGCCCGGATCTCGCTCAGGGCGTCGTCGTCGAGCTTGGAGACGTCGCGCCCGCCGAGGAAGTATTGGCCGCGGGTCGGCGTGTCCAGACAGCCCAGCAGGTTCAGCACCGTTGACTTCCCCGACCCGGACGGGCCCATGATCGAGATCATCTCGCCGCGCTCCAGGGTGAAGCTGATGCCTCTGAGAGCATGGAGAAGGGTGTCGCCCATCTCGTAAGTCTTCCAGATATTTCTGAATTCAGCCAGCGCCATTCTTGTTACACCTTCGTCACCTGATTCGGCGGCCTCATCGCATCATTGGCCCAAAGCTCCCTGGGGGCCGCCACCTCCGCCTGCCGGTCCGCCGCCACCTTGACCACCTCCGCCAGCGCGGCCTCCGCCACCTTGATCTGCGCCGCCACGGCCTCCGCCCCCGCCGAATTGCTGCCGCATTCGGGCCCTTTCTTCCGGCGTCATGTTCTGCGACCTTCGCTGTCGCCCGGCTTGTTGTGCCGTGTCCCCCTGTTGCGCCCCGGGAGCTTGCGCCTCGCCGAGCTGCGACGTGTCTGGGGATTGGGGCCCTTCAAAGAGGGGCCCGGCGAACGTCTCCGAGCCGGCGGGCTTGGCCTTTTCGCGAGCGCCGCGCGCCGCTTCCAGGGCAGTGACCTTCTCCTCGATTTGCCCGCGCGCGCGCTCCTCGGGCTGGGCCAGATAGACTCTCTCGTCTTGATAGAGGCCGGCCTTAATCTCCGCGAACTTGTCCGAGGACGCGCCCACGACGAGTTGGCGCAGTTGCGGACCATTCGGTGTCCTGACCCAGGCGAATGAGAACCCCTTGTAGGTGGTGACTGCTTGAGATGGCACGTAGAGAGCGTCCTTCACCTGGGCGACGATGACCTGTACCGTGGCTGACATGCCGGGGATGAAGCCTTCAGGCGCCTTGTCCAGGGCCACCTCTGTTTCGTAGACCTTCTTGTCGGGGTTCAGCATAGCCTGTGCGGCGCTGGCCATCGGGCTTATTTTTTCCACTCGCCCCAGAAAGGTCTTGCCCGAGATGGCCTCGAAGGTGATCAGTGCCGGCTGGCCGGCCTTCAGTTTGTCTACTTCCTGCTCGGGCACGTTCATGCGGACCGACAGGAAGGACGGGTCAGCGATCTGGAGCAGCGTCTGTTTCTGCTGAACGCTGACCCCTGCATCTATCGGGTTCCCCTGTCGCTGCCAGGGGTCCGCCGAGTTGCCGTAAGTGACGCGGCCGGGCCTCGTGGCGCGGATCGTGCACTTGTCAAGCATGTCCATGGTCTTATCCAACTGATTCTTTTGGAGCCGGTAGCGGGCCTCTCCCGACTTGAGTTCTGCTTCGGCCTGGGTCAGGGCGCTGGCCGCTTTCGCCTGCGCCCGGTCGAGGGCGCGCAGTTTTTCCCGGTGGTCGCTGAAGCGCTTCTCGGCCTCCTTCGGCAGCGTGTAGCGCCTGAACAGCTTCAGCGCCTCTTGCGCAGAGTCATGAGCGATCTTGGCTTGCGAGTAGGCCAGTTTATCACCGGTCAGCTCATCTTGGCTGGCGTAGCCTTTGTCAAACAGCTTCTGCGTCCAGTTGAGCGTGTCCGTGGCCCTTGTCATTCTCTGTTCGGCGAGCTGGACCCGGTCAGTGAGGTCGCGGAGCGACTGCTGGGCCGCGCCTCCCAGGTTGGGGTTGTCGCCGAGGTTCATGAAGTCCACCTTCCCTTCGAGCAGCTCCGCGGCCAGTTCGGCGCTCAGGTAGCGGTCCAGTTCCATGCGGGCGAACTTGACGTTCAGCTCGGCAATGGCGACGTCGCTCTCGTTCTGTTTCTCTTGAATCTCGTAGCTCTGCTTTGCCTGCTCCAAGTCGGCCTGCGCGTTGGCGAAGCTAATGCTGTCGTTGGCGACCTTTTCCTCAAGGCCCGATGAGTCCAACTGGACGAGGACCGTGCGGTCGTCCACGTCTTCCTGGGTGAGGAGGGTCCCCTCGTCAATGACGTACAGGATCGTCGTGGAGCCCTCGACCTCGTTCTTGATCTCGAACGGCTGCATGCACCAGAGCACGCCCATTTGCCTGACGGCCACGGTCAGGTCGCCCCGGGCAACCGCGAACGTCGGCACGGAATCATCGGCCTTGCCGGCGCCCGACTGGGCCAGGACCCCCAAGACGGCGGCCGCCGCGAGGATAAGGCCGACGCCGAGCGCGGCCCTTTTCATGCGGCGTCCACTCGAGCCGCCGGCATGGCGCGGCGCCTGCGGCTTCTGGGACGCAACATAGGAAGGCCTTTGCTCTTCCTGCGACGTTTCTTCTGCTTTACCTTCAGCGCTGCTCATAAGCGTCTGCTCTCGATTGCTGTCCAGCCGTCGTCGGGCGGACTACTGACCTCTCGTTTCCTGCCGAGTGCCCCCGCCTCCGCCGGACTGCGGGCGGGGCCTTTCGCTGTCTTGGGGCGACATGTTCTGGCGCGCGCGCATGCGCTCCTCGAACTGCTTCCGTTGGTCGGGGGACAGCTTTGCGACGAATTCCTGCGTAATCTTCTGACGCTCTTCGTCGGTTGTGGCGTTCCGTATCTCTTCGCCGTACTTGCGCCAGTCAATGCTCTGGCTCTGGGCCTGCTCCGGGGCTTTGTCGTCCGGCGTCTTAGCTTCAGCCGGAGCATCGGCCGGCTTCTGGCCGTTAGCCTGGCCGGCCCGCTCCTGGATCATCTGAAGGCCTGATTGGGACGGCTCCGGCGTCAGTTCCCAGAACCGCTCGCCAAGCTGCTGGACGGGGTCTACATAGACGGCTTCGCGTTCGCGCAGGCCGTTCTTGATCTCTACGAACTTTTCCGTGAACCGGCCCGTTTCCACCGGCCTCACCTCCGGCCCGCTCGATCCTCGCACCAGGCAGACGCGTTCGCCCTGGTAGGTGGTAATGGCTGTTATCGGCACGTAGAGGACGTCAGTCAACTCGGCGACAACGATCTGCGCCGTGGCCGACATGCCGGGGGTCAGTCCCTCCGGCGTTCCCTCGACCGCGACATCCGTTTCATAGACTTTGATCTCGGGGTTGAGCCATGCGTTGGCCGAGCTGGCTACCGGGCTGACCCTGGTCACTTTGCCGGCGAAAGACTTGCCCGGCAGCGCCTCCACGGAGATCATTGCGCGCTGGCCCAGCTTCACCTGCTCCACGTCTGTCTCGTGGATGTTCACGCGGGCGGCCAGGGTCGTCATGTCCGGAATGGTGAAGAGGGTCTGGGTCTGGTAAACCTGCGAGCCCTTCTGGATGGGATTGCGGTGGCGGGCCCAGGGGTCAGTGCTGGATGCATAGACCACCCGTCCGGGCTTGGGAGCACGGATCGTGCACTTGTCAACCATCAGCCTGGTCTTCTCGAGGCGTTTCTTCTCGAGTTCGTAGCTGGCCTGTGTGGACTTCACCTTCGTCTCGGCGGTGAGGATTTTGCTGTGGCATTGGGCCTTGACACGCTCCAGTGCGCGCGTGGCCTCCACGTAATCGCTGTAACGTTGTTCGGCATCCTTGGGCAAGGTATACCGTTTGAACAGGCGGAGGTTCTCCTCTGACGCCGTTTTCTGCACCTTGCTGCTGGACAACGCCAGCCTGTCAGCCGTCAGTTTGGTGCCGCTCTCGAAGCCTCTTGCATAGAGCGTCTCGGTCCATTTCAGTGTGTCTGTGTCTCGTTGCAGCGTCTCATCGGCAAGCTGGACTTTCGATTGGAAGTCGCGTAGGCTCTGCAGGGCCGCCCCGCCCAGGCGCAGGTCCTCGCCCAGGTTGGCGAAGTCCTCTCTCTTCTGGAGGACTTGCGCGGCCAGTTCTGCTCCGAGGTAGAGTTCAAGTTCCATGCCCGCGAACTTGACGTCCAGTTCCGCCTTGGAGATGTCGCTCTCGTTCTGTTTCAGTTGGATAGCGTAGTCTTCTTGAGCCTTGGTGTACTGGGCCTCTGTGTTGGAGAAGCTGATGGCACGGCTGCTCAGGCTCTCCTCCAGGTCGGCGGAGTCCAGCTTGCACAAGACCAGGCCCTTGTCCACGTCCTCCTGGGTGACGACCGTCCCTTCGTCTACTAACTCCAGGATGGACTTTCGCCCCTCGACTTCACTCTTGAGTTCCAGCGACTTCACGGCCACCATCGCACCGCCCTCGGTCACGGTGACAGTAAGGTTGCCGCGCACGACGGGCACGGCGTTGCCCGTGTCGGCGGCCTTGCTGCCGTTGCGGCTGGTGAGGGCGTACGTCAGGCCGCCGGCCACTACCAGAACAAGGGCCGCGACTGCGCCCACTTTGATCAACCTTGCATTCGGCCTGGCCTTGCCAAGCCGTTCCTTCCGCACATCCGGCGACTCGCCGCCGCCCGGCTGAGTAGCGGTCTTCTCACTTGTACTCATCGAAACCCTCCTTGAGCTGCCCCTTCTCGCCTACTATCAGGATATCCATGTCGCGCGCGAGCGCCAGGCTCGCTATTTTGAAACTGACAAGCGCTTGGGCGAGGGAGTTCTGAGCCCCCAGCAGGGAAGCCTGTGCCTCCAGGACGTCGCGGGCCTCGGCACGCCCGGCCTCCAGCGACATCATGCTGCTTTCGACACGCGTCGTGGCCAGTTTCTCGCTCTCGACCTGGATCTGGTAGCTGCGCCTGTTGGCAACGTATTCGCGCCAGTCGTTGCGCACGTCCTGCACCACCTGGTCGCGCGTCAGGGCGTACGCCCGCTGAGCCTGCGCGAACGCAATGAGCTTGCTCCGGTAGTCGTTCCTTTCGGATAGCCTGTCCAGCGGCAGGTCCAGCTCGAAGCCTATGCCCGCGTTTGTATTGTCCGAGGTGAAGTTGAGCGGCTGTGTGGGCCCGGTGGCGGAACTCAGTGACGCGCTGAGGTCAAGCACCGGCAGGAGTCCATTCTTGCCAACCTTGACCTTGCGCTTGGCATCCTCCACCTGATCGCGTGCCACCATGAGGTCGAGGCGATGCTGCAGGGCGATCTGCTCGATCTGTTCCTGGCGAAGGTCTATGTTCACGATGCCCTCCACTTTCAGCCGCTCCAGCTCCTTCGGGTCGAGGACGATGCGGGCCTCGGTGGGGAGCCCCAGGGTGATCTTGAATTGATCGAGCGCGTTTTGGTAGCTCTGGCGGGCCTGCACGACGCCGGCCTCCGAACTGAGGACGGCCTGCCGAATCTGGTCCACTCCATTGCGCGCCATGCGCCCGGCTCTGCCCGTCCATTCCGCCCGATCAAGCGTAAAGAGCTGCCTTCGGTAGTTCTCGATCTGGTTCCGAAGGATCTGCCGCTGCTGAACGACGCGGTAGTAATTTGACAGGATGCCGACGAAAAAGCTGCGGCGGTATTGGACGAAACTGCGGATCTGGTAAAGGACGCTCCGTTCAGCCTGGGTGAGGGGCTCAGTCACCGCGATGCCCGCCCCCTGAAGGATCGGCTGCGTTATCGCGAGGTTGAAGAGCGAGGAGGCGGCCTCGCGCGGCTGGCCCGTCAGGAACTTACTGAAGCTGGAACTCAGGCTCGTGCTCACCCTGGCGCCGGTGGCCAGGAGCCAACTGAACCCAACGTTTGTGTTCGCGCTCACCTGCTTTTCATCGCCCAGGCCCGTGGCCTGGTAGTCGCCCGCGAGCATGCCGAAGAAGTGGGGGAGGAACTGGTAACGCGCGGACGTAAGGCTTAGTGCCCGTTGGTAGAGGGACTCTTTCTGGGTCTGGTAGTCGCGGCTGTTAAGCGTCGCGATCTCGAGCGCCTTGTCCAGCGTGATTATGTACGCTCCTGCCTCGTCCTCCTCGGGTGCCCTCAGTGCTTCCCGCGCTTCAGGCGACAGCGGCGTCTGAGTTGCTTCCGATGGCGGCACTTCACCTTCCTGGCCAGCTTGAGGCGCCTGGGCAGCCTGCGGCGCACGAGCCGTCGGCAGCGCGGGAGGCACTTGCCCGGCTTCGCCGGTTTGGCGTGCCTGCGCGGGCGGCGCAGCAGGAGCCGGCACAGCCGGTGCTACTGGCGCCGCTGGAGGGATTTGTCCGCCTTCGCCGGGTTGAGCCGTCTGTACGGCCGGCGGGTCAGGGGCTGGGGGCGTAGCGGTTACGGGGGCTGCTGGAGGCAGTTGCCCCGCCTCGCCGGTTTGGGGTGCCGGTGAGGCCGGCGGAGCAGGGGCTTGCGGCGCAGCGGCTACCGGGAGCCCGGTAAGGAAGTCCTGCTGGGGCTGCTCGATGGTGAAGGCGCCCGGCATTCCGGGCACCTTCGGCGACTTCTGCTCAATGATGCCGTAGACCTCGCGGTCCGCCGAAGACCTGTAGTATGCCGGCGAGCATCCTGCAACAGCCACGGCCACAGTACAGATGATCACTCTGACAAGCAACATGTGCGCCGATGTGCGCATTGTCGGCCCCTTACTTTCGTTTCTGCCCGTTTCTTACCAGCAAGCCCTTCTCGAAGAGGTCCACAACCGCCAGGGGCCAGTCCTTGCCGCCCGGCATTTCCTTTCTTTCCCGCAAGCCGGTTCGGATCATGCCCAGGAGCAGTCGGGCCGCCGCAGCCGGGGTGAGGCGGCTCACGTAACGGCCCTCCTCCATGCCCTTAACGATGAAGCGTGCGGCCACGGCCATGATCTTCTCGTCCTTGCTGCCCCATTGCCGCCAGACGTCCCTCCGGCGGTCCGAGCGCCTGAGCTGCTCGCTCCACATGAGCCCGAAAAGGGCGTCGCGCTGCGCAAAGAACTCCGCCACGCACTCGGCGACGCGACGCAGGCCCTTGCCGGCGTCCAGTTCCTGCTCGCCGACGCTTTGGACTGAGGCCACCAGTTCGTCCAGGCCCGAGAGGATCACCTGGAAGAAGAGGTGCTCCTTGTCCTGGAAGTACCGGTAAATAGTGCCCTTGCCGATGCCTGCCTCTTTGCAGATTTCGTCCAGTGTCACTTCGTGGTAGCGCCCCGCCGCGAACATCTTCTCCGCCGTCTTCAGGATCTGCTTGGTTCTGTCAGCCACGGCGCGCTCCTCGAATGGAACTGACTGGTCAGTTCTATTCCTCCTACGAGTGTACCGGACCTTCGGCCGACTTTCAAGAGCAACCGCCAGCAACTGTCATCCCCTGTTCCTACTGCTCCGGCCGATGTTCTGCCGAGGCGCTCAGTGCGCGGAGGATTCGACGCGGAAGGAGGTCCTGACGTCTTCTCTGCACGACGGAACTGACTGGTCAGTTCCATCCCTCCTACCAGTGTACAAAACTCCTGTCAGGCTTTCAAGAGCGCGACTGAGAAAACGGGCCGGGGATTCTTCCCCGCTGTTTCGGCTGCCCCAGGCGCATTCCGGCGGGCCGGTGATCGCACGAAGGCTTCGGGACCGGCCGGATGGCCGGCGGTCCTTCTCTCCTCAGCGGGGAAGAACGCGATGCCGGGAAGTGTAGATGTTCAGGCGGCCGGCGCGGGCGAAGCCCACTACCGTCATTCCGTATGCGCCCGCAAGCTCCAGCGCTTGCCCTGTCACGGCGGACCTGGTCGCGGCGACGGGTATCCCTTGGCGCACGGCCTTGACGACCATCTCCGCGTTGAGCCGCCCTGTGGCCACCAATGCGCCGTGCGTCAGGTCCGTCCCGTCCATCAGCGCGCGACCGATCACCTTGTCAATGGCGTTGTGCCGGCCCACGTCCTCGTAGAAATGCATTACTGCCTGCCCATCGGTGAACGCGGCCTGATGCGTGGCGCCGGTGCGCTCGAATACGGGGGCCATGCTGCGCAGCTTAGTCAGCACGTCGAGTATGTGGTCGGCGCGGACCCTGAACCCCGCATCCCCGGCGTCCGTCAGGTGCGGCAGGGGAGGGCCATAGATGCCGGCGCCGCAGCTTGAAGAGATCTGCAGGCGCACGGCACTGCGCAGGCTATCCTCGTCCAACGCCAACTCCGCCGACACGCGGCCCGCCTCATAGTCCACCTGAATCCGCTTAAGATCGCCCCAGCGCCCGGCCAAGCCCAGGTACGAAAGGTACCCCGCCGCGAGTTCAGTCAGCGCGGCCGGCAGGCAGAGGATCGTAACCAGGTGGATGCCATTCACCCGCAGCGCGACGGGCCGCTCCTCGACGACGATGTCTTCTGCGAGCGGCGGCCCGCCGAATCGCGTCACGGGTTGGCGCCGCACAGGCAGGGGCTCGACCTCAGTGAACGCTTCCTTCAGGAGGCTGACATCCTCTGGCCTGTCAATGTCGCGGAACCATTGCGCCTCCTGCCAGCCGAACTCTACGAACTGCGCGCCGCTGTCTTTCAGAAACTCGCCAATGCTCAGCTCCCGGCCGGCCAGGAGACGCGACTCGACGGCAGGCAGCAGGCCCTTGCGGTAGACGCCGCAAAGCGGCTCCGGACCTCGCGGCGTCCTGGCCACGACCGCGTCAGCCGAGGACGCAGAGGCAGCCGCTGTGACGCGGGCGATGGCTTCGTCGGGCAGAAGCGGCATGTCACACCCGAGAAAGAAGGCAGAGCCGCTCCTGCTATGCGTCAGGCCGGCGTGCACTCCCGCCAACGGTCCGAGCCCCGGAAAGGCGTCCGTGTAGACCGGCACCTTCAGGCAGTGCTCGACGTAAGCTGGACGATTCGAGACGACCGCCACGCTGCTAAATAGCCGCTGCAACCTTGCAGCCATTGCGACCGCCAGCGGGGCGCCATCCACTCGGAGCATCTCCTTCGGGAAACCAAGGCGCTCGCTTCGTCCTCCGCATAGCAGAAATGCCTCTGAGATGCTGTCAGACATGGCGCTGCCCCCGAGGGCGTGAGGTGTGTAGCGAGCCATTATAGAAAGGCGGGCGCGCTTTGCAACGACTGGGGGCGCGCGGCAGACGGAGGGTGTGCCGGCGCGAACGCCTCAGGCACGGTGAGCGGCCCATCCGAAAGTCAATCCTTGCGCACGCCGCCCGCGCGGCGCCCGACCCGGCCCGGTGTGTTTGACGAGTCCTTTCCCTTCGCGTATCTTGGTGAGGTGGCCGTGGGCGGCGTCAACCTGCCTCGGTGTGGGGGTCTGGGCCCCGCCGGAGCCATTCGAGAGTCAATGCATGAGCGCAAAGGCTGCTGAAGAGCGGACCTGTCCGGGCGAGAAGTACAACATCTCGGCGGCCATCTGCCGGACCCGCCAGCGTAACCAATACCCGAAATGCCTCCTGTGCTCTCACCGCAGCGCTGAAGTTGCCGCTTCACTGGCAACCGATCCCAAAGTGGCCGCCGGCATATTCCGCGCGGCCGCCGTGCTCGGCCACGTTCCCCAGGAGATCAATGAGTACGTCGTCCGGAAGGTCGGCCTGGCCGCCGCCCAATTTCTGCGGGCCGAGAACCCGTCCAGCTCGCGCCTCGTGGTGGCGTGCGACCTGCGCCTGAACTCGCGAGGCTTTATCCGTATATTCTGCGAGGGCGCCAGCCGCGGCGGCATCGAAACGGTCAACATCGGCACCGTCCCCCCCGAGGTGCTTGCCTTTGTCTTGGGCACCGACGGGTACACCGGCGCCGCCTTTGTCGGCGGCGAGAATTACGGTGACGACGTCAATGGCGTGCGCCTCTGGCGTGGCGACGCGACGCCCGTTGGCCTCGGCACGGGCCTGGAAAAGGTCAGCATGATCGCCCGCCGGCTGCGCTCCGGCCTGAGCCGCGTTCCCGGCGTGATGACGGCCGCCAACCCCGTGCCCGAATACGCTGCCTATGTGCGCAAATTCGCGCCCCGGCTCGGCCCTCTCAAGGTCGCCATTGACGCAGGATACGGCGCGGGCGGCCGCTTGTTCGAAGCGGTCCTGGCGGGCCTGCCCCTTCAGGTGACGCCGTTTCACTTCGAAGAGCAAGGCCGGAACCCTTTCCTGGGCAGGAAGTTCCCTTCAGCGGCCCTCGTTTCTGCCATGAAGGACGCGGTGGCCGGCGCCCAGGTCGCGCTTGCTGCCGCTCTTGATTTTACCGGCGAACGGATAGCATTCTTCGACGAACAAGGCGAGTTGCTGGGCCACGACGTTGCAGCGGGCCTCATCGGCGCGGAGTTGCTCGCCCGCAACCCCGGCGCGTGCGTGGCCTACGACTTGAGGTCAACTGCGGCGTTGAGGGCCCGCATAGTGGCCGGCGGGGGCACCTGCGTTGCGGCGCCGACCCGGCCGCTTGCATTCGTCCAACATTTCCGCCGGACCGACGCCCTCTACGGGGCCGACCTCACCGGCTTGCACTACTTTAAGGATTTCTTTCGGTTCCCGTCGCCCGTCATCGCGCTGCTCATGTTCGCTTCGCACGTGTCGCGCGAGAACAAGCCCGTCTCGGAGCTGACGGCGGACCTGCGCCGCTTCAGCCGGAGCGAAGAGGTCGTCATCCCGGCCGCCACGGCGGAGGCCGCCCAGGACGCCTTGGCGAAGGTCCGGGATGAGTTCCCGAAGGCCGAGCGGGAACTCATTGACGGCGTGACGGTGCGGTTTCAGGATTGGTGGTTCAACCTGCGGCAGCATGGCGAGGCCGCGGAGCTTCTGCTGAACGTCGAGGGGCGAACCGAAAGGGAGCAGAAAAAGGGGCGCCAGACCGTCGAGCGCTTGATCGCAAGTATCCTGTCTGGCTCGCGAGCCTGACCGCTCGCTGCGGCGCTGGCTCTGAGTCTATGAGGAACCGCGCGCCGCTTCGGACGTAGCGCCGGCCCCTCAGACGGGTGCCGTGAGAGTAGCCCGGCACGCCGCGGGGCGTGCTAAGGGTGCGGGATCGAAATCCGAAAAGTCCCGTAGGGCGGCTGAGTGCGTCCCCCCTGGAATGCCCGTATATGACCGAGGAGCCCATCTCAGTCTGCATCGTGACGTTCGGCTGCCAGATGAACAAGCTGGATAGCGAACTCCTGCACTCGGAGCTGGTCCGGAACGGCTTCAGCATCACTGACGACCCCGGCCGGGCCGACGTCGTCCTCTACAACACGTGCAGCGTCCGCGGGCATGCCGAGGACCGGGTCTTTTCGCAACTGGGCTCCTACCGTCGCCGCGCCAAGGGGGACGGCCGATTCGTCCTGGGCGTCATCGGCTGTGTGGCGCAGCGCCTCGGCGAAGACCTCATCCGGCGGTTCAACTACGTTGACCTCGTCTGCGGGACGCAGGCATTCTTGCGCGTGCCCGAGCATCTGCGCAGCATCCTGGCCGGCGGCGGCCCGGTTGTGGACGTGACCGACGGCAATTCGTCGTACGGCGGCCCTTCCTGCCACAGGATGCCCGGCGTCAGGGAGAGCAGGCACCAGGCGTACGTCGCCGTGATGCGCGGGTGCGACAATTTCTGCAGTTACTGCATTGTCCCCTACGTGCGCGGCAGGGAGGCGAGCCGACGGCCGCGCGACATCGTCGAAGAGGTGACGGCGCTCGCCGCGGACGGCGTCCGCGAGGTGACGCTCTTAGGCCAGAACGTCAACAGCTACGGGCGAGGCCTGGACGGCGAGTCGGCGAGCTTCGCCGGCCTGCTTGCGCTCCTTAACGACGTGCACGGTATCGAGCGCATCCGGTTCATCACCAACCATCCGCGGGACATGTCGGACTCGATCCTGGACGCCGTGGCTCGCTTAGACAAGGTCTGCGAGCATTTGCACGTGCCGGCGCAGAGCGGGTCGGATGCGGTGCTCGCGCGCATGAACCGCGGCTACACCGCTGCCCAGTATCGTGCCATTGTCGCCCGCGCCCGCGAGCTCATCCCGGACGTGGAGCTCTCCAGCGACTTCATGGTCGGCTTCCCCGGCGAGACCGACGCTGACTTTGAGGACACGCTCGAGCTGCTGCGCGGCGTGCGCTTCCAGCAGAGCTTCGTCTTCAAGTATTCGCCTCGGCCGGGCACGAAGGCGGCCCGCTGGCCCGACGACATCCCAGATGAGGTCAAGCGCGAACGCAACCAGATCCTCCTCGCGGCCCAGCAGGAGGTGGACCGGGCGCGGCGCGCGGCGCTGGTCGGGCAGGAGGTGGAGGTCCTGGTAAACGGCCGCAACAAAGGGGCCCCGGCAGGGCTCGCCGCCGGATGTGTCGCACCTGGCGGCGCCGCCAGCGTCGGCCGCGGTGCCGTCGGGCTTGTCGGCCGCACTCGCCAGAACGACATCGTGGTCTTCGAGGGGCCTGAGCAACTCCTCGGCCGGCTCTGCCGCGTGCGGCTCACGCACTCAACTGCCTTGACCCTCTTTGGCCGGCTCGCAGAGGCGGGTGCACCACTTGGGCACGGACAACGTAACCGGTCCTGATCAGAAGGCCTGCCCGCGGTTCGTGTGGCGGGTCAGCCCTGGCGCACCCAACGAAGGATCTCTCCGATCTTCGGCGGCTTCCCATACATGAGGATGCCCGTACGGAAGACCCTGGTGGCAGCCCACACCGCACAGACCACGGAAGCCCCCAGAAGCAGCAGCGAGAGCCCCACTTCCACGAGGCCTATGCCGGGATCGAACGTAATCCTGAGCACCATTGTCGTGGCGGCGGTGGGCGGGAAGTACGACAACAGCACCGCCAGCCATCCGGACGGAGCCTTGACGATCTGCAGAATGAGATTCATCGGCAGGATGTAGACCAATATGACCGGCATCATCAAGCTCTGCGCATCCCGCGCGGAGTTGAAAGGCGCGCCCACCGCCGCGAACACTGATGCCGCAAAAACGAAACCAAGGATGTAGTAAACGAGGAACAGGACGAGCCTCAACGGATGGATCGCCCCGACAAGGCCCTGGCTCAAGGCAACGGCAAATAGCAGGACGACGGTGATGCTCACCTCGAGCAGTCCCGCGGCTGCCAGCCCGGCTATTTTTCCGGCCATCAACTCAATGGGACTCACCGCTGAAAGGAGCACCTCTATGGTCCGGTTGTTTTTCTCCTCTATGACGCTTGTGAACATGTAGTTCGCGATGCCCACGGTGCCCAGGAACATTATGAAGACGAAGAAGAAGGCTGCACCTATGCCGAACGGGTCTCTGATCTTGTCTTGCCGGGCCGTCCCCAGGCGACCAGCAACCTGCTCCTGAGGAGGCGCCGCCCTCGGCAGCATTGCGCTCGGCGGAACAGGAAGCGGAGCACTGCCCTTTGCCCTGCGGCCATCCTCAATGCTGAGCATCACCAGGAGCACCACGGGCACGGCCACGCAGACCAGCGCGCTGATGATGAAACCTGTGGACCGCACCGTCGCGCCGAACTCTCGCTGCGCGACCAGGAAGCCTCTATCCAGTGGCCGATTTGACGGCACGCACGAATACCTCCCGAAGTGTGGGCACCTTCGGACGAAACGCCCGCACGCGCGTCCTGTCTAACAAGCTCCGGAGGAATACCTGATCGTCGGCCCCATCCTTAAGGACAACCACGATCTCCCGACCGGATGGCGTGACCTCCGCGACCATCGGCAGCTCGCGTACGAAACCAGCGTCGCCTTCCAGTTCCACCATCACTGCTTGCGCCCCGTCCTGCTTCAGTACTTCATCCAGGCGCCCGTCCAGGACTTTCCGCCCGCTGTGAATCAACAAGATGCTGTCGCACACGCTCTCCGCCTGCTCCATCATGTGAGTGCAGAGGACGACCGTTGCGCCGCCGTCACGCAGCGAGAGTATCTGCGCCTTGACCAGCTCCACGTTGACGGGATCCAAGCCGGAAAACGGCTCGTCCAGGATGAGGAGAGCCGGGCTGTGCACCACAGCGGCGGCAAACTGGAGCCTCTGCTGCATGCCGTGCGAGAGGTCGTCCACCCTCCGGTCCGCCCACCCGCCAAGGTCCAGGGTCCCCAGCCACCGAGTCACAGTTGTGCGGGCGGTGGCCTTGTCGAGGCCCTTGAGCCTGCCGAGGTACACCAGAACGTCTCGCACCCGCATCTTCGGATAGAGGCCCCGTTCCTCGGGCAGGTAACCGATCCTGTCCTTGGAGTCGCTGGCCGAGCGGTTGCCGAACACCTGGATGGCGCCGGAGTCAGGTCGGATGATATCCAGTATCATCCGCAGCGTGGTTGTCTTGCCGGCACCGTTCGGCCCGAGGAAACCGTAGATACACCCGCCCGGCACTTCCACGCTGAGGCCGCAGACGGCCTGGACGTCCCTGAAGCTCTTGCTTACGCTCTGCAAGGCCAGTACGCTTTCCGCCATCGCCCCTCCGCAGATTGCGCCTCTTGAATCTATATACGGGCTGGCGCACCCGACGTCAAGCAATGCCCCCGCCCCTGTTGCCTTCTCTTGCCCTCGTCTACGTCCAGCCGTACCTTCTGATCTCTGGCAGTCTTTGACGTTGTGTCCCTGGCCTCTTTGTGGTTATCTTCTCAGTGTCGTAGCCACGGACTGTGCATGTTGGAGGATGTGAGGTGTTCGGCATAACGCTCAAGCAGATGATCTGGCTCTGCCGCACGATGGGGACGATGCTCGACGCCGGCCTGCCCATGAGCCGGGTCCTGGCCGTGCTCAGCTCCCAAGCCAGCGGGCAGATGCGGCTGGCCCTCGGAAGAGTGCAGAGCGGCGTGGAAGGTGGCGAGACCCTGACGGAGGCCCTCCAGGCAACGGGCGCTTTTCAGCCGTTCTTTGTCCAGCTCGTCTCTGCAGGCGAAACGAGCGGCGCGCTCGACAAGACCTTCGCCGAACTGGCGCGGTTCTACGAGTTCCAGCAGCGCATATGGCGCTACTTCCTCGGGCAGATCGCGCTGCCAGTCATGCAATACGTCGCTGCCGTGGCCATCATCTCCTTCGCGAGATTTGTGTTGCGCATGCTTGCGGGCGGGCACGGGGGACTGATCTCCGGCCTGCTCATCGGTTATGGGATTCCGGTGCTGCTCGTCGTTCTTTACCTCGTGGCGGTTAAGCAGCTCGGCGGGACGCGCCTCGTCCACGAGGTCGTCCTTCAGATCCCTTTATTGGGTGGCGTCATGAGGTCGCTTGCACTCGCGCGCTTCAGCCTCGTGCTGTACCTCATGTATGAGGGCGGGGTGCCGGTGGCGGAATCCCTGAGGAGGGCTTTCGAGGGAACGAACAACGGCGCCTTTGCGGCCCGGGCAGGCATCGCCGTTCGAGCCGTGGAGAAAGGCGGCACACTGACAGACGCGCTGCTCGCGACCGGCCTGTTCCCGCCGGAGTACATGGAAGTGATCTCGGTGGCCGAGGAATCTGGGAAGGTCTCCGAGCGCCTCGACTGGCTGGCCAAGAACTATGGCGAGCGTGCCGAGACTGCCATGGGCGCGCTTGTGAATGTCGCTGCAAAGCTCATTTACGCGTGCGTCGCCATAATCATCATCATCTTCATCTTCAGGATCTTCACGGGCTACCTCGGGCAGCTCCAGGGCGCAGGCCGTATTTAGGGGAGGGGTTCCTTGGGAGACTTGCTCCTGGCAGTGACGCTACGCCTGCAGGAACCGCATGCGGTAACCTGCTGTTTTGCAGGCGGCGAACCGGCCCCGCGCTGCCTGGCTGCGTTTCTCGTCGTAGACTTCGGCGAAGTCGTAGATGTGGTCGAACTCTGTGAGCCACGCGGGCATCTCGCCCGCCGAAGCCAGGATGAGGACGTCGGCCTCGGCCCGTTCCAGGACGCTGGCCTCGGCGCGCCCGATGACATCGTCCTCGGGCGCGTTGCTGAAGATGATGACCGGCTCGATGAGAGGTTCCGTGGGCCTCTCCAGCCGCACGTGGGGCACGAACGAGTTCTGGCGGAAGGTCCAGAGAAGGTCGTCGAGCGCGGATGCCTCGGCCTCGTCGGGGGCGTAGATGGAGACGGTCTCTCCGCGCTCGTAGTGCAGGGCGGTCCGGATGCAGACCTGCGTCAGCTTCTCGCCGGGCGAGCGCAGCTCAATGAACTCGGCCACCTTTTCCTTGCCCTTGCCCATCGGCCTCCGCGGCGCAGATGGAGCTTCACTTGCTGCTCTGGATCAGCGTCATCGCCTCGGCGCGAGTGGCGGGATTCTCCCTGAATATGCCGGTCACGACGCTGGTTACGGTCAGGGATCCCGGCTTCTTTATCCCGCGCATCGTCATGCAGAGGTGCTCGGCCTCGATGACTACCAGCACGCCTTTGGGGTTCAGCTTCTGGGTCAGGCTGTTGGCGATGTCGGCCGTCATGCGTTCCTGCACTTGCAGCCGGCGCGCATGCGCATCCACCACCCGCGCCAGCTTGCTGATGCCGGTGATGCGGCCCTCCTTGGGGATGTACGCCACATGGGCCTTGCCGTGAAAGGGCAGCAGGTGGTGCTCGCACATCGAGTAGAACGGGATGTCCTTGACGAGCACCATCTCGTCATAGCTTTCTTCGCGGATCACCTTCACGAGATCCTCGACGCGGATGTGCATGCCCGCGAATATCTCTTCATATGCCTCGGCCACCCTCTGGGGCGTCTCGGCCAACGTGCCTTCGGCGGTCGTGCGGCCGATGCCTTCGAGGATCAACCGGACTCCTTGGGCAACCTTCTCGCGATCAAAGGCCAAGTTCGGTACCTCCGTTTCGAGCTTCGGCCGGTTCTAGTTCGGAACGCTGGAGCCGTTCTCGACGGCGTCCCGACCGGTCTCTCCCAACGGGCCGGGCGGTCAGGCCGGAAGCGTCATGTGGGCGCGCCGGCACGGGATATGGCATCTTTCATCTGCTTGACGGCTTCACGGATGCCCACGAAGACCGCGCGCGACACGATGCTATGCCCGATGTGCAGTTCGTGCGGCCCCAGACGGCGCACGACGTCGGCGACGTTGTTATAGGTCAACCCGTGGCCCGCGTTTACAGTCAAGCCCAGCTCGCGGCCGAGCCGGGCGCCCGCCGCCAGCTCGTTCAGCTCTTGTCCTCTTTCGTCGGCGTTCCCGGCGTTCGCGTATGCGCCCGTGTGCAATTCCACGAAGCTGGCCCTGAGCTCGGCGGAACGGCGGATCTGCTGTTCCTCGGGGTCAATGAACAGGCTTATGAGTATGCCTTTGTCCCTGAGGCGCGCCATGGCCTCCTCAAGCCGTTTCGCCTGGCCCACCACGTCCAGCCCGCCTTCCGTGGTGACCTCCTGGCGGTTCTCCGGAACGATGGTGACCATGTCCGGTCGGGTTGCCAGCGCGATCTCGACGATCTCCGGCGTCAGGGACATCTCCAGGTTCAGGTCTACCGTCACGGTCTGTCGGAGCACCTGCACGTCCCGGTCGTTGATGTGCCGCCGGTCCTGCCGCAGATGAACGGTGATTATGTCGGCTCCGCCCAGTTCGGCTTCCGCCGCCGCCCACACCGGGTCCGGTTCGTACGTCCGCCGCGCCTGGCGAAGCGTCGCCACGTGGTCCACGTTGACGCCGAGCAGTGTCATGGCTGTCCCCCCTTGCGAGAGATGCCGCGCAAGCTCCATATTCTAATTACTTGGCGGGATTCTTCAACAGGAGAGTGACCCGTTCCGGACGCGGCACCGCCATGCTGTAAGTCACTTCTTCCGGAAGGCTCACCTGGACCTTCTCCTTGTACGGCGCGCTCCCGCCCGGTTCGATGCGCTCCTGTCCGAGCTTCTCCAGGTCCACATAAGCCTTGACCGACTCCGCTCTGAGCTTCCTGAGGTTCGCCGGCGAGGCCCTCACCATGACCGACACCGTTTTCTCGCCTTGCGCGAACTCCGTGGCGTACGGGAACCCTGGCGGCATGAGCAGGCGGACCGGCACGTTGTCGAAGGTCTGGGTCCGCTCTTCCTCGCCCACAATCTGGACGCTCGCAACGACCGTGGACGGGTTCATGGTGACGGCCACGGGGACCCTGACGCCGTTGTCCAACGTGACCGGGACCTCGTTCTGCAGGCTGAGCAGCCTGTGAACGCTTTCCTGAACGTCGTAGAGGACGAGTTCGCTGGTCTCCACGGACTTCATGGCATCCACGGCGATGGCCGGCCCGCGCACCTTCACCTGGGACGGCGAGCACGTGGGCGCGTCCGCGAGCCGAAAGCCTGCAGGCGGAGCCCCCGACGTGCGCACCGTGACCGGCAACGTGCGCTCCCCGATGGGGCTGGTGAAGACTCTGACTTCGGCGGGAGAGACTTCCCGCAACGAGATCCGAACGTACTCCTCCTCGGGGATGCGCGGTCTGAGCCACTCGGACCCGACCCTGAGCGTGGCCCAGCCGGCGGCCGCCTCCTTGTCGTTGAGGCTGTAAGACAACTGGATATAGTTCTGGGCGAGGTCTCCGCGCATCCTGTCCAGCAGAGACCGAGGTCCCGCAATGGTTACGCGCGCCTCGTTGCCGCTCTGATAGACGAGCATGTAGCCAGGGGGGGCCGTGATGTTCAAGCTCGCCCGGGCCGTTGTTTCCTCGGTGATCTGGCTGTTGGCGTAGAACCAGACGCCGACTGAGATGAGGAGCGCCCAAAGCTTCAGTCGGATGTTGCCGAAGATGGCGCCAAGCATTTTCCTGAGCATCTTGTCCTCGGCTACTCCCGTTCCACGGGTTCGACCGCCACTTCTTCCAGCGCCTGCCTGAGCGTCTGTTCGTCAACGTTGCGCTGCAAGGTTCCGCCGCGTGCCAGCGAGACCTGCCCTGTCTGCTCGCTGATGATGATGCAGACGGCGTCTGACTCCTCGGTCACGCCGAGCCCTGCCCGGTGCCGCGTGCCCACGTCGCTGGAGAACTCTGGGTTGTCCGACAGGGGGAACAGACAGCCTGCGGCCGATATCCGCTGGTTCCGGATGACCACGCCGCCGTCGTGGAGCGGCGTCCCCGGCCAGAAGATGGTCTTGAGGAGGTCCGCAGTCACCTCCGCGTCCAGCCGCACGCCGGGCTCGACGAGGCCCCGGAGGCCCACTCCGCGCTCAATGGCTATGAGGCCGCCGACCTTGTCGTGAGCCAGGCTGAACGTCGCCTTAACCAACTCGTCTGTGAAGCCGGCCTGCGGCCGGAAGAACAAGCGGAAGAACGGGTTCTGGCCGAGCCTTATGAGCCCGCGACGCACCTCGGGCTGGAACAAGATGAACAGAGGAATCGCAATGACCGGCGCCAACCGCGTGATGACCCAGTCTATGGCCTCCAGGCGGAACTTCCCGATGACGAACATCGTGATGCCGGTCACGATCGCCACGAACAGAGCCAGGCCCCTCAGCACGCCCGCGCCTCTGGTGCCCCGCATGACTCGCAGGAAGCCGTAGACGAAGAGGAAGATGACGAAGATCTCGAGGACGGCCCGGCCCACGATCGGCACCCAGATGTGCAGCCAATGGCTCAGGCCATGGACGTACTCAAGCATCTTTGTAGTCTGCCCCCCGTCTGATCGCCTCGCAGACCTTCACCACCTCCAGCGCCGGGCGCACGTCGTGGACACGGACCATGTGACAGCCTGACAGCACGGCGGCGGCCACCGTGGCCAGCGTCCCATAAAGGCGCTCTCGCTCCGGCACGCCCAGTATCTTCCCAAGCATGGCCTTGCGGGACGTGCCCACCAGGACCGGCCTGCCCAGTCTGTGCAGCTCGTGCAGGCGGCGCAGCAGTTCCAGGTTGTGCTGCGCCGTCTTGCCGAACCCGAAGCCGGGGTCCACTAACAGGCGGCTTTCGGCGATGCCCGCGTCCATGGCAAAGTGCACGCGCTCGGCAAGCCACTCGACCACCTCGGTCACGACATCTTTGTACGTCGGTTTCAGTTGCATGGTCTTCGGCGTGCCTTGCATGTGCATGAGGACGACTGGCACCTTGTGCTCCGCCGCGAGCGCCGCCATCTCGGGATCCGCCCGGAGCGCGCTCACGTCATTGATCATCTCAGCCCCCGCATCGAGCGCCGCCGCCGCCACCTCGGCCTTCCGCGTGTCAATGCTGATGGGCACCGTTGCCTCGGCCGACAGCTCTTTGATGACCGGGATGACGCGCGTCCTCTCCTCTGCTGCCGAGACCTGCTCGCTGCCGGGGCGCGTGCTTTCGCCGCCGATATCAATGACGTCGGCCCCTTCGGTGCACATGTCCCGCGCGTGCTCGACGGCGCTCGCGAACGTGAAGAACTGGTCGCCGTCGCTGAAGGAGTCAGGCGTGACGTTCAGGACGCCCATGACCAGAGGGCGCGGACCCATGTCCAGCACGCGGCCCGAGGGCAGTTTGATCCGGTATGGAGGACGCTGTGTCCACGGTGCCCCGCCCGCTGTTTTCATCGCTTCCTCCGCACGTTCCTGTCCGGACCGGCGGTTTGGTCGGTGCCGGAGCGCTCGAAAGAGAGAGCGCCCGGATTCACACTGTCCGAGTGTAATTGCGCGCGCCGCCCGATTGCAAGCTGATTCGAGGGCTTTTGTTCGGCGGATCCCCGCCGCCGCGCGCCGCCCGCGCCTGCCTGCCCCCTGGTGGGCCGCCCGCCGACCTCGAAGTGGCCTCTTCCACGCCTCGGGTGCGGCGCTCGGCCCGCACCCCGGCTCTGGCGCACCGCGCTTGTTAGGTTTGCGTGTTTCTGGCATATTCTAAAGACGACATGACGAGAGTAGACCTTTTCGACTACGAGTTGCCAGAAGAGCTGATCGCCGCGACGCCCGCGGAGAAGCGGGACGGCTCGCGCCTCCTTGGGCTGACACGGCGCACAGGGGCCATGGAGCACCGCCGCTTCTCTGATCTGCCTTCGTTGCTTCGGGAAGGCGACCTGCTGGTCATGAACGACGCGCGGGTCATCCCTGCCCGGCTTCAGGCCACCAAGCGGACCGGCGGCGCCGCGGAATTGCTCCTCGTGCGGCCGGAGGCGGGCCATATGGCGGCCGGAGCCGATCGAGCGCTCTGGGTCGCTCTGGTGAAGAGCGCCGGGCGGCTCAAGGAAGGTGAAGTCCTTCATCTGGGCGCGCCACAGGCCGATATCCGGCTCGTGCGCAATACCGGTGACGGCTCCTGGGTGGTCTCCCTGGGCGATGGTAAAGTGACCCCGGAGGCCATAATTCAGGCCGGCTCCATGCCTGTGCCTCCCTACATCGTAAGCGCACGGCGACGGGTTGGCTTGCCGGACGAGATGCCCGAGCTGGACAGGGAGCGGTACCAGACTGTCTACGCCCGTCGGCCGGGCGCCGTGGCTGCGCCGACGGCGGGGCTGCACTTCACTGAGGGCTTGCTCGACCGCCTTCGGTCGGGCGGAGTCGAGATCTGCATGGTGTCGCTCCTCGTCGGTCCAGGCACGTTTCAGCCGGTGCGGAGGGAGCACATGGAGGACCATCAGGTCCAAGCCGAGTACTTTCATCTGCCGGCAGACACGGCGGCGGCGGCGGAAAGGGCGCTCCGGGAGGGAAGGCGGGTCGTGGCGACCGGCACTACAACCTGTCGCGTTCTCGAATACGTCGCGCGCCACAGCCGCTGGGAAGGACAGAGCGGATGGACAGACCTCTTCATCTACCCGCAGTTCGAGTTCCGCGTTGTTGGCGCTCTCATCACCAACTTCCATCTGCCGCGCAGCACACTATTGATGCTGGTGTCCGCCTTCGCGGGGCGCGAGAACGTCCTGGCCGCGTACCGCGCGGCCGTGGCGGCAGGCTACCGGTTTTACAGTTACGGGGACGCCATGTTCATCGCGTGAGCCTGCCGTAGGGGCATCCGCCATACGGCGGACGCCATGCCGCGACCTGTGCCTGCGTGCCGCGTCCCCCGTGGGAGAAAAGTCGTTCGGAGCGAACTGTGCAGTTTGAGATCACAGCGCGGGACCCGCGCAGCGGGGCTCGAACTGGCCTCTTGGGCCTCGGCTCAGGCACGGTTGAGACGCCGGCTTTCATGCCGGTGGGCAGCCGCGGCTCCGTGCGTGGGCTTACGCCCTGTCAGCTCCGCGATTGCGGCGTCCGGATGCTCCTCGCCAACGCATACCACTTGGCTCTCCGCCCGGGAGCGGAGGCTGTGGCTAGGCTCGGCGGCCTGCATGTGTTTATGGGCTGGGACGGCCCCATTCTCACCGACAGCGGCGGCTACCAGGTCTTCTCCCTCGCCGAGCACCGCGAGATCAAGGAGGACGGCGTCTGGTTCCGCAGCCCGGTGGGAGGGGAGAGGATGTTCCTTGGCCCGGCTCGCTGCATGGAGATCCAGAACCTGCTTGGCGCGGACGTGGCCATGGTGCTGGACCACTGCCCACCGTATCCGTGCGACCGCCAACTCGCGACGGCGTCCCTGGAGCGGACGCTCCGCTGGGGCGCAGCCTGCAAGGAGTCTCACGGCCGCGACGACCAGGCGCTCTTCGGCATCGTGCAGGGGAGCGTCTTCGACGACCTCCGTGACGAGAGCGCCCGTCGCACGACGCAGATCGGCTTCGACGGCTATGCCGTCGGCGGCGTGAGCGTGGGGGAGAGCGAGGAGCAGTCGCGCCACACCGTCGCCGTGACCGCGCCGATGCTTCCCGAAGAGAAGCCGAGGTACCTGATGGGAGTCGGATTCCCGGCTGACGTCGTGGCCGCCATCGGAGATGGCTTGGACCTCTTCGACTGTGTGGCGCCCACACGGATGGGCCGGAACGGGACGGCCTTCACGTGGGATGGTCGCCTGCGGTTGCGCAACAGTTCCCTGAGAAGCGACCCGCGGCCGGTTCAGGACGGTTGCACCTGCCTCTGCTGTCGGTTATACTCTCGCGCATACGTGAGCCATCTGTTTCGCGTCGGTGAGATGCTCGGCCCGATCCTCCTGAGCATCCATAACCTGGCCTTCTACAGCCGTCTGATGTCCGAGGCCAGGGCTGCAATCGCTCGGGGGCGGTTTGCGGAGTTGAGGGACGAGGTCCTCCGACGATGCTCCAATAGAAAGGAAGAGGAATGACCGCTTTGTTCAGCAGCGCGCTGGTGCTTGCCTCAGACGTGCTGGCCGCCGAGGTCGGCGGGCCCGCACCCGCGCCGGCAGCCGGCGGCGGGCAGACGCAGAATCCCATGGCCGGAATCTGGGCCCTCCTTCCGTTCGTGCTCATTCTGATCGCGTTCTTCTGGTTCACGAGCCGCTCTCAGAAGAAACGGGACCAGAAGCGCCAGGAGATGCTGAACAGCATCAAGCTCAAGGACGACGTGATGACCATCGGGGGCATGTACGGCCGGGTCGTTCAGATACGGGACGACGAGTTCGTCCTGCGCGTGGACGACGACAAGGACGTCAAGGTCACAGTCTCCAAGAACGCCGTCAGCCGCCGGGTAGGCGAGCCGGAAGCGCAGTAACCTTTGCAGGCCCACCGCGCCCCTGATCGTCCGATTCGTGTGGAGGGCCTGCCCGCCCCTTGCTTTTGGGGGAGACAGCGAAAGGCAGCGCTTAGTGCCCTGTTAGACGAAAAGGATTGCGTTCAGCAGGCACTCGCATTGGTGCGTCCCGGGTCATCCCGAGGCCGCCTCGGGGCGGCAGAGGGATCTCGACAACGTGGGCCGGTCCCATTCCCGAGGATTCCGCGCGCCCGAGCACGGGCGCGACGCCGCGCCATCGCAGCGCGGTTCGTAATGACAATGTCCGTATTACCGAGGTACCTGCTGAGAACTCAAGGTCGTTGCCTTAACAGTCCACTAGCACCGATTGCGCCGGGCTCTTCCTTGCTGTTCCTGCCGGGCGTTCAGCGGTTCACACCGTGCGGTCGTGGCAAGCGAGCGCCTCATCATGAAAGTGTTCGGCATAGGCGACCTGCACCTGTCCGTCTCGGGCCAAAAACCCATGGACGTCTTCGGCCCCGAGTGGGCAGGTCATGCGGAGAAGCTCGAGCTCAATTGGCGCGCTGTCGTCGGCGCGCATGACCTTGTGCTTCTCTGCGGCGACCTGAGCTGGGCCATGAGGCTCAATGAGGCGCGGCCTGACCTCGACTTCGTTGACGGCCTCCCCGGCGTGAAGTACTTCATCCAGGGCAACCATGACTACTGGTTTTCGAGCCCGGGACGGGTGCGCGCCGCGCTCGGCGAGTCAATGCATTTGATCCGTTTCGATGCGGCGGTCCACAAGGGGGTCGGCATTTGCGGCGTGCGCGGCTGGCTCTGGCCGGGCAGCCCCGACTACAAGCCGGAAGAGGATGGACGGCACTGGAAGCGCGCCGTCGAGCGGCTGCGGCTTTCGCTGAACGCCCTGAGGGCGCTTGAGTGGGATGTGGCTGTGAGCATGTTCCACTTCCCGCCCCGCGGGGCCGCGGACGAGACTGAGCTTTCTGCCATGATCCGTGATGCAGGCGTGCGCCATTGCATCTACGGGCATCTGCACGGGCCGGATGCGGCCAGAGCGTTCGAAGGGGAGGCGGGCGGCATGCTGTACCGCTGCGTGAGCGCCGACCGCGTCAACTTCACTCCCGTCTTGCTCTTTGAGCGCCCGGGCTGACGACTACACCTCGTCCTCGGCGCGTCTTGGCTTGCGAGCCGATGCCGATCGCCGCGCTACAAAAGCGGAGCAAGGAGCCTTCCGACCCCCTCGAGGAACTCCACCGGCACCGGCACGTCCCTCACGCCTTCCTCGCACTGCTGCCTGATGCCCGACATCCAGCATGCCAGCTCGGCCACCACGCGTTCGGAGTAAATGAAGCACGCTATCTCGTAGTTCAGGAACAGGCTCCGCATGTCCATGTTCATGGAGCCGACGATGGCGGGCCTCTCGTCCACGATGATCAGCTTGCCGTGCAGCATGCCCGGGGTGAACCTGTGGATCTTGCCGCCGGCCTCCTGGACCTGGCGCAGGTAGCTGCGGCGGACCAAGTCCGCGATCCGGTGGTTCGATACAGCCGGCACGACGATCCTGACGTCCACACCGCGCCTGGCGACTATGCAGAGCGCCTTCACGATCATCTCGTCCGGGATGAAGTATGGCGTTACGATCCATATCCGCCTGCGCGCTGAGAACAGGGACGCGACGATCGTGTCGAAGAGGTAATCGCCGCGAACGTCCGGTCCGCTGGGCACCAGCTCGAGCGGGACGCTGTCGCCCATGACCGCCGAGGGGTCTTCCTGTGCCGCCGGCAGGGCCTCCTTTGCCGCGAATTCCCAGTCGGAGCTGAACACCGTGTAGATGTCGGATACCACAGGCCCCTTGACGCGGAGGGACAGGTCGTGCCAGCGCGGACGGCCGGTCGTTGAGCCCATGTACTCCTCGGCGAGATTCATGCCGCCGATGATGGCCGTTCGGCGGTCAATGAGGACGATCTTGCGGTGGTTCCGCAGGTTGGCGCGTCCCTGGAACGGCATATGAAGCATTGGCATGAAGAACGCGCACTTGCCGCCGGCCTCCCTGAGGGGAGCGAGAAGGCGCTTCTTGATCTTCCGCGAACCGAGCGCGTCCAGCAGAAGGCGCACCTTTACGCCCGCGCGCGCCCTTTCCGTCAGAGCGTCCAGGATAGCCCTGCCGGTGTCGTCATCCTTCAGGATGAACGTGGCAATGTGAACGCTTTCCTCGGCCGACTTGACCAGCTCGACCACGGTGCGAAACGCGTCCTCGCCGGCGGTCAGCAGGGCCACCTCATTTCCGTTCCTCCGGGGGAAGATTGCCTCCGTGCTCTGCAGCGCTTCGCTTTCCCGGCCGGCCTCGAGGGCGAGCTGTTCCGGCCTCGCCAGGGCGTCCTTCCGGGCGGTCATGTACTTCATCTTGCGGCCGCCAAAGACGATGTAAAAGGGCACGCCCACATAGGGCACGAGGAAGACGGCCAGGAGCCATGCAATCGTGCTGACGGGCGATCTGCGCTGCCTGACCAGGTGAACGAACAGAACGAGGGCGAAGACAAAGCCCATCAGGGGACCCAAGGCAAGGATGAGGACCAGAACTCTCACCATAGCGCAACTCGGCACTGCGAACAGAGGTCAACCTCGGCGCGGGTGGACTCAATGCCCAAGTGGCGAGCCCTGACGCCGCCACCCCACCGCGCTCCCGCCCATCTCCCGGAGCGTGCGTCCTACTGGGCCCTCAGGCGCACCGGGGGGAATGCAACCTCGGCGAAGAGCCCCGCGTGATCGGACAGCTTGGACCACAGGCCCTTGTGGTAGATGCCCGACTTCGTCGCGGTCAGCCCGCGACAGTATATACGGTCCAAGGGCAGAAGCGGCAGCCGGGCCGGGAAAGTCGCCGCCTGTCTTCCGCGCGTCGCCACGGCCGCGTCCCTCAGGCCCAACGCCTTGTCGAATGCGCCATTGCTCGTACCCATCCAGTCATTGAGGTTGCCGGCCACGATCAGGGGCAGCTCTCCAGGTATGTTCTTCACAATGTACTTCGCCAACACGGAGAGCTGTTTCTTCCGGGACGATGAGAACAGGCCCAGGTGGACGCAGACGCAATGGAGCAGGCGCAACTGTTCCGGCGGCCTGACAATGCAGTGAAGGAAGCCGCGCTGCTCGACGCGGTTGGTCGAAACATCCACTTTCGCGGAATGCACTATGGGATATCTGGATAAGATGGCGTTTCCATGGTGCCCATGGCGGTAGATCGCGTTCTTCCCGTAGGCGTGGTTCGGCCAGATTTCGTCGGCAAGGAACTCATGCTGTGGCGTCGCGGGCCATGCGGCGTGCTTCCGCGCCCTGCGCACGTGTTCGCCCACTACCTCCTGGAGGAACACGATGTCCGCCGGGCTGGAGCGGATGGCCCGGCGCAGTTCGTGCAGCACGAATCGCCGGTTGAACGAGGAGAACCCCTTGTGGGTGTTAAGTGTCAGCACGCGCAGCATTCGGTGTCATCTCGCGTCCGGCTTAGCGCGCCTTTCGAGCCGCCCTTCCAACTGGGAGAGCGCGCTCCAATCCTGCCGCGACGGCCTCCGCATCGCGGGAAGGCAATTCAAACGAGCCCGTGCGTCGGCCCCCGGGCGAAGGCATAAGCCATATCGTAACCCAAAGCTACACCGCCGGAGCCGTATTGTCAATGCACATCTCCCCCCGGTCGACATCCGCATCCGGCTGATCTCGGCTGCGCTTGTTTGTCTGGGTGGCACGCTGGCGGGCCGTCCGTATGCGCGGCCGATTCGCGCGCGTGTGCCGGCTTCGCCTTATGCGGATGTGGGGGGGGTGAATTGGCCGTGCCTGCGCCGGAGCCGTTTACTCCGCCTTGTGCCTACAATATAATGAAAGAGGTAGAGACGGCGGCGTTGTCGCATTCCTCAAGCCGGCACCGTGGGCCGGGGCGGCGGTCAGGGTTCGTATGGCCAACGGATTGAGAAAAGTGCAGCGGGGCGACCCCGTCCTCCTCAAGATCGACGCTATCCGGCGGGCGGCGACATACTGGATCATGGGATGGGGTTACATGTGGACCGTGCTGATCCTTGCCGGTCTCATCTTCACCGGTGTTCTTCTCGATCACGCTTTCGTCCTGCAAAAATGGGAACGGCTGGCGTTCTTCCGTCTCTTCGTCCTGGCGTTTTCGGGCGCCGCGCTTGCGGCCACGTTGTTCCCGTTCGTCAAGCGGGTCAACCGGCTTTATGTTGCGCGCCGCATGGAGGCCCTTCAGCCGGAGCTTAAGAACGCTCTTATCAGCTATCTGCAGTGCCGCGACAATCCGGAGACGCCGTCTGAGATCAAACGCCTCATGCAGCAGAAGGCCGTTCAATCGATCCACGCTCTTGGCACCGACGTAGTGGTGGATCCGGGCCGCTATCTTCGGCTGAGCCTTGTCTTCGGCGCCCTCGTGCTGGCCTTCCTCGCATATGGGGCGGTCTCTCCCAAGAGCGCCGTTGTCAGCGTCAAGCGGCTCCTTTGGCCGCGCGCCGAGATCCTGCCGCCCACCGCCACGCGCCTGACGGCGATCGAGCCGGGGGACATGTACGTCATTGTGGGGGATGAGCCGCTCTTGAAGGTCAAGGCGGAGGGCGTCAAACCCAGCGGCGTCTATGCAGTCTGGAACGGCACGACGTTCGACGACCGGCGCGTACTGCTCGCCAGGAAGAGCGAGGACCAGTGGGAGGGGACCTTCCCGCCGATCCTGGAGAACGGCAGCTACTACGTGGTGGCGCGTGACACGCGCAGCGACAAGTTCGGCATCACGGTGCTTCCCACGCCGACCGTGAAGCAACTCGAGCTGACGCTCACCGCTCCGGCGTACACCGGGTTGCCGGTGCGCACGGTGACTGACGGCAACTTGGACGTTGTCACGGGCACGCTGGTCGGGCTCCGGGCGACGACCAGCCTGCCTCCGCAGACGGGCTTCCTGGAGTTCGACTCCGGACGGCGCGTCTGGCTGGAGCCGGTTGATGGCCAGAACGTTCTGGAGGGCCAGTTCAGAGCTATGAGGTCGGACGCCTACGTAGTGCGCTTTGAAACCATACGTTACCCGAACGGCGCGGCCTTCAAGAACCCGTCACCTGTCAGGTATAGGATCACTTGCCGCGACGATCAGCCGCCGTCCGTCAAGCTGCTGGCGCCGCCCGATGGCATCCGGGCCCAGCCGTCCGACAAGGTGACCATCGTCTACAGCGCCCGGGACGACTTCAGTGTTGCTCGGGTCAACCTGCGCTACTCTCTCGACGGCGTGCTCAGTCCTGCCGTCAAGATCGGTGAGCCGCGCCTCCCGAAGGTCGAGGACGCTGCGTACGAATGGAATCTTGCCGCAATCGCCGCTTCCCCCGGCGTGGTGGTGACGTATCACCTCGAGGCGGAGGACACGCGGCCGGAGTTGCCGCAGGTGGGCCGCTCGGAGACGCGCCGCATCGTGATCGCGGGGCCTGAAGCCGGGGCCCGGGCCGCGGCCGCCCGGCCTGCCGCTGAGAAGGAAGCTGGGCTTCTGCCGCCGGAGCAGGTCAACCAGCAGAGGCCCGCTGAGGCACAACAGGACGCGCCGGAGGCAGGGCAGCAGACGGATGCGAAGCTTCCGAACGCGACGGAGCCGCCGGAACACCCGGCGAAGGAAGCGCAGGGCGAGCAGAACGGAACGCCGCCCGCAAGCGAAGATGAAGCACGCCGGCAGCGAGATGCATACGCCCGCAGGGTTGCCGAACTGCTTGGCCGGGAGGAGGAGCCGTCGGCGAATGCTACAGGCGTGCAGCGTTCTTTGCAGCCAGGGGCTGGCGACCAGGAAGACAGTCGGGAAGCGTCGGCTGCAAGCAACGAGCGAGCCAATCCCGAGCCGGAGGCGAGCGCGCAATCTGGCACCGGAAGCGCGGCCGGCGACGGGACGAGACCAGCGGAGCCAACGGCGGCTCCGGTGGGCGAGCCTGACCGCCAGCAGCCGCCTGTTCCGTCAGCGGGTAGCCCCGCCGAAGGCCCGGCAGGCGAGGGGCAGCGAGCGGCCCAGCGAGAGAATCCGGTCTCCGATGAGAATGCCGCTCCTGCCACAGCCGGCAATGAGGGTGAGCGTAAGGCGGCAGGGGGCGAGCAGTCCACCGGCGCCAAAGCCGAGCGCGACGGCCAGACTCGGCAACCTCCTGGCCCGGGCCAAGCGGGTTGCGATCAGGGCGGAACTGCTGGACCTGCCGGCCAGTCCGGCGCAGGGGCCGGAGGGGAGCGCGGTCAGGAGGCGGGGCAAGGCCAGGCTGGTGCGTCTGCCGGACGGCGGGCGGCTTCCGAAGATGCGGGCGGCACGCAGCGTGACGCCGAGGGCGAAGGCGCTCCCCGTGCGGGCCGCGCATCGGGCGGCCAGGAGGTCGGACAAGGGACGGGTGGTGCGAAACCCGGAGAAGGCACAGCCGACGCTCAGCAAGGGCCCGGTCAAGGTGCCGCCTCGGGCGGCGGATCGGCCGGCGCCGGCGGCGAGCGGAGCGTTGCCATCGGACCCGGCCGGCCGGGCGGACCCCCCGGCGGGGCGCCGCGCCCGGGTGGGGCGCGCGGCACCGGCGTCGCCGCTCTGCCTCAGCCCGGAGAGCGCGAAGGGAAGCTCCCTCAACGGGACGTGGATAACGCCGTTGATGAACTTGGGCACATGCTGGACGAAGACCGCCTGCCGCCGGGCCTGTTGAAGGACCTGGGCACGGACCGGGAAAGCCTGCGCCAGTTTGTAGACCGCTTCAGGCGCGACCGGCAGGCAGGGCAGAATCCCGAAGCCGCCCCCAAACCGGAAGAGCGGGCAGCCGCCGAGAAGCCCGGCCATGTGATGGGGGCGGGCAACGAGGCGGCTCAGGATGTGGCGGCCAAAGATGCCCTGCCGACCAAGCTCGAGAAGGACAGCCTCCGGAGCCGTTTTGAGGGCTCCGACGAGCGGCTCTCGGCGCGCTACCGCGAAGTGGTCAACCGCTACTACAAAGTGCTCTCCGAGGAAGAATGAGAAAACCGCTGCGGCTGCGCCGCTATCTCGTCCACTTCAGCAGCTATAACATTCCCCAGATTTTCACCGACGTGCTCGTCATCGGCAGCGGCATCGCCGGCTTAAGCTCTATCTGCGGTCTGCCTGAGCACGTGTCGGCCTTGCTCGTCACTAAAGGCGGTCTGCGCGAGGGGAGCACGGGCGAGGCACAGGGGGGCGTCGCCGCTGCGCTCGGGCCGAGCGACAGCCCGGAGGAGCACTTTGCGGACACGGTCGAGGCGGGCGGCGGGCTATGCTATGAGGAGGCGGTCCGCGTCGTCACCGAAGAAGGTCCGGCCCGGGTCCGCGAGTTGATGGAGATGGGCGTTCCCTTCGACCGCGAGGACGGCGGCTTCTCCTTCACTCTCGAGGGCGGGCACCGCCGGCCGCGCATCCTTCATGCCAAGGGCGACGCCACCGGGCTGGCCATTGAGGAGACGCTGGCTGCGCGGGCGCGTGAGCGCGTACATCTGGACGTCTTCGAGCGCACTTTTGCGCTCGACCTGTTGACGCTGGATGGCGCCTGCCATGGCGCGCTGATCTGGCACCCGTCGCGTGGCCTGATGATGGTGCGCGCCAAGCAAACGGTCCTCGCCACCGGCGGCTGCGGACGCATCTACCGCGAGACCACGAACCCGGCCGTCGTCACCGGCGACGGCGTGGCCATGGCGTTCCGCGCGGGCGCGTCCCTGCAAGACATGGAGTTCGTCCAGTTCCACCCCACGACCCTCTACGTGGCCGGCGCCTCGCGCGCTCTCATCAGCGAGTCGCTGCGCGGCGAAGGGGCGGTGCTCCGGAACCGGGAAGGCGAACGATTCATGTCTCGCTACCACCCCGACGGCGAGCTTGCGCCGCGCGATGTCGTGAGCCGCAGCATCATTGACGAGATGGCGCGCACCCAGCATACGAACGTTTACCTCGACGTGCGCGGCATGTCTGCGGAGTACCTGGAGAGCCGCTTCCCGACAATCACGGCGCTCTGCCGCCGGTTCGGGCTCGACCCGGCCGACGACCTGATACCTGTCCGGCCGGCGGCGCACTACATGATCGGCGGCGTCAGCACGGACCTCGACGGCCGGACCGACATATCCAACCTGCTGGCCTGCGGAGAGGTAGCCTGCACGGGCCTGCATGGCGCAAACCGCCTCGGCAGCAATTCGCTGCTTGAGGGCCTGGTGCTCGGACGGCGCTGCGCCCAGACGGCGTTGGCTAACTTGGAGAAGATGGGGGAGGCTCTGCCGGTGCACGCGCTGCAGGGCCTGCCGCAGGAGCCCGCCTACGGGACGCTGAACCTGGCGGACGTGGACAACTCGCTAAAGAGCCTCATGTGGCGCGACGCGGGCGTCGAGCGCACGGGCAAGGTCCTGGATGAGGCGCTTGAGATGATCACGTTCTGGTGCCGCTATGTGATGGACAAGGAGTTCGACGATCCGCAGGGCTGGGAGCTTCAGAACATGCTCACCGTGGCGCGGCTCATCTGCATGTCCGCGCGGCAGCGGGAGGAGTCGCGCGGCGCGCACTACCGGCTCGATTTCCCCGACACATCTCCGAGCTGGCAACGTCACATCATCGTTTCCAGCAGCGGCGAACAGTGGCTGTGAGCGACTGTAGCCTTTACGGCCGGGGCAGGTTATCCTGAGTGCGCTGTCGCGGCGCGAAGGGCCTGGTTCGCCTGCGAGGCGCCGCCGGCAGAGGGGATTGCCGCCGCTTCCGAAAGCCCTGGCAGGAGCAGCGAGGTGACACAGCAGGAACGAGCAGGGATTGCGTTCAAGGTTCTGGGGGTTGTCTTTCTCGTCGAGGTCGCACGGACGCTTCCCATTGTCTGGGAGATGCTGCGGAGCGGCTTTTCGGACCACGTGCAGATGGCGGCCTTCGGGGGCAACGTTGCCCTGCTCGCCCTCGCAGGGTTTGTCGCTCTGGCCGCCCTCGCGGGCGTCTGTTGCCTGAGGTGGGCGCCGCGGCTGGCGCGAAGGTTGCTCCCCGCACTCCAGCCGGAGCCGCCATGGCCCTTCGAATTCGTCCGGGGCGGGGTCTGCCTCACAGGGGTGTGGTTGCTTCTGTTAGCCATCGCGGGCTGCCTCGCCTTGGCAACCCCTGGGGGCTTGGGAACGCTGCCTGCCACTGCGATCTTCCTGTGTCTCGCGGTGACGTTCCTGGCGACGCCCGGGCGTATTGCCACAACGCTGGCCCGGTGGGCGCGGGGAGGCCTGTCGTCAACCGCCGAGGCGGGGGCTGTTCTCATGCTGCTGTACGTCGCCTGCATGGGTCTGGGGCGGGCCGTCGGGGCACTCGGTTTCTGGCAGCACGTCGCGGAACGACCGGAAATCGCCGCATGGCAGCGGCAACAGATGCTACTGATCACGGCGGATGGGGCGGCAAGGTTTGTCCTGGCTGTTGTGATGGCCATATTTGCGGCGACCCTGTGCAGTCGCTTTGGCAGGCCGCGCAAAACGCCGGTTCAGTGCGGCGCCATGGCTCCCTTCAGTTCCTCCTCGTTGATGGCTGCAGCGCTGGCCGTCAGCGTGTGTTACCTTCTTGTGGCCGGCATTGGCCTATCGGGAAGGCTGTGGCGCTACCATTGGCTCGAGTGGAGTTCTGTCTGGGAGATTGCGTGGGCTGCCTTAGTCTCGGCCGTCCTGATCATGGGGGTCCTGTGGGTGACGAGCTTCATTACGTGGCCGTTTGGGCGGCGTCTGAGCGGCAGCAGGACGCAGCCTCAGGAGGTCGAGACATCGTCTGCCTTGCTGGCGGTTGAGGTCGCTCTGGCTATGCTGGCCATCAGCGGCTTCAGGCAGGCCGTGGGAGAGGGCCTGTCCGACCTGGCAAGGACCCGCTCACTCCAGGTTCAGGACAGTCCGGTGCGTTCGTTGCTTGCCGTGCTGGTAATATTGACCGGCTACGCCGTCTTGCTTGCGTTCAAGGGTGATCTGGCGTGGCTGTGCAGGCCCCGGCGGATGTCCGCGCAGGAGCCATTGCCTTCCGTGCGCGCAGCGGTTCTCCAGACGTGGCTATTCCTGGCAGGGCTGTGGTTTGCCGTCAAGGGGGGCGCCGCCCTTGCTGCGTGGGTAGCGGCGGCCCTCATAAGCGGGATGTGGGACGCGACCTGGTCCGGCAGCGCCTGGGAGGTGGCCCTCGGCGTGGCCCTCATTGTCGGAGCGCAGTGGCTCTCCGTGCGCCTTTCGTACGGCCCACTTAGTCCGGCCATACGTCGCCGGTTGAATCACGGCCGAGGTTAGTTGCTCGTTCACTCCCAGCCTTCGCAGTGATGCATGATCTCTGAGCAAGCTCACGACAAGCGCTTCGACCGACTCGACTTGCTGGCGGCAGCTCTTGCTGCGCTGGCCGCCGGGACCGTGTACTTCGTGACCCTTGCGCCGACTGTCACCTCCGGCGACAGCGGGGAACTGATCGCGGCTGCCTGCACCTTGGGCGTAGCCCACCCGCCGGGCTACCCGCTCTACTGTCTCCTCGGAAAGGCCTTTTCGCTCCTGCCGGTCTCCAATCCTGCCTGGCGCATCAACCTCATGTCGGCCGTGTTCGGCGCGCTGACCGTTGGTCTCGTGTATTTGATCTGCAGGCAGCTCTCCATTCAAAGGGCCGCTGCATTTGCCGGCGCGCTTGCCCTCGCATTCTCCCGCACGTTCTGGTCTCAATCGGTGGTGGCCGAGGTCTACACGCTTAACGCATTCCTCCTCTGCGGCGTGATCCTGCTGCTCCTGCTCTGGGGCGACACGAAGAAGAACGCGTACCTTTACGCAGCGGCGGGCATTTTCGGCCTCAGCCTGAGCAATCATTATATGCTCATGCTGCTCGTCAGCCCTGCCATCGCCATCTACGTCCTCTGGGTCAGCCCGAAGATACTGCGCGACCTTCGCCTTGTCTTAGGCTGCACGGCCCTGGTGCTCGCGGGCCTTCTCATCTACATCTACCTGCCGCTGGCAGCGGCCAGCGCGCCTCTGATGAACTGGGGGGCCCCCTCCACGTGGCACAATTTCTGGTACCATGTGACCCGCGGCCAGTACAGGGCGGTGGACTTTGAGGCGGGATTCTCCCTCCGGGCAAAGGCGCTGTACATCGGCCACGTGGGTAGGCTCCTATGGAACGGCTTCACGCCGTTCGCCCTGATCCCGTTCGGCCTGCTGGGTTGCTGGGCGCTAAGGGGCCGGCGGAAGGAGTGCGCCCTGTTCGGCGGGGTCTTCCTGCTGAACACGGTTGTGCTGATCATGATCCTTCAGTTGGCCTATAAGCCTGACAGCCTGGCCAGGGTGGAGGTGTACTACCTGCCCGCTTACGCTTGCACGGCCGTCTGCATTGCGGCCGGGCTTTCATGGGCATGGTCGGCCATCGGCGCCGGCGGCAAAGGAGCCCTTGGGGCCAGCCTGGGGGCCCTGCTATGTCTGGCCGCTGTCCTCTGCCCGCTCGCGGCCAATTGGAAACACGACGACATGTCGCGGGATTACCTGGCCTATGATTTCAGCAGGACAGCCCTGGAAAGCCTTGAGCCGAACGCGGTCTACTTCTGCGGGCCGGATTTCAGCGGCTTCCCGACCATCTACTTGCAGGTGGTGGAAGGCGTCCGGCCGGACGTGCTCCTGGCCGACATGCCCAGGTACCCCACGCTCGGCCTCCGCCGTTACCTCGCCGAGTTGAGCCCTCCGGTGCCCGCGATTGATGTGGGCACGGTGCAGGAGGAGTTGGTCCGCCGGGGGCAGCGACCGATATACACCGCACCCATGACCGGCCCGCCTAAGCGGCGTGGCTGCAAGTTCGACCCGTGGGGATTCGCCTTCAGAGCGCGGCGCTCGGACCAGGCGGTTGCCAAAGGCGCGCCCGCCGTTTTCAGCGGCGCAGCGTTGCGGAACCTTCAGCTTCCCACGCCGCTCATGGACTTCGATTACCTGGTGCTCTCGTGCTACTACCTCATGCGGGGGGAGAAGCTGATGAGCGAGGGGCGCATCAAGGAAGCCGCGCCCGATTACCGCAAGGCGGCTGAGTACGCCTTGCCGTATCCGGTAGTCATCAGCGACATTGGGGTGATCTGCCTGAGACGGTCCATGAACCGGGAGGCCGAGGAGTTCTTCCGAAAGGCCGCCGAGGCCGACACCAGCTATGTCGGGACTTGCGAGAACCTGGCCGTGCTCCTGGACCGGCAGGGACGAAGCGCCGAGGCGCTGGCGTTCTACAGGAAGACGCAACGCCTCGACCCGAAGGGCGGGTACGCGGCAAGGATTGCCGCCCTGGAGTCTGCACGGCAGCTTCCCGGGGGCGACGTGGATCACAGGATTCAGGCAGTCCGCGGCGCCTTCGTAGGTGAGGGCCGGGACTCCGAGCTGCTTACGGCGTTGGGGGAACTGTGCATGCTGCGGGGAGACCTCGAGGAAGCGCTTGCCGCATATCAGAAGGCCGTCGAGGTCGAGCCCGGCTATCGTTCCGCCTACGAGGCCCTTGCGCGCTTCTATGAAAATGTTGTGCAAGACCCGGCGACCGCGGCTTCATACGCGACGAAAGCCCGCGCCTGGAAGCCCTAAGCTTCCTGACTTTGACTTCTCGCGGGATGGCGGGTAACCTTGGTGTTTTCATGCACTTCGTTCCCATCTTTTGCAGAAAGACTGCCATGCATAAGATAGCTGTCATACCGGGCGACGGCACCGGGCCCGAGGTCGTGCGGGAAGGGCTGAAGGTGCTCGAAGCCGTCAGGGAGATCGACGGGTTTGAGTGCCAAACCGTGGAGTACGACTTTGGTGGCGAGCGGTATCTGAGGACGGGCGACGTCCTGCCCGACTCCGCTCTGGACGAGCTGCGCAGCTTCGACGCCATCTACCTCGGTGCCGTCGGCCATCCGGACGTCGCTCCGGGCATCCTCGAAAAGGGCCTGCTGTTGCGCCTCCGTTTCGAGCTTCAGCAGTACATCAACCTGCGTCCGGTGAAGCTCTTTCCCGGCGTTGACTGCCCGCTCAAAGACAAGGGCCCGGAAGACGTAGACTTTGTCATTGTCCGCGAGAACAACGAGGGCCTCTACGTCGGCAGCGGCGGCTTCACCTACAAGGGCACGCCGCAGGAAGTAGCCATTCAGGAGAGCGTGAACACGCGCTTCGGCGTGGAGCGCTGCGTCCGGTACGCCTACGAGTACTGCCGCAAGCGGAACGACAAGAAGACGCTGCTTCTATGCGGCAAGACGAATGTGCTGACCTACGCGCACGACCTCTGGTGGCGCGTCTTCAACGAGGTCGGCGAGGAATACCCCGACATCACGCGGGACTACGCCCACGTGGACGCGACGTGCATGTGGATGGTGAAGACGCCGGAACGGTTCGACACCATCGTGACGGACAATATGTTCGGCGACATCATCACCGACCTGGGGGCGATGATCCAGGGCGGCATGGGCATAGCGGCGGGAGCGAACCTGAACCCCGAAGGCGTCTCTATGTTCGAGCCCATCGGGGGCAGCGCGCCGAAGTACACGGGCCAGAACGTCATTAACCCCCTCGCCGCCATCTGCGCCATGGGCATGATGCTGAAGGAGCTCGGCGAGGAGAAGTCCGCCGGGCGAGTGGAGAAGGCCGTGATGTGGGTGACGGCCAACAAGGTAAAGAACCTCGCCGCCGGCAAGATGGGCTACACGACGCAGGAAGTGGGAGACCTGGCGGCCCAAGCCGCCGCTGAGGCGAAGGTCTGAGGCATGCCGAGAGGCGCGGCGTAAACGTGCGGCGAGCCGCTTGCGCTGTGGCGGGCGATGGGCTGGCGAGGGGACGTGCGGCGGAAGCCCATTGCAAAGCCCGCCTTTTGGGTTATAATCCCCCGGCAGGGCATGGGCGGGGCCCCTGAGCGGGACGTTCAGGGCTACCCGTGTGGATTCGCCGGCGGGGGGAGTTGCACTGGGCGTCTCGGGCCGTGGCGGATCGTCTCCTTGCCCAATCGAGTGAGGGCTCCGGGGCTAGATGTGGGGCTACAAGGGCAGCGTCACGAGCATCCGCGATTTCGACCGGGAGGGCATCCTGCTGGTCCTCTCGGGCGCTGCGCGCATGGAGGCGGAGGATCACTACGGGCTGCTCAGCGGCAAGGTGCTGGGCACGATGTTCCTGGAGCCGTCCACGCGCACGCGGCTCAGCTTCGCCGCCGCCATGATGAAGCTCGGTGGGCAGGTGCTCGACTTCGGCGTCTCCGAGCAGTCCTCCTTCAAGAAGGGCGAATCGCTCAGTGATGCCATCCGGATCGTCGCCGGCTATTGCGACGTGATCGTGCTGCGCCACCCGTGGGAGGGCGCGGCGCGCCTGGCTGCGGAGATAGCCGGCCGGCCGGTGATCAACGCCGGCGACGGCGCGAACCAGCATCCCACGCAGACTTTCCTGGACCTCTACACGATCCAGAAGGTGCGGGGCAAGATAGACGGCCTGACCGTGGGCTTCGTCGGGGACCTGAAGTACGGGCGCACGGTCCACTCGCTGGCGACGGCGCTGACGCGGTTCGATTGCCGCCAGGTGTTCGTTTCGCCGCCGACGCTGGCCATTCCGCGCGACCTCCTCCAGGAACTGAACCGGACGGGAGTCGAGTACGAACAGTCCCAGGATCTGCGCAAGCTCCTGCCCTCATTAGATATACTTTATTGCACTCGCATCCAGCAGGAGCGCTTCGCGGACATCGTGGAGTACGAGCGGGTGAAGGGCGCCTATCGGCTCAACCGCGCCCTGCTGGCGGAGGCCGGCGTCAAGGAGGCGCTCCGCATCATGCACCCGCTGCCGCGGGTGGACGAGCTGTCGCCCGACCTCGACGAGACGCCGTACGCCGTGTACTTCGAGCAGGCCAGGAACGGCGTGCCGGTGCGGCAGGCGCTGCTGGCGATGGTGCTCGGGAAGGGATGAGCATGGGCAAGAAGCCGCTCACCAGGGAGCTGAAAGTCTCGGCCATCCGCAACGGCACGGTAATAGACCACATCCAGAACGAGGCGACGTTCAAGGTGGCCGAGATCCTGAAGCTGGGGGAGGAGGACAACATGGTGCTGGTCGGCATGAACCTGCCGAGCAAGAAAGTGGGGAAGAAGGGCTTGATTAAGATCGAGGGCCGCGAGCTCACGCCCCAGGAAGTGAACAAGATCGCGCTCATCGCTCCCCAGGCCACACTGAACATCATCCAGGACTACCGCGTCATTGAGAAGCGGCACGTCGAGTTGCCCGCCAGGGTGGAAGGCATCGTGCGCTGCTTCAATCCCACATGCGTCACGAATTGCCAGCCCGTGAGCACCTCTTTCGAGGTCGTTGCCGCCGACCCGGTCAGGCTCCGCTGTGTGTACTGTGAGCGGATTATGTCCGGCCCGGACATTATCTTAAAGTGATGACCGCCAGCTCCGAGGCGCCTGGCTTTGCGCTCAGACGCTTTCACCTGTCGGCCAATACCCCTCGCTGGAACGCCGTCGAAACGCTCCTTGGGTCGCGTACGCACCTGGTCTGGGAAGATTAGGGTTGACCGTGGCGGGCGCCTCCGCGGGCGCAATCACCGGCGGTTGTGGTTCTGGTTGCCAGAGGTGGCGCGATGCGCTAAACTCGTGACTTCGTCAGGTAAGGCAACGCAGCAGAGGAGGAAGCGATGTGAGCGTCTATGTGGTGACTGGCGGAGCGGGGTTCATCGGGTCGAGCATCGTGGAGAGGCTCGTCCGCGATGGGGAGTACGTGCGGGTGGTGGATGACCTGTCCACGGGGCGACGTGACAACCTGGGGGTGCTTCAGAGTGAGGTACACTTCTACGAGGGGAGCGTCTGCAACGCGGAGCTGCTGCGCGACGCTTTCGAGGGCGCGGATTACGTGCTGCACCAGGCCGCACTGGCCAGCGTGCAAGGCTCCATAGACGACCCCACCAAGACAAACCAGGTGAACGTCGGCGGGACGCTGAATGTCCTGATGGTCGCGCGCGAGTGCGGCGTGAAGCGGGTGGTCTACGCGTCGAGCAGTTCCGTGTACGGAACCGGGGCGGAGCAGCCGAAGCGGGAGGACATGATGCCGGCGCCCGCCAGCCCGTACGCGGTGAGCAAGTTGGTGGGGGAGCATTACTGCGGTGCTTACAGCAGCCTCTTTGGGCTCGAGACGGTCTGCCTGCGTTACTTCAACGTATTCGGGCCGCGCCAGGACCCGCACAGCCAGTACGCCGCCGTCATCCCGATGTTCATCCGGACCATCCAGGAAGGCGGCAGTCCCCGCGTCTTTGGCGATGGGGAGCAGTCACGCGACTTTGTGTTCGTGGAAGACGTGGGGGAGGCGAACCTGCGGGCGGCGCGCATTCCGGGAGCGGCGGGCGCCGTTCTGAACATCGGGAGCGGCGAGCGCTGCACGGTGAACGTACTGTTGGGCCTCCTCCAGCGGCTGACGGGGAAAGCCGTTGAGCCGGAGCACTGCGCCCCGCGGCCGGGAGACGTAAGGCACTCCCAGGCGGACATCAGCAAGGCGCAGCGCGCGATCGGCTACAGGCCCCGAGTGAGTTTCGAGGACGGGCTGCGGCGGACCACGGAATGGTACGAGGGAAAGGACGCGACGACGTTCTACATGACGGAGCCGAAGGCATAGGGAAGCGGGATGATGAGTGAGGTATTCGGAGGGGTGGGGGTTGGGGGATAGCAGATAGAGCAAGAGCACGAGTAAGAGCAGGACCACGAATAGGAGTAAGAGCAGGAGCTGGAGTAAGAAAAGGGGTGAGGCGGATTCACACAACGAAGGCCGGCGGACTGAGAAAGGCGGCGGCCGGGCTGTTTCTGCTTGCGGTGATGGCGGCGATCCCGGCGGTGATGCTCGCTTGGGGACGGGTCGGTTTCCTGTCGAACGCAACGGAACGGGCAGCAGCAAGCCCACTGGCGACAGCCGAAGGGGCGACGGCAGGCCAGCCGGGGGAGCGCGCCGAAAAGCCAACAGCCACGAGTCCCGGCCGAACGGCAGCAGCGCAGAACGGCCCCCCTGCCATAGCGCCGTCCGGCAAGCTGGGACGGGTTGCACAGAACGATTCCCAGGCCAGGGCCCCTGGGCCGCAGGAGGCTGAGGTGATCCCGCCGGAGGGAGGGGAGTGGCCGGTGAATCTTGGCGGCGAGGACGAAGCCTACCTGATGCAGGTGGCGCTGGAGGCGCTGTCGCCGGCCGGCGCCAGGGCAGGGACCGGGGGGAGTGTTTCGGGCAACGCGGCAGGCTCCGCCTCCGGCCCGGCCGCGGCCCCTCCGGCATGTGTCAGTCAGTCGAACGCGCCGGTTTTTGTGACCGTCTACGCGGCGCGGACGGCTCCGCGGAGGGCCATGGCGCAACAGAGCAGCTTGGCGGAGACCGTGAAGGCCGCGGCGAAGCAGATCCTTCAGGAGGCCCACGGGGCGATCGCGCCCACGATGTTGCGTGTGCGGATAGACGTGCTGCGAGAGGCCAGGCCGTTCCCGGCAGAGAAGAGGCTCGAGCTGGCCCGGAGGGAGTTCGGCGCGCCCTTCGGACTGGCGCTGAACAACGGGAGCTTCGTGTTCTTTCTCCCCGCGGACGCTGTGAGCTACCCGGCCGAGACGAACGAGGGCATTCTGGAGGGCTTCTGCCGGCAGGCAGGCCTGGATGCGGCTTCGTGGCGACGGCCCGACTTAAAGATGTGGCGGCTGGAAGCGACCAGCTTCGTTAACGGCGCGCCGGGAAAGCAGTATGTCCTGCCGTGCGCGCGCGGCCTGACGCCCGTGGGCGATCTGACGGTTTCGAAGCTGCTCAGGGCGTGCCGCTTGGCCGGCGATTACCTGGTGCACGTGCAAAGGGAGGACGGCTCGTATCTGAGCTACGTGAATCCCACCGGCGGGCTGCGGGGCGGCTGTGACAGTGTGTCGGAGCAGGCGGCGGTGGCGGGGGCGCTTGCGGAACTGTGCGGGGTGAGTCCGCGGCCGGAGTACCTGAGATCCTGCCATGAGGCGCTGTCGTATGTGATCCGGGCGACCGACTGCGACACGTTCAAGGGCAAGATGATGTTCACGCGACGCCAGGAGGTCTGCCGCGTGGTGTGGGAGATGGAGGCCACGGCGCAGGCGCTGGAAGCGATGTGCCGCTACCGGCACGCGAGCGGGCTAAGCCAGACGGACTCTTGGATGGCGGGGCTGGCGGAGTTCCTTCTCTACATGGAGCGCGACGATGGCCTGTTCGAGTTGAAGTATGACGCTGAGACCCAGAGCCGCACGACGCCGAAGGCGGGAGCGGGGCTGGTGACGCCGCAGGCGAAAGCAGCAGTCGCGCTGAGCCTTGCGTATCGGGAGCTTCAGACGCCGAGGTACCTGGCGGCCGCGCAGAAAGCGCTGGACAGGCTGCTGGCGGATGAGGAGTCGCGGAAGCAGCCCTACAGCGCGGAGGAAGCGCGCTGGCTGGTTTCGGCGGCGCGCCAGGTCAGCGCTCTTGCGCCTGGAGAGGAGGGCGAGAGGTACCTCTCTTGGGTCGGGCGGATTGCGGCGGCGCGCCGGAAATGCCAGTTGGCGCCGGGGGACGTGCCGTGGCCGGACCTGGTCGGGGGGACGCTGGTAAGGTTCCCGCCGACGGCGGGCGCGACGGCGGATGACCTTGTCGTTTTTGCGTCAGCGTGTATCATGGATCCCTTAGGAGAAGGCGATAACATCCTCGCCGCTCGTCGGGCGGCGGGTTACCTCGTGCAGCTCCAGTACCTGCCTGAGAACAGTTACTACCTGCCGGACCCCGAAGCCAGCCTGGGCGGTTTGCGCGAGAAGCTCAACGGCAACATCATCCGCGTGCAGACGATGGAGTCCGCGCTGAGGGGCCTTGTGATGCTGTTCCAGCTTGAAGTGCAGGGCATGGCGAAGAATGATCGAGAAAGCCAAGATAGGAGACCCGCCGGCGATTCTGGCGCTGGTCAATGACTACGCGGGGCGGGAACTCATGCTGCCGCGGTCGCTGAACGACATCTACGAGTCGCTGCGGGATTTCTTCGTTTGCCGCCAGGACGGCGAGATTGTGGGCTGCGCGGCGCTGAAGGTCACGTGGCAGGGCCTGGGTGAGGTGCGCAGCCTGGCGGTGCGTCAGGACGCCCAGAGGCGCGGCGTTGGGCGCGCGCTGCTCGAGAGCTGTCTGGAGGAGGCCCGTGCGCTCGGCGTGGGGCGGGTCTTCGTACTCACCTACATTCCGGAGTTCTTCCAGAAGTTCGGGTTCGTCCTTTACCCGAAGGAGAAGCTGCCGCACAAAATCTGGGTGGATTGCCTGAACTGCCCGAAGTTCCCGGACTGCGACGAAGTGGCGCTGGTGAAGGATCTGTAGCGACGGCCGAATCAGCAACAGGGATCACGCTACAGTCGGGGGGACAGCGCGCGCAAGTCCTCTTTATCCGCCTATGGTGGGCTGCGGCGCAGAGCACGAGTAAGAACAGGAGCAAGAGAGGGGAAGGGGGACGGTGGCCGGCGCAGGAGGCAGGAGAAGCGCTGCCGGACGGGACGAGGGGATCCGGCAGGACGTAATCGCCTCCACCCACAACTCTATGTTAGTGGAGGCCGCGGCCGGCACGGGCAAGACGACGCTTATCGTGGACAGGATATTGCAGGGCATCCGTGACGGCAGCCTCAGGCTTCCTTCCACGGTGGTTATCACCTTCACAGAGAAGGCGGCCGGGGAGCTGGAGAGCCGGATTCGAGAGCGCCTCGGCGTAGAGCTTGACCGGCGCGACCTTGCTGCCGAAGAGGTCCGGCGTGTGCAGACCGCTGCCGAAGAGCTGGACCGGGCCAACATCTCCACCATCCATGCTTTCTGCGCGCGCATCCTGAAGGAGAAGTCCGCGGAGGCGGGCGTGGATCCCGAGTTCGCGGTGCTGGATGAGACGGCGGCCGAGGTGCTCAGGGAGCGCTGCTGGCGGGAGTGGATGGACGGGCAGGTGGCGGAGTGCGCCGAGCCGTTGGTGGAGGCCCTTCGGGCGGGGGCCGGGGTGGAGAGGCTGAAGGCGCTGGCCTTCGTGCTCGCGGATGCGCCTGAAGTCCTCGAGGGGGCGCGGTTCAAAGTGGCGGCGCCGTCCCCGACGCCAGACGAGCTGGTGTCCGCCATGCGCGAGCTTGCGCCGAAGGTGGTGCAGGTCTTCGCGCGCCAGATGAACACGAAGGGCAACGAGCACTCGCGCAGGCTGCTGCGGTCTGCGGAGGGCATAGAGGCGAGCGGCGCCGGGGGCGCCGTCGCGATCCGCCGGCTGGCCTATGCAGCGGCGGGCGCTTCTGTGGACGAGGCGCTCAAAAGCCTGAAGGCTGAAGCGCGCGAGGAGGCGGCGCAGGTTCTATCTGAGTTCACCGGGGCGGCCCAGGCGCTCGGCGCTCGCCTGGCGGCGGGCGTATTCGGATGGGCGACGGGGTTCGTCGAACGCTACCGGGACCAGAAGCTTTCCCGGTCCGTGCTGGATTTCCAGGATTTGCTGCTGCTCACCGCGCTGGTTCTGCGGGACAAGCCCGAGGTGCGGCAGTACTTCCAGCGCAGATTCACGGCGTTCTTCGTGGACGAATTCCAGGACACCGATCCCTTGCAGGCGGAGGTCATAGCTTACCTGTGTGAGGCGCCAGGCGGCCAGCCAGCGAAACGGATAGAAGACGTGCGTCTCGCCGACGGGAAGCTGTTCGCCGTGGGGGACCCCAAGCAGTCCATCTACCGGTTCCGGCGCGCGGACGTGCAGGTTTACGACCGGTTTAAGAAACTGTTCAGCGCGGAGGTGTTCGGCAAGGACAGGACCAGGCAGATATCCTGCAACTGGCGCTCCGTGCCCCGGCTGTTAGAGTGGTTCAACTTGCTTTTCGAGCGGCTTTTGGAAGCGCCCATGGAGCCGGGCGTGTACCAGGCGCAGCATGTTGCGTTGGAGCCGCCGCCGGACGGGGGCTCCAGAGACGCGGCGGGCATGCGGCGCCGCGCCCCGGCCGGCCCCGCGGTTATTGCGCTCTATCCGCCGAAAGAGTTGCAGACAGACCACTGGAACGCGCCGGACGCACGGCTGCATGAGGCACATTTCGTCGCCAGGGCCATCCGCAAGGCCGTGGACGGTGAGTTGCCGCTCGGAGTCGGAGGGCCGTCCTATCGCGATTTCGCGCTGCTCTTCCGCGCGTTGACCGATGTAGATATCTATGAGGACGCGCTTGACGCGTACGGCGTGCCCTACCGCGTCATCGGGGGCAAGCGTTTCTACAAGCGTGAACAGGTCGTGGAGACGTTGGCCGTCCTGCAGGCAGTGGATGATCCGCTGAATGAGGCGGCGGTGGTGGGCGCGCTGCGCAGCTCGTTCTTTGGGATCAGCGACGAAGAGCTTTTCCGGTACCACGAGCGGGGAGGGAAGTGGGACTACCTGCTGACCGAGCAGCAGGAAGGACCGGTCGGCGAGGCGATGAGAACGCTGGCCGGCTGGCACCAGCGGCGCAACCGTGTGCCGCCGCAGGCACTGCTGCGGGAGATATTCGACGCCACGAAGGCACCGCAGGCATTTCTTCTGAAACCGGCTGGGCCGCAAAGGGCTGCTAATCTCGAGAAGTTGTCCAGTCAGCTGCGGGTTCTGGGCGCCGCGACGGGCAACTTCGGGACCGTCGTAAGGCACCTGAGCGCTGTTCAGGAGGCGGATCTGCCCGAAGAAGAGTCGAGCGTGCTGGAGCCGGGGGACGACTTTGTGCGCATTATGTCCATGCACAAGGCCAAGGGGCTTGAGTTTCCTGTGGTCGTGCTGCCGGACCTGGCGCGGGAGTTTCAGGACAAGGAAGGGCCGCTTCTCTTCAACCGCCTCGACGGAAGGGTGGGGCTGGAGCTTGTGCGCGGCATCCGTTCGGAGGGCTACGAGCAATTGGCGGCCGAGGAACGCGGCAACCAACGGGCCGAGGAGCGAAGGCTGCTCTACGTTGCTTGCACGCGCGCCGAGAGGCTGCTGCTCGTGCCCCTCTTCTGGCTGCGGAAGGGGAGGAAAGAGAGCTTCCAGCAACTCTTGGAGAAGTCGGGCCGCCTTGTAGCGCCCGACGATGTGAAGCCTGGCGAAGAGCGGGATGGCGTCCATTACCTGGACGCCGCCGGCTGGCTCCCGGAGATGGAGTTCAGCAGGCGACCCCACCGGCGTGCGCCGGATAAGACAGAGGAGGCGCAGGCCCTGTTGGAGGAGAGGCAGCGCTGGCAGGAGTCACACGCCAGCCTTGTCCGCCGCGCTTCGTCAGCCGAACCGCTTCTGTTGCCGAGCGCGATGGAGGCCGGGTTCGAGCCGCGCCGACTGGGCGAGGAGGCCGCTCAGGGTACAGGCGGGCGGGACTTCGGCTCGCTCTTCCATAACCTGATGATGCAGATTCCGCTCGAGCATCCGCCCGACGAGGAGATGGAGGCGCTGGTGCGGAACCTGGCTGCGATAGAGGAGGGCGAGCTAACGGCCGGCCCTTCCGGGGAGCGCAAGACCGAAGTGCCGGCCGGGATCGGGGTTGCCGAGGCAGCACTGTCTGACGCGATGCCGCCGAAAACTGCGGCTTCTGAGGCGGCGGAACTGGCTCTTGCTGCGCTGAGGAACGCGGAGTTCGACGCTCTCCGGGAAGGGGCGGACGTCGTCGTGAAGGAAATGGCGTTCTCGGTGCCGTTACGCCGGCTCTCTATTTGCACTGATGCGACGCCGGGCTTTGTGGAGGGGAGCATCGACCTACTCGTCCGGCGCGGCGGCCACACGACCATACTTGACTACAAGACGGACAGGTTCGAGCCGGTGGGGCGGGCGGCGGTCGAGGGGCGCTACTGGCCGCAACTGGCGCTGTATGCGTTAGTTGCCCAAGCGTGCGGCCATGCGGGGCCGGACGTTGAACTCGCGCTCTTCTTTGTCCGGGCAGGCACGATCAGCCGACGCGATCTGGACCGCGAGCTTATCGAATCGGTCGCGGGACGGGTGGAGAGGATGCTTACGGCGGCGGAATGAAAGGTTCAGACCGTTCGCAAGCCGCCCTGAGCAGCTCCGCCAGGCGCTGGGCCAGATCGTTTCGGTTTGCGTGGGTGATCTCTATGACGAGGCTGTCCTCCCGGGCGCGGATCGCATCGCTGGTTGCGTCAGCGCCCTTGTGCATTGTGCCCAGGATCGGGACCTCGGAGTTGATCACCTCCATGAGGGTCTCGACGAAGAGCGGGACGGACAGCTCCATCTTGCCCACCTCATCCACGATGGCGGGGGTTCGCCGCTCAAGAGCCTTCTTAAGGGCTGGGATGGCGACGGTCTCGACCGCGTGCGCGTTGACGCCGTATTTGCCGACCCTGTGGCGGCCGCGGACGTCCACGTGGGCCAGGACGGCCTCGCCCCCCGTGAGGTCCTTGATGCGGAACCCCGCGCGAGTGCCGCCCTCGCGGATCTCACTGGTCGTGAAGCCGTTGACCTCGAAGTCCAGCAGCTCGATGGCCTTCAGGATGGCCGTCGTTTTGCCGACGCCTGGCCTGCCGGTGACGAAGATGTTCTTCGGTTCGAGCAAGGTGGTAGCCCCGCGTGAGTCGCGCTCCGGACAGCTTCGATTGTAGCTTGGCGGCTGCGCCCTGCCAAGGCAAATGGCTGCCTTGCGGCCTCTTGACGCGCAACAGTGGGGCTGGTATAGATGGGTGAAGACGCGGGGCCGGGTGACGTTCCATGCGCTGACCTCAGGCAAAGGAGTCCGTGCGGTGAAAGCTATGGCAATTCTGGCAATGGCAGCAGTGACATGTGCGCTTGGGTGCGCTTCGGGCGAGAGTTATGTGAAACCGGGCTACGACTTCGGCAGGATGCAACGCGTGGCCGTTGTGGACGTAGAAAGCCGGGTGCACAGCCAGGCGCTGAAGAACGAGATAGCCGACTACATGACGATCCAGTTCTTCAGCCGCGGCTACACCATGGTAGAGCGTGGGCAGATCGAGCAGGTGCTCAAGGAGCACGATTTCGAGCACTCGGGCGTGACGACGCCGGAGGATGCCGTCGAGGAAGGCCGGATTCTCAATGTTGACGGCGTCATAATCGTGAACATGCCGGAGTTCGGCGAGCATATCAGCATGACGGCTAAGATGCTTGACGTCAAAACCGGGGAGATAGTGTGGATGGGCGAGGGGTCCGGGTCGACGGGCCAGTTGCTCGCCACGGTGGGCGGTGCCGTCGTGGGCGGGGCTGCCGGCGTGGCAATGGGCGGCAACAGGCCGGGCCGGGTCGTGGGCGGCATCGCGGGCGGAGCCTTAGGCGGTGTGGCGGGGCACGCATTGTCTCCTGCGGCTACCACCCAAGTAAGGAAAGTCATCGAGCAGGTCTGCAAGAACCTGCCGACGATGGTGCCGCGGGGACAGGGATAGACCGACGGGCAGGGGAGTTGAGCCGGTCTGGACCACCAGGGGTCGCGCAGGCGGCAGGGAACCGTGAGGACCCGCCTGCGCGGGCAGGGGTCAGCTTCTCCCCACTTCAAGCGTCATGCCGTCGGAAGCGGCAATGACCTCGATGCCGAGGTCCTTTGAGAGGCCCTCGGCCAGTTCGCGGGGTCGGGCGCGGAGCATCGTCATGCCGAAGTGCGTGAGGATGGCTTTGCGCGGCCGGACCTTGGCGATGACTGCCCGGGCCTCGTCCAAGCTCAGGTGCATCACTGTGCCGCTCTCGTGGGGTTGGCGGCGGACCACATTGAGCACCAGGACGTCAGCGTCACTGTAAGCTTCGGCGAGTCCGTCGAAGTACTCCGTGTCAACCAGGAACGCGATTGTCTGGCCGCCCTGCCGGAACTTGACGCCGTAGGTTTCGGCGGGGTGCCGGTGGCGGATGGAGGTAGCGAACTGCAGGGGGCCGAGCGCGTATTCCGTCTCCGGTTTCAGGACGACCACCTCTTCGAGGCCTGCACGCAAGTAGCGCAGCACCACGGCGTTAGGCCCTTCCAAGCACTCCTTCGGGGCAAAGAGGCGGCCGCGCCGACTCAGGCCCCCCGAGGTCATTGCGTCCAGAACGGCGTTAACGTCGCCGGAATGGTCAATGTGGGCGTGGGTGAGGATGACGCCGTCGAGGCCGAGGAGGTCTATGGGGGGCCGGGACTTTGCGCAGCGCAGAAGAGTGCCGGGGCCCGGGTCGAGAATCACTTGCCCGCCGTTGAGCGCAACGAGGGTCCCGGCCGAGTAGCGAAGCTGCTTGGCCATGACGAACCGCGCGCCTGCCGTCCCCAGGAACTTGATCAAGTCGCCGGGCATATCGCGCTCCGAAAAAGGTGCTGCGATATCGCCATTAGAGCAGAAAAGCCCGGCCTTGCCAACCTGCGGCTCCCGGCTCCGAATGCTTGGCGGGTTCCGCGGCTACCGTAATCGTCAGGTAAGGATGGCATGAGGGGCGAGTATTGCCTTTGTTGTTGATGGTGTGGGTTCGGGGCGCCTGTGAAGGCGCCGGTTCGTTGTAGCGCTGGAGTCCTGGGCCGGGCCACAGCCCCTCAAGGGCCGTCCGAAGGCAGACCGCCCCTGGCCCCCTTGGCTTTGTCCCTGTCCCCCGTACGGCTCCTCAAGTAGCGGCTAAGGTCGGCGCACGCGCGCGCCATTGCATCGCCGACAGGGCGCGACGCGCCTGCCCCAGCCACCCCATGACCCGCCCCCCACGCACTACCCGCAGCACTATGCTGCGCGCGTGGTGGATGACCTGCCCCGCCACGCACAGCAACAGAAACCTTAAGCGCTTCGGCCGCGCCT
>Ga0315289_10000057_pt1 | contig 173901 bp, 142 predicted proteins | sample YL17G11_40_MG_FD_203452 | JGI IMG/M metagenome (GOLD analysis project Ga0315289, IMG submission 203452) | Sediment microbial communities from Yellowstone Lake, YNP, Wyoming, USA - YL17G11_40 | ecosystem: Environmental > Aquatic > Freshwater > Lake > Sediment | place: USA: Wyoming | collected... | reverse complement strand
GAGCCAAGCCCGGAGGCTGTTAGTTTTCATGTGCTAGGGAGCCGCCTGCAGCAGGTGATAGAATTTTGAACGCCATGGGCCGCTCCGCCCCTCAGCCCCCCGCACTAAAGCTCTATCTTTCCCTGAACGCTGCAGCTCTCTTCGGCGCTGCGGCTCTCATGACCCTTCTCGCCAGAAGCAGCGGTTTCTCCGGCCTCAGGCTCCTCCTCGTTGGTGCCACCGCAACCCTGGCGCTCGCGCTAGCCAGCACGGCAGTCCTGCTCCATTTTCATCCTGCAAAGGAACGCCGCCTCGCCCGGGCTATTGCTGGACCACAGCAGCGGCTGGGGACTGCCCTCGCCATTGTCTTCCTCGTCTTTTTGTGCCTGACCTGGTTTCCCCCGCAGTACACCGGTGATGCCTATTACTACTTCATTGGACTGTATCCACTCATCCTCTGCGGACTGCTTGCCAGCGGACTTGCCCTCGTGCTGATCGTAGTCCCCGGCGGTTCCTTCGCCGCTCAATGGTGGGCAACGTACCTCCGCGAGCGCCGCCCGGCGATCCGTGTCGCCCTCCTCGCTCTGGCAGCCTTCGCCCTTGTCGCCCTTCTCACAACTCAACTACGCATTCTGCACGGCAATGAGCCATATTGGTATGGCGCGGGCGTGCCGCTTCTTGCCGCTCAGATCCTTATGGCGGCTTTGCTGGCTGTTCTCGTATCCGACCTGGATAAGTGGTCGGGAACGAAACGGCTCTCCGCGGACCTGATTCTATTTGCCCTGGTTTGGGCTATTGCGGCCATCCTCTGGGCGGCACGGCCCGTACCGGCAAGCTATTGGGTTACTGCGCCCCGGCCGCCAAACTTCGAGTTCTATCCCTTTTCGGATTCGCTCACCTACGACATCGCCAGCCAGTTCGCCCTGATCGGGCAGGGCATCTACAATCGTATGTTCTTTGATCGCGCCCTGTACCTGGGCTTCCTGGTCTACTTGCACATTGTCGGCGGCCAGAACTACCAGCAGCTCATGTCGATCCAGGCTGCAGTCTTTGCCGTTTTTCCGGCCCTGCTGTATCTCGTCGGAAAGCACCTGCACAGTCGCACAGCTGGCCTGGTCCTCGCCGCGCTGATCATCATGCGCGGCCTCACCAGCCTGGACGCCTCATCCTGGATCGATACCGCCACCTTCAAGCACATGCTGACGGATTTCCCGACCGCCATTGGCATGGCCGGATTCCTGGTGCTCATCCTGAAGTGGATGGAGGCGCCGCGCGACCGCGTTTCTTGTTTGATCTGGGCAGGCGGCGTCCTGGGCCTCACTTCGTTGCTGCGGCCGCATGTGCTTCTCCTCATGGCCGGGATTGCGCTTCTCGCCGTCTGGCTGTATCGCCAACACTGGAAGAAGGCACTGGGCACCGCCGCGCTCGCCTCATTGGCTTTCCTTGTGGCTGTGCTGCCGTGGATGACCGTCGGGCCGAGCTCTGGTTCGCTGCTCACGTTGTACGGCGAGCGCGTCCAGGCCGTTATTGCCCAGCGCTACGCCCCGGCCACATTGACCCCGGTGCCCGCGCCGCCGACAACACCGGTCGCATCTGCGCCTGAAATGCCGCCGGCAACACCAATCACGTCTGCGCCGGAAATGCCGTCGGCCACCTCCGTCCCCGTCATCGCAACTCTACAACCTCGCCAGTTCTCACTGCCTGCGAATCTTGGGTTGCCTTTTGTCGTGGATCACTTTCTGCACAACCTTGTGACCTCCTCCTTGATCTTTCCCGACTCCCCGCAATTCCTCTCGGTGAGAAGCATTGTCAAGGAGGGGGAGGATTTCTGGCGTCCCAGATGGAACGGCAGCATGAGTCCGCTTGCCACCTTCATGCTGGTCTTCAGCCTCGCGGGGGTCGCGTTTGGCCTGGGGACGGCGGTTCAGCGTGATCGGCTGCGCGGCCTCGTGCCCATCGCCGGCCTGCTGCTCTACTTGGCGGCCAATTCACTCGCGCGCACCTCGGGCGGGCGGTACATCGTACCGGTGGACTGGATCCTCATCGGCTACTTTTCCATCGCAATCGCCGAATTGGTCCACACGACGAGGTCATTCATCGGGCGTGGATCGATCGCAACGCTAACCTCGCCGTCGGCAGGACCGCGGGCACGCCATAGTGTTGCGCCGAAGCCAGGCAACTCTGCGGCCATGCTTGCAGGTCCCCTTTTGCAGAAGGCATCCCGACCCTTGGTCTCTCTGATACTGGTGCTTCTGCTGGGATCGCTGATCCCTCTTGCCGGCGTGCTGTATCCCCGACGATATGCGGACACCGGGGGTCCGACTCTGTTTGCAGAAATGCAGAAGTATGTCCCGCAGGCCGCCGGCAGTGTGGGCGAGATCGAAGCGTTCCTGCAGCACCCGGATGCCGTGCTGCTGCAAGGCCGTCTCTTGTACCCACTCCATTATCGCTGGGGTCAGGGTGAACCGACTCGTTACGCGCCCTACACGGCCCGCGACTACCCGCGCACGGTCTTCATGCTTATCGGTCCGCACGGCATGTCTCACGTTCTACTTCCCGGGGACGTACCTGCCCTGCTGCCAAACGCGAGCGATGCCATAGTCCTTGGCTGCTGGGACCATCAAGACAACCTGATCAGCGCCCTGGCGGTGGCATTGCCGGTTCAGCAGACCGGGATGACGCGCAGCCCCGCAGCCCCGCTCAGCTGTCCCCTGCCCGAGCCCGTCTGCGACAACAACGGCAACTGCCACTGATTGCCCTCCGTCACCATCCTGGGTCATTCATCGCTCATGGTCTCTCCGGTCATTCATATCCGTGAACTCAGCAAGACCTACGAGGTCACCGAGCGCGAATCTGGCCTGATTGCCTCGGTCCGCAGCCTCGTGCATCGAACCCGGGAGGAGGTTCGCGCCGTCGATCGCATCTCGTTCGACCTGGCTGCCGGGGAGGTCGTGGGTTTCCTCGGGCCCAATGGCGCCGGCAAGACCACCACCCTCAAGATGCTTTCCGGGCTCCTCTACCCGACCGCCGGCGAAGTGACCGTGCTCGGATACGTGCCTTCGAAACGGCTTGGTACCTTCCTGCGCCAGATCACGTTGGTGATGGGTCAGCGCAATCAGCTGGTCTGGGACATCCCGGCTCTGGATTCATTTGAGCTCAATCGCGCCATCTATCGCATCCCGCCCGCCGACTATCGGCGCACTCTGGACGAGCTGACCGAGCTGCTCGAGCTGGGGCCGCTGCTGCGCAAACCCGTCCGCAATCTATCCCTGGGCGAGCGCATGAAGTGTGAGATCGCCGCCGCGCTGCTGCACCGCCCGCAGGTCGTCTTCCTCGATGAACCGACTATCGGCCTGGACGTGACCATGCAGCGGCGCATTCGTGACTTCATCGCCGAGTACAACCGGCGCTTCGGCGCCACGGTCCTGCTGACCAGCCATTACATGGCCGACGTGGAAGCCCTGTGCAGGCGGGTTGTCGTCATCCATCACGGTCGGCTGCTCTTTGACGGAGACCTGTCTGCTCTCGTTCAGCAATTCACTGCACACAAGACCATCGTGGTGCAATTGCAGGAAGGCCGCCTGGACCTGCGCAAGTACGGCGAGGTGCTTTCCTTCGAAGATGGCCGCTATACCTTGCGCGTGCCGAAGGCCGAGACCGCTCGCATTACCGAACGTCTGCTGGCCGATCTTCCGGTCATAGACCTGCTGGTCGAGGATCCACCCATCGAAGAGGTCATCGAACGCGTCTTCGCGCAGGAGATCGAGTGAGGGCGCTGGCGCAGCTCTACCTGCAGCAGTTCAAGACCACGTTCGCTTCCATGGTCCAGTACCGCGCATCCCTTTTCATCTGGATGATCGGCCACGTGCTGGAGCCCCTTGTGTATCTTGTCGTTTGGTCGGCAGTCGCGGAGGGCGGCGGCGGCAGCGCCGGGGACTACACTACTGCGGAGTTCGCCGGCTACTTCATTGTGCTGATGCTGGTGGAGAACGTCTCGTACACCTGGATCATGTACGAGTACGACTACCGCATTCGGGAAGGTCTGCTCTCGCCGGCGCTGCTCAGGCCGGTGCATCCCATCCATGCCGATGTCGCTGAGAACATTTCCTCCAAGGCGATCACCCTGCCGTTCATGCTTGTGGTCGCCGCCGTGCTGGCCGCGATCTTCCACCCCGTCATGTCGCCGCGGCTCTGGGCTTTCGCAGCGGCCGTTCCCGCGCTGGTGCTGGCTTTCCTGCTGCGCTTCTTGCTGGAATGGACGTTGGCGCAGGCTGCATTTTGGACAACACGCGTCAGCGCCATCAATCAGAGCTACTTCGTCCTTGTGCTTTTCCTCTCCGGTCAGGTTGCGCCGCTGAGCCTCTTCCCCCACGCCATACAGGTTGTGGCATACATCCTGCCCTTCCGCTGGATGTTGGGTTTTCCTGTGGAATTGCTGCTGGGGCGGCTCACGCCGACTGGGGCCGTGGTTGGCCTCGGGGTGCAAGTGCTGTGGGTCGCGCTTGCCTATGTCCTGATGCGCCTCGTTTGGAGGGCCGGCATACGGCTCTACTCGGCGGTGGGTGCATGAATTACCTGCGCATCTTCGGGCTGTACTTCCGGATTGGCGCCATGGGGGAGATGCAGTACCGCTTCAACTTTTTTGTCAATCTGTTCCAGTCCATCTTGCAGTTGGGGATGTCCATCGGTGGCCTGGCTGTGATCTTCTCGTACACGCATTCCCTTGGCGGCTGGCTGCCGGACGAGGTGTTGGCGCTCGTGGGCGTCTACACCCTGGTCGGGGGTCTAATCGGCCTCGTGGTCTATCCCAGCATGGAGCAGTTCATCATGTCCGTGCGCGATGGGATGCTGGACTTTGTCCTGGTCAAGCCCATCGACGCCCAGCTGCTGAACAGTCTGCAGTCGGTCGACATCTGGAGGCTGATCGATATGGGCCTCGGTGTGGGAGTGTTGATCGTGGCGTTGGCGCGCCTCGGCGCGCAGGTCGGCCTCTCGCAGGCGGCCCTCTTCATCGGCATGCTTCTGACCGGAAGCGCCATCATCTACTCGTTCTGGACGATCCTTGCCACGCTCTCGTTCTGGTTTGTGCGCGTCGAGAATATCCTGGAGATCTTCCGCAGCATGTACGAAGCCGGGCGCTGGCCCGTCAGCCTCTATCCGCCCTGGCTGCGCTTCATCCTGAGCTTCATCGTCCCGGTGGCGTTTGTCACCACCGTTCCCGTGGAAGCACTGACCGGCCGCCTGAGCCCCCAGACTCTGCTGCTCGGGATCCTGCTGGCCGTGATCCTGCTTGTCGTGTCGCGCCTATTCTGGAAGCTTGGCCTGCGCCAATACTCGGGCGCCTCCGCGTGATTGTGGGCCCAGTAGGATTCGTCGCGGAGCACCCCTTTAGGGAACCTACGACCAGGCGAATTCAGGCTCGAATCCAGTTGGGCCAAAGTCTTGCCTCGTGCAGACTGGCGGGGCAACCGTCTTGACGCATGTCTCGAGAGCTATGCGGGAGTCACTGGGTAGCCATCAGTGCGGGAGAGGTACTTGAAATCCTCGCTCACCGGCGATATACTATGAGCTAAGTATGCTGCCTAGAACACCACCACGCAGGGATCGACGAAAATGGGCGAGACGGGCTTTCCCCCACTATATGCGGTTCATGAATGATCGAACGGGAGAGCTGGTAGGGGACCTCGCCGATATCAGCCCCGACGGCTTCAGACTGGAAGGCTCGAAGCGGATCTCAATCAACACGGACTTCCCCTTCCGGATAGAGTTGCCACCAGACATCTCCCAGAGACAAAGCATAGTGTTCACCGCCCGAAGCCGGTGGAGCCTGCCGCACCCTTTTGACACAAGACTGTACGATGCAGGCTTTGAGATCATCAGAATGGATCCCAGTGACACTCACGCCTTTCAGCTCATCTTCGACCGATACGGCTCGACTAGCACCGGCAGGGATTTGAGTACCGACTATTTATGGAAGGATTGACCGCCCGGTCCAATCGAGCAATTTGCCCTGGCCGCCTGCAGAAGGCGGTTTTTTTGTCGACAGTCACGGCCGATCGAAGCTGTCGTGTCCAATCAGGCAGGGCGCGAGCTCATCCGCTGGCTCATACGAGCAATCATCAACCTGATCGCTCGTGTCGAAATATGGAGCCCGGAGAACCTGCTGGGAGCAAGCGCAAAATGTGAGCCCAGTAGGATTCGCCGCGCAGTCGAAGATCCCGCGCAACGGGGCGCCCTGAAAGGGAACCTACGACCAAGTGTATTTAGGCTCAATTCCAGTTGGACTACCATTTTCCTCTGCGGAGAATGGCATTTGTGAACCTTGGGCTCAAGGCTCGGCGGGGTGGGCGATGACGCGCCCGAAGCGATTCGTCGTGCTGAGGTGGATCAGCCCAAGACCTGAGATCAGGATCATGGGCTCGACAGCGAGCTGCAACGCGGGGATGAGGTCGGTCATTGGCACGGACCTTCATGTGGTTCGGGTGTGCGCGCTGATCCTCCGGGGCCCTCGGACCGCGATTCTGTTAGCGGAGCCAACGACGTGCCCTGAGAGGCGAGCACGCTTTGCAGTTCAGATGCCAACTCACTGAACCTCCCCTGCGGCAATCTGACCATTTTCGGCTGGCTGTCGACATTCACTTGGTCTAGCTCCGGCGCTGTCCAAAACATTTCCATGAAAGCAGGCGCGCCATAGATGGGCTGACCACCGATGAGCACCAACTGCACATCGCCCGCCTGTGCCTGGATCAGTGCGCGGTATGGATCCTCGCGATTGCCGCGGATTATCAGCAAATCGGCATACAAGCCTTCCTGAACAGCGCCAACTTCATCGTCAATTCCTGCAATTTGCGCGGCGGTAGTGGTGACCATGTCGACCAGTTGCTGGTCGGTCAGCCGGCCCGAAAAGTGATCGGCATTCCACTGCGCGGCGTAGTGCAATTCGTCCAGCAGATTGCTGCTGCCAGTAATGGTCCAGTCGGGTGCCAGCCCAACACGCACACCCGCATCGAGCGCGGCGGGCACGTTTGCTGTTTCCCCGTATAGTTCCACGTTGCTTCGCGGGGACCAGACTAACGATGTCCCCGCGTTGTGCATTGCCCGGAACTCCTTAGGCCGCAACGCGACGCCGTGAACGATGACCGTCTTACTGGTCAAGAATCCTTGATCCTGGAACCAATGAAACTCCTCCTGTGAAGCCACGTCAACACCTTCGGACAGGTGAACAATCAGCATTTCGGACTGGCTGTCCGCTAAGAATGAGTTCACGGCGGCCAGGGTGGCTGGGTCGGTGGTGGGATTAATGTTGACTTCGTTGAGGATGTGTGTGCTATCCGGCTCAGAGGTGTCATAGAATCCGCTGCTGTAGTCGAGGTTTCGAACCAGTCCGCGTATGCAGCCCAAATTTCGGGCAGCCAGAATGGAAGTCGTGCCCCCCGCCAGCGCGCGCAGCTCTCCATAGGTATTCATGTCGCAAGAGAAATCTTTCCCCAATGGATTTTGCCCCAGTAGATAGTCTACTGGCTTCTTGACCCTTCCATTGAAATCGGCGTCTTTGTCGCGCCACTCATAGCGGTCGCAGAAAAGCCGGGTTGGGTGCCAGCGCGGGAAAACGCCGTATGGGACGTGGTTATGCAGATCGATCAGGCCCGGGAAGATGATAGCCCCGGTTTCCACTTCAGTCGCATTGGAAACATCCGGCTTTGAGGCAAAGACGCGGCTGATCTTGCCGTCCTGAACCAGGACCCAGCCATCTTGGACGACACGATCTGGCATTACGACTGTTCCTTCAAGAAGGATGGGCTTGTTGCCAGGGCCGCCCGCCGGCGGGGCTGTGGAGGCGGGGGCAGGAGCCTGGCAGGCCACCAATAGCGTGGATGCAAGCAAGACTGCCAGAAAGCTGGTTGCATTCCTGCTCATGCTAGCCTTCTTGTCGGAAAAGAGAATTAGATCATGAGGCAATTGCGCCGCAGACACTTCCCAACGAGTGCAAATCCTTCATAATCATTATTGCGCCCCCGTTAAGCAATCGTCTTCACCACGCGCGCAGCAGAGCAGATCGCGTTTCAATCCAACACCCCCTGCAAGAGTGAGCCCAGAAGGATTCGTCGCGGAGCGCCCTGCCTGCACCGTGCCGCAGGCACAGGTGAAAGGGAACCTATGACCAAGCGAATTCAGGCTCAATTCCAGTTTGGCTACGATTTTGGCCTGCGCTGGCGCTCCATCGCCGCGGTGCCTGCATTCTTGGGAGGGTGGCACGGGGTGCGCTAGCACACTGCCGGGGGGAATATCACTGAGCTGTCGGCGGTCCGGGAGGAGCACTCCGGCGGCTTGAAAGCCAGCGGATGAGGATTACCAGCAGGATCACCCCGATCAGGCCAGCGCACCCAAGCATCAGGAGCGGGACCAGCACCTGCAATGTCGAAGGCCGGGGTAATGTCTCCAGCGGTGAGGAGGCGGTGGCAGACGGAGCCAACTGCGCAGGTGTTGCACTTGGCGCGGGAGACACAGTCGAGGTTGTTGTGATCGTTGGCGTCGCAGTAGGCGAGGCCGTGGGTAACAGGGTATACGTCGGAGCCGCCGGACCGCTGTCGCGGGCAGTGACCCTCGCGGCATCTCTTGTCTGGTAATAGTTGGAGTTGGGGCAGGGAATCTCCTCGCCGTCTGCGTTGAAGCACTTCTTCTCTGGAGGCACCGGTGCCGCAGCAGCCGCCGTAAGCAGACCGACGGTCACGGCAAGTGCCACCAGCACAAGCACGGAAGAACGGAACTTCTTCATCTCTGCCTCCTCACGTTGGGATGATTGTTGCACGAAGGCGGACAAAAGTCAACAGGCGCAACCCACCAGGTTGAACGAGATCCGCCAGGTTGTCTTTTTGGGCACAATGGTGCCGGCTGGCGTCTCTAGCCGCCGTAGACGCGCATAGTTCCCCGCTCTGCACGGAAGCGGCCTTCGAACCTACGACCAAGCGTATTCACAGCCAGAAGGGCACTTGCCGTCTTCGAGGCTCAATTCCAGTTGGGCACGCGTCTGCCCGTGCCTCCCCCCTTGGGGGGAGGCAGCGAAGCCGGAGGGGGTCCTGCCCATTCAGGCTCAATTCCAGTTGGGCTATGATTTTGCGCGTACCAAGATAACGGTCTGGGGCGACGCCCGGACGTGAGGAAATGCTCTTCACCGGGAGTCGGGCATCCAGTGGCCGGCCTGCCCTGTGAATCTGTTCAAGTTCACGGTGCAGATGGTACCGAGTGCCTCCTGGAGGATCTGCAAGCAGATGCAGCCGACTGTTCTACACCGGTGCAGTCACGCAGGGATGTGTCCTCGCGCGTACGCGACGGCCTGTTCCAACGTCATTTCGCGTCCTTCGGCGAGCGCTCGATCATAGGCCTCCTGGCCAAGGTCCGTGCGCGCTGCGGCAACACTGCGGACGTAATTGGTGTGGTCAAAGTGCACGAGTTGGATTCCATTGGATTGTAGCCAAGGCTCTACAAAACCCAACACACGCGCCGCCTGCGCCCCACGCCTTTGCGTTTGCAGCAGAACCACGAATCCCAAGAGGCAACGCGCTATTCCGAGTGGGTCCGCCCACTTGTGAAAAGATGACAGACTCCCTGCCAGCAAGGTCGTCGCCCGCTCAACGTCGCCAAGATGTATCGCCACAACGCCGAGTTCCTGGGCGATATGGGCTTCGCTTCGCTGGTCGCCAAGCTCACGCGCCAATGCCAGCGCCTCCGCATACATAGGTTCCGCCTGTGGGAAATCACCCTGTAGACGCATCATGTTGGCGACCTGCCATAGCCCAGCCGCGATGATCCAGCGTGTTCCCAGTTGCCGGCGCCATTCGAGGGCGTCCAGGAAATGGCGGCGGGCGGTCGCGAGATCCCCTTGCAGCACCGCCCAATCGCCGAGGCACGAGTAACACATGACAAAACAGAATGGATCTTGCAGGGTGCGGGCGAGCGACAGGGCTTCATCCAGCAACGCTTTGCCGGTGGGATCATCAGGCACGACGAGGGATTTCGCAGTTCCCCAGCTGCTCAATACCCAGACGAGCCCTACGCCTTCACTGGTCGCGCGAAACAGCGCCTCGTGCTCGGCATAGATCGCCTGCGCACGCCCGCCTTCTCCGCGTTGCAGCAGCAAATAGCCCAACCATTCAAGGGACCAGGCCAGCCATTTTGGCTCCCCAAGTTGTTGCCACATTACAGCGCTGTGCTCGAGCGAGTCTTGTGCCTCATCGATATACTCCAGGTTGAGCGCGACGCAGCCTGAATTCACAAGAGCCATCGCCAGTCCTTTGGTGACTGTCACCCGCTCGCCTGCGTCAAGGACTCGCGAATACCAGGAGCGCGCCTCGCTCAAGTGATCGCCAAAGAACCAAAACCTCTCGAGCATCCCTGCCAGCCAGCGTGCCCCCTCGACGTCGCTTTCGCATGCCCATTCCAGAGCTGCACGCAGGTTATCGTGCTCGGTCTCCAGGCGAGGCAGCAATTCGATCCGCCGTGCACTTTCGAGGAGGGGCCAGGCGTGCTCCGCCAGATTCAGGAAGAAATGCAGGTGTTGGTCGCGCAACGAGTCGCCCTCGTTGGCATCCAGCAACTTCTCGCGCGCGTATTGCCGGATGGTTTCCAGCATGCGATATCGGGGCTCGGCTGCGGGCTCGTACAGGACGACGAGCGACTTGTCCACAAGGCGGCTCAACAGATCCAGCACGTCCGGCGCCTCGATGCCGTTACCGGCACAGATTTGTTCGGCGGCCTCCAGTGTCCAGCCACCCCTGAACATCGACAGCCGTCGCAACAGGAGGCGCTCGGGCTCGGAGAGGAGATTGTGGCTCCAGTCGATCATCGCCCGCAGGGTTTTGTGGCGCGGCAACGCCGTGCGACTGCCGCCAGTGAACAGGCGCAGGCGATCGTCGAGGCGCGCCGCGATCTGCTCCGCCGATAGGGCCCTCACGCGGACTGCCGCCAGTTCGATCGCGAGAGGAATGCCATCGAGGCAAGAACAAATCTGCGTGATGGCGGCGGCGTTCGTATTGGTAACCTGGAACGTCGCGAGCGCTTCTGTCGCACGCTGGACGAATAGTCGTACTGCCGGATAGTCCTGGAGTTGGCCGATGTGAATCTGGTTCGTCTCCGCGGGGTTGGGACACTCAAGCGATGGCACCCGGTAGCAGGATTCGCCGAAGATGCCAAGTGGTTCACGACTGCTTGTCAAAATGCGCGTCTCGCGACTGGATTGCAGCACTGCATCCGCAAAGCTGCCGGAGGCTTCGATTAAATGCTCACAGTTGTCGAGGATGAATAGCATCTGTCTGTTGCGCAGCCAGTCAAGCAGAGTTGCCATCAACGGCCGGCCTTGCTCTTCACGGACGCCCAAGACGGAGGCAACGGTGTTTGGTATCAGCGCCGGATCGAACAGCGGCGCGAGCTCGATAAACCAGGCGCCGTCCCTGAAATCATCCAACACGCGTTCCCCGACTTGCAATGAGAGGCGCGTCTTGCCTGTACCGCCTGATCCTGTAAGGGTCACCAAACGGTGCGTTCGAAGCAACGCATGCACTTCGGGTATTTCCTTTTCGCGGCCGACAAAGCTGGTAAGTTGGAGCGGCAGGTTGTGCGGCACGGTGTTGAGCGATGCCAGCGGCGGAAAATCTTGCCGCAGATCGGAAACGACCACCTGCCAGAGACGCTCGGGTTTGACGAGACCCTTCAGGCGATGTTCCTTCAAATCGCGCAGGCCCACGCCCGCCGGACGCTCTCCCAGTAACGAGTCCGCGCTGGTGCTAGAGAGCAGGATCTGCCCGCCATAGGCAGCAGACATCACGCGTTGGGTGCGTGCCAGGGTCAAATAGCCGGTATAGGGTCGAGATCCATCCGCGTCGTCTCCAGCCCGGGCTTCGCCTGTGTTGATCCCCATGCGCACGTGGATCCGTGTCTCCCCCCAATTCTCCGCCTGCAATCCACGTTGGGCGTCCACCGCGGCACTCAGTGCTTCGCCTGCTGTGTCGAATGCCACGCAGAAACCGTCGCCGACAATTTGAAACACATGGCCGCCATGCATTTCCATGGCGGACTGCAAGAGGGCGTGATGGCGCGCCTGTACTGCCTCCCAAGTGTCACGGAGTTTCTGGGCGACCTCGAGGCTGCCTTCGATATCGGTGAACAGGAATGTGACCGTTCCGGTCGGGAGGCTACTCATGGCTTTCTTTGAGAGTACAAGCCATCGATTGTTCCTTGGTCACCGCCTCGACTTGGTTCCAAGCTCTGTGGCACGTTGCCTCCACCAAATCGGCCTTGCAGGGAGGGCGGCTTACTCTAGTGGTCAGGCCCATCGCCCACGCCCACGGGGCTGATACCCAATCCTGGTGCGCGGTCAGAAACCCCTCACCACTGCTGGCAACCCCCAGCGAGAAGCGCTGTTGCTCGGTCGATCGGGCTCCGCCCGGTGGGTGACGCGAGCTAGTGCATCCTTCAAGGTTTAGGTATCTTTCATATCAGGCCGGCGAAGTGGACGCTCCCACTCCCCATTCGAAAGGCGTGCGACCAGCAGGATTTGCCGCGCCCTGAAAGGGAACCTACGACCAAGCGTATTCAGGCTCAATTCCAGTTCGGCTATGATTTCGCGTCTTCGTGGGACCTGATCAGACCGCCTTGCTCTTGCCTTTTGCCAGCGCCCGTTGGATGTCCTTCACGCGGTGCTCCGCTGAATGGCCGTCGAGATCATACGGCCAGTTGTCCCCACGTCTGGGCCGGCTGAACCATTCATCCGGCGCCTCTCGCAACGCCCTCAGCAGATCCGCCTGTACCCGCCTGTGCCATTCCAGCACCTCTCGTGCTGAACGCTTGTGATACCGTGCATAGACCAGGTGATTGCCCTCCGTGATATTGAGTCCGCTCTCTTCTCGCGGCCTGCGTTGCCTGCGTGCCGCAAGAGCCACGCCTTCCTTCCAATATGTGATGTGGGCCAGCGCATCCTTTACCGTCCACGGCTCCTTGGTCTCGGGCCGGGGTACGGCCTTTCTCCATTCCGCGGCTGTCAGCCCGGAGACCAGGCGGTCCAACAGCCGAAACTCTCGTGTGGCGCGCTTGATGACTTCGTCGCGCGTGTGGGTCATGATTGCCTTTCTTTACGTGCCCCTTCCTGCGGGGTTCTGTAAGGGGACCTACAACCAAGCGTATGCAGGCTCAATTCCAGTTGGGCACGCGTCTGTCCGTGCCTCCCCCCTTGGGGGGAGGCTGCGAAGCCGGAGGGGGTCCATTCAGGCTCAATTCCAGTTGAGCCAAGATTCTACTTCCTGTCTCCCCCAAATCGCGGCTCGATCGCGCCGGCGCCATGCAGCCGGCTCAAAAGCTATTTGGGGGAGATGCCCCGAAGGGGCATAGGGGCTTGCCCTATCATTCTCCCCACAAGTTCAGGCATGGTCATGCGGTCTATGTCCTCAGCATGGCTAAAGACGTGGCGGCATTGAAGGCGGTCAGTCAGAATTTGATGCACGAGAACCTTACCATTACTGACGGAGTGTATGGGGTGTTGTCTGATACAGATGTTAAGAGGTAGATCATGAGATTGGCTGATACCATGCCCGCCGGCCAAGAAGGGGATACAAGTCTCGTGATAGCAGCACTTGAAGGACTGCTGTCTGAGTTGAAGCAGGGTGGAAAGCAAGCGACCCGCCAAGCTTAAAGACATAGAACATCTGTACACCGCATGGTAGAATCCCTATTAAAGGCCAACACCCCGTTGCTTGGCGGCTAGGGGTGCTGGAGCAGAACAGGGATTTATCCGTGGGGATAAATGGTCTCGCTATTCTACAGGGGTGACGTGCTTAGTGTCAAGCCCGGCATTGTTGCAACTGTGATGAAGCGGCGTTCTGCTCCTTGTGGCCAATCCAAACATAAGGAGTGTGACAAATGCCAAAGAAACCAAATATCTGGGTAATCCCGCTGAACAATGGCAATTGGGAAACCAAGAAAGAGAAAAGTGAGCGGGCTTCCGGGGTGTACGAGACACGCAAAGAGGCTGTTGTAGCTGCCATTACTCAGGCCAAGCGGGAACAGGTCGAAGTGATTGTCCAGAAAAAATCGGATCACACGATTGGTAGTAAGGACAGTTACGGAAACGACCCCAATCCACCAAAAGACAAAGAGCACTAGGTAACAGGTTCCTTAGGGCTTGACGCGTGACCAGCCTAGAAATCTCTAGGCTGGTTGCTTTCTTGGGTAGCGCAGCGTGCGGCTAGGGGACTTTCTTTCCTTGCCTAGTAGCAATGTCACTGATTTCAATGATTTCCTTTATGAGGCTTGGTACACCCTCGTAGATATCATAGCTATTGTCAGTCTCGATCTTTGAGCGGAGCTTTTCTAGCCTACGTATTTCTGACTTTCCGCAGCGGGCCCAGACCGCCTGCTCAAAAGAATAGAAGGCGCTGACTAATACCCCGTATCGGTGCTGCCAGGTAGACGTCCCGGCGGCAAATTTGGTGCGTCCACCTCGGATTACTCCCAGCTGGTCTATTAGCACTTTGGTGGCGGCAGTGATTTGTTGTGATTTGACAGCCTGTTGTTCTCGAGACCACTTCCGAGAATCCGTAACTAGACTCACTAATGCAGGACCGAAAATGCCTGCAATTGCAACGAATCCCGAGACGATCACAGAAATGAGTGCAATGTTCAGGTTCACAGCTTCACCCGCCTCTCCGAGTCACGACAGCATGTTAACTGCACCTTAAAGGATGCATCAAAGGTGGGCCCAGTAGGATTCGAACCTACGACCAAGCGTATTCACAGCAAGAAGGGCACTTGCCGTCTTCGAGGCTCAATTCCAGTTGGGCACGCGTCTGCCCGTGCCTCCCCCCTTGGGGGGAGGCTGCGAAGCCGGAGGGGGTCCTTCTCATTCGTGCTCAATTCCAGTTGGGCAACGTTTGTTCCTCATGGAGACCAGTATTCTGAAAGCCTAGCAGAGTTTCTCGGCGCTGAGATTGAATGCGCCAACGAAATGGTTGTACGTTCCTGGGAACTCGGCCTCGTCGGGCACGATGGCTTCCCATATCTCGTCGGGATGTACCCGCACGCGGACCATGCCGGCCTCCGGCGACCACTTTGGTGGAATTACGTGGCGCAAGGTGATCTTTTTTGCTCGTGGACCTCGTCCAGGCGGAACCAGTTGGAAACTGTCCCCCTTGAAGAACGCTTCGTTCTCTGCTAATTCCTGCTCCCATGGTGTCAAGCGGCGCGTTGGGCCGGCGTGGAATTCGAGCGTCAGCCGCGTAACATTCCTGTACTTTGCCTGTGCCACTTGGGTGTCAGCTCTTCTGGCCAAGGTTATCTCGCGGGCAATGTACTTCGGGAATCCAAGATATCGTCCCCCGATCATGGGAAGCCGGCGAGTAACCGGCATGGTCAATGAAAACCAACCTGCTTCGCCTCCGCATTCGGCCTTAAGCAGCACGGACCACTCCTGGTATCGGGTCATGGGCCAGGGATGGACTCGGACATAGTCAGCGACGAATACCGTGACGATGGGTTGGCGGGGCATCGCGAATTGCCCGGGCAATAGTTGCCGATACAGGGCAGCATCCTTGGGTGGGAAATGAGTGGTGAGCCCCTCCAGCTCTTGGTACATACCGCGTCGCGGCTGAAAGACCATCCGTTCCAGCATGTTCATCTCAGGCCTCCGTACTCGGGAGCGCGCTGTGTGACTCGCAACCAGGCGTCCATGGGCTCGATTCCAGTTGGGCTACGATTCTACTTCGTGTCTCCCCTAAATCGCCGCTAGATGGCACTGGTGTTGTGGACTCGCTTGATCGGCTATTTGGGGGAGATGCCCCGAAGGGGCAGAGGGGGCTGCCCTATCATTCACCCCATAAGTTCAGGCACGGTCATGCCGTGTTTGCTCTCAGCAGGGCAAGCGATGTTGCCGCCTTGAAGGCTGTAAGTCAGAATCTCATGCATCAGAGTTTGTCGGTGACTGACGGTGTATATGGGGTGCTTTCTGACCGCGACGTCGCCGGGCAGATTGCCCGATTGGGAAACGAGACGCGCGATCTATCTCCAAGCGAGTTGAGGACTCTCACGGAACTTATGACCAAGTATGTACGCGAACTTGAGGTGCAGCGGAGTTGATAATTGAAACCCCAAGCGCCCCTTTTTTATGGGCGCTGAACTGTCATCTTGCCATGTGTCTGTCTCCCCCTTCCCGTGTAGTAAGTTCCCTCAAGAATCGTGCCAGCCTCCGAGAGCCGCAAGACGGCAGTACCATAGTGGATGCTCATGGTGTCAGGAGAAGCCGGGCCAGGCTCATTGAGGTACGTATAGATTAGCTCGAATTCGCCCGAAGGGCCCTTGGGAAGTAGTGAGGCGTGCACGCTGCGTGATCTCGAAGTCTGAGCGGCGAGAGATATGGAAATGCGGGCTGCAGTCTGCTTGATGTGGACCTGAGCCTGCAGAGGTGCCTGAAACTGGTCACTCGACGAGGCGATCTCGGCTTTCCAATCACCGTTGAGATCGGGGACTCGGACGAATCCAATATGCTGCACGAGGGGGATCTTCCAGAGGTAGTTGTCGAAGAGCCAAAGAACGAGGCCGAAAAAACCAAGCACGGACGGATAGTCGATGTACCACACTGAAAGCTCGGGCACACCTTGGAGGAGCTTGCTGAGGCAATAAGCGAGCGCGGTCCCTGCGGCAGCGGATAGCAGTATGACCCACGTCCGTACCGAGTGGTCGACTTGATAGGGGTGCATGTTACCAGGTGTTCCAGAGACTTATGAGTTCAGCCACGTAGGATTTGGCGGTTGCCAAGTTCCATGTTACCGGCGTGTTCCTGAACAGGTACTGTAAGTCGTTCTGGCAGGCCATGTCGTTCGCCGTATCAGAATTCAGGGCTTCGTGGAGCCAGTTTACCGTATCCCTGAAGTTGTCCTGGTAGGAGCCGCCGAATCGTCCGTTCGGCACGTTGAAGAGCAAACACTCAGTAAAATAGGAGGGGTACTTTCCGAGAAGGCTTGGTTTGTTCTTGTAGATCCGTTCCCTAGCGTTCTTGTACGTTCTGATGGTGACCTTGTACCAGCCCCTAGTATTGCTGTCGGAATTCTTGGCTACACCATTGTCGTAGTGCTGCTTAGGATAATTGATGAGCTGCACGCCATCGGGGATTGTCCAGAACGTTATGCCTTCAGCCTCCAAGGTTAGATCACTCCGATAGCGTTTGTAGGTCGCCGCAACAACAACGTCAGCCTTGAGCCGTCCGGAGGCTGGCAATACCTTGATCGATTTGCTGCCGCTCGTGTCAACCAGCTGGGAACCGTAGTACTTGGTGAGAGCGGCAATTACGTCTGTCCTGAATTGACTCAACGAGTACTTAGCGCGTTCGAACTTGAGGGCTGCCTGTTGATTCTCCTCAAGAGTCGAATGGTAGAACGTTGAGGTGAGCTGTACCACCACATCAACATCGCTATTTCCGTATATGTTCGTGGAGTTCCTATACGATCCTTGAAGGTAATGATCGTGCGTTACACCGGATGGCCATCCTTCATAGGCGTCTATCGCTGCTTTGACTGAGGTGTAGGTCCTTTGGGCCGCGTCGGAGGCTCCTTGGTTTGCCCACGTAGTGAGCTGATCTTCGGGTATTGCCATGTCGTCACCCCTTTGGGTCCATCTGAACGAAGCGGTACAAGAAGAGCATGCTTGAGGCCATCTTGGAAGCTTAATTGCTCCTTAAAGAATGCATCAAAGGTGGGCCCAGTAGGATTCGAACCTACGACCAAGCGATTATGAGTCGCCTGCGCTAACCGCTGCGCTATGGGCCCTGGCGTGCCAGGCCCCTCCTCAAACCATGCCTGGCACTGGACACGTAACACACCCTCAACTGAGCGGGAGACGGGATTCGAACCCGCGAATATCAGCTTGGAAGGCTGACGCCTTACCACTTGGCGACTCCCGCAGCGCACGGATTCTACCCGCGCGCACAGGCAGGGTCAAGCATGCTTGACCGGCACTCCTTTGTGCATTAGAATTCTTGCGCCTTTGCTCCTGTAGCTCAGCGGATTAGAGCGTTTGGTTGCGGACCAAAAGGTCGCGTGTTCGAATCGCGCCAGGAGCGCCAGTTTCGCAGAAGCGGATCCCCCGCTTCTTTTTGTCGCCAGATGAGGCCCCATGCCTAAACTAACCAAACCTCAGATCCTTCTCACCAACGATGACGGCATCCAATCCCCCGGCCTGTGGGCCGCGGCTGGTGCACTTGCTGCCATAGGGCGGGTGACCGTCGCCGCCCCGGCAGAGCAATCCTCCGGTATGGGCCGCAGCCTGCCCAGCACCTCAAGCGGCATCATCCGCGAGGAGAAGCTGCGCGTCAACGGCCAGGAATGGATCGTCTACGCGGTCAGCGGCTCGCCGGCACAAGCCGTCCGGCACGCGGTGCTGGAGATCATGTCGAAGAAGCCGGATCTCGTCGTTTCCGGCATCAACTATGGCGAGAATGTCGCCTTGGGCACTACCATCTCTGGCACCGTCGGCGCCGCCATGGAAGCCGCCTCGCTGGGCATCCCTGCCCTGGCGATATCGCTTGAAGCCGCCTTGCAGTACCACCTCTCGTATTCCCACGAAGTGGACTTCTCCGTCGCTGCCCACTTCGCCGCGTTCTTTGGTCGCCTCCTGCTGACCAGGAAAATGCCCGAGGATGTTGACCTGCTCAAGGTGGATGTCCCCTCGGACGCCACGTTGGAGACGCCCTGGCGGGTCACCCGCGTCTCCCGGCGGGGGTACTACGAACCCACCCGGCCGAAGCGTACCTCGTGGGACGTCGCGGCTCCATTGGGCTACAAGACGGCAGCCAACCTCGACGGCGAAGACGAGGACAGCGATGTGTTCGCGCTGCGCAAGCAGCGCATGGTTTCTGTCACGCCCATCAGCCTCGACATGACCTCCCGTGTTGTGCTGGCTGAGCTTGAGAAGCGCCTGCGGGCCTGAATCTGTTCGGATTGTCCCTGGAAAACAAGGAACGAGAAGCGTCCATGCTTCTCGTTCCTTTCTGTTTCAGCTTTTCCTTGTGAGGAAGTGGGTCAGGCGGTCGGGCGGTGCCTGATTCTCTGGCTTGCGTATTAGATGTGCGGATTCAGCTTCGATACTAACCTGTCCTTCGGCTGGTATCCGGTAAGTCGTTCCTTGATCTCCCCGCCCTTGAAGAGCATCAGCGTCGGTATGCCCATCACACCGTACTGCATCAAGATGTTTGGGTTCTGATCGGCGTCGAGCTTGACCACCTTTACCTTGCCATCCCAGTCCTGTGCCAGCTGCTTCACCACCGGATCGATCATTCGGCAGGGCTGGCACCACACCGCCGTGAAATCCACCAACACAGGATCCTGCGCGTTCAGAACTTCCGTCTGGAAGTCTGTCTCGGTTACATATTTCACTTCAGCCATTATGCCTCCACGATGCTATTAGACGGTGTGTGTCCTGCCCGTATTACCTCGGTAGATCCTGCAGATCCAGGAACAGGGAAGTAGTTCCCCTCAATCCCATCTTACTACTCATTGGGAGCGCGTAGCCGATATCGCCGCGGCATCGCGTTGACCGTCCCATTTCGGCATGATAGAATCCAATTCCCTTTTGAATGCCCGGGCGCGTAGCTCAATGGCAGAGCAGTGGCCTTTTAAGCCATTGGTTGAGAGTTCGAATCTCTCCGCGCTCACACTTGCAGCCGCCTTCAGGCGGCTCTTTGTTTGGCCGAGAATGCTGCAGTACCTCAGCCGGCACTCCCGTTCGCACAATAAGGGGGGCCCCTCGTGTCCGCGGATCGGCGCCACTGACCCGAGGTTGGCAAACAGGAAGGCTCGCCGTCGGGCTGGCGCTCGCCGCGGCCTCCGAACTCTACGGCAAAATTTCTGATTTGATCGAATGAAATTGCGTCGATGGCTTCTCACGTCGCGCCTCTCTCAGCGCGATGGAGAAGGCGGGTAGCATTCCCCCGTTGCTTGTCAGACAACGGCTATTGGCCAACCCGGCCTGACTTTGATCTTTGCCGCACCTTACTTGGGGATCGTCAGATCCCCCGTGTGGCTTCTATCCAGCATGCGGATGAATTCTGCTGTGATATCCGGGTCGAAATGTTTTCCGGCCTGCTCCAGAATGTACGCCCGCGCCAGTGGCTTGTCCCATCCGGGACGATACGGCCGGCGTGAGATCAACGCGTCGAATACATCGATCACCGAGAACAGTCGCGCGGCAAGAGGGATCTCGGTCCCCTTCAGCCCATCGGGGTAGCCTGAGCCGTCCCATTTCTCGTGATGATAATGCGGAATATCCAGCGCCGAGCCCAGGTAATCGATCGGCCTGAGCAGTTCATAGGCGTACCGGGGATGACGTTGGACCTCCTCCCATTCTTCCGGCGTGAGCGGACCCTGTTTCATGAGAATGCTGTCCGGGATCGCCATTTTTCCAATGTCATGCAGCATCGCGCCCCGCCGCACCTGGATCAGGTCGGCCTCCGACATGCCGATTTGTCGTCCCAGCTTCACCGCCGCATAGGTCACTCGCTGCGTGTGGCCTTCTGTGTCCCGGTCGCGCAGGTCCAGCGCGCGTGACCACCCCTCGATCGTATTGTCATAGGCGAGCCTCAGCTCGAAGTTCGTCTTCTGGAGCTCCTTGAACAGAATGCCGTTTTCCACCGCGATGGCTGCCTGCCCTGCCAGCGCCTCGAGGAAATCCAGCCATTCGGCATCCGGATCGAGCGGTCGCCGGTGCAGCACCTCCAGCACGCCGCGCACATGTCCCTTGGCGACCAGGGGCACGCCATAGTAGCAGCGGAAGCCTTCATCCAGGAACTCCGGCGATCGCAGGAATCCCGTCTTCCCGCGTCGCAAGTCGGCGACGTGCACCATTTCCTGATTCGCGGCTGCTTTCCCGGCGTAACCCTGGCCGAGACGCTGGCTCGTGTTCTGCAGCGCCTCGGTGCGAAATCCAACACCTGTGGCGAACTCCAGGACGTTCTGTGGATTGAGAAGCAGGATATCGGCAGCGTCCACCACCAGCTCCGCCGTGACTTGGCTCAGGATGACGGAAAGTGCAAGGTGCAGATCCAGGCTGGAGGAGATTGCCAGATCGATCGCCCGCAGTGAGGCCATGCGCCTCAGCTGCGATTTGATCTTCTCCTCCGCCTCCTTGTGGTGGGTGGCGTCCCGGACCACGACCACGATCTGACCCGGCGAAGCCCGCACCAACCGCGCCTCGAACCAGCGGACGGCACCGGTCAGCCGGGCGGAGTACTCGAATGAGATGGGTCCATCGCTGGCACTCAGCTGCTGCAGTCCCTGCCGCAGTTGCCCTGCGAACTCATGTGGCAGTACATCCTCCAGCTTCTGACCGATCAGGGCCTCCGCCGAGGCAAAAAGTGTCGAGACATGATCGTTCCCCTTGTAGTCCAGCAGAACCCCGTTTTCATCCAGTGTGAAGAGCAGGTCGGGGAAGGCCTGCAGCATCGCCTTCAGTTGCGCGCTGGCGTTTGGAGCGTTCTGTATCAACATGTGAACCGACTTTCCGTGATGTGCGGGACTCGGGGCGCAGCGATCCCTTTGTCGCCGAGCCCCCTGTTCCGCCGCGTCATCTCAAAGGCAGCATGGGATGGCGGATTTCACCTCTGACTACTCAGCCCCTACTGGCTCAGGGTATGCACCACTTTCTTTGCCAGGTCGGGCAGGGACTGTGCATCGATTGAGACGATCAGCGATTTATCCTCCGGACTAAGCGCGAAGCTCTTTCCCAAGTATCCCTGCTGGAGGGCTTGCTCCGGATCGTTGAGCAGCATCTGACAAAAATTGCGGCTGACCACGGCTGCCGCGAACACGCTGCTGATCCCGGCATGCGTGCTGGTGGGATTCATCGCTAGGGATAGTTGTGCAACAAGTGAATTAGATGTGAGCATTTTCTCTCCGATTGGGATTAGGGGCCCTCGGCGGACTGGCCAGAAGCCAGAATGCGCCGGCGGCCACGAACATATCTCCAAGGCTGAATGCTGCCCGATACCCGATCCAATCCGGAAGCAGGAAACGGTCCGAAAGGAGTTCCAGACGAGTGTCCTCGGGCCGCAATAGGATGTCCTTCTCTCCGATCCGCATCTCGAGCACAGCTGCCTCAGGCGCACTTCCTCCTGGAAGTTGGCTCGCTGTCTCAGGGCTTATGGGCATCCACCCGCCATTGGCAGCGAGCACCACCAGATTCAATACCAGGCCGACAAGCAGCACAGGCATGCCTGGAAGCCCTCGGTTGAGCCAGACGAAGGCCAGAAATGCGACGAGTGAAACGGGAAGAGCGGCGGCGGCCGCCGGCGGCGGAAGCAACTCCCGCGTGGCCGGCCAGTAGGCAACCACCAATTGCGGCGCGAAGGCGGCGGGAATCAGCCAGAGATACTTGAGATCGGGCGCCCGGTACTGGCGACCTTGCCAGCGCGCCAGACCCCATCCCGCCGGCAGCCCTAAGACCAGGGCTGCAAGCAGGATCACACGCCGCCGACCAGCCGGCCTCTGGTGGGGCCACCGCCGTCTGATGGCGCGCCGATCCCCAGGATCAGCATGGCCAGGCTGAGAATGACGACGACCAGCTGTACGTGCTGCCGATTGATGCGGTTGCTCAGAAATACGAGTTGAGCGAGCTTCTTGTTCATGGCGGTCTCCTTATTAGGATTTCGGTTACGGTGGCCGCAATATACGACCTCCAAGGCTCCAAAACAGGCTTCAAATTTGCCCCAGAGGGTTGGCTTTTCCGGCCGAACGGACGCGGACATCCCTCCAGAGTGCCCGCTCCTAGGCGATCAGCTTCTTGAAGAGATCCTGGGTCTCCTCGGAGGGCGGCATGCCAAATACGCCCTGTAGATTCTCCTCACAATCCCTGTATGTGCGAATGAGCGAAGCCTTGTCACCCAGGCGGCGATGGATTTGCATCTTCAGGCGGTACGCCGCCTCGGCGGTCGCCTCCCGCTCGAGCAAGTGTTCGCAGGCCTGAAGTGCCTTGCTCAATTGCCCCTGTTGGAAGTGAAGTTCCGCCAGGCCGAGACAGGCAGACACAAATGCCTGGTGAAGCCGCTCTCGCTCCGGAACAACCCACACCGCGCCGAGATCCTCCAGGTACTGCCCGCCCACTAGGTCGACGGCTTTCTGAAAGTACCGGATCTTCTCTGCCGGCTGCACTGCGGCCTCTGCCTTGGCAAGGTACGCCTCAAAAGCCTCCACGTCGTATTCGTGGTCGGAAGCCGGGTTCAGCTGGTAGTACTCGTCCTCATACAGAATTGTGTTTGGCCCCAGCGCGCGTCGCAGTCGATAAAGCTCATTCTTGAAACGCAACCTCAGCCGGGCCGGCTCGCTGGTGTTTGGCCAAAGGACACTTCCGACCTGCTCTTTGGTGACCGGCTTGTTCATCGCCAGGAAGTAGAAGAACAGCTCGCGTACCGCCTGGGTCTGCCATTCGCTCGTGCCCACCAGTCTCCCATTAACCCAGGCCTGCCCTCGTCCGAACGCGTGGATCGTGAGCGTCGGCGCGGGTATTTCGATCGTGCGTGCCATCCGCCGCAGCTGTCGGCGGATGCCCGGCAATTCGTCGTCCAGCCGATCGGCGCCATCGACCAGTCCGCGCAGGACTGGCCGGGCTGCCGGGTCGGACCGCAGCATTTCAAGCCACTCCGCGGCCTGCCTCGCGGCCACTGCTGCTGAATGAGTCACCTGGTTTGTATTGGGAATGGCAGTTTTCAGTTCCCGGACGGCATCGGCCGGCTGACTCTGCCTTGCGTAGGCCGCAGCCATCCAGATGCTGACCCAGGTGCACTCCATTTCGCGTCCATCCTGTGTGAAGCACGTCTTCGCTTCGGCCAGTCGACTCACCGCTTGTTCTGGATGCCCCTCCTGAAGCGCCAGGCGTCCGAGTGCAAGCTGCAGGTGCCCATATTCGTAGTTGGAGTCCGCTTGACGTATTTGCAGCGCTCCTTCCTCCAGGATGTGGTGGGCCAGCGCCGGCTCTCGCCTCAGCAGCGCCAAATTCGCCTGCGCGACCAGCAGATAGTTGACGAGGAAGCGGTCACCGAGACCAGGCGTCAGGTCTTGGGCTTTTCGATAATGCTGCGCAGCAACCTCGATATCCTCGATTTCGCTGTACAGGTCCCCCATGCTGATGGAAATGAGCGCCTCCATGCGTCTGTATCCGGACTGCTGGGCACAGAGCAAGCCTTCCTCGAATGCCTGTGCGGCGCTCTCGTAGTTCCCGAGCTGGTAATGCAGAAACCCCAAATTGTTCAGAAGAGTCGCTTGATAGAACAGGTTTCCGCTCTGCCTCCAGATTTCGAGGGCCTTCCCATAGGAATCCATTGCCCTGCGGTACTCACCTAGGGCAGCTTGGGCCATGGCGGTCTCCATCATCAGATGAGGGACCGTTGAACTGTCCCCGTGGTGTGCATGGATATCCAGCGACTTCTCCAGATCCTCTATTGCCTGCATGGTGCGGCCCTGGCGGTACAGGCTGAGGCCGCGCAGGCGCAAAGCATCCGCATAGGTACCGCGCAGGTTGTCCTGCTCCTCAGTGATTTGCATTGTGCTCGCCGCGTCTTGGATCGCCTCTTCATAGCGTCCAAGGAAGCGGTAAGCGTGCCCGCGTCTGATCAGGGCCGACGCAAGCGTGGACATGTCGTTCGTGGAGCGCAACTGGTGAATGGCATCGTCCAATAGCTGAACTGCCTCCGTTGCGTGACCTCGCATGACAGCCACGGCTCCGCGCAGCGAAAGCAAGCCCGGCCGCTCATTCACCACCGATGGAGGCAGATCGTTCAACCACGATTCAAGGGTCAGCATCGCCGTCTGGAAGAGGGAACTGCCGGCGCGCTCGATCATGTCTGCCAACGCCCGCGAATCACCCAGCTGACGGTACACAGGATACGCGGCTTCCCACTCTCCGCGCTCTTCCCGTGCTTGTGCCAGACGCCGGAGCAGGGGCTCGACCTCTAGGGGACGCTCTCTCCGGAATCGCGCCTGCAGGTGATCGCGGAACAGATGATGGTATCTCAGCCACTGTCCGTTCGGGCCCATGGGGAGGGCGAACAGGTTCTTGTGGCGGACGAGTTCCAGCATTTTCGCGTTGTCTTCGTGCTCGGGGTACAGTGGAGCAAGGACGGCATCGCACAAGGCGGTGTCGAATTCCTCCAGCATGGATGTGCGCAGGAGGAAAGTCTGCATGTCATGGGGCAGTTGATCAAGAACCTGTCGCCCCAGATAGTCAAAGACGCTCACCCCTACCACCCGCGTGGCGTGGAATGGATTCTGTCCTGCGCGCAGCGAGCTCAGATCGGCGAATTGGATGCCGGTGATCCATCCCTCGGTCGCCTCTTCCAGCCGGCGAGCTTCCTCGTCGGACAGGTCCATCTCCTGATTCTGGGCTAGCAGCGCCTGGATCTCCTCGGTTCGAAATGCCAGGTCCGCGAAGTCAAGGCCGCCGACTTCATCATGCGCGACAAGCAAGGGCAGGTCGGGAAGATCGGGGAGCGTCCGGGAGGAAAGGATCAGGTGGCAGTTCTCGTCCATCAGCCTCACAAAACGATTGACGAACGATTGGACCGTGGGCGCCTCGTCCATAAAATGAAAATCGTCGAGCACCAGCACGAAATGCTCGGCGATCTCATCGTGGATTTCGTTGACCAGCGTCACCAGCAGAGGTTCCAGTCCGGAGTCAAAGCTCGTCAGGCTTTTCAGCACCGATCGAGAGCGCGCGCCAAAATTCGGGAACCGCTCGGCCAGAGCCGCGATCAGGTAGCTGATGAAGCGCTGGAGATCCTTGTCCAGTGGATCCAGGGCCAGCCAGCAGAACGTCAGCTCGCTCTGGTGGGCAAGGTCTATCAGGAGTGACGTCTTGCCGTAGCCCGGTGGCGCCGAGACAATGATCAAACGGCGGTCGAGGCGCTCAGTCAGAATGTCAAGCAAGCGCGAGCGGCTGAGCAGCTCGGCGCGCCGCCGCGGCAGGAATATCTTGGTCTTGCTGATGGGTATGTCAGACCCGGCCATCGATCGGGCACTCCACCGCTGCCCATTCTAATGGCACGCTCGTCCCGGTACGTTGCAGTGTTATGACCGCCTCGACGGATGGTTCTCCCGAAGCTGCAGCTGTTTCAGAATTTGCGCGTGGATCCCAGGGGCGGCAGCAATGACCGACTGCGGGATCGCCAGATAGTCCGGGCCGTTGTTGATGTTCGTAACCTTGGCGCCGGCCTCCTCTGCGACCAGCCCACCAGCCGCAATATCCCAGGGATTCAGCGAGATCTCCCAGAATCCGTCGAACCTGCCCGCGCCCACCCAAGCCGCGTCGAGCGCAGCCGATCCCAGGCGCCGCACACCCTGCGTCATCTTGCTGAAACGCACGAAGTTGTTGAAGTTGTCACGGTCGCTGTCCCACGCATCATACGGAAAACCGGTCACCAGCAGGCTCTTCTGCAGCTCCGTTGTCTCTGAAACCTGGATCGTCCGTCCGTTGAGCCAGGCCCCTCGCCCGCGCTCCGCGTTGAACATCTCATCGCGCATTGGGTCGTACACCGCCGCCAGTGTCATTCTTCCCTCGTGCGCGTAGGCAATGGAGACACTGAAGATTGGCAGATTGTGTGCGTAGTTGACGGTGCCGTCCAGGGGATCCACATACCAGCAGTGCTCCATCATGCCCTGCGTCAGCCCGCTTTCCTCAGAGATGATCGTGCCGCCGGGCCAGCGCCGCTTGATCTCCCCCAGCACGAAGCTCTCCGAAGCATGGTCGACTTCCGTCACAAGGTCGATTACCCCTTTGTAGGAAATAGTGTGCTGCTGGTTGAAGCCCTCCCGCACGATTGTGCCGGCTTGCCGCGCCAGCTGCTCAATATCACTTAGAACCGGTTGCATCATGTTTCCTTGTAGCTTTCTTGCAGTGGTGCTGTCCGCCTTCCCAGATGCGCCTGCCAAGCGCAGAAAGCCCGAATTCCGCCGCCAGTGCGGCGGTCTGGTTTTGCATATCCAGGATCAAATTAATCTCGACAATTTCCATGATTGTATCAAAATGGTCTGCCACCTCTGGAAACAAAGCTGGGACGAGGATCCCTCGTCCCAGCATGCGATCTCACGCACTGTTCTAGATCACGCCCAATAACCGCAGGATATACAGCGCGATCACAACGAGCAGGATCACGCCGCAGCCCTTGATCAGGATGTGCAGCAGGTGGCCGAAGAATCGCAGGAAGGCAATCACCAGGATCACGACCGCTACACCGATCAAGCCCCAGCCCAGCAAGCTGATATTGAAGGACGAAAGATCAATCGGCATCCGTGCGTTCCTTTCCTTCAGGCGGCCTCATCATAATCCGCGTTGACTTCATATACTCTGCCGCGCTTGACCACCTGCCGCACGAGATTGGTCCCAAAGCGATAGCCCAGATGCCGGTGATCCGGCGCGTTCAGTACCAACAGGTCGGCCTGCTTGCCCCGCTCCAGCGAACCAACGCTTTCGTCACGATGGATGGCACGTGCCGCGTTGATGGTCGCGGCCGCGATCGCCTGCGCTGGCGTTAATCCCAGAAACCGGCAGGCCAACGCTATGACGAATTGCATTGATTCGTTCCAGGCAGTTCCCGGGTTGCAGTCGGTGGCAAGCGCCAGAACGCCGTTGGCTTCAAGGATCTTCTTCGCCGGCGTATATTCCCGCTCGGCGAGACCAAAGGGCGTGCAGGGCAGCGACACGGCCACGGTTTCCGACCTGCCCAGCGCCGCGATGTCGGCCTCCGAAGTCTTTACTAGATGATCCGCCGAGGCGGCTCCCAATTCCACGGCCAGCGACGCACCGCCAAGGTTGTCGAACTCGTCGGCGTGGATCTTGAGCGGGAAACCCAGTTCCCGCGCCTGCATAAGGATCTGGCGTGACTGTTCGAGCGTGAATGCCTTGTTCTCGCAGAAGACGTCTACGAAGGGCAGCGGCCGCAGGCCCGCGCGCTCTTGCCACCATTTCTTGACGGCAGGGAGCATCTGCTTGCAGACAAGGTTGGCATATCCCTGGGGGTCGTCCTTGAACTCTGGCGCGATGGCGTGCGCGCCGAGAAACGTGATCGCGATGTCGATCGGGAGCTCTCCATCCAACGCGAGCAGCCCCTCCAGCAATCGCAGCTCAGCCTCGGTCTCGAGCCCGTAGCCCGTTTTCGCCTCGACTGTCGTCGTGCCGTGGGCGAACATGCGCCTCAGCCGCGGCCGAGTCTGCTGAATAAGCTCCTGAACGGAAGCCGCACGGGTATTCCTGACGGTCGACAGAATGCCTCCGCCGGCCGCCAGGATGTCCAGGTACTTTGCCCCCTCGAGGCGCATCTCAAATTCCCGGGCGCGGTCCCCCGCCCAGATCACATGCGTATGGGGATCAACAAACCCAGGCAGCACCACGCAGCCGCTGGCGTTGAGCTCTGGCTCATCCTTGTAGTCCGCTCGCAGTGCATCGGTCTTGCCCACGGCCGCGATTTTCCCGTCGCGAACCAGCACTGCGCCCCCCTCAATGATTCCCAGATTGCCCAGTGCTGCGCCGTGCTGCGGACCACCCGCAAGCGTCAGCAGTTCAGTCACCGAGTGGATGAGCATTGCAGCTCACTTCCGCGCCGTGGCCCACATGTTGAACATGAACTCGAAATAGCCGAACCTGATCTTGGTCATCTCAAACCCGGCTTGCCCGAAGTGCCAGCCGATCAACGGTAGGGTGTAGGCAAATGCATGTTCGTGGATCTCTTCCGCGCTGACAAGGTTCAGGTGTGCCATCGCGTGCAGTAGACCGTCTGACCACGCCGCGGGCGTTGTCAGGACTGCCACGCCGTTAGCCCTCAGAACGCGGTGGCATTCGCGGAATAGCATCGCCATGCTCTCAGGATTCAGATGCTCGACGACGGCCAACAGGGTCACGACATCGAAGTACTGACTCCCAAACGGTAGACGCGGTTCCTCGTTCAGATTGAGCTCGAAGAACTCGATCTGGTTGCGATCAGCCATTTCCCTTGGCATCGGCAGCTGATCGACGGCGAACTTCTCTTTGAACGCCGTATGCGCCAGGAAGTAGGGATACGATCCGCATCCGATGTCCAGGATCCTGCCATCGCGCAGCTCACCCGGGATAAGCTGGTTGGCGCGCTGCGTGCGTAGTCGCGCCAGCAGCGGCTCGAGAAGTCCCTTGCCGCGGGTATGGGTAATCGATTTTCCGGCCATTGAGGTCTTCTTGCGTGGTGTGGTTTTCGATTATATCAGCCGGTCTATCCGGCCCGTCGCAGCCACGCCAGCAGCCGCGGCATCAGGTTGAGCTTGTGTTGCATTTCCGCCAGCCCAAGCAGCGCCAGGACATTGAAGAGCACAGCCATGACCGTCACTGCTCCAAAGCCAATCCTTGCGTAGATGAACGTGGAAAGCAATGCGCCCGCCGAGCGCCCGATGCTGAATCCGATTGCGTTGAGCGCAATCGTCGTCGCCCGCGCTGCAGGCACAACCTCAGTCATCATGGGCAGTTGGCTGACCACCAGGAATTCAAACGAGATGTAGAACAAGAACAAGCCGGTGAGGGCGCCTGTCTCTGTCCGCCCGATCCAGGGCAGCAGAGCTGCCGCCAGCATGTTGGCCACAAGCCCAGCCGCCACGGCGCGGGGCTTGCCGATCCTGTCCGTGACCGTGGCAACCAGGCCTTCACCCCCCAACTCAGCCAGTCCGATTACCGCAGACGCCCCGGCCAGGGCTGCGATCTGCAGCCCAAACGAATCTTCCAGCCACAATCCGAAAACCAGGTTCACCACCTCGTTGGCGGCGCTCGCCCACAGCGCAATGGAGATACCGGCGACCGCGGGAATTGAGCTCAGCACCGTATGTAGGTGGGACAATGCCGGTGCAGATTTCCTGGCGCGGTCGTCCTGCGGTATTACCCGCCATATCACCGCCAGCATGCCCACTCCCAGAATCGCCAGCACCGGGAATGGCGCCTGCCAACCGAATCTGGCGATGAGCAGTCCCATCGCCGGTACGCCCGCAATGAAGGCCATGGACCAGGCCATCTCTGTGACCGCCACCGCCGTGCCGCGCCGCTCGTATGAGACGCGGTCGCCAAAATAGGCGTGGACCGCTGGGTCGAAAAGCGACTTGCTCAGGATGCCGAATCCCAACGCCGCGGTGAAAGTGATCACACCCGGCCAGAGCGCCACCAGGGCTGTCCCCAGGATGAAAAGCCCGACGCCGATCAACATCCCAAGCCTGCGTCCGCGGACGTCCGAGATCGGCGCCAGCAACGGTCCGAATATTCCCACCATGTTGCGCCCGGTCAGCGCGAATGAAATGGCCATCACGTCCACTCCCAGGCCGCGCGCGAACACGGAAAGGAACGGATAGACCATCCTGTGCATCGTGTTCAGGATCGTCCGCAGCAGTGAAACGATGATGAGTTGGGTTCTTGTGCTCACAGCCGGTCGCCCTACCGGTAGCCTGGTGTGAACCCCGGGAGGGAGTCCTTCGCAATGCCGCAGAATTCTAACAGTCTCCTGCCCGGTTGCCCTGCCGGGCTTCACGAAAACTATACAATTCCTTAATCCTGTTCTTCGGTTCTTGCTGTACCATTTGGGCGATTGATAAAAGGAGTCATTACATGAGTAGAACTTGGAAGTGGATATTGGGGATCTTGGCTGTGCTGGTGCTGGTCGGTATCGTTGTGGGTGCCGTTTTCATGAGGCAGAACCACATGGCTTGGTGGAACCCGCGCGGTTTCACGTACTCCGCGCCCGGTGCGCCCGGGTCGCAGCAGGGGCAGACCGCACCAAATGAGTACGATGGGTTCCGGCGCTATCGCATGGACGATCGGGCGTGGCGCATGCCCATGATGCGCGCTGGAGGCGTTCAGGGACTCTATGCTTTCGGCCCGTTCGGGATGGGATTCATGATCTTTGCAGGCCTAATCCGGCTGGTTCTTCCTCTGGGCGTGTTGGCGCTAGTGGCTTACCTCTTCTATCGGATGGGGAGGCGCGCTGGTGTGGCGTCTGCAACGACGTCACCTTCGGCGCCCGGGCCCGACGTCAAGCCATTGCCGGCGCGCAAGGTCGCCAGGCGCTAGAAGCCGTTCGGACGGCGTGCAAGTCAGTCGTCAGTGAGCGGCCCATGAGCCGGCCGCCGCTTCATAAACACAGGGAGACGGAGACTATTGGTCTCCGTCTCCTTGTTTTCGTCTTTCGTGGCGCGGTTGCGTCGCTTCTCTCCTGGGCCTTGGCTAGTTCCCCGATCATGCCTCCCAGGCGTTCCATCGCCCGCTCGGTAGCATAGTTGAATTCCGCGGCGTTCAACCGTATGAAATTCGGAAACTGCTGCGTCGGCGAGAACACGTAGCCCGGTGCAATCGTGATTCCGCCCTCGTGTGCGATTTTGTACAATTCCAGCGAGTCCACCTTCTCGGGCAATGCCACCCAGAGCACAAAACCGCCCGATGGACGCGTCAGGCGCACGTCCGGCGGAAAATAGCGTAGCACCGCATCTGAGAGCAGTTCAACGTTGCGCGCATACTCGCGCCGGATTCGCCGCAGGTGCTGGTCATAGCCGCCTGCCTCCAGGAACTGGGCCACGGCCATCTGCGATAGCGTGGGGGACGAGGCGCTCAGCGTCTGCTTCAGCCAGATCGCCTCCGAGTGCTGCCGCCCCGCCGCGATCCACCCTATGCGGAGGCCGGGGCTTATGTCCTTGGAGAACGATGAGCACAGCAGCACCGTGCCATTGGTGTCGAACGCTTTGCACGTCAGTGGACGTCTATCTCCGAAATAGATCTCCCCTGAGACGTCGTTCTCGATCAGCGGCACATCGTAGCGCCTGAGCAGTTCCGCCAGTTCCTTTTTCTTCTCGTCGGGGATCATGCTCCCCAGGGGGTTGTTGAAATTCGAGATCACCAGTACCGCCCGGATGGGATTGTGTTCCAGAGCGAACGCCAGCGCCTCGATACTTATGCCATCGCGTGGGTGGGTGGGGATCTCCAGCGCGCGCAATCCCTGGACCTCCAGCGCCTGCAGCGTCCCGAAGTACATCGGCGACTCCGTCGCCACGATGTCCCCCGGGCGGCACACGGCGTGCAGACCGATACCGATCGCCTCCATGCCTCCGGACGTGATCAGGATGTCGTCCGGCGACAGGCTGCAGCCTGCAAGCGCCGCGCGCTGGGCGATCTGCGTGCGCAGCGACTCCAGCCCCGGCGGGAACAGGTACTGGTGTGCCTCTGCCGCATTCTGACGGCTGATGTTCGTCATGATGCGGTTGATCTTCTTGATCGGCATCAGCAGCGGATTGGGCAGCGCCGCGCCCAGCTGAACCAGCTTCGGATTCCGTACGTCGGCCAGTAGCCTCATCGTCAGCTCGTGCACGCTGACCAGGCACGCGTCGCACCCCGCCGCAGACATCTCGGGTTCAGGCAGACGCTCCGCAACCTGCCGCCGCACGTAGTAGCCCGACTGCGGCCGGGCTTCGATGAGCCCCCGGCTCTCAAGCAGCGAGTAGGCCTGCAGCACGGTGCTGATGCTCACGCCCTGCTGTTCGCTCGTCTGCCGGACGGATGGGATGCGTGCACCCGGCGGGTACGTCCCCTGATGGATCAGGCCGGCTAGCCTGTCTGTAATCTCCTGGTACAGAAGGATTTTCGGCTCCGAAAGCATGGGTTACCTACCTAACAGTTATGGTCATTTTGACAAGTACAGTTCATGATATCACAGACTGTTATGCTTACACCGGTGCCGTTCTGCATCTGTACTCATTGCTCGCTGTGACCTATACTGTCGGCGTGTCGAACTGGCAATTACCAAAGGAGTGCAAATGAACATCGCCACGCCCACCAGGAAAGTTCGAGTGGTTCTCAAGAAGCATCAAGTTCTCTCGCTGCACGGCGCAGAACCCCGGGTAGCGATCAACTGCAAGGACGGCGTTCTGTGGATCACGAACTCAAACGACCATCGGGATTACATTCTCACCGCTGCTGATCGGTTTTCCCCGAAGCGCAATGGCAATGTCTTGATCGAAGCCTTGCGCGATTCACATGTAGATATCGAAGAGCGGTAGGGACGATCCAAAAGGGTCGACTCGGCCTCTCCTCGTATCTTCCTCCTCCGGCCTCTTTCCTGCCTGAGTAGGGGCAAGTGTGGGAAGGAGGCATGCATCATCCGTACGGCAGAGTCTTATCAGTGCAGAGAGAGCGAAGGCTGCAAGCCTTCGCTCTCTCATTAACCTCCGATTTCCTCCCCCGCCTCCTGCCTGCTCATGCGGTTCACCTGTGTTCCTCTATCGTTCCAACCCATCCCTTCAGAGTGCCCTCGGGTTCCAGCAGCGCACTCACCGTTTCAGCGCCCGATACTTTATCCGGTGGGGGCTGATGTCCTTCCCAAGTTTCTCCCGCATGTACGCCTCGTAATCCGACCAATTTCCCAGGAACAACCGCGCCTGCGAGTCGCCCTCGAAGGCCAGGATGTGTGTACAGATGCGGTCCAGGAACCACCGGTCGTGACTCACTACAACCGCCGTCCCCGCGAACTCCTCCAGCGCCTCCTCCAGCGCCCGCAGTGTGTTGACATCCAGGTCGTTCGTCGGCTCGTCGAGCAGCAGCACGTTCGCCCCTTCGGTCAGTGTCTTGGCCAGATGCACGCGGTTGCGTTCGCCGCCTGAGAGCACGCCCACTTTCTTCTGCTGGTCCGTGCCCGCGAAGTTGAACGAGGCGCAGTAGGCGCGCGAGTTCATCTTCCGTGAGCCGAGCGTGATCTCATCCTGCCCGCCGCTGATTTCCTCCCACACGGTCTTCTCACCCTCCAGCGCCCGCAGCTGATCGGCATACGCCAGCCTGACGGTCTCACCTGTCCGGATCGTGCCGCTGTCGGCTTTTTCTTTGCCCGTGATTATCCTCAGGAGCGTGGTCTTCCCCGCGCCGTTCGGACCGATTACGCCGATGATCGCGCCCGGCGGGATCTTGCCGGAGAACGCCTCCATCAGCAGCCGGTCATCGTAACCTTTCGTGACCTTGTCGAACTCGAACACGATGTCTCCCAGCCTGGACCCCGGCGGGATGTAGATCTCGAGGTCTTCGCGCCTCTTCTCCGTCTCCTGGCTCAACAGCTTCTCATACGCGCTGACGCGCGCCTGCCCCTTGGCCTGACGTGCCTTGGGCGACATGCTGATCCATTCCAGCTCGCGCTCGAGCGTCTTCTGCCGTTTGCTCTCGGTTTTCTCCTCCTGCGCCAGGCGCTCCTTCTTTTGCGCCAGCCATGAGGAGTAATTGCCCTTCCACGGGATCCCGTAGCCGCGGTCCAGCTCCAATATCCAGCCGGCAACGTTATCGAGGAAATACCGGTCATGCGTGACGGCGATCACGGTGCCCTTGTACTCGCGCAGATGGTGCTCCAGCCATGCCACCGACTCGGCATCCAGGTGATTCGTGGGCTCGTCCAGCAGCAGAATGTCCGGCTCGGTCAGCAGTAATCGCGTCAGCGCCACGCGCCGCCGCTCGCCGCCCGAAAGCACCTTGATGGGCGTGTCCGCGGGCGGACAGCGCAGGGCATCCATCGCCAGTTCGAGGTGGCTGTCCAGGTTCCAGGCATCGTGCTTGTCGAGCTGCTCCTGCAGCTTGGACTGCTCTGCCACCAGCGCGTCGAAATCCGCGTCGGGCTCAGCGAACCTGGCGTTGACCTCGTCGAAGCGCTTCAGCATGTCCACGATCGGCTGCACCGCCTCGCGCACCACTTCGATGACCGTCTTGCTCTCATCCAGCTGCGGCTCCTGCTCCAGGAGCCCAACGGTGAACCCCTTCGACATGGCGATCTCACCGACGTAGTCCTTGTCGACGCCGGCCATGATGCGCAGCAGCGTGGATTTGCCGGCGCCGTTCAGCCCCAGCACGCCGATCTTCGCCCCGTAGTAGAAGCCGAGCGAGATATCGCGTAGCACCTGCTTATTGGGCGGATGGATGCGGCCCACCCGCATCATCGAGTAGATGACCTGAGTATCGGAAGGCATGGCGGGGATTGTACTTCAGCAGCGCTCGCTCCCCTCTCCAGATTCCACGTTCTGTGGCATCTGCAGAGGGGCCGGCGCCAGTCCCTGCCTGCCCTGCGCGAAGCCGGGGTGTTCTTTCCCCATGCGAAGCCGAAGGGCGCTTTTGGCAGGGAGGGTGAGGCCGCCTCGATGATGAAACAATGAGGAACAATACGGGGATGCGCGAGTTCTCGCGCCGGGTCAAGAAGCCGGCGTGAAACCGGCGAGATGTAGGGAAAGAGCGGACTGCAAGCCTGGCAGAGAGACGGCTACTTGATGCCGAGAAACGAGTCTTCCTTCTCCGCCCACTTGAGGTATGCGTCGCGTGAAAGCCCCATGATTTGGGCGCACAGGCCGGTTGCATCCTCGGAGCCCCGCGGGAACGTACGCTCGACAGCGGCCCGGATGATGCGCCTCGTCAGTGGCTGGTCCCATTCAGCCTCGCCCATCTGTACGGGCATCCGATGCATGACGCAGTAGCCCATCCACTGCAGAGTGATTTCGCGGATGATCGCCTCGAGGTCCGCTTCGGCAATGTTGGCCCCACGATGGGAACGCCAGCGCGGATGGAAGTGGCTCTGCACGCGGGGGCGCCACTCATCGTACGCCTTGACGATCGCATCCCTCTCTGACTTTGGGAACAGGATATTCACGGCGCCCGCGATGGCGCGTACGTGGGAGCCTTCCTGCCGAAAGGTCAAGCTCTCATCGGCATCCTGATCTGTCATGCCGTGGATTCTACCTGATGCCCTGCGGCCCGGGGAAAGGGCCAGCAGCCAAACTCAGGCACAAAACGCGCCGCTGCCCAAACAATGAGGAACAACCACCGTTGCCGGGCAGTATCAGCCGAAAAAGAAGGGGTTGGTGTTCTGCCAACCCCTTCTTTTTCGGCTTCATCCCCTCCCCCCAAACGGGGGAGGGGCAAGGGGTAGGGGCTGCGTGACCACGCTGCAGACGGAATACCATATGTGACTTCGACTTCACGGCCACGAGCTCATTATGCAATTGGCCTCTCGCGCAGTTGGTGTTCCTTTGGGCTGGGCCCTTCCTGCACGTCCTCCCCCTCCGATGTACAATCACCCCATCCACCGGGAGGCCTCAGTGAAACGCATCGCACTCATCCTTGCCCTGCTCGCTGCATTTGTCTTCCCCACAGCCGCCCATGCACAGGGTGGCATCATCTACGGTGACAGCATCCCCGCCGGCGTGATCGTGGATCACGACGTGCTGCTCATCGGCAGCAACGTGTCCATCGACGGCACGGTCAACGGCAATGCCTTCATCCTGGGCAACCAGGTCCTGCTTAACGGCAGGGTCAATGGCAGCCTGGTGATGCTGGCGCAGAACGCGGCCATCGGCGGCGAAGTGACCGGCGCGGTCTACGCCGCCGCCCTCACGCTTGACCTCCCCGACATGGCCTCGCTGGATCGCGACCTGTACGCCCTTACCGTCAGCCTGACCAGCAAGCCAACCTCCGCCATTGACCGCCATCTCTTTGCCCTTGGGCTTGACGCCGGCCTCAATGGGCAGATCGGCGGCGACCTGCACACCGCCATCGGGCCCATTCAGCTCTATAACGGCATCGTGCGCCTGCTGGGTTTCGAGGAACTCACACTGGAATTGCACTTTGATGTCCCCTCCGCCTCGCCGTCGCCGCAGTCAAGCATTGGGCCGGTTGCAGCTCCGAAGGTCCATCTGCGCTTCAAGCTGCAGAACCCGCTGCCTGAGTTCGACTGGACTGCCTGGGGGATCAATGTCCTGCGCAGCTGGGGCGTTCTGTTCGTCCTCGGCCTGCTCGTACTCTGGCTTGCGCGTCCCTGCCTGGAGACCTCCGGTGGTCCCCTGCGCGCCCGTCCCTGGCGCACACTTGGCATCGGCCTGCTTGTCCTGGTGATCTCCTTGAATCTCTTCCTGGTCGCCCTCCTGCTGATGGCCCTTATCTTCGCCATTGGCCTGGGGTTGAACGCCATCGGTCTGTGGCCGATCTCGATCGCCCTGTGGGTCGTCTCCTATTCCGCCATCGCCGTCGCACTTGCCCTCTTGTGCCTGTTCATCCTGTACGGCACCAAGATCCTCGTCTCCTATCACCTTGCCTCATGGCTGGCGAGCAAATTGCCGCTGCGAGGCACCGCATGGGTTGCCGTACTGGCGCTGCTGGTCGGCACGCTGATCTACACGCTGCTCCGTGCTGTCCCGTATGTGGGGTGGGGCTTTGGCCTGCTGGTGATCGCCCTCGGCATGGGCTCTGCCTGGCTGGCGTGCCGCGAAGCGCCGCCCGCCGCGGCTCCAGCCCCGGTGGTAGTGGAACCGCCAAAGGCGCCTCGCCGCCCGCTTGGCAAGGTCGCGGGCTAGTTCGCTCGCTCCGCAATCCGCCCGCTCCGGAAAAGAAGATGGCCGCTCCAGCGGCCGTCTTCTTCTTCCCAGTTTGTGAGGCGGGATCACTCCCGCCCCACACAATCCTCTGCCACGCTACTCTCGCCTCCGGCGAATCCTCCATCGGAGCTCCCTTCCCCATTCATCGTAGATAAACAATCAACTCCTCGATACTTTGCCACTTGGTGGGCTGCAGCCAGAAATGATGAATCTCTCAAATGGCTTGGAACCCTATTTCTTCCAAGTACTCATAGGTGGGATCGTAGTATTGGCTCTGGCGAGTCGGGTCGTTAGGGTTTCCGGGCGGCACCACGATGACCATTCCCTGCCTGGCGCGAGTCAGCAGAACCCTGTATGCGTTCTTGAGATACGTCTGCCGCTCCGGCGCGTGCATTCGGTGCCATCGGTCACCCACAAAAGACCAGTGTTCCCAGCCGCGCTCCGTGTATCGGAAATCGGCATCCCAAGTCACACATGCCCAATCCAACTCCAATCCCTGCACGTGAAATTCGGTGGCCACGTCTTCGAGATAGTATGACGAGCGCACGTCCGCCTTTCCGTCTAGGAACCAATGGACCGGGTCGATTGGAGATTTCACGTATATGGCATGCGGTTTCAGGCGCTCGGCTTGCGATGAGACCACGATGCCGTACCTTTCACTACCCCTTGCCCGGTCCCTGAGCCACTGCTTGGCCTTTGGGAGGTCTCGCGTGATTACTACTGGATATCTATCGTTCAGCTCGGCCAGGGTACTTCGTGCCTCTGCCTCGTCGAGATCGAGCAACTGCTTGACCAAGAGCGATACATTCTCGGCGCGAAACGAGCGCATCGAGACCGCGAGATGAAGATCATCTAGGTAGGTGACATTGGAGCGCCTCCCCAGCGCTTCCAGCGCCGCGCCTGCGCCGTACTCGCTATCGGTGAGCCGAGACGATACGAAGATGTTCCAGTGTCCAAACGAGCGATTCAGGGTGCTAATCCACTCGCTGATGCCAGCTTCTCCAGTGTTGATCTCCTGCCCTCCCCCGATAAGACATACCACAACTGCCCAGTCTGGATGCCGGTCGAGGCAGGAAATGAGGAACTCAGGCTCCGAATGGGAAAAGTCGGAGATATGCTTCTTCTGCCGCATGAACTTGGCCGTCTGCTCCAAGGTCCAAGCCCGCTGCGCCTCGTCAAACAAGGCGACATGCTCTACTGGGGGCTTGATCTGATCAATCAGGCATTCATCTCGGAAGTGATGAACGTTTTGGATGAAGGCCTTCACATTGCTCATCACCTCTTGTTTCCTGACCTTGTTTCCCCGTTCTTTCTCTAGCCTTATTTTGTCCCTAGTCAAGGCCTCTCTTAGGATGTCGACCAGAGGACCATTGCCGGAGAGGAATACGCTATAGAGGTCGCTTTCCCTATCGATGTGCTTGGTAGCAATGTTGAGTCCGACAAGCGTCTTGCCGGCTCCGGGAACGCCTGTGACCAGGCAGACAGCCTTCTGCTGCTTGTTTCTGGAGCGCCGAATAATGTCGGAGATGGCGTCAGATGTCTTACTTAGGTTGATGGCGCTGGCGTCGCTACGAGAGATCTCGGTAACCGAATGACCACTGTACAAAGCAGTCGCGGCCTCAATGATGGTCGGTGTGGGCTTGTATCTTCCACGCTCCCACTCCGCAGGAGCGATATCCGGGCCTTCAACCATCCGAAGCACCGCGGCAATCGCCTGATTGAGGGAGCCAGCAGTTGCCCTGATGGGCAAGAGGAGCTTGTCTCTATCTTGCGTGATCAGCAGCTCGCTTTCTGGCGTCTTGGCACGAGTGGCAATCAGTATGGGCGCGACAAAGAGATCATGGCTCGGCTCATGAAAGTTCTTTAGATCGAGGGCGTAGTCCCAGACCTGATCGATCGCATACGATTCGAAATCGTTGGCACCGACCTTGAATTCGAGCACGAACAATACTGCGCCAATAATCGCCAGGACGTCGATCCTCCGTCCCATCCTAGGAATGGAGTACTCGAAGTACACTTCCCCCTCAAAGCGGTCTAGAACCCCGTGAAGGATTCTGATCTCCTCCAACCAAGCATCTCTTTGACTCGGCTCCACTGCGAATTCGCTAGCCTGGGTGAGCCTGCCGAGTATTTCCTCCAGCGATTTCTGCAGGAAGTCGGGGATGCTGTCCGAGTAGTAGTGTCTGCTGGGCGCCCTTCGGGGGATTGAATCGAGTGCCGCAGCCGATTGCCCGGCGTCGAAGGGATTCATAGGTCAAGGATACAGCTAATGGACGAAGACAACAAGGAATGACCCTTCAGTTCTGTCTGCCCTTTCCAATCTGACGTGTGTTCTATGATGCCTGCGTGCCCCCTTGTGCCTGCGCGCCTGCCCACACCTTGCTTCCTTCGGGGCCTGCTCCTTTGTAGCCGCTTTTTCGGCGGCGTAAATGGATGGATGGCTAGGCGCCCAGCTTGTACTCTACACCGCCATAGATCCCGACTGGACGGACTCCCATCGACTCAGGCAGGCTCACGCTCAGCCTGTTGTCGCACCCCCATAGAGTGTCTTCGCCAGGCGCAGCCGATCCGCCGGCATATGCCAGAGATCCCACGATAGCACCACGCCATCGGGCTCTCCCGCCAGGACCGCCTCAGAATCCGCGCGGATCTGATCTTCCCTGAGTTCTGCCACTCCCGGTATCTCCACCAGTTCGATGCCCGCCAGCAGTTGGTGCGCACCCGAGACTCGACCGCGCCGCAGCTCCTCCGTCAGAATCGACGGCGACAGCCCGCCGCCTCGTACCTCTTCCCGGCTTGTCGGAAGCGGCCAACCCGTGGCTTCAGCCAGGAAGCTCATTGATTTTGGTTCCGTCTTTCTGCAAAACCCCATCAGCCAATCCGCAAAGGCAAGGATCTCAAACGGAAGTGATGCCGGTCCATACGCCCGTGCATAGGTCATCACCTTGATCCAATTCGCGTCCCTCGCCAATGCGGACAGGTCCTGCCCAACCATTCGGGCAAGGGTGGGTGAGTAGCAGTCCAGTCCCACCTGCAGACCATGTGCGCGGGCGACCTGCGCGGTCTCCCCGATCATGGCGCTGATGCTCCGCTGACGGAATTGCATCAACCGTTCCAGCGATTCGAGAGCCTCCGGGAATTCCTCGACACTCGACTCCGATAGCAGACGGCGAGTGGCGGCCTGCCCGCCCTCCGGCGCAGCGAGGAGACTCAACAGGTCGCGTTGCAGGAGCGAGAGATCGAGGTCTGCCTGCCTGGCTTCCTCGGCGCATGCCTCACAGAAACAGCCGAGCTGACGCGTAAGGTCCCCGGCTGGCGACGGAAAACGGATCCTGTCGAGGAAGACCCCGCGGTAGTGGCCCCCTTCTATGGCCGCCTCCAGATGGTTGAGCGCATCCTCTCGGGCATCGAGGCGGTTCGGGCAGACAAAGGTGAATTCCGGCTTATGCCTGTGCCCGCCTACGGGGTGGCCGTCTAGCGCCACTACATGCCATGTCGGATCGGCTTGGAAGCGCCCGTGGGCGGTGAGCAGCGGTTGCCACAGGTAGAGGTCGGTCCCATGGCGTGTGCATTCCTCCGCACAGGCTTCCACCACAGGCAGCGCAAGATCCCAGCCCAGGAGGACCATGTCCAGGGGCACGTCTTCAAGCGCTTCGTGCAGGCGCGCACGCGCACTCGCCGGAGCAACGTTGGCGGTAGCTGGCCCGCCTTCAAGGTACTGGATGGATACTTTCATGTCTCGGTTGCCATCCACTTTGTGCGCACTGCCCGATCAGGTCCCTGGTATGCGGCTTCTGAGCATTCGGTGATCGCACCACCGATTGTCGATGCCCAGTCCTGACAGTGCTATGTGACGCGCAGAACCCAAGCAGTGGCTGATGATCATTATACTGAGCCATCCAGCCGGTGAGGCAACCGTCGTTGGGAACCCGGCTCCCAGGCTATCGATGTCTCTCGCGCGCCGTCGCGCGCGTAGCCCACTGCCTCGCCCTTTCGACATTCCCTCTTGACAAACCGAACATGTGTTCTATAATGGCGCCATGCCTCATCTGCGTCTCGGCCTCACGCGCGCAGCCCCCCGATTTACAGGGCCCGCAGTCCGCACTCCACATTCAGTAATCATGGATGCACAATTCCCCCATTCGTTCCTCTTCGTTTCGCCTGCCCTTGTTGCTCTTCCAGGGGGGAAAATGAATACTGTTGCGGCCTCCGCGTACCTGCCAGAAGCGCCCCGATCGATCTCGTTTTCCCGTAGAACCAGGATGACCAAAATGCTTCCATTGCTTGCATTGCTCCCACGTATCGCATCGGTTCCCATGTCCAGTCAACTTCTACCCGTAGATCCCGGAATTGTTCCTCATCGTTTTTCTAGACCATTCATTGGGATTGCCCCTCGCCTGCGGCAATAAGAAAAGGGCGGCAAAACCGCCGCCCTCGCACCTTAACAATCGAATACTCGTCGCGCCGGCTGGCGCCTAGCAGAAGATCTTGTACTTGGCCTGGAAGTCCATCCCACCCAGGTTCATGCCATCGATTACCAGTTTGACCTTATAGGTGCCGGCAGCGACCGGCGGCAGGAAAGTTTCCGAAACGTCTTTCGCCCCCGCCTCGTTGAAGTTCAAGGTGTGGGTCGGCAGTGCGCCGTTCTGGTCTGTGTCGAAATGATATTTGATCTTGATCGGGCCGTTGACCTCAATCGTCGCCGTGACGGTGGAGAGTTGGATCGGGCCCATGCACCCGGCGACATGGATCTCCGTCGGGTCCACCGATACCGAGACGCCGGTAACCACCGTGGGCGGGACCGGGGTCGGCGGTGGGACGATCACGGCCAGCGATCCCGATACGCACGTCGCGGTGGTCACGCTTCCCGATACCCAGCCATGACCCCCGGGTCCCGATGGATAGACGATGTACCACCAGGTGCCCTCGCTGTTCTTCCCAGCGATGGCCGCGATCTGGCCGGTGTTTAACGATCCGATGTCATCGTACTCCGTCCCGGGGCCCTTCCGGACAAAAACGGAGGAATTCGCGGACAACTGCGCCGTGCAAGCCGTCGGAGCCGCCACGGTGTTGGTTGGGCTTGGTGCCTCAATGGCTGCGGCAGGGGTTGGCGAGGCCGCTTCTGGCGTTGCGGTCGCAGGCGGATTTGCTCCGGTGGCGCCGATTGCGGGACAAGTGCAGGCCAGGATGAGGACGGCGGCCAGCAACAAAAATGTGGATCGACGTTTCTTCATGCACGCTCCTGTGGCTTCTGCCCTTATCCTAATCCCGCGGGGGGCGCATGACAATGGCACCCCCGATCTGTGCAAAGACGTTTGGGCCTCATGCTTTGAAGAAGATTCGCGAGTTCTACTTCATGCTCTCTGCCACGATCTCCGCCACATCCTTCACCGCCACCGCGCCGCCGTCCGCCGTGGCCGCGTCGCCCAACATTGTGATGCAGAACGGGCAACCAACCGCCAGCGTCTTTGCGCCCGTGGCCTTGGCTTCGGCAAATCTGGCCGCGTTGACGCGCTCGGTGCCGTTCTCTTCTTCCTTCCACATCTGCGCACCGCCTGCGCCGCAGCAGAACGACTTGGCGTCGTGCCTTGGCATCTCGATCACCTGCACACCCGCAGATTTCAGGCTGTCACGCGGCGCCTCGAACGTCCCGTTGTGCCGGCCCAGGTAGCACGGATCGTGGAAAGTCACCGAATACTGATCACTGCTCACCGATAAGTGGATCTTCCCGGCTCCCACAAGCTCGTTGATCAGCTGCGTGTGATGGATCACGGTGTAGTTGCCGCCGAAAGTCGGGTACTCGTTCTTCAGCGTGTGCAGGCAGTGCGGACAGGTTGTCACAATGCGCTTCGGTTTCAGCTCGTTGAGGATCTCCACGTTGGCCATGGCCAGCGCGAAGAAGATGTCCTCGCGGCCTGCCCGCCGCGCTGAATCGCCGGTGCACTGCTCGTTCTGTCCCAGCACCGCGAAATTGACGCCCGCCGCGTTCAGGATCCGGGCGAATGCCTGTGCTGTCTTCTGCGCGCGCACATCGGTGGCCGGCGCACACCCGACCCACCACAGGATCTCCGGCTCGGGATTCTTCTCGATGGTCGGAACGTTCAAGCCCTCGGCCCACTTCATGCGGTCAGCCTGGGACACGTTCCACGGGTTGGAGTTGCGCTCCATGCCCTTGAACGCGGCCTCCAGCTGCTTCGGGAAGGCGCTTTCCATCATTGCCAGGTTGCGGCGGATCTCTAGGATGTCGCGCATAGGCTCGTTGCCTACCGGGCAAATGTCCACACAGGCACCGCAGGTTGTGCACGCCCAAACGGCCTCCTCGGCGATCAGCGTGGTCAGTTGCACGTCCGTCGCGCCGCCCATGTTGAGGTGATAGCGCTTGTTGATCTCCAGCGCCGCCGGGCTCAGCACCTTGCCCGTGTTGTACGGCGGACACACCTCCTGGCAGCGGAAGCACATGATGCAGGCGTAGCTGTCCATGATCTGCTCCCACCCCAGATCGCTCATCTTCGCCGCGCCGAACTGCTCGATCGTTTGATCATCCAGGTTGATGTAACCCAGCTCACCAATGGATCTGCGCTTGGGCTTGAGGGCGAAGTTGATGGGTGCGAAGAACAGGTGGATATGCTTGGAGTACGGGAAGTACGGCAGGAATGCCAGCACCGCGCCCAGCGAAGCCCAGAACATGATGTGCTCGCCGACGATCAGCCCGCCCGGCCCGGCCCCGGACCACAGACCTGCCACCGCTGAGACAATGGGCTGCCAGCCATCGCGCACTCCATCGGCTGCCAGCTTGAACGACTCGCCCAGCATACGCGCGGCGTTGTGCACGAAGATGAACGAGGCCACGATGGCCGAATCGCGCAGGATGCCGAAGCGGGCGCGTGGATGCAGCAGCGTGGTCTCGCGCGTCGTCAGGGTCGGGGGCCGCAGCACATAGCGGCGGATGACCATGCCGATGATGGCCACCAGGATGGCGGCATTGGCAATGTCGGCCAGAAACCTGTAAGCATTGCCGGCGATGCCCGTCCGGTTAAGAATGCTGAAGCCGGTATACCCATAGACCAGGTCATTGAGGTTGACAACCAGGAAAATGATGAATCCCCATCCGATGAGTCCGTGTAGGATGCTCGGCCAGAGTCTCAGCCGGAAGACCGGCTGGAAGAGGCCGACCTTGGCGATGAGTTCCCCGATCCGCTTCCAGATCAGGCTCCAGTCGACCTTGCCGCCTCCGCTGGATATATTCTTGACGATGCGCTGTACGCCGCGCCACGTGAAGTACAGCGATGCGAGTGTTGCGGCGGCAAAGAGAACCTTCTCGATGATGCTCAGCATGTATTCCTCCAGGTACATAGTGTCATTGCAGGCGAAGCGCGAAGTCCAGCTGATCTTTCAGGGAAGTAATCTCGTTCTGCAATTACCCCAACGCCTCGCCCGCAAGTCTAGCACAGGAAAAAAAGAGGCGGAAGCATCTGCCTCCGCCCGTCGATCCATGTCCCAGAAGTGTCCTATCCCGTTTGTCCTATTTGCTTATGTCGTTGACATAATCGCGCGCCGGTGCGCACACCGGCGTGAAGTGGTTCGCAAGCTTATCCCATGCAAGCGAATGCTCCATGTTCCAGGCCTCGTTCATGGCCAGCGACAGGCATCCGGGACCGGCGTTGTAATTAACCACCGTCATCTTCCACAGATCCTCGTAGGAGGCAACCGCATTGGGCGGCTGGCCCACGGTGTTTTGGATGACCTGCGCGGTCTGTTCGCAGCTGGCCAGCAGCGTGTGGGCGAAGACACCGACGCTGAAGTTCGCCCGGCTCAGATCGATGCCCAGCGCGCACTCCTCGCAGGTCGCGTTCACGCTCGAGACCAGGGCTTGCCGCAGCAGCTGCTGTTCGTCCTGCTCAAGGTGCACGTAGCCCCCGCTGCAGCGTTCCAGCGGGAGCACCAGGGCGCAGAATCCGCCATAGAAGGACGGATTCCAGAGCAGGGTGGTATCGGCGCCGTTCTCCGTGAGCTGTCCAAGTCCCGCGTCGGTGATGGCCTTGAACACACCCGGCCAGAACTGGCTCTCGCGGGCGAAGAGATTCTTCAGCAGTTGGGCAGGCACGCCGGTCTCATCCGATGTGGTCAGGATCAGGGTATCGAACTGGTTCTGCCACTCGTCCACGGCATCGCGAGCCGCCTCCTGGCCGCATGCGTTTGCACCGCCGTCAGGCAGCAAGCCTCCGTCCGGGCATCCACTGGCATCGACGACGCCTTGCAGGATTAAATTGGCAGCAAGATAGTTGTACGGGATGTCGCTGGTGAGTTCGGCTGCATCCCTGGGCGAGCTGAGCCATGCCGGCGGCCCGCCGACCGGTGGGAACGAGTCCCAGGTCGCCGAACACGAGGCGATGCGCACACCCTGCCATTGAGTGGAGAGAACGTCTATGTACCAGGAGGACTGATCTGGATTGTTCTCGTCGGCCAGCGCCACGCGCACCTGGGCCTTGAACACCGGGCTGCTGTCGCCGTAGCTGGACCATGCCCAGAACTCCAGGCTCGCGCCGTCGGCGTCGGTGGCCTGGAGCTCGAGCCTGCACGTGGGATCGCATATGAAGGGCGTGCCATCCACCGTGCCCTCGATTCTCAGGATCTGCTGGTCGGGCAGCGGTTCCCTCCCTTCCAGGATGAGGATGGGAGGTGTCTCGCAAATGCTCGTGCCGATTCTGGATACGGCGCTGCAGCCCTCCAGCGACAGCCACACCTCCGGCGGCGGCAGCTTCACCGTGATCTGCCTCTGGGAGATCTTCTGGTCGATCAGGTAGAGGTAATAGCCCTCGCAGGTCTGGTTGTGCCCGCCCGCGTAGCACGGCGGCTGTTCCTTGTAGTCGAAGTAGATGTTTTCGCCGCACTGGACGTATATCTCCCCCAAGGTTGGCATGCCTTCATGGTCGACCGTTAGCGAACACTCAAGCCTGTCGTCATCCCAGTTCGCCATCCACCACGTGTAGGCCGTGAAGTCCACCATGATGGGCGAGATCCGGTCCGGACCCGGAGGCGTCGTCGGCTCTTCCGCCCTCGCAGTTGCGGCTGGCAGCAGAATCTGGCTGCCAAAGGCGACCGCCAAGGCAACCAGCATGTTCGTGAAGATGGCGCTTCGTCTACGAAGTGTCACTATCCCGAACTCGGTTAGAACCGAAGTCCACTCTCATTATAGTGGACTTCGGCTGCGCTGCAACTACTTTCTTCGGGTGACTTTCTTCCTTGCTTGCTTTCGTTGGGCCGCGGCCTTCTTGGAGCCGCTTACCCGCCCGCGGGAGGTCTCCGCAGACGCTATGCGGGTGGGCGCCCGATTGGCCTCTGCCTCGATCGACTCCAGTGTCTTGAAGTCCTGCTCGAGATTGTGACGGCGCACCAAAAGGCTCGCGAGGTAGATGGCGCTGATCACGAAAAAAACGGCGTAGCCGGCGACCATGTAGGCGGAAGTATCGGGGGGTGCGTCCTGCAACAACATGGCAGATTCCTTTGTATGATGCTTCCTGCGCCCATCCAACGCGGTGCGCAGGGGTGCGGATCAACGGATGAGGCTGAGCTTGAGTTGCTCGACGCGCGCCGCCAGCCTGCCCATCAGGATGCGGTTCCAGAGCAGGTCGACGAAGATCACCGTGAAGGTGATCAAGGCGAAGAAGAACGCCAGCTTCATGTCGGGGACCATGGAGAAGGTGCCCTCGGCTCCCGGATCGCCGCTGCCGATCACCACCGGATGGATGGTGCGGAACAGCCTGATGGCAAAGAACGTGATCGGAGCGCTGATCGCCCCCACGAGGGCATACACGGCGCCAAAACGTGCGCGCCGGCCGGGATCTTCAAGACCCTGGCGCAGCATGAAATAGGCGATGTAGATCAGCTCCGTCACTGCAGCCGTGGTCAGCCTCGGATCCCAGGTCCACCACGTGTTCCAGATGGGGCGGGCCCAGATCGAGCCCAGCACGATGGTGATCAGGAAGAACACCAGGCTGATCTCCACCGCTGCCACCTCTACGATGTCCCATTTCTGGTGCCTGGTGGCCAGGTAGAGTCCGCCGGTGATACCGGCCGCGATGAAGCCCAGCAGCGCGGTCCAGGCTGTACCGATGTGGAAGTAGAAAACCCGCTGTACCTGGCCCATGACGGCCTCCGTGGGCGCAAACACCAGCGCCAGGTACGTGGCCGCCGCCAGCAGCAAGAGGGAGACGACATCGAGCGCTTTCAATGTGACAGGTTTGCCTTGCATAACGGCTCCTTTGATGCACCGCCAGGCTGCCCGCATTCACCCGAGGTGGCAGGCACCCGCCGCGCTCTCCTTATTCCTCCACCACGTAGTCGAAGACCATGAATGCTATGGACGTGAAGATCACGTCGTACACAACAAGCAGATTCAGCCATGGCAGGATACTCGCGGGATCATCGCCAGTGAGGAATCCGCTGCTGGCCTTGACCGCCGCAATGAGCACCGGGATCACGACCGGGAACAGCAGGATGGGCAGCATCACGTCCCGCGTCCGGGACTGGACCGCCATGGCGGCAAGCAGCGTCCCGACCACAATGTACCCGATCGAGCCCAGCAAAAGGATCAGCAGCAGACCAGGCCGCAGGAGGTTGACGTTGTACAGGAAGGAGTACACGGGCAGCACGATGGCTTCGACGATGAGCATGAAGGTGAGATTGCTGATCACCTTGCCAAAGTAGATCGCAGAGCGATCGACCGGCGCCAGCAACAGTCCATCCATCGATCCCTGGTCCTTCTCGATGCTCATCGAGCGGTTCAGGCCAAGTGTGCCAGCGAACGCGAATGTGACCCAGAGCACTCCCGCCGTGACCGACTCCCGGGTCTTGATGTCCAGCTCCAGAGCGAAGTTGAAGATCAGGATCACCAGCAGGGAGAAGACCAGCATGGCCGTGAACAGTTCGCGTGAACGGAACTCCGCCGCCAGATCCTTCCATGCTACGGCGCCCACGGCGCGCAAGAATCCAGCTGCGGCGGGCTCACGTTTGGGAGGGGAGCTGGTGCGGGCTGTCATCTCAGTCTGCCAGGGACCGCTTATAGAACGCAAGGAGGTTGCTGCTGCGAAGCTGCCTGGGCGTGGCTGAGGCGACGATCACGCCACGGGACAGCACATCGAACCGGCTGGCCAGCGCCTCGGCGCGGACAAGGTCGTGCGATGTCATGAGGACGGTTCGGCCCAGGGCTGCGACGGATCTCAAGACCGTGTCCAGCATGGCCGAGGCGTCCTGGTCCAGGCCTGTGTGCGGTTCGTCGAACAGCATCACATCGGGGTCGTGCAGGACCGCGCGCCCGATCGCCAGGCGCTGCTGCATGCCGCGTGAGAACGTACGCACGAGGTCACGCCTGCGGGAGTCGAGGCCGATCATGCCCAGGACCTCATCGATGCGCTCGGCGAGGCGTGGGATCCCATACAGGCGTCCGTAGAAGCGCAGATTCTCTTCGGCTGTGAGATCGCCGTAGAGCAGTGGCATGTGCGAGACCACGCCCAACCGGGCGCGCACCGCGGCGGCCTGCTGCGGCAGCGGATGCCCCGCCACACGGACCTCGCCGAGCGATGGATGCGACAGGGATGCCAAAACCCGGAGGAATGTTGTCTTGCCCGCGCCGTTGGGCCCGAGCAGGGCCACGAACTCGCCCTTGCGTACTTCGAGATCCAGCCCGTTCAGCACGGTCTTCGTGCCGAAGCGCTTTACAAGCTTCGTCACCTGGATCATGGGGGCTTCTGAGACGGTGGGCATACGATGCAAAGAGTGCAAGAGAGAGTTCCCTCGCCTAGCTCAACTGCCGGAGGATGTCTTTGAGGTCATTGCGGCGCGCTGCGTAAGCGCTTTCCGAGATTTTTCCGGCTCGGTGCAGATCGTCCAAGGCGAGGATGGCATCCAGCACCTCCTCCGTAGTCTGGAACTCGGCCTCCTGCACGTCGGTCGTTTGATTCCTGCGGTCGCGCACAAAAAGGTAGATGCCAACAAGGATCAAGGCCAGGCCCAGTGCGCCTCCACCGATAAGCCAGCCCTGATGCGCGTCCAGCCCGGTCGCCGAACTGATCTTCGGGCGCCCGCTGACCGTGAAACTCAGGCTCTGGCCGGACTTCAAGTCCGCGGCAGAGAACTCCTGGTAGTTGTTGTTCTGGATGACCTGCAGCCCTTCGGACGCAAACTGCTCGCCGGTCACCTTAATGCCGTCTGGCACAAGCAGGAGGATAAAGGGCGCATCGATCGCCAGCGGCTGCCGGAAGTCGAGAGACTTCTCAAAAGGCAGGTTGAAGAAGGCAATGATGGAATAGGGTTTCTCGCTCGGCACCACCGCGAGCCCCTTGTCCGCGGCGAGGAACGGCGCGCTGTCCTGTCCGGCCTCATACCCCTGGTTCGCCGCTCCTGAAGGGAACCGGATGAAGGGTATGGTGACGCCGTCGGTCGAAATGATCACCGCCTTGTCGCTCTTATTCGTGAATGCGAAGATCTCGAGCACCTGCACCGTGCCGGCAGTGGCAAAGTCCGTGTAGATATGGATCTGATCAATCTGGAGCAGACTGACATCCGTGCTGGGTTCATACAAGGTCAACTGCGGCAGGCTGATTGCAGTCGAGCCTTCGCCGGCGGCCTCAAAATCGGAGCGATATTTGATGCCAGCGTAGTCCACGTCCGCAAGGAAGATGCGGTTCAAGGGCATTTCCGCATTTTCGAACACGTACGCGCCGTCTGCTGCAACTGTGCCACTGAGTGTGAGCACCTCTTGCGGTCCGGAGGTCTGGTCAGCGGCGTGATCGAATCCATGCAGGGTCACCGTCAGGCCATCAACCTTGCCCGGGGTGCTCATCTTGATCGTGCCGCTCACGTTCCCGATACCGGCGATTGACGTCGCCTCTGGCTGCGGAGTGCCTTCAACCTGTGTCGCCGCAGCCGGTGGAGTGGCTTCTGCGGCCACTTCAACTGGGGCTGCAAAGGACAGAGTCCTGAGATAGGCGGCAGCGGCATTTGCGTCGTCGTCCGAATAGCCCTGCGCAAATGCCGGTATGTTGCCTTCGCCACCGCGGATGATGTGCACGAGATCGGTTTCCGACAGCGCGGACATTCTCGTCTGGGCCCCAAAGGCCGAAAGGCACTCGGCGCAATCGGCTTCGACCAGGGATCGCCCGCGAGAGACCTCATCCGGAGTTGTGTGCAACGTGAGCGCGTAAGCGACAATGTCCCAGCGCTCTTGATCACTGAGAACACCCGCGAAGGGAGGCATGAAGCGGTCGAGGTTGCCCTGCGTGACGACCTTGAACCACGCGGCAGGAGCGACCCCACGCGCCACCTCTGGCAGACCGATGCCCGGTACGCTGACAGGAAGCTGCATGCTCTGCGGACCGTCGCCCAGGCCCGTTGCACCGTGGCACGGCGAGCAACGCTCCGCGAACATCTCCGCTCCGTTCTGCACGTCCGGCGCCGAGGCGGGGTACAGCGCACCGAGTGTGGGCATCGGCGTCGGGGGGACGTAGTCAGGCGGCGGCGTAATGTCCTCTGCAAGCGTGAAATTGCACCCCGCCAGCAGGATGGCGGCTCCCGGGACCAGTAGCATGGAAGAGAACTTCATCAATACCTCAAGTGCCTATTGCAGTGACTCACCACAGTTGTGGCAGAATTGATCGCCTGTCAAGACGGGCTTGCCGCAGCGTGGGCAAAAGCCCGCCGACTCGGCGTGACGCGCAGCGCGGCGCGCGGCGACCATGGACTCGATCTTGTCATCGGGCAGCGGCCCATCCGCGTGTGCAACGCCTCCGGCCCCGGCCGACGCGGCCTCCCCGATGCGCGCGCCTGCATGGGATGTTGTACTCCAGGTTGTGGCGGCAGCGGGCACAGGCTCATCCAGCTTCTGGAGGATGGCCACCCCTCGCTGCAGGAGGCCCGTCCGCTGCTCATGGTAGGCGTCCTCCGGGACTTTGCCGAGTTTGAAGTCAAAGTCCAGCTCCTGCAGCGCGTTGATGACGCGGTCACGCTCCGCCAACAGCGCGGAGACCTCCGGGGTCTCATCCTGCGCCGGTGGAGCGGCCTCCCGCATCAGAGGCACTGCCAGGAACAAGCCCACGCCCAGGAGAAGGGCAAGCAAGAACAGGGTTGCGCCGGGAAACATTCTCCCTCCTATTGAAGCAGCGGATCAATGATAGCCCGGATCTGGCCCTCCGAATTAAACGGTCCGACCTGCACATAGCGCAAGATGCCGTCTCTATCGATGAAGTACGTCTCCGGCACACCCTTGATGCGGAACATCTGCGAGATCTTCGTGCCAACGTCCGGCCCGTTTGGGAAGGTGATGTCGAACTTCTTGAGGTACTCCCGTGCCTCAGGCTCAGTATCGACGTAGTCGACGCCAACAAAGAGCACGTCCCCCCGGTCTTTGTAGTAGGCCCAGGCCGACCGCAGTTCGGCAGCCTCCTGCTCGCACGGTTTGCACCAGGAAGCCCAGAAGTTGATCAGCAGCACCTTCCCGCGCAATGATTCGAGGCCTACCTGCGCCCGGCTGTTGTACATATAGCCGCTGAAAAGCGTGAGATCGAAATTGCCGACCCGATCTCCTGGCTGGAGCGTGCCGCGCTGCGACCGGTTCAAGCCGATGGCCAGGATCACCAACAGCCCGATCAGACCGACCCAGATGAGAACCTGAACCCAGACCGGCACTCCCCGCCGCGCGGGCGTCGTGTTTGTCTTCTCACTCATGTAATAGTCCTGTTTTGCCACCGCCTGGCAGCGATCACTCGCCGCTTCCGGGCCGCGTCCAAATTCACTGCGGCATGCCAAATCAAGACCGCTTCTTGAGCTCGTCTTCAAGCCTGGCCACGTACGTGTCCGATGGTGCATCCGCCTGCGATGCGGATGGTTTCTCCTGCGCGTTCTTCTGAGTCTCCTCCAAATCCGGAACCGTCCATGCCCGGAGCGACCGGAACAACATGACGACGCCGGCAAGGATGATCAGCGGCGGCAGGATGTAGACGAGCCAGTTCAATCCGGTCCGCGGCGGCTCGGCCAACACCCGGGCGCCGTATTGATCGACAAAGTACTGCTGGATGCGAGACTCGGACCAGCCCTCGGCAAGCTGCCGCCGGATGAGGTCGCGCCACTGGCGGCAGGCCTCTGTCGGACATACATCCAATGGTGTGTTCTCGCACACCGGGCAGTACAGCTGGTGCGCAATGCGGTTGACCTCATCGTCGCTGGGCGTCGGCTCCTGTGCGTGGACGGTTTGCGGCATTTGGACGGCCACAGCGATGCCTAGGAGCAGTACCAGTAGCGCAGATGACGACAGGCGCGTCCTGCCTCTGAATGGCCCGTTGCTCATCGAGTGACCCCGAGTGTGGATTGTGAATTGTACATGGGGTCAGTCCGTGGTGCTTGACTGGCTGCCATCGGATCGTTGTACGCTCCGGACGCGTACAGGAGCGCTTCCTGCCTCGCGCCTTGGCCACGCCGCGATCAGGATGCCGAGAAGGAAGACAAGGGAGCCAATCCATAGCCAATTCACAAGCGGATTCATGTATATCTTGAAGCTTGCGGCGGCAGGGCTGGTGGACTCCCAGGGCAAGAGAATGACGTACAGATCATCACGAAGCGTGGCGCGCTGGCCCGGGATGGTCATGGGCTGCGCGGACTCCTCGGAATCGGGGAAGCCGTCGCCATTGGTGTCGGCGCCGAAATACAAGTCGATGCGCGGATGCAATTCACCCAGGAAAGCGCCCTTGGTGTCGTAGACATCCAGGACTGCCCGGGTAACCTGCTGGTTGTCCGGACCCATGAACTGCGCAATGGACTTGTATTGGACTCGGTAGTCGCCGAGGCTTATGGAATCACCCACGGCTAGCGTGCCCTGGGTCTCCGTCTGGAAGAAGTTGATGCCCAGGAGACCGATGGCCATCAGCATCATGCTTATGTGAATGATATAGCCGCCATAGCGCCGCGGGTCGCGGCCAAAAAGCGTCCAGAGCGCGGTGAAGAAGCTCTCGCCCTGGGCACGCATTCTCGCCCTAGCCGCCCGCGAGAACTCTTGGAGCGTGATCAACAGAACGAAGGCGACCAGGAAGAGGCCGATCAGGGCAAGTGCGTTGCGCGTGTATGTGACGAAAAGGAAAGCCGTGATCAACAATGCCAGGGCGATGGATTTCCACATCAGGCGTCCGAGTGTGCGAATGGAAGAAATGCCCCATGCCGAAAGCGGTGCAATGCCCATAAGGAGCATAAGCGAGGCGAACAAGGGCGCTGTAGCCCGATTGTAGAACGGAGGTCCAACGGTCACCTTCTGTCCCGTGACGAGCTCGGAGATCAAAGGGAAGATCACCCCCCAGAAGCACACGACCAAGACGCTCATGAAGAGCAGATTGTTCAGCAGGAACAACGCCTCGCGCGAGAGCATTGACTTGAGCTCCGTCTCGCTGCGGAGCTCTGGCCAGCGATAGATGAGCAATGCAATGGAGGTGATGAACGTGATCCCGATGAAGGCGAAGAATGCGGGCCCAATGGCGCTCTGAGCGAACGCATGCACGGACGAGAGCACGCCGGAGCGCGTCAGGAACGTCCCAAAGATCACCAGGGCATACGTCAGGATGATCAGCAGCATGTTCCACTGCTTGAGCAAGCCGCGCTTCTCCTGAATCATGACCGAGTGCAGGAACGCGGTGCCTGTCAACCAGGGCATCAGTGCCGCGATCTCGACCGGATCCCAACCCCAAAAGCCCCCCCAGCCCAGCACGTCGTATGCCCAGCGGCTCCCCAGTACCAGGCCAAACGAGAGAAAGAGCCAAGCCCACAGAGTCCAGCGCCGGGTGAGCCTGATCCAGCGGTCATCACTTCGCCCGGTGACAAGGGCCGCAATGGCGAACGCAAAGGGGATGACAAAGGAAACAAAGCCAAGGTACAACATGGGCGGATGGAAGATCATGCCCGGGTGCCGCAAGAGCGGATTCAGGCCGCGTCCATCCGCGGGGTAGAAGACCGCAGCATTTGCCGGTGAGAACATGCTTGTGACGATCTCACCCGTCGAGGTCTGCCAGTAGCGAGAGAAGGGATTCTCGACGAAGACAACGAGACCCAGGAAGAAGGCCGTGGTGACGGATGTTACGATGATCACCCAAGGCAAAAACTCGCGATCACGGTCCCACTTTCGAAGCATGACCAGCAAGGCAAAGGCAGCCATGAGCCAGGACCAGAACACCAACGAACCGGCTTGCCCGCCCCACCAGGCTGTGATCCTCAGGTAGGTCGGCATGCTCCGGCTGGTCACCTCATAGACAAAGGTGACCTCGAAGTGATTCGAGATCAGGAGGTAGATGAGCATTGCCGCGGAAAGCGTGATGAGCGGCCAGAGCAACAGCATGGCGCGCCGTGCCGATTCGACGGCACCTGCCGATCTCGTCCGGTCGCCGTAGACGGCCGCTGCAACGCTGTAGATGGCAGTGACGAATGCAACTACCAGTATGCCGTATCCGATCTCAGCCAGCATGCTTGTCTCCGACAGAGGGCCGTTTCGCAGCGTGCCCGGTTCCGCGCATTCCTTCGGTGAATCTCGAACAGAAGACCTGACGAGTGTGTGCGCCGTCAGGTCTAGTCATAGGATCGTGGGGTGCCCGCAAAGTGACTCAGCCGCCTGCTCCAGTGGGCTGTGTTCCGGTCAGGCTAGGAAGCGTCGGCAGCCTGGCCGGGAACGGCTTCCTCGTACTTTGTTGGGCACTTAAGAAGCAGCTGATCGGCGTGGAATGTGCCATCCGCCGCCATCTGCCCAGTCATGATGGCCTGCGCCTCGTTCTTGAGCAAGTCAGGCTTCGGCCCTGAATATTGAACTCTGATGTGCGTGCGGTTCGCGTCCGCCACCGCGGCATGCAAGACGGCAGCCAATCCGCCCTGATCTTCCACCTCCTGATTCTTTCCAGGAACGTGCGCCACCTCGAAGGTCAGCGTGAGCGTCTGTGGATCATACTGAATGGAATCGCCGACGACCGCTCCGGAAACGCGCAGGTTCCTTCCAATCGCACTCTGGCCCTTCACCTTGAGCTCGTCAACGGTCATGAAGTACTCGGCGCTTGCCTGCGTGGAGGAGATGATCAAATACACGACCGCCGCCAGGATCAGCAAACCACCGATTATGAACTTCGAGCGTCCCATCCTTTGCCTCTGAACCTTACCCGGAAGATCCGCTTAACGATGCCATTCTACACGAGCAGATTAGAGCAGGCTGAGAGCAAGTCAAACGCATGTCATTGACATGTTACTTCGTTGATTACGGGCGCTCCTCACTGCATACAGGGACCCACTCGCGCTGCCCATTCGAGCGATATGAGCCGCGTACGAGTCGCGAACTTCACGAGTTCTATTCTTGAGTGGCGATTCAACCTATTCATGATGCGCGCCCGGTGACGGCCAATCCGGAGGCACAGCCAATCGTGATGCTCGCGGGGCTTAGCGGTCGCGCGTTATTGGGGCAGTCTCAGCCTTGTCCCACACACGCGGCAGAACCTATCGCCTGGTTGAGCGCGCGTTCCGCACTGATTGCAGTACACATCGCCGGTCCCCTGGGCGGCGCTGTGCGCGCTGCCATGGCGGCGCTTTTCCCTCGACGCGCCTCCACGGCTTGATTGCCAGAAGTACAGGAAAGCGCCTGCGATCAGAACGAAGCCGAGGGCGCCCAGGATGTACGGCACATAGTTGCTTAGCATCACGCGGCCCGGCGTACTGCTGTCCAGCGGCTGCGTCGGCTGCAGGTCCCCCTGCGAGGCCGTGAGAGCTTCCGAACTCCGCGTGTAGTTGAGGTCCAGCGCAAAATGCTCACCCGCCTTCAAGGGGCCAAAATCATTCTCCAGGAATGCCGTGTCGCCTGCGGCCTGCGTGGTCTGTAGTTCCGGATCGGACGAAATTGCGGTTGCATCCGCGGGCATGCGCACGCTGATGCCGAAGTCCTGGACGGCGGATTCGCCAGTCCACCGATAGGAGAATTGCCTCCGATCCCCGGATCTCGTGAGCGACTGGTAGTACTCTATGCGGTAGGTCGTGGGGCTCTGGATCTGCACGACCACCGATTGCCATGTCTCGTCGCCAGTCGATTCAAGGTAGTCTGCATTCAGCAGACTGCCATCGGCGCCGTGCAACGCCACGGCTATGAGGTTTGCATCCTTGGGAAACTTGATCGAGACGCCGACCGGCAGTTCCGTTCCAGAACTGACCTGGAAGTCGTAGATTACCAGCATGCTGGGCTGGTCGTACTCCGGCCACAGCTGTACCTGCAGGCTGGAGAGTGCAATGGGTGTCTGACCGCGCGCGGAAGTTGGAATGAAGATCGCCCCCAAGAGCAAGAGCGCCGTCAACCACCGTGGCATACCTGCCTCCCGTCAAAATCTGCCGAATCTTACCATGCAGGTAGGCTTGCTCCGCTGAACTGAACTTGACCCACGTCGGTGGGTGCAGCACAAGGCAAACTGCAGTGCGGTCGAAGCGCGTTGCAGACCGCCTACAAGCTGGAGCCGGATGTGTTGCCAGGGGCCTGCGTCAATGCCTGCACGAGCTGCCAGCAGGCTTGATTCATGGGTGTCGGTACGCTGTGTCTTCGGCCCGCCCTGACAACTGCGCCGCAAATGGCATCGATCTCCGTCGGGGCTCCCCGTTGCACGTCCTGAAACATGGACGAATGATTGGAGGCCGTCTGGAGGACAACATTCTCAACCATCCGAATGGGATCGGACGAGGCCAGCTTGATCTTCTCTGCATGGGCCACGGCTGCTGTCTCTTCGGCGAGGGCGCGGAGCAGCATGCGTGCCGCGGGACGCTCCAACAGCTGACCGTTCGGAATGCGCAAGATGGCCGTCAAGGGGTTGATGGCCGAGCTCACGACCAGCTTGCTCCAGACAAGCGTGCGAGCGTCCTGAACGACTTCGACCTGGAAATATGCCTCCGTCAATGCCTGTTGGAGCGGCCCAAGCCGCTCGTGCGCCTCGATCGAGACAACGCCTTCGCTGCCGGATTTCGCCAAGCCCGGCCCAAGCAGTGTCGCGCCCGTCGTTGTGGAGCCAAGAGCAACGCGCTCCAGTCCGAGTGCGGCCGCGAGGATCTCACGATTTCCGAGCCCGTTCTGAAGTGTCAGAGCCAGGCCATCTTCAGTCAGGCAGCCTGCCAGCTGGCGCGCGGCGCGCTCCGTCTGCCAGGATTTGACGAGCACGAGTGCATACCTGATGCCCTGATAGTCGCGGAGATCGTCGGAGACAGCCACCGGAACACGCTGTTCGCTGCCAGCTGCATCGACCAGCCGTGCGCCGCTTGTGCGCAATGCTGCAAGCCCATCGGGCCATGTGCCCAGCATTCTTACTGTATAGCCGGCGCGTCCGAGGCGCGAGGCGAACAGCGTCGCCAGAGCGCCGATCCCAACGATGAGAATGCTGTCAAGCTGGATACCTTGTTTGCCCATATCCGTCCCTCAAGCTCGCCGCTGGATCCCTCTACTGCTCCAATTCACTCATTAACTGCTGCCACTCGGAATCGTCCATCTCCACCGAGTGGTCCACGTCGGGGAAAGCGCGGGCCTGCACGTCCTCCATGTATGCGGTGAACGCCCGCTGCATTTCACCATGCAGGTCGGCGTACTTTTTGACGAATTTCGGGGTAAAGCGATCGAACAGGCCAAGAAGGTCGTGAGTCACCAGGACTTGTCCGTCGCATCCGACCCCTGCGCCAATTCCAATGGTGGGGATCGAAAGACGTGCCGAAACCAGCTTTGCCAGCCGCGCCGGAACTGATTCGAGGACCAAGCTGAAGCAACCAGCCTGCTCTAGAAGCCTTGCGTCCTCCAGCAGGCGCCTGGCAGCCGCCGCGGTCTTGCCTTGTGGTCGGAAGCCCCCGAGCTGATTCACCGATTGAGGCGTTAGCCCGAGGTGACCCATTACAGGGATGCCGGCGCTAGTGATGGCCCCCACGGCCTCCAGCCGTTCGCGGCCGCCCTCAAGCTTGACCGCCTCCATCCCGCCCTCCTGTAGGAATCGGCCGGCATTACGCGTCGCCTCACTGGCGGAGACCTGATAAGACATAAACGGCATATCGCCGATCAGCAACGCGTACGTGGCGCCGCGCGCTACAGCTCGGCAGTGGTGCAGCATTATATCCATGGTCACCGGCAGTGTGTTCTCATAACCCAAGACGACCATACCGAGCGAGTCCCCTACGAGGATGGCATCGATGCCCACCTGGTCCTCGGCCAGAGCGGTGGGATAGTCGTACGCGGTCAACATAGTGATCGGCGTGCGACGTTCTTTCTTCTGGAGCAGCGAGGCCGTCGTCACCTTTTTGCGCTGGGGAGACGCGGCATTCAAAGCCGGTATATTCAGGGAAGCAGCAGTCGTGGTCATGGTACCCTCCGGTTAAGGTAGGGGCCGTTGGTGGCGGTCTCCCCCAGATTCCGCCTGGACAGCCTCGAAGTAATTCGTCGTCGGGCTCGCAAACTCACGCGCTCACGATGCCCGCGGCGTACGTATTATTCCACAGAATTCCCTTTTCGCCTATAATGCCTCTGATCGTTCATTGAAGCCAGGCACTGCCGGAAAGTCGGCCCCCTCAAGGACCATCTCAAGGGATGCCACCCAACTCGCAGTGCTCTGCAGCAAGTGCGAGGAGAATGCCATGCGTCGTATGCTCGGATTCATGATCGGAATTTTTGCCGGCGCTCTTGTCGGAGCCACGATCGCGCTCCTGCTGGCGCCGGAATCCGGCGAGAAGTTGCGTGCAGAGGTCCGCGCCCGCGGCGAGGGTTTCCTGGCTGAGGTGCGCGATGCAGCAGATGCACGCCGTGCAGAGCTGACGGATCGGCTGCAGTCCCTACGCGCCCCGCGAACGGGCCCTACGGAGCTGTCATAGGACGGGCGGTCAAGGTCGCGCCCGCAACAATCCGCTTGTAGAATTCCCGGGCTTGGGACATGCAGCGCGTGTACTCGGCGCGCTCCAGGATGAGCTGGTGATTCAAACCTGCGGCCTCGCGGCGCAGGTTTTCGTTTTCCAGGGCTTTGAGGATCGCGTGCGCCAGTTCCTCGGGACTTGTGGCATCAACCAGCAGTCCGTTCTCTCCATGCCGGATCCATTCACGGATCGACTCCAGGTCACCGGCAATGGGGAAGCAGCCGCAGGCCATGCCCTCCAGGAGCGAGTTGGGCGTTCCGTCGTGGACACTGGGTGAGACCAGCACTTGCGCCCGACGAAACAAATCCGCCAATTCAGTCTGTGGGACTTGGGGGAGAAGCTGGACCGCGTGCCCAATTCTCAGCTTCTCAATCCATCTGGCCGCTTCCCGATCGCCTGAAAGGGCGACGCAGATGAATTTCGCGTTCGAATGCCGCGCCAGCACGAGGGGGATAGCCTTGAAAAGAACGTCATTCCGGACATAGGCCCTCGATCCTCGGGGATTGATGATCGTGGAGCCGACAACCGGATCCGAAGGCGCAAAGAAGACATCGTTTCGGATGCCACCGCCGCCCAGCGCGACCATCGTGGGCTTGGTGGAGGCAAAACCCCACTGGCGAGCCAGCCGGATGTCACGCCGGCAATCGGCGTGTAGTGCATCGGCCACTCGCAGGGTCCATGAGGTGTAGTGGCGCATCAACGCGGTGGACGGGGCGTGGAGTGTGAAGTCATTACCCCAGACAGAGACCAGAAGAGGTGCTGCTCCATAGGCGTCTGCCGCCAGCATGCCCTCGAACGGGATCCGCATGGCATGCACCAGGTCCGGCCGGATGCGCTCTGCAAATGCACGCAGTCTTCGGGCTGCACGAGGGACAGTGAGTGGGCCGAGCAGATGGCGCAGAGCAGTCCGCCATTTGAGCGAGCCGGCTGAACCGCCGCGGGAACCCTGCGGGCTTCTCCTCGAGCCACTGTATGCAACCGGTGTGATTTCCAGACCTTCAAGGGGCAAGTCTGGCGAGCAGGCAAAAGTGGAAGCCAAGAACACCTCGTCGCCTCGCTCGACAAAGTACTGCATCCAATTCAGCGCAATGGGGGAACGGCCGTCTGCAACGAAGAGCACGCGCACGAGGTCACTATACCAGAAGTTGCCCGCCCAAGTGAGGCGTAGTATCATTGGTGCGCTTGAGCGCGGGATAGCGCAGCACATAAGCGCTCAGAACAGTGAAAATCCAGCACGGGCTCGCGACAAAAGGACCTTCATGAAGCAGATTTGCGTAGTTGGCGTCGGTTATGTCGGCCTCGTCACAGGGGCTTGTTTTGCGGACCTGGGCAACAGGGTGGTTGCGCTGGACGTGGATGAGAAGCGGATCGACAATCTCAAGAAAGGGATCATGCCGATCTATGAGCCCGGCCTGGATGAGCTTGTGAAACGCAACGTGGCCGCAGGCAGACTGACCTTCTCGACGTCGTACGCCGAGGCGCTGAAGGGAAGCGAGTTTGCCTTCATCGCCGTTGGGACGCCGTCAGGTGTGAATGGCGAGGCCGATCTGCAATACGTGGCAGCGGCGGCCGAGTCGATCGCGCGGAACATGACCAGCCCGCTCGTGATCATCAACAAATCAACTGTACCCATTGGGACCGGTGATTGGGTGGCGGATGTCGTCAAGAGTGCCCAGCCGCGTGAAATCGCATTCTCTGTAGTGTCCTGCCCTGAGTTCCTGCGCGAAGGCTCGGCCATCGGCGATTTCATGAGCCCGCACCGGACAGTAATCGGCTCGCTGCATCGCGAGGCGGCAGAGAAGGTGGCCCAGCTGCACCTTCCACTGCGTGCGCCCATCATGATCACTGACCTGCGCACCGCCGAGATGATTAAATACGCTTCCAACGCGTTTCTCGCAACCAAGATTTCATTCATGAATGAACTGGCTGACCTGTGCGAGTCCGTGGGCGCGGATGTGAAGGAGGTGGCTGCGGGCATGGGCTACGATGCGCGCATTGGGCACCACTTCCTGGACGCCGGCCTCGGATGGGGTGGATCCTGCTTTCCGAAGGACGTCAAAGCGCTGGCCTATATGGCCAAGGAAAGAGGCTTGGCTCCGCGTATTCTTGATTCCGTCACAGAGGTGAACTATTCACGCCGAATTGCTGCTGTGAGCCAGCTCTCTGACATGCTCGGCGGGCTTAAGGGCAAGACAATTGGTATGCTCGGCCTGGCGTTCAAGCCCAACACCGATGACATGCGGGAGGCTCCGTCCATCGACATCGCAGAGCGTTTGGCGGAGGCGGGCGCCAGGGTACGCGCCTACGACCCCGTGGCCATGGAGGTCGCGCGTCCGATCCTTCCGGCCGTCCACATGTTCAAGGATCCGTATGAAATGGCGGCCGGCTGCGACGGCCTGATGGTGATCACCGAGTGGAACGAATTCAAGCAGCTGGACCTCGATCAACTGAAATCCCTCCTGAAACAGCCTGTAGTGTTTGATGGCCGGAACATCTACGATCCGGCCTTGATGAAGGAAAAGGGCTTTAACTATCGGGCCGTGGGGCGCGGTTCATAAGCAGGCTGGATGCCAGCGCCTGATCCGCCGATCTGCGATTACGAGGGATCCGACTATCAGGTCTCGTTCTGGGATCAAGGGGGTCGTGAGTACGAAGACCGGGTTGAGGCCATTGCGCTGAAGCGCCTGCTGCCTAAGGGCGGAGGGTTGCTGTTGGAACTTGGCGCGGGCGCAGGGCGCAACACCCCTCGCTATGCTGGCTTCCAACGCATCGTGCTGCTGGATTACTCTCTCTCACAGTTGGAGCAGGCGCAACGCGCGCTGGGGCGATCAGAGCGATATATCTATGTGGCGGCGGACATATACCGTCTGCCATTCGTCGATGGCCTGTTTGATGCCGCCACAATGATTCGCGTGCTCCATCACATGGCTGATGCGCCCCGGGCACTGCGGCAGGTGCGAGATGTGCTGAAGCCCGATGGTGCGTTCATCCTGGAATTCGCAAACAAACGGAACGTGAAGTCCATCCTGCGTTACTGGCTAGGCAGGCAGGAGTGGAATCCGTTTACTTCAGAACCCGTCGAGTTTGCGAAACTGAATTTCGACTTCCACCCGGGCCGCGTCCAAGCCTGGCTGGAGGCGCTGGGCTTCCGGGTGGTGCGGAAGCTTACGGTCTCTCATTTTCGTTCCCCAGCCCTGAAGAAACTTGTCCCCGTATGGTTCCTGGTGTTCCTGGATTCGTTGCTGCAACCCACGGGTCGGATGTGGCAGTACTCTCCGAGTGTGTTCTTTGGGTTGAGAGGCGGGAATGCTATCTCCCACACCGTGGATCTCGGCGCCGATCTGCTCTCCATGTTCAAATGTCCTGTGTGTGGACAGGCGCCTTTGGCTGAGGCGGGCGACCGCCTTATCTGCGGCAATTGTGGGATGCAATGGGGGGCCGCAAACGGCATCTACGATTTCCGACGGCCAGTGGCGCCGCCTGCCGGCGCCAGCCGGCCAGGCTGATCCAACCACGCAGGCTTCGCGTCTCCCGCCATACTCGACCAGCCATGAAGTGCTCTATCGTCATTCGGGCCTACAACGAAGCCGGGCAGATTGGGCAACTGTTTGAGGGTATCTCCCGCCAGACGATTCGGGATGCGGAGGTGATCCTTGTGGATTCGGGTTCCACGGATGCCACTGTACAGACCGGAGAGGCACAGGGCGCGCGCGTCGTCCGTATTCCTCCTGAGGATTTCAGTTTTGGGCGCTCGCTGAATCTCGGCCTGCGTGCCGCGGGACATGAGCACGTTGTGATTGCCAGCGCGCATGTGCGTCCCGTCTATCCCGATTGGCTGGAGTGCCTGCTGCGCCCATTCGAGGATGAGCAGGTGGCGTTAGCCTATGGCAAGCAGCGGGGCACCGAGTCGTCCCGGTTCTCCGAGCATCAAGTCTTCCGTCAATGGTTTCCGGACGCCGATGTTCCGAGTCAAGCGCATCCGTTCTGCAACAATGCCAACGCCGCCATTCGACGAAGCCTCTGGGAGCGGCATACCTACGACGAGGCGCTGACGGGACTTGAAGATGTCGCCTGGGCCAGATGGGCACAGGGACAGGGCTACCGCATCGCCTACGCGGCTCATGCCGAGATCCTTCACGTCCACCACGAGACCCCGCGCCGCGTGTATGAGCGCTACCGGCGCGAGGGAATGGCGTTTAAACGCATCTTCCCGGAATCGCATTTCAGTGCCTATGACTTTGCGCGCCTTACCCTGTCGAACATCCTGACGGATGTGCGCGAGGCGGGTCGCCAGGCGAGGCTGTGGCGCGATGCCCCGTCCATCGTCTGGTTTCGCACTATGCAGTTTTGGGGTACCTACCAGGGCTACCGACATTCGGGCCCGGTAACGCAGGAGCTTCGACAGACCTTCTACTATCCACCCGGCCGCTCTGAGCGTATTGCCCGCGCCAGGGGAGTGGCACCAATCCGTTACAAGGATTCTGAGCGATAGGCTCCCGTAGGAGCGGGACTCATTCTGCTATCCCCCGAGCGTCTCATTCAGCCAATCCAAGAATCCTTTTTCCTTGGGCCTCACTGACGTTCCTAGGGTTGCAGCCAGCTTTTCAAAAAGCTCGCGTTGCTCCTTGGTCAGCTTGGTTGGGATCTCAACGTTGACGATCACGAGCTGATCGCCGCGGTGATCCTTCCGCCGTAGATGGGGGACACCCTTGCCCTTGATCTTGAACACCTTGCCCGGCTGTGTGGCCGCCGGAATCTTAAGGATTTCCTCGCCGTCCAGGGTCGGAACGGAAACGTCCGCGCCCAACGTTGCCTGGGCGAGGTTGATGTCGAGATGCAGGATCAGATCGTTCTCGCGACGACGAAAGAACTTGTGCGGCTGGACATCGAGGAGCAGGAATAGACTGCCGCTAGGACCAGCGTTTGCCCCCGGTTCGCCTTCGCCAGCCAGCCGAACCTGCGTCCCTGAATCGACACCCGCCGGTATCTCAACGCTCTTGCGGATCTTCTTGCGTTCGAGCCCTCCGCCCCGGCACGTTCGGCATGGCGAGGAGATCAACTGACCGCGGCCGCCGCAGTTCGGACAGATGCCGGTCTGCATCATCTGGCCGAGAATGGTCTGGCGCACCTGCCGCACCTCGCCCTGACCCCCGCATGTAGGGCAGCGTGTTGGCGTTGTACCCGGCTCGGCGCCCGATCCCTTGCAGCTGGAGCAGGTTTCGTCGCGTTCGAACTCGACTTCCTTCTCCGTGCCGAAGACGGCTTCCTCAAATGTGAGGGTCAAGGGCATCTGGAGATCGCGTCCGCGACGCGGTCCGCGGCGCGAACTTCTTCCGCCTGAGAATCCAAACTGTCCGAACAGTTCGTCGAAGATGTCTGCGAAGTCCACGGTGTAGTCGTGGAATCCACCCGTACTCCCCAGGCCCGCGCGTCCAAACCGATCGTAGCGGGCGCGCTTGGTTGGATCCGAGAGAACCCCGTAGGCCTCATTGATCTCCTTGAATCTTTCTTCGGCTTCCGGTTCCTTATTCACATCGGGATGGTACTGGCGCGCCAATTTGCGGAACGCCGACTTGATCTCGTCGTCACCGGCGCCCCGTCCGATGCCCAGAATATCGTAGAAGTCTCGGTCAGACATGACTGATCAGGTTTCTTGCTGCTTGCTGCCGCACGCCGGGACTATTCCTTTACCTCACCGTCCACGACGTCCGGCCCCGAGGCAGGGCGCTCCGGCTGTCCTGGATCCGCCGCGGTTGCGCCAGCCTGCTCGTAGGCAGCCGCGCCGATCTTCTGGATCGCCTCCCCCAGAGACAGGCTAGCAGCCGTAATGTCGGCCACGCTCTCAGCCTGCGCCTTGGTTCGCACGTCAGCTACTTTGGCTTCAATTTCTGCCTTGAGCTCTGCTGGCAGCTTGTCGCCGTGTTCTTTGAGGGCCTTCTCGGCCGCATAGGCGACGTTGTCGGCCTGATTGCGGGCTTCTATGAGCTCCTTGCGGCGACGGTCCTCTTCGGCATGGGTCTCGGCGTCCTGCCGCATCTTCTCCACTTCGGCTTCAGAGAGGCCCGAGGAGGCGGTGATCGCAATGTGCTGGCTGCGCCCCGTGGCCTTGTCCTTGGCTGTCACATGCAAGATTCCGTTGGCGTCGATGTCGAAGGTCACCTCGATCTGGGGTACGCCGCGGGGCGCGGGCGGAATGCCATCCAGGATGAACTTGCCCAGGGACTTGTTGTCGGCCGCCATGGGCCGTTCACCCTGCAGTACGTGGATCTCGACCTGAGTTTGGCTGTCCGAGGCCGTTGAGAATGTCTGGCTGCGGCGTGTTGGGACGGTGGTATTGCGGTCGATCTGCGGCGTGGCCACCCCGCCGAGGGTCTCAATCGAGAGCGTAAGAGGCGTCACATCCAGCAGCAGAATATCCTTGACCTCGCCGCCCAATACGCCGGCCTGGATGGCGGCACCGACAGCGACCACCTCATCGGGATTGACGCCTTTGTGCGGCTCCTTCCCGAAGAAAGCGCGCACCCGGTCCTGGACCGCGGGCATGCGCGTCATGCCGCCCACCATCACGACTTCATGGATGTCGCCGACACCCAGATTGGCGTCGCTAAGGGCCTGCCTGAGGGGTGCGATCGTGCGATCGACCAGGTCGCTGGTGAGCTGTTCCAGGCGGGCGCGCGTTATCTTTGTGACAAGATGCTTGGGCCCACTCGCGTCCGCGGTGATGTATGGCAGATTGATCTCCGTCTGCATCACGCTTGAGAGCTCGATCTTGGCCTTCTCCGCTGCCTCCTTGAGGCGCTGGAGCGCCTGACGGTCGTTGCGCAGGTCGATGCCGTGCTCCTTCTGGAATTGGGCAGCAAGGTCGTCGATGATGCGCTGATCGAAGTCGTCGCCCCCAAGGAACGTATCGCCGCTGGTGGATCGTACCTGGAAGACGCCTTCACCCACGTCCAGGATGGAAATATCGAATGTTCCGCCGCCGAGATCGTAGACCGCGATCGTCTCGTTCTTCTTCTTATCCAGGCCGTAAGCGAGGGAAGAGGCGGTTGGCTCATTGATGATGCGCAGGACTTCCAAGCCGGCAATCTTGCCGGCGTCCTTGGTGGCGTTTCGCTGCGCGTCGTTGAAGTACGCCGGCACCGTGATCACGGCCTGGGTCACGGGTTCGCCAAGATAGGACTCGGCGTCCAATCTCATCTTGGACAAGATCATGGCCGAGATCTCAGGCGCGCTGTACTCTTTGCCGTCCAATCGGACCCGAACGTCACCGTTTGGGGCCTCCGTTACTGCATATGGAACCCGTCCACGGCTGCGTTCGACTTCGGGATCGTCCGATCTACGTCCCATAAAGCGCTTGATCGAGAAAACCGTGTTCTCTGGGTTGACGATTGCCTGGTTGCGCGCAACCCGCCCTACCAGTCGTTCGTGGTTCTTATTGACCGCCACCACGGAAGGGACAAGGCGTTCTCCCTCGGATGACGGGATGACCATGGGCTCGCCGCCCTGCATCACTGCCACAACGGAGTTCGTCGTTCCAAGGTCTATGCCGATGATCTTGCCCATGAAACCCTCTTCTGTGATGTGTTCGCGCTTCCAGGCGCGCAGGTAGCGCCTGGCCTACGCCTGCCGAAACGATGTGTGTGCGTCCCTAGGCCGCGACTCTGACTTGAGCCGGCCTTATGACCCAATCCCCCAGCATGTAGCCCTGCTGCGTGACGGTCACGACACGGCCGCTCTCGGCGCCGTCAACCGGCTCCTGCGATATGGCCTCATGGAAGTTTGGATCGAAGACCGCGCCTTCAGCCTCAATCCGCTTCACGCCCTCGGCTTCCAAGATAGCCCGCAGTTTGCGCTGTATCAGTTCGATCCCGCCGGACCACGCATTGTCATCAGGGCGGTTCTCCAGGGCGCGTTCGAGGTCATCCAGTACCGGGAGTATTTTCCTGATCAGGTCGCCCTTCATGAACGCCTGTTCGGATGCCCGATCGCGCTCCACTCGCTTCCTGTAGTTCTGAAACTCCGCCAAGGCGCGCTGCCACCCATCCAGGTTCTCGGTGGATTTTGCCTCAGCCTCCGAAAGCCGGTTGCGCAGGGCCTCCAAATCCTCGGACGGGGCCGGCTGGGCGACGGATTCGGCCTGCTGCGTCTCGGCCGCCTCAGCTGCCTCCTTTGCCTGCACTTGATCTTCTGTCTGTTTGCCGTGTTTCTTCTCTGTCATCTTGATTTCCCATGGCCAAGCTCGACTATGCCGAGTCTTGGGCCCCAGTCATGCGTTCGTTCACGAGATCGCTGAGCAGCCCGGCGACGAAGCGGACCGTCGGGATGGTCCTCGCATAGGACATTCGCATCGGGCCTAGAACTCCGAGGGTGCCTGTGGCCAGGCCGGGCACTCCGTACCGCGCCAACACCATGGAGCATTCACTGATCTCCTCCCACCCACCTTCGCCGCCGATCAGCACCTGCAATCCGCCCACAGCGCTGTTTGTTGTGGTTCGGGCCAGCAAATCCTGCAAAGTGGTGCGCTCCTCGAGCAACTTGAGGGCCCGCCGGGCACTGTCGGTGCCCGCGAAGTCAGGTTCGGAAAGCATATTTGTCAGGCCGTCGGTGTACATCTCGCCCGAAATGCTTTCGGAGGTGCGGCGCAATTCGCTCAGGATCAACGTCATGATGTCTTGCTCAAGGAGGTCCTGACGCCTCGGAAGTGCTGCGACTTCACTCACCGTCCGCCCGCCAAGAACGCTGTTCAGCCGTGCAGCCGTTTGACTGAGCCGCTCCTGCAGGACCGGCTCCGCAAGGTTCAGCAATTGCTGGGATACCTCGCCGCCGACCAGTACCAGCACCATGAGGATCTGCCGTCCCTGTGTCGAGATCAATTCAACGTGCTGAAATCTTGGGACATCCGCGCGCGGCGCGGTGACCATGGAGGCCACATGGGACTGGTGCGCAAGCACCGAGGCTGCCAGATGCATCCACTGGTCGGTCCCGGGCACCGCTTGGTAGAACTGGTGCAGGATCGTGTTCTGCACGGCCTGCGGCAGCTCGGCCTGGTCCATCATCGCACCCACGAAGAACCGATATCCCTCTTCGGTCGGGACACGGCCCGCGGAGGTATGCGGCTGGCGCAGGTACCCCATTTCCGTGAGCGCCGCCATTTCGTGACGGATCGTGGCCGGTGACAGGTCAAGGTGGTAGCGTTCCACCAGGCGCTTCGAGCCAATAGGCAGCGCGCCGTCAATGTATTCCCGAATAATGACCAGTAGCAGCGTCTTCTGTCGTTCAGTCAGCAAGGGCATGTCTTATCACAAGCTGGCACTCTCGCCGTGAGAGTGCCATCCACACCGGTTGATAATAACATGCGCTCAAGACGGGCGTCAATAAGAGTAGTGTAAGAAACGGCCTCGGGGGCCGTATCCTGTCTGGAACCGGCCCGCTCTGACCGCTGATCCGAACTGATTTGTGCGCTGGGATTTGCCTGTTGCCCCGGTGCCCTATGGCGTTTGGACGGGGCGCCACACCGGATCAAAATCCATGCCAGGGTCGGTGGTGATACGCGCGCGCATGTCACCCGTGATGGTCGCGAAGAAAATATCGCGATTCTCCTCGGGGCTCTTGCCCTCAAAAAGGATCCAACGGCCATCGGGCGAAATGTCCGGATTCTCAACAGGAAGTGGGCTCAGGCTCAGCCTGCTGCCTTCTTCGGTATTGCGCCGTTCATAGGCGATACTCATGATCCAGGGCAGCACCGGGCCAGCGGCATTTCGCTCCGTATAATCGATGAACTGGCCATCCGTGGACCATGCTGGTGAGAAATCCCAATACTGCTGTCCGCCGCGCGCGATCTGCTGTTCGCCCTGTCCTGCATCCGTAATGGACCATATCTGATACGAGCCGACGCGCTTTTTAGTGAACACGATCTGGTTCCCGAACGGAGACCACGCTGGTTGCCGCGCCTCCTGGAAATCGGCGGTCGGTTCCGTCAACCGCCTGACCGACTGATCGATGAGGTCCAGTACATAGATCAGGGGGCGACCGTCACGGAGCGAGGTGAACGCAATTCGCTGCCCCTCGGGAGACCATGCAGGTTCAGAATCGCCGCCGGGCATGGTAGGCAGGGCGACAAGACCAGAGCCGTCCGCGTTCACAATGTAAAGAGCCGTATCTGCCTGTGGCCCTTCGGAGATGTCCAAGGGTCGTCCCACCGGCGACACGTGACAAGGTGAGACGAAGACGAGTCGCTGACCATCTGGTGACCACGATGGCTGGCACGCGCCGTCTGGCACATTGGTAATGGGAACCATCGTACGTCCACTGAGGTCACTCAGATACACCTGCGGTATGCCGGAACGATCGGACACGAATGCGATCTCCCCGGCCAGGGAGTCTGCCGGAGGCGGAACAACCACTTCCGTCAACCCGGAAACGACGCTGGGCACGATGCTGGGAATGGATGTGAGGGCCGGAGCAGCTTCAGAGGTGGGGGTCTGCGCCAACGTCGCGGTCTGGACTGTTGTGATGACTGCTGAGGCTGGCGTGAGGGCGGGAGTCTCCACCGGCGCTGGCGTGCTAACGGGCGCCATGTTAGGGAACAGGACCGGAATCCACACCCGAACGTCGGCTGGAATCATCTCGGGTAGCAAGATCGCAGTGCCAGAGGCGGCGATGATGAGTGCAAAGAATACGGTAAGCAGCACAGGACTGCGCCTTCGGCGTTTCTTGGGCGCGGGCTCATCCTGGACGCCGTTGTTGGGGGGAGCCGAAACTGCGGCGCCTACCGGACGGGCGTGATCGGAGACGGGCCTCGATGCGGTTGGCGTAGTCGGGTGCGGAAGGTCCGGCGGCGGCGCAACTGTGAACTCACCCGTGGCACGTTCCGTCTTGGCAACGGCGCTGAGAAGCGCTTTCTTGAATTCCTCTGCAGTCTGGAAGCGGTCACCGGGATCCACGGCCATTGCCTTCTCTATGGCTGCGGCCACGCGGCGGGAGATCCTCGGATTGCGCCGACGCAACGGGGTGAGCTGAGCGTTGTCCATTGCCCGGGCCAACCCATCCTCCGGGATTACGCCAGTCAGTCCGGCATAGAGAGTTGCACCAAGGGAATAGATATCCGTCCGTTCGTCGGTGCGCGCTGTGCCGTACTGTTCCGGAGGTGAATAGCCCGGCGTCATGGCGCGCGCTCCCGTGGTGGTCGCCTGCGGACCCTGCACGATCTTGGCCAACCCGAAGTCCACAAGATAGATTGAGCCGTCTGGGGAGATCTTAACGTTCCCCGGTTTGATGTCCCGGTGAAGGATCGATGGCTTGCGCGTGTGCAGATACGTGAGGGCATCGCACATGGCCGCGCCCACCATGACGGCGTCTTCCTCAGAGATTGTTCCGAGGCGCTCCATGCGCTCCCGCAGGTCTTCGCCCTCGATGAAATCCATGACCAGGTACTGACCTTGATCGCCGACCGCGAAATGGTCCGAGACGCGGGGCAGGTTCGGATGCCGCAGGGCTGCCAGGATCACCGCCTCAAGGCGGAATTGCCTCGAGTACTCATCGGATGTGAAGAGATTCTCCTTGACTGCAACATCCACCCCTAGGTTCTCGTCCACCGCGCGATAGACGGATCCCATCCCCCCCTGTCCGAGAATCTCGACAATTCGATAACGTTTGTGAAGGAGTGTTCCGCGCTCGAGCGTCATCCCGATCCCAAGGTCACGCTACCATCATGACGTGAGGTATGCTGCTGGAAGAAGTCTGAAACCACGGTGAGTCGCAGGATGCGCTGAGCCGCGGCTGGTCTTGAGGCACAACGGCGACATTATATCAGATTGACCTGCTGTACCTGTCGAAACAAACGGCGGGAAGCATGCGCGCAGGTGCACACAAACGGATTTGACGGCGTGCTATCAGGTATTGTAGACTCACACTATGGAGAAGTCGCCCGGGCGAGAATGGGATTGGGTATCTGCCGGCCTGCTCTTTCTTCTGCTGCAGGTCGCAGCCGCCCGTCTTGTGACCACGGAGTGGGCTCCCTATCTCTATTGGACTGAGACCCTTGTGGGTTTCGGGAGCATCCTTGGGCTTGCATTGGGGTCAAGTCGATTCAGGCGCGGGACGGTCCTAGTCCTCGCCGCCGGCTACACGGCCACCGTCCTGCCGTGGCAGATCACAAGGTCGGTTACAGACGACTACCTCCTGGACCGATTGAGTCGCGTTGGTGGGATTCTGGCTGTCTCTTTCAATCAGTTCTTTCACCGACAGCCGGTCAAGGACACACTGTTCTTCCTGCTTTTTGTCTGCCTTGCCTTCTGGCTCATCGGCGTGACGGCCGGGTACTGGCTCGGGCGGCACGGTCGCGTTCTGACCTCGATCGCCTTCGGCGGTGCCGCAACACTGATCATTCAGGCCTACGGCAACTATCAGCCCCGCGGCTCCTGGTGGGTGGCGATCTATGTGCTGTTCGCACTCCTGTTGGTCGGCCGCGTGCATTTTCTGCAGCAGAAGAAGGAATGGGCGCAGGCTCGCGTGTTTGTGAACGAAGAGTCCGGGACGAATATCCTCACAGGTCTCTTTGTGACGGCCGCGTTGGCTATTCTTGTGGCATGGTGGATCCCCGGTTCGCCGGGCAGCGTACAGCGGGCGGCTGACATCTGGAATACCTACGTCCACCCCCTCAGGGAAAGGCTCTCTCACGCCGTCACGTCTCTCAGCGGCCCGTATGGAAAACCCGGAATCAACTTCTACGGCACCTCGCTAGCCCTAGGACAGAACGCCGCAACCGGGGATGCAACAGTGTTGACCGTCGAAGTGCTGGAATCGCCGGGACTGAACATGCGTTACTACTGGCGCGGCCGCGTCTACAATGCGTACGAGGGAGGGCTCTGGTCCGCCTCAACAACCTCTCGACTACTGTTTCACTCCGACCAGGACAACCTGGGAATCCCGGATGCTGCGGGTCGTTCTGAAGCGCTCTTTCGCGTCAGCAGTCTATTTCCCACTCAGAGCTTGATCTACGCGCCCTCGCCGACGGTCTGGCTCGACCGTGCTGCAGACGTCGCTGCCATTCGCGTTGCACCGAATGTGTACGACGCCTTCTCATGGGAGGCGAGAACGCTCGTCTCTGAGGGCTCCACCTATCAGATCCGCGCTGAGCTCCTCAATCCGAACGTCCCGCAATTGCGGGTGGCAGGAGATGCGTATCCATCCTGGGCGACCGAGCATTACCTCGGCGTTCCCGAGAGATACCGGGCCAGACTTGCACGGCTGGCTGAGGAGATCACGGCAGGCACCGAAAACGCGTACGACAAAGCTGTCGCCATAACCAACTACCTGCGACTGCATATAGAGTACTCCTCGGCTGTGCCGGCGGCGCCAGAAGGCCAGGATCCGGTTATGTGGGTGTTGTTTCAGGAGAAGAAAGGATTCTGCAACTACTACGCCTCGGCCGAGGTCCTCCTGCTGCGTTCAATCGGCATCCCGGCGCGGCTTGCCGTTGGATTTGCGCGCGGCGAGCTGGAAAACGGGGCGTATACAGTGCACAGGCGCGATGCCCACGCATGGCCTGAAGTGTATTTTCCCGGGATCGGCTGGGTGGAATTTGAACCCACAAGCAGTCAGGATCCCCTTGTGCGGCCGAGTCCCGTACTGCCGGCGGGCGGCACCTCCTTCAATCCGCCACCGCGGACTCCACGCGAAGAGGACGACAGCCAATTTCCACAGGAGGTGGAAATCGCGCCCCCCGCTACGCCCCTGCCATTTCGTTTGACACCGGCGGGCCGCGCACTGTACACTGCCCTGCCCATCTTGGTGGCACTGTTTGTGATCCTACTGGCCTATCGCCTCCGGGTGCTCAATCGATTGCCACGCTACATGTCGAGGGCTCTCGAAGTCGGAGGGGGGGCCTCTCCGGCCTGGGTGCGCCATTGGGAACGCTGGAATCAACTTGAACCCGTGGAGCGTGCATTTGCCAGCGTCCGATGGACCCTCCGATTGCTTGGCAAGCCCCAACCTGTGGATGCTACGCCAGCAGTTCAGGCCGCAGCGCTTTCGCGCTTGCTGCCATCGGCGGAGCGGCAGATCGAGGCGGTGAGGGGCGAACTGGAGTCCGGCCTATTCACGCTTCGTCCCGCAGATCTGAGCAGGGCTCGCACTGCAGCCGTAGTGGTGATCCTGCATGGTCTTCGCGCCCGCCTGCACAAGACAATGGCCGCCCTTGATGGCCGTGCTGTATACTTTGACCAGGATGACTAGACCCCCGCCTGAGGAATGAAATGAAGCCTGAAAGCACTCCTTCCGTCCCACTTCGCATTCAGCTGGCTGTCCTCACGCGGCAAGTCATGGAGCTGCGTGATCACCTGCAGAAAGTCAAACCGCGCGATTTGCCTCCGAACGCCGCTCAAAACCTGGGGACCCTAGCCGAGACCCTGAATCAGGTGGGCGAGAGGCTGGAGACGCTTGAGGCTGAGCATAAGAATCTGACGGGCCTTACAAAGATCGGCAGCGTCGTCAACTCCTCGCTTGAACTGGACGAAGTTCTGCGCATCGTGATGGATAACATCGTACGTCTCACTGGCGCCGAGCGTGGATTCCTGATGCTTCGGGACGAGAACGGTGAGATGGTCACGCAGGTTGCCCGCCACTGGTCCCAAGAGTCCATCAAGCCCGGGGAGGCGGCCACGAGCCGCACCGTTGTTCAGCGCGTGATTGAATCGGGCGAAGCCATTGTCACGACCAATGCGCAGGAGGACCTGCGTTTCAGCACCACGGCCAGCGTGGTAGCGCTGAATCTGCGGTCGATCCTGTGCGTGCCCTTGAAGGTGAAGAACGATCTGATCGGTGTGATCTATGCCGACAACCGCATCCGCACGGGCATCTTCTCCGAGGCCGCACGCGACCTTCTGACCGGCTTTGCGAATCAGGCAGCCGTGGCGATTGAAAACGCCCGGCTGTTCACCTCGCTCCGGCGTACCTTGGAAGAGGTGACAGAGCTCAAGAGTCTGATGGACAATGTGTTCTACTCGATCGCCAGCGGAGTCATCACGACCAATGAGGAAGAGCAGATCCTGATGGTCAACCGCGCGGCCGCCGCGATCCTGGGTCAGACAACAACCGACGTCGTGGGCCACGCCCTGGACGAAGCCCTGGCTTCTGCCTCGCAGCAACTCCGGCCGCACCTGGCCGAGGTGCGCAAGAGCGACCAGGCAATCGTCGATCTGGAGATCAGCCATGAGGACCCGGCCCGCGGCAGTCTGGACTGGCGCTTGAATTTGTCGCCTTTGAAAGGCGCTGGCCAAAAGACCCAGGGGATTGTCGTCGTGCTTGATGACCTCACTGAGAGGAAGAAGCTCGAAGCTCAGCGGCGCCTATTGCAGAGGATGGTTTCTCCGGCGGTGCTGGATCAGATCGACCCCCGCACCCTGCAAATCGGCGGCAAGAAGGTCGACGTGACGGCGCTTTTTGCAGATGTGCGCGGTTTCACGGCGTTCAGCGAAAAGCACACGCCTGAAGACCTTGTGGCGGTGCTCAACCGCTATCTTGCTGCATGCGCCGAGGCAGTGCTAGACCAGGAAGGCACGGTCGATAAGTTCCTCGGCGACGCGGTCATGGCTTGGTACAACGCGCCGCTGCCTCAGCCGGATCACACCCTGCGCGCGGTCAAGACGGCTCTGGCCATTGGCGAGGCGGTCGCCAAGCTGCATGAGGAACTTCCGCCGGAAGCTCACCTGAATTTTGGCATCGGCATCCATTATGGCGATGCAGTCTTGGGTTGGATTGGTTCTGAGAAACGTCTGGAATTCACAGCTATTGGCGACAGCATCAACACCGCGAAGCGTATTCAGGAGAACTCGACGAAGAATCAGGTCCTCATCAGCCGCGTGGCCTATGAGCGAGTTAAGGACGATGTGGAAGCGAAGGCGGTCGCGCCGCTCGCTGCAAAAGGCAAGGCTCAGCCGATCGAGGTATTTGAAATACTGGCATTGAAATAGCCGCCTGTTTGACAGACGGGCGGCTATTCGTTCCCTATTGTGCCTTCGTTGATCGCGTGACGAAATTGAGCAGTTGACGCATGCCCTTGCCGACAGGCGGGGTGTCGATGTACTCCTGCTGGGTGTGTGCGCCCGCGCCGGTCGTAATGCCCAGCACAATCGCCGGCAGGCCGAGGCTCAATGGCATGTTTGCGTCTGTTGAACCTGAGGTGAGCGTCGCCTGGAGCCCCTCTTCCGCGAGGCACTCAACCGCCAATCTCACCAACGGATGATCGGCCGGGATCTCGCCAGCAGGTCGGCGGCCGATAACCTCCATTTCGACCTGCACGGCGTCCCTGCGTGCCGCGCGGATTCTCTCTTCGACGTTTCCAATCACGGTGGTCAAGGCGTTGGCGGCCTCGCAGCGCACATCCAGTTCGAACTGCGCATGCGAAGCAAGCACATTGACGCCGCTGCCGCCAGAAATGGTGCCCACGTTTATGGTGGTACGGGGACTTATCGGAAGCGGCAACGCCGTGAGCTGGGTGACGATGGAGGCCAATTCGTGCACAGCCGATGGCTGACCGTAGTCCGACCACGAGTGACCCCCCGTGGTGCTTACCGTGACCCGATACCGTTGGACGCCTACCGCGCGATGATAGATCTGGCCGAGGGCCGTTCCCTCAAGCACCAGATATGCCCGGACATCGGCGCCGAATCGCCCCATGGCGGCCTTCATGCCGCGCAGGTCGCCGAGTCCTTCCTCACAGGAATTCGCCACCAGCCAGAGATCAGAGTCGAGGGCCGTCCCGGCCTCGCGCAACATCCAGATGAGACCGAGAAGGGCCGCTAGTCCCAATGAGTTGTCGCCAATACCCGGCCCATAGATCCGGTCGCGTTCCCTCTTGAACCCCTTAGAACGACCAGCAAAGACTGTATCCAGGTGCGCCGTCACAATGAGGGGCGTGGCTCCAGTGCGGCCTGGCAGGCGCCCATAGACATTGTGGTACTCATCCATCGTGACATCCTGCAGGCGTTCTGCCGCAAACAGGTCACGAACGAGGAGCGCCCGCTTCTTTTCCTTGAAAGTCGGTGCGGGTACCTGTTGTATTTGCACCGCGAGGTCGAGGAGCCTATCGACGAGAGTTGACATGGGCTCTGCTGGCAGCATGGCTGTTTACCTATATCTCTCTCACCAGATCGCGCAAGACATCCAGGCGGGCCTCCGCAAGGCCTTCAAGCACGCTCAGCGCATAGAATGCTCCAGTTCCTTCGACCTTGAGCGAGGCTGCAACATTGGCATGCAACGCGGCCTGAAGCGGATCATACGTCTGCTTGAAGCCGGCTAGGAAGCCTCCCGAGTAGGCATCGCCGGCGCCGGTTGGATCGGCCGGCCGAGCAGGATATGCCGGAATCTCCCACCTATGCTTGCCGTTGGCATCATAGACAGCCTGACCGCCGGCGCCCCGCTTCACGACCACGACCTCGCAGCCGTAGGAGCCGACTGCGGACATCATTTCCCAGAGATCGTAGGTTTGGCCCCAGAAGAGGCTCCGGAGTTTGGTCTCAGAGGGCAAGAAGGCTGTGACGGCTCCCAGCACAACACGCAGATCCTGCAGGAACGATGGCATCGTGTAGCCGGCCGAGGGATCAAGTGTCAGCGTCGTCACCCCAGAGGCCTTGAAGGTGGCAATCAGCTGATGATGGCTGACGAAATCCAGCGGGCACAGATGCACCGCGCGAGCGTCGCGGTAGTGCGTCGGAATGTCTGTGGGCGAGGGCGACAGGGGTTCGGGTCGGCGCATATCCTCATGTGGTTCAGCGGGAGGTTGATACCCGAGCAGCGCCTTCGGAAATGGGAGCTTCCGTCGGGCAAATTGCGACACGGGTGAGCCGCGGGTGATCTCGAATTCGGCATCGTATGCGACGAAGTCGCGTACGTCGATGCTCTGTGGAAGGATCTTGACACCGTCTGTATCCACCCCGCGGCCCTGGACTGCCTTGAGCCACGATCGAGGATAGTCCTCGCCGACCCGCCCCAGGAGGCCGACCTCGCCTGCCCACGTCAATAAGCCTCCGCAAGCATACAAGGCGCTTCCGCCTGGCGCGTCAAGGAGAGGCACGCCCTTTGGCGGAAGGATGTACTCGCGTCTTATGCCGCCAGCTATGACGAAGGTAATGTCCATGCACACCGTCGCGTTGGTCCGGGTCGTCCCACGGCGACCACAGCCAGGCATTCAGGAGTAGGAGCCCCCAAATCGGCGCCTGTGCGGGTAGCCCTCTGCCGTGTTTTGGAGTTTCGCATTATCCTCGGTATAATCAGGCCTACACCAATCGAAGATTGCAGTGAAGTCGCCGAGTTGAGGCAGCGAGCCTCATTCGGATGATCGACGGACGCCACACCTTGATGGCAATACGGCGGCAATTCGCCAGCGGCCCGCCGGCAACCCGGCCGCAACGTCCAATCTGCATCTCGTCGCCAATGGGTCAGTCTGGCTAGGATGCCAAGTCCAGAACCCACCCTAGGCCAGCACGCGGTGCACCTAGCCTGAGGAAATTATACCGTCGGAGAAGGAGAACGCTTGCATGGCAGATAAGAAGGTTCGCGTCGCGATCATCGGGGTTGGCAACTGCGCATCCTCGCTGGTCCAGGGGGTTCATTTCTACAAGGATGCGCCCGATGATGCAACGATTCCGGGCCTGATGCACGTCAATCTCGGCGGATACCATATTCGGGATATTGAATTCACGCTGGGGATTGACATCAATATCACGAAGGTTGAAGAGGATCTGTCGGATGCGATCTTCGCCGCGCCCAACAACACCTATAAGTTCTGCAGCGTGCCCAAGATGAATGTGCCCGTTGTACGCGGCATGACCCACGACGGGCTTGGTAAGTATCTGAAGCAGGTGATCGAAAAGGCGCCGGGGCCCACTGCTGATATTGCCAATCTGCTCAGGGAGACGAAGACCGATGTGGTGGTCAACTTCCTGCCGGTCGGCTCGGAAGAGGCCACCAAGTGGTACGTGGAGCAGATCCTGCAGGCTGGTTGCGCCTTCGTGAATGGCATTCCAGTGTTCATTGCATCCCAGGAATACTGGGCCAAGCGCTTCCGGGAGGCCAAGTTGCCGCTGCTCGGCGACGACATCAAGTCACAGCTCGGAGCTACCATATTACATCGGGTGCTGACGACCCTCTTCATAGACCGCGGTGTTCGGATTGACCGAACGTATCAGCTGAATTTCGGTGGCAACACTGATTTCCTTAACATGCTTGAACGCGAGCGCCTGGAAAGCAAGAAGATCTCCAAGACCGGCGCGGTCACAAGCATGATCCCCTATGACCTCGGCAGGGACAACGTGCACGTCGGCCCATCCGACCATGTACCGTGGCTGACCGACCGCAAATGGTGTTACATCCGCATGGAAGGGACGACGTTTGGCGACGTGCCGCTGAACCTGGAGGCAAAGCTTGAAGTCTGGGACAGCCCGAACTCGGCCGGGGTGATGATCGATGCCATTCGCTGTGCGAAGCTGGCCCTCGATCGCGGGCTGAGCGGTCCAATCATTGGCCCGTCGTCGTACTTCTTCAAGACGCCGCCCAAACAGTTCCGGGATGACATCTGCCGCGAGAAGGTGGAAGCCTTCATCAAAGGCGAATCAGACGAATAACGGCGATCACAGCCACAGTTGTGAATACCCCAACCTCACGGCGCGCCGGCCGGGAAGTGTGAGTGGGCGCGGTGGCTTTCTCCTTCATCCATGATCTTCCGTCTTGTACTGCTCCTGAGCATCTGCGCACTCGCCCTCACTGCTTGCGGCCAGGCTGTGCCCTCCGTTGATATTGGCGTTCAGCTGACTCAAGCGGTGCAGACCGCGGTCGGCTCCATCGTCGAGACCCAGGCTGCCTTGACACCACCGGCGACTAGCACTCCCGTCGCCACGCCGACTGTGCTGCGGACTCCACCCGCGTTGCCATCGGTCTTCACAAGCACCATTCTCAACCCCGCGGACAGTCCCCACGCATACATCCAGGATTCGTGCCAGTATCTGCACGACAAGTGGACTGCGACGAACTCTCCGCCTGGGACGATCGTACTGGTGGTGATGTTCCACAGTATTGAGAAGGGCGACGAGGCCGTCAACGATCCCAAGAACATCAGTGGTGGTGATTTCAAGCGACTGATGAACGCATTGCACGACATGGGTTTCCAGGCCATCAATACCGCGCAATTAGCTGATTTCCTTGACAACAACGCCAAGATCCCGGCACGCTCGGTCGTCCTAATCCAAGATGACCGCCACGCTGCGGCGAACTTCATTGATTGGTTCCGGCCATACTGGGATCAATGGCAGTGGCCGGTTGTCAATGCGTGGATCAACAAGTTTGGGGGCAGTGATCCAGTCCTCGCCGAGAACGTTTCCCTGGAACAGGAGGGTTGGGTTGACCATCAGGCTCACGGGGTCGAACACAACACTCCCATGAGCGATAGCTCAACGGACGCGTACCTGACCGGTGAGCTACAAGGCTCAATCACCAACATGCAGCAGTACTTCAATAAGACCCCGATTGCCATCATCTGGCCCGGGGGCGGGTTTGGGCTCCGCCCGATCCAATTCGCGAGGACGTTGGGATACCGATTGGGGTTCACTGTCAATCCACGAGGGCCGATTATGTACAACTGGGTCCCTCTGGCCGACGCGCCGGATGCATCCAGACCCTTTGCCATTCCAGAAGGACCTGCAAACGATCCGCGCATGGTCCTGCCGCGATACTGGCCTCAACAGGTGCTGGGAAGCCTTGACAGTATCCGCATAGTGGGTGAGCAGGCGGCCGCGTATGCCGATCAGAACAAGACCACCGAACTGGAGTACTACGACATCGTGTGCGGGCCCACCCTCGGTCCCATTCCTTAGGAGCCCACCGCCAATGCAGAGAAGAACCGCCAACCGGCGGGGGCTGATCCTCTTTTTGGGTCTGGCCGTGGCCTGCCAGGCTGCTCCGGCCCGGCCCACGGACGTTGCGACAGCATGGCCGACTACGATTCCTGCGCCAACTCAGACCCCACGACCCCTCCCAACCGCATTTCGCATTCCCCCCCAACTCCCTGCGTCATTTGAATCAAGACACTTGAACTCCTTGGACGCCGCCCACACCTACGTGGCAGACACCTGCACGTATCTCCGCAACAGGTGGGATCCGGCGAAGGCTGCCCCGGGCACGATCGTCATGTTGGTCATGCTCCATTCGATCAATCAGGGCAAACCGGAGGGGTCTGATGCCATGAACGAGGTGTTGTTCGCGCGCATGATGGACGACTTGCACGAACAGCGCTTCCAAGCCATCAGTGTAGAGCAGCTTGCGGGTTTTCTGGAACGCAATGCCCGGATCCCGAGCCGTTCCGTGGTGCTGATGCAGGATGGCCGTCGCTATCCTGAGAATTTCGAAAGGCATTTCCGCCGCTACTGGGATACATGGGGCTGGCCGGTGGTCAATGCCTGGGATAACCAGGGTAGCACTACCGAGCCGCTCTGGGAGGACTATGTGGCGCTGGCGAAGGATGGCCTGGTGGACTTCCAGGTTTACGGTCCCACCTTTGATCCGTCGGCAAAGCCGAGGACGGATGAATACCTTGCCGATCAACTGCAGAAGCCGATCGATGCTCTTCAAGAACGAATGGGCAAGGCGCCTATCGGAGTGGTCTGGCCGAATGGTTTCAGTCCGCAATCCGTGCGGATCGCTCGTCAGCTGGGCTACCGCCTGGGCTTCACGTTCAACGCTCGCGGCCCGGTGATGTACAACTGGATACCGCTTTCAGAATCGACAGACAGTTTCCGACCCTCCTACCAACCCGAAGCCGCCGTTGGGGATCCGCTCATGACCCTGCCGCGCTTCTGGCCGTACCAGGTGCATAACGCCTTGGACGGGGTGCGCATCTCAGGCAGGGAGGCCGCTGCCATTGCGGAGCAGAACAAGGGCATTGAACTGGAATACTATGACATCGTCTGTGCGGACAAATACGGGCCGATTCCCCGGTAGCAGCCGTCAGAACGCAGGGAATCCCGACGGGCGGGCAGCTACGAGGTCAGCAGTTGATCAGTGAATTGTGTCCGTTCTGCCGGATTGTTCGCGGCGACGCGGATGCCACGATTGTCCATCGGGATGACTCGGTGGTGGCATTTCGCGATCTTCGACCGGTGGCGCCCACGCACATCCTGATCATCCCGACAAGCCATGTAAGATCCCTGGAGGAGCTTAAGGCAGGGGATGGTGGGTTATTGGAGAGAATGATTTCTGTGGCTCGCGATCTGGCGCGCCGCGAAGGCGTGGAATCCAGCGGCTATCGGCTGGTGATCAACACAGGGCTGAATGCCGGTCAGAGCGTTTTTCATCTCCATTTGCATTTCCTTGCCGGCCGACGGATGCACTGGCCCCCAGGATAATCGAATCCCCCTCCAGAAGGTTGCCCGCAGGCTACCGCCTTAGCAGACCACCGGACTTCATTCTTCCTACTGGACTCCGGAGTCGCAGGGCGAACCAACCCAGGCCAAGTCCGCCGAGCAGCAGTAGTCCACCCACGATCCCAAGGATTGGTGACTGGCCTCCGCCTTGTTCGGCGTTTCCCGTTTGCGCGGCCGGTGCATCCCTGCGCTGGGCACCAAAATCGACAAAGGCGCGGTCGCCGGCATGGACATCCAGAGTGTAGGTAAGGCTCATGGTGGGATTGTAGTTGTCCGGGATCGCGGCGCCGATGTTGTATTCTCCTTCGGGTACATCGCTGAAGCAGATCCCCGCATAGGCCGCGGGGTCCGGATTGAGCGCTGTCTCCCGCGTCTCCGAATACGCTCCGCCAATCTCTGTCACGCTGATGGCACCGCCGAGGATCACAGGTTCCTCCGCTTGGCGAAGCGAGTCACCGTTGACATCGTCAAAGAGCAGCACGCAGATCTCGGTGGTTCCTGTGAAGGGCGTGGGCGTGACCGTCGGGAGTCCCGGCGTGGGAGAGGGCCCTGGTGTGTTCGGAGGCGCCGCGGCCGGGCCGCCTGTGCCTACGAGAACTTCCTGGCCATCAATGATGTTGGTGCAATCTGCGTTGATGCCCTGGTTCAGCTGCCGAAGCTGCTCAAAGCTTATCCCGTAGAGGAGTTGGATCTTGGTGCAGGTATCGCCTGCCTGGACTTTATAGAGGATGCGTCCATCGGGCAACGGGGTGTTTGTGGCGAACTGCTGCGGCGCCGGCCCCGCGTGGACAGGGACCGAGAGGGCAAACGCCAGAAGGCCCATTGTGAGAACGATGACCACCAAAACATGGCCGATCTTCATTCAGAAAATTATAACAGGAACCCCCAAGCGGCTCTTCTGGACCCTTTCTGGAGCGGCTCAGTGTGCAGTAGCGTGCGCAATTAACCCGTATCTTGTGCGTATTTTGGGAAGGAAGTAGTCATCGAAGAACGCTTCCGCGTCGAAGTCAGGCGCCCAGCTCCAGTCGCGGCGGGCTCGTGAATCGTCCACATCCTCCGGCCACGAATCAACAATGCCCTGGCGACGAGGGTTCGGTTCGAACGAGATTTGTGCTCCGGGAAAAGCCTTGAGCGCGCGGTTACGGAACTCGCCGGCGGTCAAGGCGAACGCGGCCACGTTGTAGACGACCTGGCTAAGCCGATCGCGTGGAACTTCGGTCAGCATCATCAGTGATTTGATGGCATCCGGCATTGCCATGAAAGATATCTTGGTGTCCTCGCGCACGAAGCACGCGTATGCTTTGCCCTGCGCGGCGGCATGCAGCATTTCTGATCCATAGTCGCTTGTTCCGCCGCTTGGTAGAGTCATGGCGGAGATCAGCCCGGGGAAGCGGAGCGCACGGAAGTCGAGCATCACCGGCGGGATCGGATCGAGGTGATGTTGGCCGCAGTAGCGGCTGTAGTACGTTCCGAGCTTCTCGCAATAGAGCTTGTTGCAGCCATACATCGTGTGAGGGGTGTTGAATTCGTCTTCGCGCACGCGCCCGACGGACTGCTTTTCGCTCAGGCTCAAGCCGTAGGCCGCAATCGAGCTTGGGAACAGGAACTTCACCGACTTGCCGTACTTCTCGGAACGATAAGCCGCCAGCATCAGCAACTGCATCGTGCCTTCCACATTGATGCGATGCGCCTCCTCGGGCAATACTTCTGCCTTGGACGAGAGCGATGCGGCCAGGTGGAAGATCAGGTCGAAGTCGTAGTCATAGAATGTCTTGATCTTGTAGATCAGGTCCCCCTGTATGTGTTCCGTCACTGCGGGCTTGATCATCTCGGGCAGGGGCACAATATCGGCAGTCACAATACGGTAACCACCGCGGTTTGCAAGTTCCTGCACCAGTGCCTGTCCGATCTCCCCGCACGCCCCTGTCACCAGCACCGACTTGAGTCCCTGCAATTCCTTGGGCATCATCTATTACTCCCTTATGCTAGAATGTCCAAACGCATGAATGATGTGCGATCGTGACGGTGCTCGTGTAATCTTGGTGCCTACAGGACCTCTTGCGGCGTGCAAGTTGGTGGATTGAAGAAGCACGCTGCTTGACCTATTTTACAGCAGCCGCAGAAATCCTACATGAATCGGTGGCATCTGGCTTTTCCAATAGCGCTGGTGATCCTGGTAGCGGCGGGTTGTAGTCCCGCTCCTGTGGGCATGGGCCAGACTACATCCGTACTCACGGGCACCGCCGCGATTCCCACTCCGACTGAAATCCTCTGGTTTCCGCCGACAGAAACGCCGGTTGTGGCAGTTGCGGTGACGCCGGAACCAACGCCTGAACGAAAGCCGGGGGTGGGAGAATTGATGGTTATGGACGATATGACATCGGCTGCCCATTGGAATGCCGCTGTCTCCGGCCAGGTATCGGTGACGGTTTCCGAGAGCGGACTGACGGTTTCCGCGGAGCCCGGTCAGCCTCCGGTCGTCAGCCTTCACCGGAGCGCGGTCTTCGACAACATGTACATCGAGATCACTGCCCACCCAAGCCTGTGCAGGGAAAGAGACGCCTACGGCCTCGTGTTCCGCGCACCAAGTGAGGTCGCCTACTATCGATTTGCTGCCATCTGCGATGGCACGGCGGCGGCAGAACGGATCAGGCTCGGAACCCCGCGAGCGCTTCAGCCACCCACCGCCACGTCCGACGTCCCGGTTGGTGCACCCGGTGAAGTGAGACTGGGTGTCTGGGCACTGGGCTCGGAGTTCCGGTTCTTCCTCAACGGTCGCTATCAGTTCACGATCGTCGACAGCAACTACGTGGTAGGCGGGATAGGTGTTTTCGCCCAGGCCGGGGGCGAGACCCCCGTTGTTGTGACTTTCTCCGACCTGAGAGTCTATCGACTGGACTCCTCCGCGACGTCAGGAACGCCGACACCGTAGCGCGTTGTCAGAACAGTCCAAATGCGCAGCAACCGCCTGAACGATCTGGACGCGAAGAACTGGCTGAAGTTCCAGAAGTCCTGGTTCGTGCACAATCCTCCGCCGCGCAAGCAGGGGGTGCTGGCGCATCCGGCCAAGTTCCCAGAGACGCTGGCGCAGGAATTCATTGAGTTCTTCACGAAGAAGGGGGCAACCGTGCTCGATCCGATGGCCGGAACCGGATCCACGCTCATCGCGGCGCTCCGTGCCGGCCGGCATTCCTACGGCATCGAACTGAATCCTCGGTATGCCAACGTGGCAAAGAAGATGATCGCTGCGGAGCGCTCCGCCCTGGGCAGCATCGTGTCAGAACTCAAATCGGAATTGATCTGCGCTGATGCCACCCGGATGGGGGAGCTGGATCTGCCAAAAGTCGGTTACGTTCTGACATCGCCACCCTATTGGGACATGCTGCACGCCAGGGGTTCCAAAACACAGAAGACGCGGCGGAGCTCGCCTGATCTGGACGTCGTGTATTCGGAAGATCCGCGTGATCTGGGGAACATTCACGACTACGATGCCTTTCTCCAGCAACTGATCTTGATCTATACCGGCCTAAAGCCGTTCCTTCATGAGCGCGCGTACCTCACTATCATTGTGAAAAACGTCAAGAAAGGGGGACGCATATATCCGCTGGCCTGGGACCTGGGCCGCGAGTTAGGCAAGACATACAGCCTGAAGGATGAGAGATTGTGGTGCCAGGACAACCAGCGGCTCGCGCCCTTTGGACTCGGGTCAGCCTGGGTGAGCAATACCTTTCATCATTACTGTCTGCAGTTTCGGAATGAGCCGTGATGGACTTCAGGAGACATGCCGCGCAGGTGCTGGGGACGGCGGCGGTTGCCTTTTTGCTGGTCGCGGCGATTGATCTGCTGACAAATTCCATCGACACAGAGCGGTTCTCGTGGGACTTTCGCTACTACATCGATATCGCCGAACACGGGTTTGCGGCTCCGATGGCCAGTCCCTTTGCCTACCGGTACATGACCCCGATGCTCGCACGGGTTGTATCGGTTCTTTTCCAGCTGCCGACCGAGGGAGGATTCGCCGCGCTGGCGCGGTTCGGAGCGGCGGCCCAGTTGCTGGGAGTGTATTGGTTCACCCGTTGGTACGCCCGATCGGCGCGGGGGGCATGGGTCGCCATGCTCGCCACGGCATTCTCGCTCTTCAACGTCAAGTTCCTGTTGTTCGACACATTCAGGCCCGACCATCTAGCCTACCCATTGATCTTGCTTCAAGCGTATTTTGCCCTGACAGGTAGATTTGTCCCTTTGGTGATATCCACGATCATCGGATGCCAGATCCGCGAGTTCAATGCAATCCCACTGCTTGCATACATGTACGCGTCGATGCGCTTGCTCCGCGCTGACTTGACAATCGCAACGCGACGAAGGGTCTTTGTGCAAACCGTGATCTCTGTGATTGCATTGGGGGTGGCGCTTATCCTCCCCCGAGTGCTCATTCCCATCGCTGAGGACTTCCAGTTTGTCAGCCTCACCCGAGACGGCGTTTTGCGTGTTTTGCTTGCACCATTAGTTCTCGCCCGCGATTTCAATCTTGCCTATTCGCTCGTCGCCTACGTGCTGCCCGTCCTTATGATTGGCGGTCCAAGGGAGTTGCTCGCTGCGATTGCAGACATCGGTCCGCGTGATCGCCTGTTCCTGGGTGCGTACAGCCTGCTGGTTCTCTTCTTCAGTTTCCTTGGGGGAACGGACTTCTTCAGATTCTCCACCTACTTGCTCTTGCCCCAGGCAATTCTCCTCGGCCTTCTGGCCGACAATCGCCCGGGGTTTTACCTAGGCATCGTCCTGGGCTGCGTCTTCGTCTTCAATCGAATGTGGCTTCCGTTCCCGATGTCTGATGTGAATGCCTACCTGGATTTCTACGGCGGATACGGGGCTCGATTCGACTGGGCGAGCGCGCTTCGAATGGCAGAGTGTGCCGGGTTTGTTGCGATCGGACTGCTTGTCCGGAGGCTGCTTGCTCCGGCAAAAGGCCGCCCGCCGCTCGACGAGCGATGATCTCTTCCAGCGATTTCGTCCATCTGCCCTATACGCCAGATCTGACCGAGGCGGGCATTGTCTACGCCCGCCGCGTATTCCCGCGACTGCACAGTCCGAATGACCGTGGGCTGTACGATACCGTACGGCGGACCGTCGCGGCAACGGCGCTGCAGCTCGCGTTCCGCCGCTACCTCACCGCCCAAGGTATTGCGTTCGCTGTAAGGTCTGCCGTTCCTTTTGCCGATCCAGATCGCTACTACGTTGAGATCGGGGGCCGAATATGCGAGCTCAAGTCCTTCCTCATTTCACAGCAGCCGCAGATCGATGGCCTGGTTGCAGATCCAGGCTTGGCGCTGCGCGCGCCTGCGCTTGTGCCGGTGGATCGGCACGTGACCGAGGCGTTGCGAGCGGACGATGTGTATCTGTTTGCTTTTGTCAGCGGTGTCATTGCCGGCGGCCGGTTTGGCACACGGAATGCGGCTTTGCCTGGCAGTACAGAATTCTGGATGCACGGCATGCCTCAGGCATGGATTCGGCCTCGGACCTGGGCGCCGCTCTGCCCGTTGGTACTGAAATCTGAGTCGCCAGACACACTCCGCCTGGAGCTTGCCGGGGAGGATGGGTCCAGGAACGCCCTTGAGTTGGCGGTCGAGCTTCCGCCCGGCCAGCGCGTGCAAGTGGATGCGCCATTTCACTCTCTCAGTCACGTGCATGTTCCTGCGATGCCTGCTGGCCGAATCGGCATCCACTCGACCTCCCGCCGTGAGACCCACGTGATCAGCCCCTCCGAATGGCAAAATGCATGGCTCCAAGGCAAGGACATTTGCCTGCTGGGATGGCTCACACGGGAACAGTTCCGAATGCGTGCGACCCTGATCCCCGAGGGGCGGCGCGTATTCCAGTTCAGCAGGACAAGAACAAAGAACCTTGCGGTGGATGTCGCCAGCTTGAAGCCGGTTGACCAGCTCCTCGAGCGCGTCCGTGATGGCAGGATCTAGAATCTGTCTGATTGACTAAGCAGGAGTTGTAGGAGTCGTTTGTGGGTCAACCGATAGAGTGCCAGCACGACATCGTGTGCCAGGCAAATAAGAATCTGCTCATTAGGCGCTGATAGACTAATGGCCATGTTTTGCACTCGTGGCAGGACCATCGTTGCCGGCTTGGGGGTTTTGTTGCTTGCGTGCCTTCTGCTACTGCTACTTCCGGCGGTGAGAAGTCGCGTCGAATGGCGCTATGAGGTCTGGAGTACCTACATCAGGAACGTAGTCGACCCTGTGGGGCCCATGCCGACTCCGGTGCCGTCAACTCCACGGCCCAACCCAACGACGCCTCCACCGACTGCCACCTCGGTGGGAACTGTGGTTCCGACAGCGACCGCGCCTGCCCTCCCCGTCCAGGTCTCACTGCGTGCGCCGGAGTATGAGCGCCAGGGCATCAACAATTGCGGACCCGCCACACTGGCAATGGCGCTGCGCATGTATGGTTGGGAGGGGGACCAGTACGAGATTGCAGGGATCATCAAGCCCATCGACAAGGATCGAAATGTAAACCCCGAGGAGCTTCGATACTTTGTCTTGAACGAAGCAGGTTGGCTGCGAGCGGAGTACCGAGTCGCGGGCGATATCCAGGTGCTGAAGCGATTGCTTGCCGCCAATTACCCGGTGATCATCGAAGAGGCGTCAACACTGCTGCCCGAAGATGCCAATGGGCCCAACGACGACATGTGGGATGCTCACTATCTGCTTGTGACCGGCTACGACGACACAACCGTGACCATCACCGCGCACGATCCGCTGCGCGGGCCGGACAAGAAGATCCCCTACGATCTGCTCATGGCGGACTGGAAGCCCTTCAACTACCTGTACATGGTCATCTACTTCCCCGAGCATGAGGCTGAGGTGGCTTCAATTCTGCGCGAGAACTGGGATCCGGAAATCAACCGACAGACCGCTTTGACCATTGCACAAGAAGCCACCGTAGAGGATCCCAGCGATGCCTTTGCCTGGTTCAATCTGGGGAGCGTCCTCGTTTACTTTGAGCGTTATCAGGAGGCGGCCCAGGCATTCGATAGGTCCTTCACCATTGGGCTGCCCCAACGGATGACGCGCTACCAATTCTGGCCATTTGTCGCGTACTACAATGCTGATCAGATCGAATACTTGCTTCAGCTCACCGAGAACACCTACAAGATCATCAACGGGCAATACTCCGAGGAGGCGTTACTGTGGCATGGCTACGGCCTTTTGCGCAAGGGTGATATCGACGGCGCGGCGGAAGACTGGAACAAGGCTCTAAGCGTCCACCCGCGGTATTGCGATGCCGAGCGGGCGATCAACGAATTCATCGCGCTGACACACGATCTGACCGGCTGCAGCCCATGATCCGATCCATGTGATGACGTGGGCGGTTTAATTGACGGCCGATAGTACCTGTGGTAATATCCTGAACAATCGAATAGCCCTGATCGGCACTCTTATCCAGAGAGGCGGAGGGATCGGCCCTGTGATGCCTCGACAACCTGGGTTAGTCATCGAATGCGGGCAAGTTGCGTGTTCGAACGCATGACTGAGCCAAGGTGCCAATTCCGACAGAAGGATGTTCTGGAAGATGAGAGGGCAGCCGTGCATCACGCTCCAATTGCCCTTTCGAGACCGGAAGGGCAATTTCATTTTTCGAAAGGATCAATGCAGAAATGAGCACGACTTTCATGACATCTCCCAAACTCATGTTCACATCAGAGTCCGTGACGGAGGGGCATCCGGACAAGATCTGTGATCAGATCTCCGATGCCGTGCTGGATGCCTGCCTCGAGCAAGATCCGACCTCGCGCGTGGCCTGCGAAACCGCCACCAAGACCGGCTATGTAATGCTGCTTGGCGAGATCACCACACGGGCGCACATCAATTTTGACGACCTGGTGCGTCAATCGATTCTTGACATCGGCTATGATGACTCGGCCAAAGGCATGGATGGGAAGACCTGCGGCGTCCTGGTCGCCATCGCGAAGCAATCTGGGGATATTGCCATGGGCGTGGACAAAGCGCTCGAGGCCAAGATCGGCGAAACGACCGAGGCCGAGATCGAAGCAATCGGGGCTGGCGACCAAGGGATGATGTTTGGGTTCGCCTGCAATGAGACAGCCCAGCTGATGCCGATGCCAATCTATCTGGCGCATAAGCTCTGCCGCCGGTTGGCTGAGCTGCGCAAGGACGGCAGCCTGCCCTGGCTGCGACCCGACGGCAAGAGCCAGGTGACTGTGGAGTATGCCTACGGCAAGCCGAAAAGGATCGACACCGTGCTCGTGAGCACACAACACGATTCCAATATGGCTCAAGCCGACATCCGAGAACAGGTGATGGAGCATATCATCATACCTTCGATGCCCGACGGTATGGTCGACAAGGATCTGAAGGTGTTTGTAAACCCGACGGGCCGATTTGTGATCGGTGGCCCTCAGGGTGATGCCGGTGTGACCGGGCGCAAGATCATCGTGGATACGTACGGCGGAATGGGCCGTCACGGTGGGGGTGCCTTTAGTGGCAAGGATCCGACCAAGGTTGACCGCTCAGCCGCGTACGCTGCGCGTTACGCCGCCAAGAACATCGTGGCTGCCGGACTTGCCGATCGTGTCGAGATCCAGGTGGCGTACGCCATCGGTGTGGCGCATCCGCTCTCGGTCAACGTCGAGACATTCGGCACCGGCAAGATCTCCGACTCAAAGATTGCGGACCTGGTCCTTGGGCACTTTGACCTCCGACCAGGAGCGATCATCCGGGATCTCGATTTGCGCCGGCCGATCTACCGCAAGACAGCCGCCTATGGTCATTTTGGCCGGGACGATATTCAGTTCCCCTGGGAGAAAACCGACAAGGCTGAAGCGCTGAAAAAGGCCGCGGGGGCCTGACCCTCTCTCTACCCAAAGGGCACAAGACGCTTCCGAATCTGCGGAAGCGTCTAGTTACATCTTGTCACAGTAGCCACTGAGGCTGCAACAGCTACCCAAGACAGGTCAGGGGGAAGTCAAGCAAGCCGCGAGAAATCTTCCTGCCTGGAGCCTAGCACCCGGTCAAGGTCTTGGCCCATCGCCCCAGGTCTTTTCCAAGCCGTGCGCTTCCAATAGATTCCCATCGGCAAGAAGATCCAAGGAGGGGCCGTCAGCGACGATCCGGCCTTCGTCCATGATAACCATTCGAGGAAACACCTCGCGCACCATTGCCAGGTCGTGACTCGACACAAGCATTGTCATCGGCAGGTCGCGAAGAAGATTGATCAGGGCGCGTCGGGCGCGCGGATCCAGTCCTGCCGTCGGCTCATCCAACACCAGTACTTCCGGCTCCATGGCAAGCACGGTGGCAATAGCGATCCTCTTTTTCTCGCCCATGCTCAGGTGATGCGACACGCGTTGGGCATATGCCTCCATGCGCACAGCCATCAGAGCGGCATCCACGCGGGCCTCAACCTGATCGCGTGCAAGACCCTGATAGATCGGCCCAAAGGCAATGTCATCGAAGACGGTGGGGGAGAACAGCTGATCATCGGGATTCTGGAAGACCATGCCCACGGCTGCCCGCACGCGTCCGAAATTCGCCTGTTCCACTGGCAGACCGCAGACCGTAAGCCGTCCCTTCCCGGTCAGGATTCCGTTGAGGTGCAGGATTAGTGTGGATTTGCCGGCGCCATTTGGACCGACGAGCGCCACCTTTTCGCCCGGTGCGATCTTGAGCGAGACGTCCTTCAAGGCTGCATGACCATCAGGGTAGGAGAAGGACAGCGAGTCGATTTCAATGGAGTGGTGCATGAGACTCTACCGACCAAAGACGAAGCCCACGAGCAGCAGTAGCAGCAGAAGGACAGTGCCACCCACTAGAATGACCCAACCTGCCGGGGAGATGGGTGGGAGCGGCAAGGCGCGTGTTTCGCCGTCGTAGCCGCGTGAGAGCATTGCAGCGTAGATTCGCTCGCTGCGTTCAAAAGCCCGCAGGAGCAGGCTACCAGCCATGCCACCAGTAACCTTCGCACGCCAGACGACCGTACCCCCAGGGGTAAGGCTTGCGTCTGCTGCGTGGCCCGAGCGGGCTGCTCGTGCGCGCATGAGTCGCAGCGCCTCGTCCACAAGCACAAACAGATAGCGCCACATCAGGCCGAACATGGCCACCAAGAGTTGCGGAATCCCCACTGCGCGCATGGCTTGCAGCAAGTCGGGGAAGGGAGTGGATGCTGCAAGCACGATTGCAGCCTGCACAGAAAGCCACGATTTCAGCGCCACACTGATGAATCGTTCCAAGCCCTCCAGCGATGCAGTTAGTGACCAGCTGCCGACGGGCAACGTGAAGAGCACCTGTCCGGGGCTGCTGAAGATGACAGGGAAGGCTGCCAGGGCAAACGGCAGGGCCAGCGCAGCGCGTTTCATTACATACCCGATGCCGAGACCGGAAAGGATCTCGAGCGACAGGGCGATGGCAAGAAGCAGCAGGTACGCCGGCCAGGCTGCCATAGGAGTGAGGGAGCAGGTGATGATGAAGGCAAGCGTAAGCGCGAACTTCACGCGCGCATCAAGGGCGTGGATCGGACTCACGAGAGAGCGATACGGGTCAAGAAAATGAACGTGCATACCCAATACCCAGAACCTTGCCGCTCACCACGTACGTTTGCAGCCCGGACCCGACGCCTTGCCTGGCTCCACTATGCCTTTGTAGACCGCCGCGCCTGGGCAAAGCCCAGCACGGCGCCCAGGACGAGCAGCGCGCCAACAACCGCAGCCAAGATGGTACCGACGGCCGCATTGGCAACCCCCGGGAACATGTAGTCGGGAATCAGTTTGTAGAGTGGATCTCGGGCTGTGCCCAGGAAGCCCTGTTGTTTGGCAACCCACTCAATCCCGTCCGGATGGGCTGATGCCAATGGCGAGAGGATCGCCAGGAGGACTGTGATTGCCAATCCTGTGATCCAGACTGCCTTGCCGCCCGTCGCCGCGGCTTCACTTGTGAGGAACAAGTCACGCCGCGCCGAGTAGAGGAACCCAAGGGCGCCGACCGTGATCGTGGCTTCGCCAAGACCAATCAGCATATGGATGCCGGCCATTGCCGGGACGGCCAGGCTTGCAGGCGAGGTGCCCGAAAGCGCCAGCTCAAGCGCGCAGGCCAGGGCGGCGATCAGTATGGACAGCCACGCCGCCAGTGCTCCGCCAACGAGAATGCCGGCCTGCTCCGCGCGTATCAGCCTCCTGACCGTGGTGTAGGTGAAATATGCGACCGCTACACCGATCAGGGCCATGTTGAAGAGGTTGGGTCCCAAGGCAAGCAAGCCACCATCCTGAAAGATGAGGGCCTGGATACTTACAACGCTCGTCATCACCACGATGGCTGCCCACGGCCCGAGAAGGATTGTGGCAAGCGCCGCGCCCAATAGGTGGCCGGAGGTTCCTCCAGCGACGGAAAAATTGAGCATCTGCCCTGCGAAGATGGCGGCTGCCAGCACGCCCATGAGAGGTACCTGGCGCTCACCCAGGTCCCTACCAACGCGCCTCAGCGCATATCCTATTAGCACAACCGAGACGATCCACAGGGTCACGGAAACCGGCGTGGAGAGGAATCCGTCCGGGATGTGCATGGGCTGAACAGGCGCGTTCAACATCATGTACCTCCTAGTTGTCCTTTGTCTGGCAGGAGGGACACAATCCGAATAACGTCAGGTGGCCGGCGGTCAAGCGGTAGTGGCTGCGGCTTTCCAACTGGCGATAGACGTCGTGAAGTATGTCGTGTTCGACTTGCACGCTGCTTCCGCAGGACGTGCAGATCAGATGGTGATGCTCGTGCCTCGCAATCTGATACACGAGATGCCTCTGCGCGTTGAGCGCCGGCTGGACCACGCCAATGCGTGCAAGGAATTCGAGGGTGCGATAGACCGTTGGTTCAGCAAGCCCGCGCGAATCATGGCGGGCCCTTCGGTAGATTTGCGCTGGCGAGAGATGTGTGCGCGACTGACGAAGCACATGCAGGATCGCCAGCCGCTGCGACGTCACGCGAAAACCGAGGGAGCGAAGCTGTGGGACGTACTCCGACGAGCAGGTCATAGCTGCAGGTATTGCAAAAAGTTGCAATAACCTAGCATGGAGTATACCATGATGGTCTCGCGGTGTGGCGAGCCGCGCATGAGGTTGATGAGCCTGAAAGGAAGTCGCTTGTGCAATGTGCTATGGCTCCCATTTGAATTGCATGATGGCATACAAGTATGGCTTGCTCTCCACAGAGTGCATGCCAACGAGCCACGTGTGCCAGTCAAGTGCATCAACGGCCGGGGTACCGGGAAAGTGCAGGGAGTAGAAGTCGATGCCCGCATATGGCCAAGCGGCGGTATACGAGGCGCCGCCGACGCGGATCTCGTTGCAGGTTACCAGGTAGTCCTTGGTCAGGATATTGAGCAGATCGGGGACCAGCAGTTCCTGGAATGAACCAACGGTCTCAAGGCCGCTTCCGGGGGCCATGCCCCAATTGACAGCGAACGAGGATTCAAACAAGGCCGCGGCGTGCTCGCGGTCATAGTTGACAACGCGGCCGTCCCTGAAGAGGCGCGCATCCATCCCATGATCCGGGCTGACCAGCGAAGCAAGCAGGGCGCTGTCCAAGTCAAGGATTGCGGACTTGAATTGTGTGAGCAGGGCCCGCGGCTTCTGATCCTCGCAGAACGGGGTTGTGGTGGATATCCCCGGGGCAGCGGTTGCTGTTGCTGCTTCTTGAGTCGGGGTGGAGGTACTAGCCTGTGGCGAGGTTGGAACTGGGGTGGGGAAATCAAGCGCCGCGGAAGGCGAGACCGGAGGCGTTGGGGACAGAATGGGCGTCCGAAAGAGGGAAAGCGTGCAGGCCACCGCAACGAGTGGCGCCAGCAAGAGCGTGCAAGCAACGATCGGATTCCGGGTCATATTGGATCCTTTCCATTCGATTGTCCCCACTCACTCTTGACCATTGCACATCGATCGAGCCACGGGCCAGCTGGTGGATGGCCCGACAGTCGTTGCTCACATTGGGACCCCGGAGGATCATCACTGGAGGTCAAGCCCAAATACGTCGATGCCGTAGTATTCGCTTAGGCAGACATTTACCCAGAACTTCGGATTGTCGTTCGGCTCGTTAAGTCCGGCCCAGTTGGCGATCGGCTGAATCCAGATTGCACTCTGACCCTGCTCACGGGCCTGCAATATCTGTTCGTTCACGACATCCCAGTGCATCGCATAGTCTATGTAGACCGAGTGGCTCGATATGAGCTTCCGATCAAGGATTACCACCGAACTGATGGAGAGCACGGACGCGAGGAGAAGTATTGCGGATCTGGCAAACGTTCTCTGGGAGTCTGCCCCGGCTTTCTGTCCCATAAAGCTGCCAAAGACAACACCGCCGAGAATCGTCGCTAGGGTCAGTAGGTGCGCCGGGATGAGGAGCGTGCGCTCCGGAGGGGCGTCCGAGAGACCGTAGGCAGCCGGAACAAAGCAGGCGAAGGCGAGTCCGATTCCTGCAACAAGTATGAGCGGCACCGCCAGGACATTGCCCCTAGCTTCCTCCTGCTGGGATCCGACAAAGATGGAGAGTCCCGCAGCTCCGAGGATCGCCAACACCCTTTCCGGGGCTGCGACTGTGTCGGCAAGAAACTGTATGAAGTTCGCCCATGCCATTTGGAGCAGCGCGGGAAAGGCAGGAGGAGCCGGGTAGAAAGCCTGCCTTATGGCATTGCCCGGTGATGATGCGACAATGACGAACGCAACAGTCGCCCCGATGGCGCCAGCTAGAAGATGATCAAGGAGCTGCTTCCGCATTTCCCAGCTACGAATCGCTCGAACGATCACCCAAGAACTGGCAAGTGCGCCGAGTTGCAGCGCCGCGTACGTTTCATTGAAGCCGCCAATCATGAACGCCAGAAGAAAACCTAGTATCAGTAGGAGCCGGTGGCGTGATGCCGGCCATTGTTTTGTGCCTATCCGAGCAAGGCAATCTACCTGGGTCGTGCTTAGGACTAGGGGCGGGACGATCGAGCGCATGCCTTGTCCCCAGTAAAGCGCCTGGGGGACATTGGGACTGAGGATGAGCGAGACATACACCGCGGTCACAGCGATGACCACCGCGTGTGCGATCCTGAATTTGCCCTCTTTCGGGAGCAACGCTGCCGCTGTGTGCATGAGTGCTGCAAACCAGATGAGCAGGGTCACCGTGGGCACAATTGGCGTGATAGCGGGTCCGACCAGGCCGAATACCGCATCCAACGCGCTGGCAGAGTAGCGGCCGGTCCAATTGAGATACCAGTACCACACAGCTCGTAGCACCCCCAAGCGGCGCGCCATGCCCGCGGAGCAGAAATCATCCGCGACGTAGCGGCTGTAGTACCCCAGATAGCCGTGCAGGGCAAGCGCCGTCAGGAATACGGTGCCCGTCACGAGGAAGACCAGGATTCTCCAGCGGCGAAGCATTACGGGACCATTCCAAGGGGTGGGGCTGGATTAGAGCATCCGCGCGAGGGCAGCATCGAGGATCTATTTCTCAACGTGCGGACAACTCCTCGCCTGCAGTTATATCGGGGTACGGGCGCAGGATGAATTGAGGGGCGGCCAGCAAAGGATGATGCAGGAGCAAGATCACAAACTACCGCTCGCGCCCTCGGCAAACGTGATGACGACAAGGTGCTGGTTCAGGAAGCGCGGCCCGGCGGCTGCTTTGGGGCTCGCGGCATCCTGAGGAACGATTTGTCCAAGGGTGTAGCCTCCAGCGATGGGCACATCGGGACCCAGAATATCCTGAACGGCAGCCACCTCGGCTCCTGGATTGGACTCCAGCAGGAGCTGCCAAGCGATGTCCGCCAAGATCAGCGCAAATGATGGCTTGAGGGTTCCCAGCGCCAAGAGGGATTGCTGGGCGGCCCGGGCCGCGGCGCGCTGGCATGCTGCCCGACTTCCCACAAGAAGGTAAGCGTCGACACCATCTCGGATCGGCGCATTCATCCGGAAACTGCCGTCCGCCTCGACGCGAATGGGCGCCCGTATGACCAGTTGATCACCCTGCTCGATTCCGAGGGGGTACAGGCGCGCCAGGTAGCTTAGTGGCGGGAATGCCCACTCCCTCGCTGGGTGGCCGAAGAGCTCCGCGTATGTCTCCGAGGCCGGTCTCCCATTTAGCGTGCGCAGCCAGAAGCCACGCGAACGAGTAATGCGGAACTGGCTTCCGACCGGATCCCATCCGTGGGCGTAGCCAATGCCGACGCGAATGTTGCCGCGCACGAAAGCAGCAGCCAGACTGCCTACGCCGGACTGGTTGCCCGCCAACTGGTACGTACTGCCAGTGTGAAGCTCACCGCTAGATAATCCGCCAACCACGGGCACGGAGCCGACTTGGACTGCGCCACAGAACTGTTCCGCATCGCCGCTGAATCCGTCCGCAAATAGAAGGATTGCCTGATTCTGGATCAGGCCTGAGGCTACCTGGGAAAGGCGTTGTGCGGTCTCACGGCCTGATTGGGCATACCCGGAGAACCAGTGCGCCTCCGCCTCAAAGTCTCCGGCAAGCACGGCCAATGTAACAGAATGTGGGTGTTGACCCGCACTCGTGAGTCCTGCCGGCGTGCTGAAGCCGATCAACGGCGTATCACCCAGCAAGCTGATTGCACCGTTCAAGACGTCACGCGGTGAGTAGTGATTGGACGCAAAAAGGAAGGCCAGGCCCGGAGTCGCCACGCCCAGCGCGTTCAAGGCCTGGTGCGCGGCCTGGAGACCGGCTTCACGTCCGTCAACAGCGTTCCCAAGTCCGACTGCGGCTGTAAGTGTCATGGTCAGGCCTCAGCCACCGGCACGGTGAAATGGAACGTCGTGCCTTGGCGATGCTGGCTCTCAAACCAGATGCGTCCGCCCTGCATCTCCACCAGGCTGCGAGTGATGTTCAAGCCGAGACCGGCTCCCGGCACCTCACGTGCCTTTGGATCTTCAGAACGGAAGAACTTCTGGAATATGTGCTGCTGATCTTCGGGGCTGATGCCTATGCCGTTGTCTCTCAGCCACACATGGACGACGCGGCTGGCGCCATCCGGATCCCAGTGATTGGCCGAGGGTTCAGCCCCGATGACTAGCGTGCCGCCTTGGGGCGTGTACTTGTTGGCGTTGCTGATCAGATTGGTAAGTACCTGACCAAGACGGGTCCTATCCGACCAGACATTTGGCAGGTTCTTGCCCAATTCCATCTGAACGACCTGTTCCTTCTCCTCAATCTGGCGCCTGGTGGAGCGGACGGTCTCGTCGATTAGATCCAACAATTCAACCGACTTGAAGTCCAGACGCAACCTTCCAGCCTCGATCTTGGAATTGTCGTTCAGATCCGAGACGAGTGTAGACATGCGTTCTGTGTTGGAACGGATTGTGTTAAGGAAGCTGGCTTGCATCTCATTGATCGGACCAACAGCACCGGCGGCCAGCAACTCGGAGTAACCCTTGATGGAGGTCATTGGGTTCTTGAGCTCGTGCGCAACCAGCGAAACGAAGTCGCTCTTGGCGATGTTTGCGCGTTGAACCTGGTCGTACAGCTGTGCATTCGAAATCGCGATCGCAGCATGATCGCTCAGGCGGCTCAGGAAGCCGAGGTCCTCCTGCGCAGGGCTGGTGCTCTCCAGCACCAGCAGCCCAATGACCGTGGCCTCGCGCCGGATGGGGATCACTACCTGGTGATCTGCCGCTGGCAGGAAGCCGCCCGCATTCGCTGCCTCAAAGCGAACCCGCTGCGGAAGCCCGGTGTCGATCGCTGGCTGGAATCCAGGCAGTGTCAAGGCCACGGTCTGGTCCATAGAATCACCCAGAGTGGGACCGTAACCAAGCTCGGTGACGACCCGCAGGCGATCATCCTCCAGCAGGCCAATCAGACCTGCTTCCGCATTGGATTGGCGCATTGCCCATTCGAGCGTGATGCGCATTGCCCGATCCATCTCAAGGCTTGCATTCAACTCGCGATCGATCCGCTGCATGACCGAGAGTTCCTCGACGCGCGCGGCCAATTCTTGATCGGTCAGGGTATGGAGCCGGACGTTCTCAAGAGCGACCGCTGCCTGCGCGGCTAATGCCATCAAGAGGGTCTGGTCTTCTGGGGCGAACGGCAGATGGTCGCGTCGGTTCATGACCTCCAGGATACCGATGATCGAGTCTTGGACCTGGAGCGGAACGGCGAGGCTCGTATGGGGTACGAATTCTGAAGCCTCGTGATCCAGAAAAAGCGTCCTGGAGTCGCGCGCAAGGTCATTTTCAATCAAAGGACTGCGGGTCGCGGCGGCTCTACCTGCATTTCCGGTGCCGGCAGGAACATGCTGACCCAGGACGTCCTTCGTCGTAAGGCCGGATGCGGCGTGGACAACGAGCTCGCCCGTGGGTTGATCCAGAAGGTAGAAGATTCCCGCCTCGCAATCTAGGATGTTGACAGACCCATCGACCACGCTTTGCCGCAACCGATCCATCTCCCGCACGGAGGCGAGGTGCCGGGTGACATCGTTGAGCTTGCTCAATTGAGCCGCCCGTTGTTGCGTCTCCCTGAGCAGGCGGGCCTTTACAATGGCGCCCGCTGTTTGATCCGCGATGGCTTGCAGCAATTCGAGCTGACCGTGGGTGTAGGTGGCACTGGGATCGCGGCTTCCAACGCTTAGGGCGCCGATCGACTCCGCGCCCGCATTCAACGGCACGCCCATCCAGGCTGAAATGCCGTCTGCAACAGGCGTAACCCCCCATGCCTGGCACTCGCGGCTATAGTCCTGAGTAATGATGGGACGGCCGCGGCGGATGACCTCACGCGCCAAACCCATGTTGGAGGGCATGGGTGAATTCTCACGGGCCGTGATGCGTTCATTGTTCTCGAGAGCAAATGCCAGGTAGTCGTAATCCTCCTCACGGCTGTGGAGCGTGATGTGAAAGTGAGAAAGAGCCACGATTTGCGCCGTCTGGGCGTAGATCAGCTCCAACACGTCATCGAACGTCAGTGTGATATTTACGCCCTGAGCAACCCGTGTCAGGGCGTTCATCTCCTGTATGCGGCGCTCTAGTCTTACCACGGATTGAACGCGGTTGATGGCGATGGAGGCTTGGTCGGCCAGCTGCTCAAGAAAAACCATGTCGCTCGGCGCGTACGGCTGGCCTGAGCGTCGTGGTCCGAAGGCCATCCAGCCGAGAGGCTGTTCTCGTCCGAGAAGCGGCAGGAACAGACGGGCGTCAAGGAGCGTGAGACGGAATTGGTCTGCCTGCAGACTCGGCGGCAGCAACCCATCATCCAAGTAGAGCGGAAGCCGTTCTTGCACGAAATGCTGGGCCAGCGGGCCACTCGCCGCAAAATGAATATCTGTGCTGGGTCGATTGCCATCGTCGCGCAGGGCAACGAATTGATCGTTCAGTTCGTCGTAGACGAAAATGTGGATGGCTGCGGGTGCAACTGCCGTTGCGGCCGCCTGCCGCACGATGCGCGATATTGCGTCCAGGCTGTGTGCACTGCCGAGATCGTTCGTGAGCCCTTGGACAGTCTCAATTAGGGCGTGCTCCCCGCGGAAGAACGTCCGGTCCGCCAGGCTCTGAAGGCGCCTGCGGACGGGTTCGAGCAGTACGGCGAGGGCAAAGGCCAGCCCGCCGATCCAGAGCGGATTTGCTGTCGGAATTGCGGTTCGTAAGAGCAAGCTAAGACCCGTGATGACAAGTGCATAGGCGCCCAGAATCAACAGGGAAAGCAGCACATAGACCGAGCCCTGACGCATCCAGTTTGCTGCGCTGCTGACGCGGAAGCCCAGCATCGTGTAGGCAAGCGTCAGCGGCAGTAGCGCGATCGGCAGCACCCAGTACGGAGAGAAGCCCCGGGTGCCCATGGCGGAGAACGTCGACCATATGGCCAAGGGCCCAACCGCCAACAGTGTCGCCACTGTGATCAAGCGTGCCTGCGCTTTCGCAACAGGCGATTGCGCCGTCAGGCTATGGTAGATGCTCACCACAAAGTAGGCCACCACTGCAAACGACACGAACGCATAGGTTACCCGCCATGATGCCATGGATGCGACCGAGGGTGCCGACGCGATGAGCGAGGGCAGGGCAAATGCGACCAAACCAAGCGCGGCCAGATAGCCGAGCCCGCGAACAAGCGGGAGCCGGCGTGCAAAAGAGGATTCCTTCGGAAACAAGAACGCAAGATCGAGAAGCGCGGCACCCGTAAGCGCCAAGCCGACAATCCATCCAAGCGCCAGGACATGGGTACTGAAAAGGTCAAAGAAGCATGAGGCTGCAAGGCTCAGGGACGCTAAAAGCACTGCGAAGGCCCGGCCTGCGTTCTCCATCCGGCGTATGGCGAGCACCCAGACACTGAGGGCAAAGAAAAGCAATCCAACAACGGAAGGAAGGACGACATAGGCGACGCGATCCTGCAGCGGGAGAACGCCTAGTGAAACGTTCAGCGCGCTTTCGCCTCTGTCCTTGGACCTGATTGAGATCTCGAGGCTCTGGCCGGGCATGAATCGGCGAAGGGCAGTCTGCACATCCGCGGACGTCTGTACCGAGAGCCCATTCAATGAGGTGAGTTGGTCTCCTTCTTGGATGCCCTGGCGGTGAAGATCCCACTGGTCGTCATCACCCACCGGCACTGCACCAGTGAACACGAGCGCTCTGTCGTACATAGCGCCCAGAAACGGAAGCCCCAACCAGGTTCTGGCCAGAAACAGGGAGGCCACGAATACAGCGGCCGCCGCGAGAACGTAGGCGGCCAGGACTCCCTGGATGACTCGACTCAGCGGCGTGCTGGATCCGCCAAGGCGAATCGCGGCGGCAGGAGCCGGACGGGCAGTCTCACTGGTCTCGATCAATGTTCACCTCGCCCCACGTGGCCAACATGGAAATTATACTGAGAACAAGGGTGGGAACCGTGGTGCTTTCATGACAGTCACCGGCGGTTGGCTGGCACCGCAACCCGAAAGAGGATCGAGCGCGGCCTGCAGTTGACGCCCAGACTACTGACCGTGGACCAGGGGCAAAAAAGCAGCTAAACAGGCCGAAGAGTCGCGGGTCACTGGCAGGTGATTTTCCGGCAGGGGCCCGAGCCGGTTGAGCACAACCTGGCCGGGAAGCCGGGAGTTCTACCCGAGGCAATCGCCGGAGCACAGAGATGAATGTTCTGTTTTCCGGCAGGGGCCTGGATTGCAGGGCGAGGGATGTGGGGCACCGAAGCCTTGGATGCGATCCGGATACGCTATACTGCGACATCGATGATGCCGGACATGTGCATCCGAAGTGAGTACGGAAAAACGGCAGGCGGCCGCGCTAGTGTAACGACCGGCAAGAGCCAGATACGCGCCACTGGAGGCGGTAGCTGCTGAGGATCCATCCAGAAGTTCCGTGGGCGTACAGGGCTTGCCACTGAAAGCTACCACAATGACTTCTCAACCCGAACCATTCCTCTCTTCTCCAGGGGGTTGGTCTCCGTGATCTTGGCGCAATGCTCGATCAACATCGGGCTCAATGAGCAACAATTGGCCTGCCGTATGCCAGTTCTCACGGCGAGCCAGGGAGCTCGAGGAGTCTGTTGGCGCGGTCCCAGAGTCTCCATCCTGATCTTGCCGATCCAGATGGACGCGACGGATCCCGGAAGGAGACTGTGAATGGATTGGGTAGAGGTATGCCTGACTGTCAACGGAGAACTGGCTGAGGCGGTGGCGGAGGTGCTGGCTCGCTACTCCAGGAACGGTGTGACAACGGAACAGGGGATCCGCCATCTTAACGATGAGGACGTGGGCACGCCGGACGGACCGATCACAGTGCGCGCCTACTTGCCGGCAGATTCACAACTTCAGGAGACGCAGCGAAAGATCGAGGATGCGCTTCACTATCTGGGAATGATCCAGGCAGTGCCCGCGCCGACGTTCCGAGCCATTGCCGAACAGAATTGGATGGAGGCTTGGCGGCAACATTACCGGCCTATCCCAATAGGCCGGTGGCTGATGGTGCTGCCTGCCTGGATCAAGCCGCCAGATCCGAAACGGATCGCGATCAGGATCGACCCTGGGATGGCTTTTGGAACGGGTACACATCCCAGCACGCAGCTCTGCCTGGAATTTATGGATGCGCTGCTGGCCCCAGTGCAGGGTCATGAAAGCGCAACCGGAACGCGGCCCGCGGTGACGCTTATCGATGTCGGATGCGGTTCGGGCATCCTAACCATCGCGGGAATGAAACTGGGAGTGGCTTCGGCCGTGGGGGTTGATATCGATCCAACAGCCGTTGCAAACGCTCGTGAGAATGCACGGGCAAACGGAATCGGAACAGGGCTTGTCTTTGAAGTAGGATCCATAGCAGAGATTCTCGGTGGCCGTTTCATGCTCAGGTCGGCTTCGTTGGTGGTAGTCAATATCCTGGCGCCCGTGATCGTGCGCCTCTTCGCGGAGGGACTGGCCGACCTACTGGAACCTAGCGGTTCAATGATCCTAGCCGGGATCCTCGAGACTCAGGCAGACCAGGTTGAGGCGGCAGCCCGGAGGACAGGCTTGAGCCTGCGGGAACGGCGTCAGATGGGCGAGTGGGTGGGGCTCGCGATGTCACGCTAGCAGGGCCAAGCAAGTCTCGGAGAATTAGACTACGTCGCTCCAATGGACTGATGCACCGGGGCGCCAGCGGGCCGGTGATTGTTGGCTGCGGTGCGAATCGTCGTGCGCCGGCAGAGCGGACATTTCACCGGAGGAGGGCTCAGCTGGGTGTGAACAGGAAAGAGGCGGACGCCGTTCCACGTCCAACGTTCGCTGGGGGCAGTATTGGTCTCTTCTTGCCGAGCACAGAGGACCATCTGAAGCGATCAGTCAAGATGATTCTGTCATGACATCTTTGAAGCAGCGCAATCGAGTCGACTGTCTCGCTGCGCTTCGATATTGAGGCGCAGTTTCTTTGCCTAGGACGTGAGGCCTCGCGATTCTTTTGTGCTATGATTGAATCGAGATGGATCGCCGCAAGCTGATCTACTACCTTCTATTGAATGTCTTCGTCTCAGCCTGCGTCACAACAGCAATCCTGTACTGGTACGATCGCAACTATCGCGCAGTAACCCTGCCTCAAGCCCCGGCAGCGGCTCTGCCCGCCCTGGCAACAGGTGCCGAAACCGCGGAAAGCGTTCCCGAAGGAGTCGTGCAGATCGTGAGCGTGATTGGCGCAGGCAACTTTGAGGTCGAGGGCGTGGTCGTCAAGTACGCCGGGCAGGGAGAACTTGACCTCACAGGCTGGCATCTGAAGGATGCGGTCGGTCATACGTTCACGTTTCCCCCGTTCAAGTTGTTCAAGGATGGCGCGGTCCAAGTGCACACCGGCGGCGGAGCCAACACAGCCATCGATCTTTTCTGGGGTCAGCGCCAGGCCGTATGGCAGTCCGGGCAGGCAGTGTTGCTGACCACGCCGGAAGGCGACGTACAGGATAGCTATCCTGTGCCGTAGAGACTGGCACGCAGAGCACGGCGTACAGGAAGTCACGGATGAGTCAGGCACTCTATCGGAAATACCGACCAAAAGGCTGGAGTGAAGTCATTGGGCAGGAGCATGTCGTCCAGACCCTGAAGAATGCCATCGCGAATGATCGCGTGGGTCACGCCTACCTGTTCGCCGGACCGCGCGGAACCGGCAAGACAACGCTGGCTCGCATACTGGCAAAGGCGGTGAATTGCTTGGCTGTGGATGCGAGCACCCGTCCGTGCAACCAATGTGAGCCGTGCATCGCGGTGAATGAAAATCGATTCCTCGACTTGATCGAGATGGATGCTGCTTCAAACACAGGCGTCGATGACGTGCGCGACCTTCGCGACAAAATCGGTTTCTCCCCGTCGCAGGGACGGTTCAAAGTCTACATCATCGATGAAGTCCACATGCTTTCCACGCCAGCCTTCAACGCTCTCCTGAAGACGCTGGAGGAGCCTCCGCCGCATGCCATGTTTGTGTTGGCCACGACCGAGATCCACAAGATCCCGCCGACGGTTCTTTCACGCTGCCAGCGCCACGAGTTCAGGAGAGTGCCCGTCGACGATATCGTGGTAAATCTGCGAAGCATCATCGCCAGTGAAGGTTGGCAGGCGGACGACGATGCCCTGCTCTTGATTGCCCGTCAGGCTACGGGCTCCATCCGTGATGCGCAGTCCCTGCTGGACCAGCTGGCATCGGCGGAGTCGAGGATCACATTGGAGCTTGCCCAGCCCATTCTTGGGACCGCGACCAGCCAGGCAGTGTTGGAAATCGTAGACGCCGTGCAAGGTAGGAGGTCCGCGGTCGCTTTGGAAACGCTGCGCAGGACGCTGGACTCAGGCGTGGATCCACGCACGCTAGCGCGCCAGATCATTGAGTACCTGCGCGGTCTGATGTTGATCCAAATGGGCAATGCGGAACAGGTGGAAGTCACGAAGGAGGTGCGGGCGCGCATGCAAGTGCACGCCGCAGCCTTCAATGCAGCTGGTGTGATCCGAATGATGAAGGCATTCAACGCCGCGGCCGCTGACACGCGGGGCGGATGGCAGCCTTCCTTGGCACTGGAACTTGCACTGGCGGAATCACTTGAAGGGAACCCGGATGCGCCATGCGGGAATCCCGATCCGCAGGCGGGTGCGTCGGCGGCGCACCGGGCTGGATCAATGCCAGCGGGGCAAAAAGGCGGCCTGCCCTCCGTGCCCCCTAGTGTGAGAGTTGCCCAGGGCACAGGCGATCGCGAGCCGACAATGCTTTACCAAACGGCGGAGGATGTAGCTTCGAAGGCATTGCCCACCAATGAGGCGTCCTCCATCACGATTGGAGACACCCCAGAGGGGCAGCGGCCTGCGTCTGTCGAGCTGGCCGAGATCGCCCGGGCGTGGAAGGAGATCCGCGGGGCACTCAAGCGCACCCATCCGGCTGTGGACGGCCTGCTGAACTCCTGCAAGCCCGTGGAAGTCCGCGGGGATGAACTCGTGCTCGGGTTTCAGTCGGACACGGTGCGGGCGATCATGGATAAGCCTGAGAATGTGGAGGCGGCCCGCAGGGCAATCGCCGCGGTGCTCAGTCAATCGGTGCGGATCCGGTGCGTGGTGATCAACGCCCGCGGCAAAGTGCCGCCGAACATACCTCAGGACGGAATGGTAGCAACAGCGCTGAATCACGGCGGCGAGATCGTTGACATGCAGGAGTAACGGAGAGACTGGGAATGGCAAAGGGATTCAGCCGCCCCACGGGCGGCGCCGGCGGTGGCATGATGCAACAGATCCAGAGGCTCCAACAGCAACTAGAGGAGGCACAGGCCAAACTGGCAGAGGAGACCGTCGTGGGAACCACCGGCGGCGGAGCCGTGAAGGTAGTGATGTCGGGAGACCAGAAATGCCGCTCAGTGGAGATCTCGTCGGAGCTGCTTCGTGAGTCCGATCTTGAGATGCTGCAGGATCTGATTCTATCGGCTGTCAATCTTGCGCTCGAGAAATCGCGGGCGCTGGCTTCCGAACGACTCGGCCCGCTGACAGGCGGGCTGCCATTCTAGGCTGGGAGTGATGGCCGGGGAAATTGCAGCCATCCGCCGCTAACGAGGCTTGAAAGTGTTGCTACCAGATCCCCTCCAGAAATTGATTAGCGCCCTGGAGCGTCTTCCCGGGATAGGACCGAAGTCGGCATCGCGGCTGGCCTTCTTCTTCCTGCGCGCGCCGGACGAGGTTTCGCAGGAGTTGGCCGATGCCCTGAGCGGCCTTAAGTCCAAAACGGCATTGTGCGAGGAATGCTTCAACATCACCGCGGCGGGCAGGACGCGGTGCGATGTTTGCGACGACCCGAAACGCGATCCAGGAATCATCTGTGTGGTTGAAGAGCCGCTAGATGTGCTGGCCTTGGAGCGCGTAGGAACGTATTCCGGCCGGTTCCACGTTCTCCACGGAGTGCTTTCGCCAATTGAGGGAATCGGCCCGGAGGACATCAGGATTAAGTCGCTGCTGGATCGCGTAGGGAAGGGCGGCGTGCGGGAGGTGATCCTGGCTACAAATCCGAGCATGGAGGGGGATGCCACGGCCCTCTACCTCCAGCAGCAGTTGCGTCCGCAGGGGGTACAGATCACTCGGCTGGCCCGGGGCCTCCCCGTGGGAGGGGACCTCGAATATGCCGACCAGAACACCCTACTTAGGGCGCTCTCGGGCCGGCAGGAGATGTGATAGGGGGCGCGATATTTTAAGGTAGATTCTCTGCTGCGGCATTGACAAAGCCCGGGAAAGTCGTATAATCACTGTTCGCTAGTACCTTTCAACCGATCTCGTCCCCTGACAGATCATTGAAAACCGATCCGTAGGTCTGAGGTCAGAGACAAAAGCCGCAAGGCTTTGCAGTCTGACGACCCGATGCGCAACGAGCATCGGCGTTTTCGTCTGTTAGAGGGACTTGACAGGCGAAGGAGGCGGAAGCTGGACGAGCCGCCTCAAGACAGCACCTTAACAACTGAAAAGTGATAGGAAGCAACACAACCTGTCAATCCAGCCAAATCCGTGTGACTTTACACTCGCAAGAGTGGAAATTCTGGCGGAGAGTTTGATCCTGGCTCAGGATGAACGCTGGCGGCGTGCCTAATACATGCAAGTCGAACGAGGTGCCTTTGTAGCAATACGAGGGTATCCTAGTGGCGAACGGGTGAGTAACGCGTTGGTGACCTGCCCCGAAGTGTGGGATAACAGTCCGAAAGGACTGCTAATACCGCATGCGGCCATCGGGTTTAGAAACCGATGTCCAAAGCAGCAATGCGCTTTGGGAGGGACCTGCGTCCCATCAGCTAGTTGGTAGGGTAACGGCCTACCAAGGCTACGACGGGTAGGGGACCTGAGAGGGTGACCCCCCACAATGGAACTGAAATACGGTCCATACACCTACGGGTGGCAGCAGTAGGGAATATTGCACAATGGGCGAAAGCCTGATGCAGCAACGCCGCGTGCACGATGAAGGTCTTCGGATCGTAAAGTGCTTTTCTGGGAGATGAGAAAGGACAGTATCCCAGGAATAAGTCTCGGCTAACTACGTGCCAGCAGCCGCGGTAAAACGTAGGAGGCAAGCGTTATCCGGATTCACTGGGCGTAAAGCGCGTGCAGGCGGCTCGGTAAGTTGGGCGTGAAATCTCCTGGCTTAACTAGGAGAGGCCGTCCAATACTACCGGGCTAGAGAACAGTAGAGGAAGATGGAATTCCCGGTGTAGTGGTGAAATGCGTAGATATCGGGAGGAACACCAGTGGCGAAGGCGATCTTCTGGACTGTTTCTGACGCTCAGACGCGAAAGCTAGGGTAGTAAACGGGATTAGAGACCCCGGTAATCCTAGCCGTAAACGATGTGAACTTGGCGTCGGTGGCTTAAACACTATCGGTGCCGAAGCAAACGCGATAAGTTCACCGCCTGGGGACTACGATTGCAAGATTAAAACTCAAAGGAATTGACGGGGGCCCGCACAAGCAGCGGAGCGTGTGGTTTAATTCGATGCTACACGAAGAACCTTACCTGGGCTTGACATGCAAGTGGTAGGGATCCGAAAGGTGACCGACCCGCAAGGGAGCTTGCACAGGTGTTGCATGGCTGTCGTCAGCTCGTGTCGTGAGATGTTCGGTTAAGTCCGCTAACGAGCGCAACCCTTGCTGTATGTTACATGTGTCATACGGGACCGCCGGTATTAAGCCGGAGGAAGGTGGGGATGACGTCAAGTCAGCATGGCCTTTATGTCCAGGGCTACACACACGCTACAATGGGCAGTACAATGGGTCGCTAAGCCGCGAGGTGGAGCCAATCCCCAAAGCTGTCCTCAGTTCAGATCGCAGGCTGCAACCCGCCTGCGTGAAGTCGGAGTTGCTAGTAAATGCGCGTCAGCTATAGCGCATTGAATACGTTCTCGGGCCTTGTACACACCGCCCGTCACGTCATGGGAGCTGGTAACACCTGAAGCCGGTAGTCTAACCGCAAGGAGGACGCCGTCGAAGGTGGTGCTGGTGACTGGGACGAAGTCGTAACAAGGTAGGAGTACCGGAAGGTGCGCCTGGATCACCTCCTTTCTAGAGATCGTGAGCAGGGTCCTACGACAGACCCGTGCTCGAGAGCAAGTTTGCCCCTCACGGTGTGGGGCGCTGGATCGAATGGAGAGTACGCTTCCTATCACTTCTCAGTTGTTGAGGCGCGGACCCTGGGCTTGTAGCTCAGCTGGTTAGAGCACAGTCCTGATAAGACTGGGGTCACAGGTTCGAATCCTGTCAAGCCCACTAACCCGAGCAAGTCCTGGGGATGTAGCTCAGCGGGAGAGCAGCGCCTTTGCAAGGCGAAGGTCACGGGTTCAAATCCCGTCATCTCCACTGAGTGACCGGGAGAGCGGATTAAGGAGTGCAACAAGAGTTGTTGAACGGTGCGCAGACATAGGACGGAAGGCGACAGCGCTGCCTGGTTGGGCGTGATAAACGACCCGGCGCTGCATGCCGGGTCGTTTTGTCAGTGCAGCAGGCGAAGTTGAAGGGTGACCGATGCCCTGGACGAGGATCGAGGGCATCGTTCACCGCTCAACGGTGAACCAGAACCTTAAAAACTGAATAGCATTTGATGTAGGCCGATAATGAAAAGTATCAATTTCTCCGCATCACGTGGAGAAGCTACTAAGGGCTTACGGTGAATGCCTTGGCGCCAAGTGCCGACGAAGGACGTGGGACACTGCGAAAAGCCTCGGGAAGCTGTGTACAAGCGTCGATCCGAGGATCTCCGAATGGGGAAACCCGCTCGAGCGAACCTCGAGCAGCCTCTTACTGAATACATAGGTTTGAGGCAGGGCACCCAGGGAACTGAAACATCTAAGTACCTGGAGGAAAAGAGACCATTTCCCTAGTAGTGGCGAGCGAACGGGAAACAGCTCAAACCGCCCCTGCTTGCAGGGACGGGGTTGTAGGGTCCGGCACATGGGAGTTACAAAACAATCAATTAGCGGAAAGGTGTGGGAAAGCCTGCCATAGAGGGTGACAGCCCCGTATGCGAAAGTTGATTGCCTCCCGCTGGATACCTGAGTACTACCGGGCACGCTAATCCGGTAGGAATCTGGGGAGTCCACTCTCCAAAGCTAAATACGCTTGGCGACCGATAGTGAACAAGTACCGTGAGGGAAAGGTGAAAAGTCCCCCTGTTAGGGGAGTGAAATAGAACCTGAAACCGTAAGCTTACAAGCAGTTGGAGGGCTAACAGCGGGTCGGTGTCCCTGCGAAAGCAGGTGACGCGCCGCTATGCCTGACAGCGTGCCTCTTGGAGAATGAGCCTGCGAGTTGATCTCAGTGGCAAGGTTAAGGGAGTGACACCCGAAGCCGTAGCGAAAGCGAGTCTGAACAGGGCGTACAGTCGCTGGGATTAGGCCCGAAACCGGGTGAGCTACCCATGGCCAGGGTGAAGCGAGTCTAATCGCTCGTGGAGGCCCGAACTTACTAATGTTGCAAAATTAGAGGATGAGCTGTGGGTAGAGGTGATATGCCAAACGAACTCGGAGATAGCTGGTTCTCCCCGAAATAGCTTTAGGGCTAGCGTCATGCGTTTAGTACTGGAGGTACAGCACTGAATGGGCTAAGGGGCTTACAGCTTACTGAACCCAATCAAACTCGGAATGCCAGTACTCTAGAGCATGGCAGTCGGACTCCGGGAGATGAGTTTCGGGGTCGAAAGGGAAACAGCCCAGATCATCGGCTAAGGTCCTCAAATCTATGCTAAGTGGGAAACGAGGTGAGGTTACTGGAACAACCAGGAGGTTGGCTCAGAAGCAGCCACCCTTTAAAAAGTGCGTAACAGCTTACTGGTCTAGTGACCTTGCGCGGAAAACTTAACGGGGCTAAGCATAGTACCGAAGCCATGAGATGGCGCTCTGCGCCATCGGTAGGGGAGCGTTCCGTCAGCAAGGAAGGTCGATCGTAAGGGCGACTGGAGCGGACGGAAGTGAGAATGCAGGCATGAGTAGCGCACAAACACGTGAGAACCGTGTTCGCCGTATGTCTAAGGTTTCCGACGCCAGGTCATTCCGCGTCGGGTTAGTCGGGTCCTTAGCCGAGGCCGAGAGGCGTAGGTGATGGACATCCGGTTAATATTCCGGAACCGCTTAAGGGTGCGATGGGAGGACGCAATAGGATAGGCCAGCCTGTTATTGGATTCAGGTGCGATCTATCGAGACGTTGAGACTGGTAGGTAAATCCGCCGGTTGAGTCGAGATAAGAGCGAGCCGCAAGGCATAAGTGGCTGAGTTCTGTTGCCGAGAAAAGTCTCTAAGCATAACTCTTGAGCGCCCGTACCGCAAACCGACACTGGTAGACGGGTAGAGAATACCAAGGCGAACGGGAGAACCTTCGTTAAGGAATTAGGCAACATGACCCCGTAACTTCGGGAGAAGGGGTGCCCTTTGGGGTGCAAGCTCTGGAGGGCCGCAGTGAAATGGCTCTGGCGACTGGTTAGCAAAACCACAGGTCTCTGCTAAGCCGTAAGGCGATGTATAGGGGCTGACGCGTGCCCAGTGCCGGAAGGTTAAGGAAAGAGGTTAGCCACCTTCGGGTGGCGAAGCTTTGAACCGAAGCCCCGGTGAACGGCGGCCGTAACTATAACGGTCCTAAGGTAGCGAAATTCCTTGTCGGGTAAGTTCCGACCCGCACGAACCGCGTAACGATCAGAGCACTGTCTCGACGAAGGACCCGGTGAAATTGAAATGGCTGTGAAGATGCGGCCTACCCGCAGCAGGACAAAAAGACCCCGTGGAGCTTTACTGCAACTTGGCATTGCGTTTGAGATTGATCTGTGTAGCATAGGTGGGAGGCTTTGAAGCTGGGGCGTCAGCCTCGGTGGAGCCATCAGTGAAATACCACCCTGATTACTCTTAGACTCTAACCCCGCACCGTCATCCGGGCGGGGGACCGTGCCAGGTGGGCAGTTTGACTGGGGCGGTCGCCTCCTAAAAGGTAACGGAGGCGCCCAAAGGTTCCCTCAGGTGGAATGGAAACCCACCATAGAGTGTAAAGGCACAAGGGAGCTTGACTGCAAGACCAACGCGTCGAGCAGAGACGAAAGTCGGGCTTAGTGATCCCACGATACCGCGTGGAAGGGTCGTGGCTTACCGGATAAAAGCTACCCCGGGGATAACAGGCTGGTGAAGTCCAAGAGTTCACATCGACGACTTCGCTCGGCACCTCGATGTCGGCTCATCGCATCCTGGGGCTGGACAAGGTCCCAAGGGTCGGGCTGTTCGCCCGTTAAAGCGGTACGCGAGCTGGGTTCAGACCGTCGTGAGACAGGTCGGTCTCTATCCGCTGTGGGCGCAAGGGATTTGAAGGGAGCTGCCTCTAGTACGAGAGGACCGAGGTGGACAGACCTCTAGTGTGTCAGTTGTCGCGCCAGCGGCATTGCTGAGTAGCCATGTCTGGCAGAGATAACCGCTGAAAGCATCTAAGTGGGAAACTCGCCCTAAGATTAGATCCCTGTATTCCCGTCAAGGGAGTAAGACCGCAGGTAGACTACCTGCTATATAGGCAGCAAGTGTAAGCGCAGCAATGCGTTAAGCTAAGCTGTACTAATGGTCGAGGGCTTAATCCCGTGGTGCGGAGAACTTGGTACTTTTCGATGACCTCATTCAAATGCTATTCGGTCCAACGTTGAGAAAACGTCCCTTGGTGATTTGAGCGGCGTGGGTACACCCGGTCCCATCCCGAACCCGGTAGTTAAGCACGTCAGCGCCGATGGTACTTGGAGGGCGACCTCCCGGGAGAGTAGGTCATTGCCAAGGGGCTTTTCTTTTAACCTACCATCGTGTATAATCGCATTGCTGGATAAGTTGAGGGACGGGCGTCGCTCGTCAATGACAACTCGAGGAGTGTGAAGCGCCTATTTGATCGCAAGGTCAATTTCGCCGGATTTGTTGCCCACACCGCCCTCAGCCGCCAGCACGGCCGAGGGTTTTTCTTGTCCCGGCCCATGCAACGTGCGGAAGGAGGTGAATCGAACATGGCAATGGTTGTATTGCGCGGCGGAGAATCGCAGGACTCGCTGCTCAAGCGCTTTCGCAAGAAGGTCGTCAAGAGTGGCGTACTGAGCACTGTCCGTCGCAAGCGTTGGTTCGTCTCCAAGAGTGAGCAGCGCCGCATGGAGAGAAAGAAAGCGATCCGCCGCATCAAACGGCGCAGCTTCACCCGGGACTACGAATAGGCCGATGGGAGGCCGCTATGGCGAAAGAGGACGATAAGATTCGTGCTGAGGGCGTGGTCGTCGAGGCCCTCCCGGGCACGCAGTTCCGGGTGCGACTTGAAAACGGCCACGAGGTCTTGGCCTACCTTTCGGGCAAGATGCGCAAGTACTACATCCGCATTCTGCTCGGGGACCATGTCTCGGTGGAGATGTCGCCGTACGATCTGACGCGCGGTCGCATCACCTTCCGTCAACGCAAGAACGCGCCGGCTCCCGCTGAATCAGCATCGTGAGAGGCGTTCAGGATCTATGAGAAACAGAACCTCCGGTCACCCGGAGGTTCTGTTTCTCATACCCTGGGCGGAATTACGGCAGATCCCGGAAGGAACCGAGTACCTTCATGTAGTTGGCCCGCTCGAACGCGGCCGGCTCCGCTACGGATCGCTGACTCATGCTGCCTTGCATCTGCTTGATGGACGTGTATTCGTGCTCCGTCATCCATGCCGTGAGGCCTGTGAGCAATTCGGGCACCCTGCCGGCACCCTTCTGCAGCAATTCGGAGGCAAGCATGACCACCCGGGCACCCGCCATCATGGCTTTGAGAACACCTTCGTGGCTGTGTACACCGCTCGTGAGGGCCAGGTCCGAGTGGATGCTCCCATTCATTATCGAGATCCAGCGCAGGGGGAGGCGCAGTTCCGCCGGCGTGCTCAAGTCTAGTGTGTGTGCGATGCTCAAATCCTCGATATCAAAGTCCGGCTGATAGAAGCGATTGAACAGCACGATCCCGTCGGCGCCGGCGCCTGCCAGGCGTTGGACGAAATTCGGCAGTGACGTGTAGAAGGGGCTGAGTTTCACGGCCAGCGGGATGGTGATGGAAGACTTGACGGCCGCGACCAGTTCCACCTGCGCCTCCTCGATATCCCGGGCTGACAGTGAAGGATCGATGGGCAGGTAGTACAGGTTGAGCTCGAGCGCGTCGGCGCCGGCATCCTGGATGAGGCGAGCATACCGAATCCATCCGCCTTTCGAGACACCGTTCAGGCTGCCGATCACCGGTATGCCAACCGCCTTCTTCACTTTCCGAATGTGATCAGGGTATTTCTCAGGCAGCAGGCTGTATTCTCCTGAATCGGGCAGGTAGCTGCTGGCCTCTGCACTGAAATTCTCACTGCGCGAGAGGTAGTGATCCAGTTCAAGGCTCTCGTGGATGATCTGCTCTTCGAAGAGCGAGTACATCACGATGGCCGCGATCCCGGAGGCCTCCAGGCGTTGCACCTGCTCGATGTGCTTGGAGAGCGGGGATGCAGCTGCAACCAGGGGGTTCCTCAGTGGAAGCCCCAGGTAGGTTGTGGAGAGATCAACCATGCTCAACTGCCTTTCTCCTGTGCATTAGACACAGGCTTGCCGTTCCCGTCTGTACCATAGTGCATGGCTGCCATCTGTTCGTACAAGTGCCAGCGCGCCGTGGCGTCCTGCTGCGCTTCCTTCATCAGCTTCTCAGCGCGCGCCTCATCGAGCTGGATGAGCATCTTGTAACGCGTCTCGTTGTACGCGTATTGCGCCAGCGGCACCGTTGGCTCCTTGCATTCGATGTGCAGCGGGTTCTGACCTTGCTGGGCAAGACGCGGATCGTAGCGGTAGACCGGCCAGGCGCCGGATTGCACGGCAAGCTTCTGCTGCTCCAGCCCATGGATCATGTCGTAGCCTTGCTGGATGCAGTGGCTGTAGGCGATGATGAGTGACGGGCCGTCGTAGGACTCGGCGTCGAGGAAGGCTTTTAAAGTCTGCTGATCGTTGTAGCCTAGCGCCACGCGAGCCACGTACACATAGCCGTAGGCCATGGCGATCAATCCGAGGTCCTTCTTGGGAAGGCCCTTGCCGGCCATGGCGAACTTGGCAACCGCGGCCCGAGGTGTGGCCTTGGACGCCTGACCGCCAGTGTTGGAATACACCTCTGTGTCGAGCACCAGCACGTTGACGTTGCGCCCGCTGGCAAGGACGTGGTCCAAACCACCGTAGCCGATGTCATAAGCCCATCCGTCACCGCCTACGATCCAGACGGAGCGTTTCACCAGGCTGTCGGCAACGCTGGCAAGCTCCTTGGCAAGCGAGGATGGATTCTTGGCAATGGCCTTCTTCACCTGGGCCACGCGTTGACGTTGGTCATCGATCCCCGCCTCGGTGGACTGATCCGCGTTCTGGATTGCTTGCACAAGCTCGGAGCCAAGCTCCTTCTCCAGGGCGGTCAACAGTTCCTTGGCGTATTGGTTCTGCTTGTCGAGTGTGAGACGCATGCCCAAGCCGAATTCAGCATTGTCCTCGAAGAGTGAGTTCGACCATGCCGGCCCGCGTCCATGCGAGTCGGCTGCCCAAGGGGTCGTGGGGAGATTTCCGCCATAGATGGATGAGCAACCTGTCGCATTGGCAACGACCGCCCGGTCACCAAAGAGCTGCGACACCAGCTTGAGGTAGGGGGTCTCGCCGCAACCCGAGCAAGCCCCCGAGAATTCGAAGAGCGGACGAAGTAACTGGGAGTTCTTGATGGTGGACGGATTGATGAGCTTGCGATCCATGTCAGGAATCTCCATGAAGAAATTCCAATTCCTGACCTCGCTCTCGCGAAGCGGGATCTGCGGAGCCATGTTCAGTGCCTTGCGTCCGGCCTGCGCCTTATCCTTGGCAGGACAGACTTCCACGCACAGTTCACAACCCGTGCAATCCTCCGGTGCGATCTGCACCGTGTATGCCATACCCTGCGAGAATTCCTTGAACTTCGAAGGCATATGCTTAAACGTGGCAGGCGCCTGTGCTAGGAGCTTCTCGTCGTAGATCTTCTGCCGGATGACCGCATGCGGGCACACCATCATGCACTTGCCGCATTGGATGCACAGGTCAGGCACCCAGACCGGGATGTCAAGCGCGATGTTGCGCTTTTCCCACTGCGTGGTTCCGGTTGGGAACGTGCCGTCGATTGGCATGGCACTCACGGGTAGGTTGTCGCCCTCAAACACCAGCATGGGAGCGATGACCTTCTGGACGAACTCAGGTGCCTCCTGGGGGACGGCCCGCCGACGCGTCGCCGTGGCGGTGACCTTCGCGGGAACCTTGACTTCAAAGAGGTTCTCGATGGTCGCATCCACCGCCGCGAAGTTCTTCTTGACCACGGCCTCACCGCGCTTGCCGTACGTCTTCTCAATGGCATGCTTGATCTGGGCAATCGCCTGATCCCGTGGCAGGATCCCGCTGATGGCGAAGAACGCGGTCTGCATGATCGTGTTCATGCGGGCACCCATGCCCGTCCGCTCAGCCACGTCGTAGCCATTGATGACGTAGAACTTGAGCTTCTTCTCGATGATTTGCTGCTGCACCTCAACCGGCAACTCGTCCCACACCTTGTCCGGCCCGTACAGGCTATTGAGCAGGAATACCCCGCCCGGCTTGGCATACTTCAGCATTTCGAACTTCTCTAGGAAGTTGAACTGATGACAGGCGACAAAGCTGGCCTGGTTGGCCTCGATCAGATAGGGGGCACGAATGGGCTGGGGCCCGAAGCGCAGGTGTGAGGTAGTAACGGTGCCCGACTTCTTGGAGTCATAGACAAAGTACCCTTGGGCGTAGTTGCTGGTCTCTTCACCGATGATCTTGATGGAGTTCTTGTTGGCCCCCACGGTGCCATCTGCGCCCAACCCGAAGAAGATACAGCGAACCGTATCCTCGGTCTCAACCGCGAAATCCGGATCCACAGTCAAGCTTGAGTGGGAAACGTCGTCGATGATGCCGACCGTGAAGTGGTTCTTGGGGGCCGGCTTGGCAAGCTCATCGAACACGGCCTTGACCATTGCAGGCGTGAACTCCTTGGACGACAAGCCGTATCGGCCGCCGATGACCCGAACGCCGCTGCGGCCTCCCTCGCTCAAGGCGTTGACCACATCGAGGTAGAGAGGTTCGCCGGAGGCGCCCGGTTCCTTCGTCCGATCAAGGACCGCAAGGTTCTTCACGGACTTCGGAATCGCGCCTAGGAGGTGCTCATTGGAGAACGGGCGATACAACCTGACGCGAACAACACCGACCTTCTCGCCCTTCTCGGCCAAGAATCTGACTGTGGCCTCGACAGTCTCGCCGCCTGAGCCCATGATGACCAGCAGGCGCTCAGGTTCTTTGTGCCCCGCATAGTCGAAGAGACGATATTGCCGCCCGGCGATCTTGGCGAACTTGTCCATTGCCGCCTGCACGATTCCCGGCGCGGCGGCGTAGTACGGATTGACGGTCTCACGCGCTTGGAAGTACACATCGGGATTCTGGGCCGAACCTCGCAAGACGGGATGCTCGGGCGAGAGGGCGCGTGCCCGGTGAGCGCGGATCAAGTCCTCGTCGACCAGGGCGCGCAGCTCATCGTCGGTCAGCTTGAAAATCTTGGCGATCTCATGCGAGGTGCGGAATCCGTCGAAGAAGTGCACAAACGGAACCCTGGACTGCAGCGTGGCTGCCTGCGCAATGGCGGCGAAGTCGTGGGCTTCCTGCACCGAGCCCGACGAGAGCAGCCCAAAGCCCGTCTGGCGCACGGCCATCACATCCTGGTGGTCACCGAAGATCGAGAGGGCATGTGCCGCGATGGAACGGGCAGCCACGTGGAATACGGTGCTGGTGAGTTCGCCAGCGATCTTGTACATATTTGGGATCATCAGCAGGAGACCCTGCGATGAGGTGAAGGTCGTCGTCAAAGCGCCAGTTTGCAAGGCACCGTGCACGGCACCGGAAGCACCGCCCTCCGACTGCATCTCGATCACCGTCGGGACCGTTCCCCAGAGATTCTTCTGTCCCTTGGCGGACCACTCATCTGAGAACTCGCCCATATTGGAGGAGGGCGTGATCGGGTAGATGGCGATCACCTCGTTCATTCTGTGGGCAACCGAGGCAGCAGCCTCGTTGCCGTCAATCGTAACGATCGGGTGTTCCATGTTTGCTTGACTCCTTAGGAAGCGGGCGTGCGCCCGTGCGAAATCTCTCCAGCAGAGAAGTTTATCCCCCGGAACTTGGAGCCGTTAGTTATTTATGGCACCATTCCCCCCGCTGGTTGTCATAGTTCGGACTAATTTGGGCAGATTTCCAAATGCCGGCGCGGAATGGTGTCAACATACGCGCCAGTATGGCGCGTCTTGGGTCCGATTACAAGTATTCACTCAGACTCAACCGCGCCATGAATAATGCCGCGAGCGTCTTCGCGTCCGGCACCTGCCCGCGTTCAGCCATGCGTATGGCCTCAGCCACGGGAAACCGCTCGATTTGCAGGAACTCGTCGGCGTCGCTGGGAAGCGGATCGGGCGTCAGGTCCCTGGCCATGAACACTGTCATGAATTCGGTGGAATATCCGGGCGCGAGGTAGAACTCTCCCACCTTTTCCAGCGTGCCCGCAGCCATGCCGGTCTCCTCGCGCATCTCTCGCGCCGCGCACGACTCGTAGGATTCATTGCCGTCGCGTGTTCCCGCGGGGAGTTCGAGCAGATCGGTGCGCGCCGCGTGCCGATACTGGCGCACGAAAAGCACGTTCCCCATCTCATCAATTGGCACCATAACCACAGAACCGCCGTGCTCCACGATCTCGAACTTCGTCTCGCGCCCATCCGGGGTTCGGAAGTGGTCTCGCCGAATCTTGAAGGCTCGACCCTCAAGCAGCGACTCCGATCTCAGGAATTCAAATGCATGCATGGCTCGCTCCTACAAACAAGCCCAGGCGGAAGTCGCCTGGGCTTGAATTCGACGATCCATCCCTCACGGGATCGTAAGTTGCCGCCCCACCGTCAGGGAACTGGAAAGCGAAAGTCCGTTCGCGTTGGCGATGTCCTGTGGCAGCACATCGCCATAGTAGCAGGCCACCCCATAGATTGTCTCATCTGGTGAAGAAACCGTATACGTATCGGGGTGATCATGCCAGGCGCGATCGCCAGGGAACGGACCAGCGGACTGGGGAATGGTAAGGATCTTGCCTGGATAGAGAATGCTTGGATCGCTGATTCCACTTGCCGACAACAGCTGATCAGGATTGATATTGAAACGTCGCGCGATGCAGTAGGGGAATTCGCCCGCTTGGAGCGTGTATGAAGACGGCGCACTCACCGCGCTTGTGGAAATGATCGTGGTGCCCTGCGGCGTCGCGGATTTCGTTGCCGGGACGACAGTGGCCGCTGCCATGGTGGTGGCGCCTGCCGTGACGGCGCTGCCGAGCGTTGCTGTGGCTGATGCAGCGCTCGCCGTGGCAGGTGTGCCGGTCACTGCAACGGAAGTTCCCGGTGTCGTTTCGCCGCCCGCCTCAGCGGTCTTTGCCACCGCTGTCTGCGTGCCGAGATTGGCAACGATTTGTAGTGGATCTTGCCCAGAGGGAAAGGGAGACACGAAAAGACCGGTGGAGATCAGTGTGGGCGTTGCAAGCGGCGCCTGCGAATAGGTTTGTGTGCACGCGGATGCCACTGCCACCACCAAAACGAGAACGACAAGCAGTTTTCCATGCGAAATGTTATGCATCGCGTCTCCTCTTGGTCACGCTCGAGAAGTGATAGTAGCATATACGCCTCGAGGCGTCAAGCTGCGCATAGCAACTACTCCTCGCAGTGTATCTCGGCAAGCATATCTGCGCCCAAAGCTCGCGTATCATCGGAGCTCGTCAGTTCGACCCGCCTCCAGAGGGCGCACAGACCGCGCTCAAGTCTCGGTTCAAGGGCAAGCGCCGTGCGCGTCATCTGTTTTGCCCATGATACGTCTCCGGCTCGGGCTTCGGCCTCGATGAAGGGAAGCCATTCAAAAGGATCATCAGCTTGGTGCCCTTCGTCGGCCGCCTGTGCGCGCAAGGCGATGATGTTCGCCCAATCGCGTACTTGGCGCGACAATTCTGCCTTCTCATAGAAATAGCACCAACCGTGCGCAGGCTCGCGACTGAATGGCGGAGCAGGCAGATCGTGAGTCCTTGTGTCAGTTGAGATGCGGCCGGGATCAGAAAGTGGGATTGCCGCCGTGAGTGACTCAGGGAAGCGCGAATACGTCTGCGCGTCGTCGTAGGCCGGATCGAAGACACGCAGGCAGTCGTTGGGCGGCACATAGACTGCGATGACCTGAGACGTGCTTCCGCTGAACTGCATCGTGCGGAACGGCAGCTGCATCGGGACCCCCGCCCGGAGCTCTGGCAGGACATCGCCGCCGAGTCGCTTCTCTGTGTAGACGACGGCGTAGGGTAGATCCGGCGGCTCCAGGTCCGCCGCGTACATCCAGTTGATGGCCGCCGTCATCGCCAGATCAGTTTCGTAGTCAAGAGGCATCTGCTGCGTGAGGATGGCTGTGTGCGGCTTGAGAGATGGAATGCGCCAGGCGAATTGCCAGTAGATCTCCTGCTGGCGTTGCCAATCACGACGGAAGATGTTGGCATTGAAGAACTGCTGGCCCACACCCAATGCAAGGAGTCCGGCCAGCAGATATGTCCTTACCCGCAGGTTGGGGATGAGAACCTCAAGCAAGCCAGCCACCCAGAGGCTGGCGCCCAGCATCATTGAGATTGTTAGTCGATCAAAGCTGGACTGCAGCGTCAGTGGAAGCCCCGCGGCTAACGAGGGTACGCGACCCAGCAGGATGCCGGCAATGCCGGTCACCATGGCCATTCGCGCGTAGCCCACCTGAGTGCTTCGGTCTCCAATCTCAAACGAAGCTCTACCGCCAGCGCGCTTCGACGAAGCCGACATCGACGCCAGATCCAATCGCGGCAGATAGAAGGCCAGGAGCAGAAACGCGACGCCGACGATGGCGATCGTGGCTATGGTCGTCGGTGAAGCGAGCGATCCCGAGGCCAGTGGGAGCACCTGGAACCAGACATAGAAAGCTGCCTTCCAGAGTGCATCTCCAATGACCAGCATGAGTTCCGAGAGTGAGGGAACAGTCGCGACTGCGGCTGCGGTCAGATCGTAGGACACGTACACGCCCGACCCGTAGTAGTACGCAAGCCAGCCCGCATTGATCAGCCACAGCAACAAGTACGGCCACCAGGCCTTGAGCGCGGCGCGCAACCTTGGGCCGAATCCCTCGACAGATTCCGAAAGCACGGCCCAAAAGAAGACAAGACGGAGCAGTTCCAGACCAATGAAATACTCGGTCGGGAGCAGGCCGAGACACTGGAGCACAAGGGCAGCTGCAGTCCCCGCGAGACTTGTCCGCGGTCCACGAATCGCCCGAATGCTGAGGCCGAACGACAGCAGGTACGCGATCAGAGAGATCCACTCTTGATTGATATGCGTGAAGGCGACCCAGTGTTGGCTGTATCCGGGGAAGACGAGGAAGAGCAGAGCCGCCGTCAGTGTCAGACGGCGTCCTTGAGGCCAGACTTGGTCCAGCGCGAACCAGGCTGCCATCGCCGCCAGGAACCGAATCAGAAGCGCGAAGATCTGCCACAGAAGGGGGTTAGCGGGCAGCAGGCTGGTGGTCAAGAAAAAGATGGGACCCAGGAAGGGACGAAAGCCTTGGAATGCAGCGATGAATTGCGACGGTCCCAGGAAACGTGCTATCCAGGCAAAAGACCAATCATCCCAATAGAAGCCGGTCAGGGGGAGCAGCAATCCATATGCGACGATGGTAAGGAACGCAAGAACGAACGGCACGCTCTTGGCAGAAAAGCGGACTGCCCTCATTCACATCATTATAAGAGCAAAGCCTCCGGTATCGACGGCTGCGCATGAACATGGCCACGCGGCCGTGCAGGGGGATCACCGCCGGCGACACACTGATGAAGAATCCACTTTGTTCTTCCTCCCCTGGTTCCGGTGGGTTCTCCGCTATGAGCGAAGGGATGAGATCTACTGGCCCATCAAGGGGATCCCGGGTGTCATGACCGGGTACGTTGACAAATCCGTGCCAGGGAAGATCTTCAGATCTGACACAAGGATCCAGCAGGGCCTATGAAAGTACGGATTACGAATCACGTACCATCCTGGCGTATTTCCGAGTCCGAGCAGATCCACCGCCTTTCCCTTGTTGATGTTGCTGTCCAGCGCATTAGGCTCTCCTGGACCCCCCAGCCAACACGCGGCGAAGTTGACGGTCTGAGGGCGGCGAGGAGGCTCGCTGCTCGTGGGGGTCAGGGTCGGCGTCTCAGTGGGCGCGGGGGTCTGGGTCTCAGTTGGCGGCAACGGGGTCGGTGAAGCGGCAACAGAGGTCTGTGTGAGGAGGTCGTACGCGAGCTGGGCCACAGTTGTGGCCACTGCGTCCACCTGTGGGGTGGCTGGCGGATTGCAGGAGACGGCAAGGAGGACGAGGAAAGAGGTGCTCAGCAAGCTCATGCTGTGGCTGGGGTGCATGTGGGACTCCATTGTCTGGATGTAGGAAGCGGACTACGCAGCCGTTTCAACAACGCTGATGCGCGTCGCGGCTTATAGGAGCGGACGCCGGATCGGCAGGATGCCGAGCTTTCGGCTGACTCACTCGTCCTCCTCGGGGGTGGGTTTTCCGTAGACCCTCTCAACCGCTCGCCCTATCTCATCCTTCTGGTGATGCTCGCATGCCACCAACGCTCGCAGGGCGTGCGGAACGCTTTTCCCTCCCACGCTCATGACCTTGGATCCCATGAAGCGGCCGTTCGGATCGTAAACCACGTAGAGTTCGTAAAGCTTCCCGCATACGATGCAGCCGTGCATCTCGCCTCTGGTATGTTTTTCGGCCATTGCAGCCTCCGCCAAGTCATGCACTAATATACAACGGAATTTCAGCAAGCAGATGGTGGCAACAATCCGCCTGCGCCGGCCTGAGGCCGGGGCGATCGACGGTCGTGCCATTCGGTATAATCCATCCGTCATGACAAAGCCGCGGGGAGCCGCTCGAGCATTCGGGGAGACCAGGCTTATTGAGTGGACTGCCCCAGTGTTGGGCTTTGTTGTTTGCTTTTTTTGCTTCGGAATCCTGCTTTCACGGCTTGGCTATTTTCAGGACGACTGGCATCACGTTTTCTACGCGTACTGGCAGGGCGCGGAAGGCCTCCAACACTTTCTGCTGACGGACCGGGGACCGTTCGCCTGGCCCGTGTACGCTGGCTTCTTCAAGATTCTGGGGTATTCTCCCGCGGCCTGGCACTGGTCGCTCATGCTGATTCGCTTCCTGACAGTCCAGGTCTTCTGGCTTTCGGCCCGCCGTATCTGGCCTCAGGCTGGGAGCCTAACCGGATGGCTTGGCCTGCTCTTTGCCGTCTACCCGATCTTCACGTTGCAGCCGCTTGCGGTGGCCTACACGCTGCACTGGACGATGTACTTGGTCTTCATGCTCTCGATCCTCTCGATGCTGGAGGCCGTGCGGAATCCCAGGTGGTTTGTCCCGCTGACGGCCATTGCTCTCTTGCTGCAGGCCACGCATCTGGCACTAATTGAGTATTTTGCAGGTTTGGAGCTGGCCAGGCCTGTTCTTCTCTGGCTCCTGCTTCGAGACTTGAAAGCCCGAGAACGGCTCAAGCAGACGGCGAAGCTCTCGCTGCCGTATCTGGTTGTACTGCTCCTATACGTGGGATACCGCAGCTCTTACGGCGTGATCTTTGGCTATGACCGGTTCAATACGCTCGCGTTCCTGACTGACCTCTTGAGCTCGCCGATTGCAGGGTTGCAAGGAGTCCTGCAGGCGGCGCTGCAGGATCTGGCGTACGTCCTGTTTTCGCAATGGTATGCTGCCGCAGATCCAGCAGTCATTGACCTCACAAGAGCGTCAACCTTTTTCATTCTGGGCAGCATCATTGGTGCCGCGGCCCTTGTTTATGTCGTCTTGACCAAGGTGGACCGCCTTCGTCAAGACAATGACGATTCGGTGCATCCGCTTCAGGTATCAATCGCGGGCATCTTGATGGTGATTCTGTCAATGCTCCCGTTCTGGTTCACGGGCTTTTCCATATATCAAAAGAACCAGTTGTGGAGCGAGCGGCTCGCCCTTGCTGCGATGCCAGGGGCAAGCATGCTGGTCGTCGGAGCCGTGTATGCACTGATCGATCGCAGGAGGTACCGGCATCTGGTTCTGAGCATCCTGCTGGGCCTGGGGGTGGGGCTCCACGTGCAGACGGCGCGCAGCTTCCAGGCCTCATGGGACAAGCAACAGCAGTTCTACTGGCAGCTTCACTGGCGGGCACCTGCTCTTCAGCCGAATACTTTGATCGTGGCAGACCAGGAGATCCTGTTCTACATGGGCATCTATCCCACGGCCTTCGCCATCAATGTGCTATACCCGCAGATCACGCCTCCGCCTGCGGCGAGCTACTGGTTCAATGCCGGGTTCGAGCACATGAATTTCGATAAGTTCACGGCAGGAGAGCCGGATGTGTTTGAGAAGTACAGTACGACTTTCACGACGACTGTGAACGATGTCGTTGCCATCACCTTTGAGCCCGGGCTGGACCAATGCCTGTGGGTTCTGCGCCCTCAGCTTGCCAACGCCCGTGGGCTGACGCCTCCTGCGAAGACGTGGCTCGAAGTGTCAAAGCCCTCACGCATCGCAGCTGCACCTGAGTATTTCCCGCCGACATCGATCTTTGGCGAGGAACCCCAGCGCACATGGTGCTACTATTACGAAAAAGCTGATCTTGCCCGCCAGTACCAGCAGTGGGATGAAGTCGTGAGTCTGTGGCGCGAGGCGGGGAATCGTGGATTACGCGCGCCGAATGGGGTCGAGATGCTTCCGTACATTGAGGCGCTTGCCAGGCAGGACGCGTGGCAGGATGCCCGCGCTCTTACGCGGCAGGCGCAGGTTCTGCCGGACCGATCCGCTTCATTGCTTTGTGATCTGTGGAGCAATCTCGTGACCACAACGACATCGTCGGCAGCGCGTGATCAGGCTGTAGCGCAGGTGCACGGAGACTTGGACTGTCAATAGTAGGCACCACACCCACCTGCTTCAGTATAATGGTCGCGCCATGACCCGAATTGCCGCCTTGGTTCCAATGCGTCACCATAGTCAGCGTGTTCCGGGCAAGAACTACCGTCCGCTGGCAGGACGACCCTTGTTTCATCACATCCTGGAGACCCTCTCGGCGGTACGGGAGATAACGGAAATTGCTGTCGATACCGATTCTGACATTGTGATGGAAGGCCTGCGCGAACACTTTCCCAACGTTAGGATCATTCCGCGTCCCGAGCACTTGCGCCCCGATGATGTCCCGATGAACGATATCCTTATACACGATATGGGGATGGTCGATGCAGACTACTACCTGCAGACACACACGACCAACCCTTTGCTTCGTGCCGGGACAATCGTGCGCGCCATCCGGACGTTTCTTGAGGCGCAACCGACGTACGATTCCCTGTTCTCTGTTACCCGCTGGCAAACTCGGCTCTACGATCAATCGGGCAGAGCGCTGAACCATGATGCGGCCGCCCTCATCCGGACCCAGGATCTGCCTCCGGTGTATGAGGAGAACTCGTGCCTGTACATATTCACGCGCGCAAATGTCGTGAAGCGCCGTCACCGTATTGGCGAACGGCCTTTCCTGTTTGAGATCGACTCCGCAGAGGCGTGGGACATCGACGACGAACTCGACTTTGCGATCTGTGAGTTCCTGATGGGGAGAGCCAGACCGGTCGCGGAGGGAAGCGCGTGAGACGGTCGCCTGAGCGGATCCTGTACCCTCTGCTGATCGGCCTTGTGACGATCGCGACATACGGCATCCTCCTCTCGCGCCTGGGTTTCTACCGGGATGATTGGTATCTTCTCGCCACAGCGCAGTCAGAAGGTACTGCTGGCATCATAAGGCTGTTTCAGATCGACAGGCCGCTGATCGGTTATCTGTACGCCTTTGCCTATCGCCTTCTGGATGTTTCGCCACTGGCCTGGCACGTCGCTGCGCTTACGCTCAGGCTGCTGGGCAATCTCGCCTTCTGGTGGCTGCTGTGCTTGTTGTGGCCGACGCGGCCGTCCGAGACGTTCGCCATAGCCCTGCTGTTCTCTGTCTATCCAGGTTACAGCGTCCAGCCCAACGCAGGCGTCTACAGCACGGATCTCGCCGCCAATGCGGCGGCCCTGATGTCGTTTGTGTTGATGGCCCATGCAGTTCGGTCATCGCGGCCGGCGACCCGGATCGTGCTTTCGGTCCTGGCGGGGGTGCTGGAGCTGCTCTACCTGGGCATCTTCGAATCGGCGATTGGCATGGAGGTGGCGCGGCTGGCTGTTGTCTGGTATCTGATCTGCAGGCGAGATCATGTAAACATCAAGCTAACCTCCTTCAGAGCCCTGAAAGCCGACCTGCCCTATATGATCTTGGGGGCGGCTTTCCTGGTCTGGCGGTTGTTCATCTTCCAGAGTACACGTCGGGCGACCAATCTTGGTGTCTTGGTCGGCAGATACAATACATTGCCGCTGCGTTCCGCCCTTTCGGTCACGATCGAGACCCTGAAGGACATCATTGAAACCACGGTCCTTGCCTGGACCGTCCCCTTCTATCAGTTCGTTGCAGGCAGCAATTATCGTGACCTTGCCATTGCCCTCTGTGTGGCTGTGGCGGTGGTTGTTGGCATCCTCCTGGTGGCGCGCAATGCTCCGCACACCGAAGGAGCTCCAGACAGCCCAGACACGCCGAACGCGCATACGCACATGATCACAGTTGGGGCCGTGATCGTCCTGTTCGCCCTGCTGCCGATCGATCTTGCCGGACGAAACGTCCTGTTTGCGGATCAGTGGGATCGCTACACACTATATGCCTCTTCGGGGGTCGCGCTGATCGTGGGTGGCGCCACCTTTCGTTTCCTCGGCTGGTCCGCACGAAAAGTGGTGCTGGCCTGCCTGATTGGCATGTCGGTTGTCGTCCACTTTTCCAGCGCGGCCTGGTATCGTGACTTCTGGACGGCGCAGCGCGATCTCTGGCAGCAGATGGTATGGCGCGCCCCCGGCATCCGGAGCGGAACCATGCTGTTCTTGGAACTGCCCGTGGGCGGCTACCAGGAGGGGTATGAGATCTACGGCCCCGCCAACATCATCTACTTTCCCGGTCAGAGCCTGAAGATCGGCGGGGACGTCATCAATTCGGCGACCGCGACCAACATCCAGTTGCAGAAGAACCGGGAGCATTACGATCGCAGTGTGTTGATTGAGGACAACTACCGCAACGCTCTCGTCGCCGTCTATCCGGCGCCAGGATCGTGCCTGCATGTCCTCGATGGACGCAAGGTTGAGCTCCCGGGACTGGTAGAAGATTCCTTGGTGGCGGACATTGCCTCCTACTCTCGCATCGATATGATCGATGGCTCGGTGCAGCCCGCGCCCTTGCCCTCGTTCCTTGGCGGACACACACCTCGGGCCTGGTGCCGATACTATCAGCTGATGGACCTCGCCCGCCAGAATGGGGAATGGGCAGAGGTGGCACGTCTGGCGGACGAGGCACTGGCCAGGGACGTAACCCCGGAAGATGTCTCTGAATGGATGCCTGCTCTGGAAGCCTATGCGACGCTCGGCCGCGTTCAGGACACGCGTCATGCAGCCTCTATCATTCGTTCGCATGACGGTGCGCGGGCTTTCCTGTGTCTGCAGTTGCAGAGAGAGCCTGCCTACCCCGCGCCCTACGACTATAATCAAGTCAATCAATCGCTGTGTCAGGCGAACTGATGCCCACCGTTCTTGTGACCGCACCATACATCATTCCACACATTGACCGGTTCAGGCCCGTGCTGGAGCGCCTTGGTATTGAACTCCTGGTGGCCGATGTCCGCGAACGTTTGGAAGAGCAGGATCTGCTGACCTACGCTGGGAGGTACGATGGGACCTTGTGCGGGGATGACATTTACACCGCCCGTGTCCTTCAGGCGTGTGTGCCTCGGCTCAAGGTCATCTCGAAGTGGGGCACCGGAGTGGACTCGATTGATGCAGAGGCATGCAACCGCCTTGGAATCAAGCTCTACCGGACGCCCGATGCATTCACGGCGCCGGTTGCAGACAGTGTGCTCGGCTACATGCTGGCGTTCGCCCGGCGGCAGCCTTGGATGGACAGCGAGATGAAGGCTGGCGAATGGCACAAAACACTGGGCCACGCACTGAGTGAGCGGACGCTCGGCATCATTGGCGTGGGCAACATCGGAAAGGCTGTTGCCCGTCGCGCCCGCAGCTTTGGGATGCGGGTCCTGGGAAATGACATTGTCGAGATCGATCACGTCTTTATCGCCGAGACAGGGATCGAAATGACGGACCTTCGCACCCTGCTGGCCCGGAGCGACTACGTGAGCGTCAACTGTGACCTGAATCCTACCAGCCGTCATCTGCTGCATGCCGGAAGCCTGGCGCTGATGAAGGAGGGCGTCATCCTTATCAATACCGCCCGGGGTTCAATCGTCGATGAACATGCGCTGATCGACGTTCTCCAGACTGGCCGACTAGCTGGCGCCGCCGTCGATGTGTTCGAAACCGAGCCGCTTCCGGTCGCCAGCCCGCTTCGGAAGATGAAGAATGTCCTGTTGGCGCCGCACAATGCGAATTCCAGTCCGGCAGCCTGGGAAAGGGTTCACCGCAACACCGTTAGGAACTTGCTCGAGGGACTAAATATTCCATATGACGGCCCCCTCGAGAGCTAGGGCTCTCGGGGTGCAACAATACATGGAAGGACACTTGGTGCCAGAATGACCAGAACAGTCCTGATCACAGGCGCCGCGGGAGGGATCGGTCGCGCGACGGTCGCCCTTTTTCATGAGAGATCTTGGCGGGTGATCGGCGTCGATCGTCTCGAATTCGGCGATGGCTTTCCGGGGGACGGCGTCTTCATCCGGTCGGACATCTCGAAGCCGGAGGACATGCAGGCGATATTTGACAAGGTCCATGCGAATGCGACGTCGCTCGATGCCCTGATCAACAACGCCGCCATGCAGATCGCAAAGCCGATCGTACACACGACGCCGGAAGAGTGGGATGCTGTGATGGCATCCAATTTGAGGTCGGTATTCTTGGGGGCGAAGCTGGCGCATCCTTTGCTCGCGGCCAGCGGAGGGGCGATCGTGAATGTTTCTTCGGTTCACGCGATACAGACCTCGGCCAACATCGCCGCATATGCTGCATCCAAGGGCGGATTATTGGCGCTGACGCGGGCCATGGCGATCGAATTTGCCCCCGACAACATTCGAGTCAATGCGATCCTGCCGGGAGCAGTGGATACACCCATGCTGCGCGCGGGGCTTGACCGCGGGCACGCCCAAGGCAGCAACGTCCAGGAACGGCTCGAGAACCTTGCGCGCAGGACGGTCAACGGGCGCGTGGGTAAACCCGAAGAGATAGCCAGTGCGATCTACTTCCTTGCGGACAACGAGCAGTCTGCCTTCATGACCGGGCAAGCATTGGTGGTGGATGGGGGAGCCACAGCCAGGCTGAGCACGGAATAGCCTCCTGCCAATCCGAGGCCCTCCTCATCCTCAAGAGCCTTCAACCGCGGGAGTCGGTACCCAGAGTGAAACGACACCTGAAGCGCCTCGTTCCTTCTGTGTTGCAGGGATCCGTGGGTGAGGCCTATCTCGCCGTCCGCCGCATGCCAGATCTACCAGGCGTGTACCTGCATCCATGGCGCCGTGAAAGCATCGCCCGTCTTGCGGCCCTGCGGGGAGACCGCAAGGGCCAGCGTGCGTTCATCGTTGGGAATGGTCCGAGCCTGCGCAACACGGACCTCTCTCTCCTTCGGCATGATTTCACGTTTGGCCTCAACCGCATCTACCTGATGTTCCCCTCCCTGGGATTTGAGACGTCGTGCCTTGTATCTGTGAACGATCTGGTCATCGAGCAGTGCGTCCGTGAGATGCAGGCGCTTTCCACCCCGCAGTTCTTCTCGTGGCGCTCGCGAAGGTTCGTCGCACCTGGCTCGCGTGGTCCAGACCTGCCAACCTTCCTGTACACCACCTATGAGAGCCCGACGTTCGCACCGGATGCGTGCGGGCGGTTATGGGAGGGGGCTACCGTGACCTATGTGGCGCTCCAACTTGCCTTTCATATGGGCTTTCAGCAGGTCATACTGATCGGCGTCGATCATCACTTTGCAACGCAGGGGCAGGCGAATAAGACCGTTGTGTCAGACGGCGAGGACCCCAATCATTTTTCCCCTGCGTACTTTGGCAAAGGGTTCCGCTGGCAGCTGCCGGATCTGGAGACATCGGAGGTCGGCTACTGCATGGCGAGAGATGCATTCCGGCAGGCAGGCCGGGAGGTGATCGATGCCACGGTCGGTGGAAAGCTGACCGTCTTCCCAAAAGCTGACTACAATTCGTTGTTCAAATGAGATCGCAAGCGCTGACCCCCGCGGCGCGTTGGCTTCCAGGGCTCATTCTGATTCTGGCCCTGGGCGTTGCCCTGAGGCTTGTGAACCTTGCTGCCCCGCCGCTGGATTTCCACCCGACGCGTCAGTTGCGTAACTCTCTGGTGGCTCGTGCGATCTACTTCAATGCTGCTGCCAACGCAGATCCTCAAAAACGCGCCCTTGCGGAGTCATTCCGTCGCGCCGTCGGGCAATACGAACCGCCGATCTTTGAGACGATTGTGGGCAAGACATTTCTCTTGATGGGCGGTGAGTCTTTTGCCGTGGCCCGGATTTACGACACGCTCTTCTGGCTCTTGGCCGGAGTTGCCTTGTTTAACCTGGCGCGACGGATTACATCGCCCGTTTCGGGGCTGATCTCACTGACCTACTACCTTGTGCTGCCCTTCAGCGTTCAGGCCAGTCGATCGTTCCAGCCAGATCCACTGATGACCTCGGCATTTGTCATAGGCCTCTATTTCCTCTATCGCTGGAGCGAGGACAAGCGTTGGCGGTGGGCGGTTCTGGGCGCCGCGTTTATGGGATTTGCTGCACTGGTGAAGATCGTGATTGTCTTCCTGGTGGTGGGTGCCGCCATGCCCATTGTGCTGACCGCTCTTGGCCGTCGATTCTGGAAATCCGCTCAGGTCTGGACAATGGTGGCCGTGATGGCAATCCCAGCCGCCGGCTACTACCTGCTAGGAAATCCCTCCCGTTCCACCGAGTACTTCTTCGCTTGGACAGTTGACCTCATTAAGCTGATTACCAGTCCGCATTTCTATGCCGACTGGCTCGGCTTTGTCGGCAGCCTTGTGGGGCTGATCATCCTCTTCCTAAGCCTTGTTGGAACGTGTCTTGCATCTGCGCGATTTCGATGGCTGCTGATCGGCCTCTGGGCAGGATATCTGCTCTATGGGATAACGCTCCCGTTTCAGATGTTCACGCACAGCTACTACCATCTTCAACTCATACCGGTGATCGCACTTGGATTGTTGCCGATCGTCGAGGCACTGCTCGAAAGGGCGCGGCAACTTGGCCGCGTGTGGCGGATGGCAGCCCTGGTTCCGTTGTTGGTGCTGATCGCCTATCAGGCTTGGGCGGCTCGATCCACGCTCGCGGCAGAGGACTTCAGTGACGCGCAGCGGCTGTGGCAATCCGTCGGCGAGGCGATTCCTGGAGACGCGGATGTGATCGCCCTCACGCAGGATTATGGCTTTGATCTAATGTACTGGGGCTGGCGTAAGGTGCATCTCTGGCCTCTCAATACGACTCTCTCACAATTCCGAAATGACGCGCGGGAACTTGCGGTACGCTTTGCCGAATTGACCGCGGGCAATGACTATTTTCTGGTGACCGCATTCGGGCAACTTGAAAGCCAACCCGCTCTGGCAGCCGCGCTGGACGGATACTCGGTGGCAGCTGAGGGCGATGGCTACATCCTCTACGACCTGAATGCCCCAAAATGACGCTTGTCTCGGTCATAACACCTTCCTACAATCAGGCAGCCTTCCTTCGGCAAACGCTGTGCTCCGTGCTGGATCAGAATTACCCGGAGTTGGAGTATCTGGTAGTTGACGGCGGCTCTTCGGACGGCAGCATCGAGATCATCAAGGAGCACGCGGACCGCATAGCCTGGTGGGTGAGTGAGCCCGATGCGGGCCAGGCCGACGCGATCAACAAAGGACTTGCGCACGCGCACGGCGAGATCGTAGCGTGGTTGAACTCGGACGACTACTACCTTCCTGGTGCGATCTGCGCAGCCGTGCGCGTGTTCGAGGCCAATCCGGAAGTCGTGCTCGTCTACGGCAACATGCAAGCCGTGGATGAAACCGACGGCCTAATCAACGTGCTGACCTATGATCAGCTTACGCTTGAGGACCTACTTTGCTTCCAGATCATCGGTCAGCCGGCTGCCTTCATGCGACGTAGCGCGGTCGAGGCCGTCGGAGAGCTCAATACCCACCTTCACCTCCTGCTCGACCACCAGCTATGGATAAAGCTGGCGCGGCTCGATCGGATCCTCCATGTAGATCAAACGTGGGCGGCTGCGCGCTATCATGCGGCTGCCAAGAACCGCGCCCACGCAGAGCTCTTTGGACAAGAAGCTTTTCAGATCTTGGAGTGGGTCGCGCAAGATCCTCAGCTTGCACCAGTCCTGCGACGCGTTATGCGTCGGGCGCACGCCTCGGCACACCGGGTCGATGCCCGCTATCTAGTCGATGGTGGCCTTCCCCGAAAGGCACTGGGCGCGTGGCTGCGAGCGCTTTCCCTGCATCCTCCAACGGCGCTGGCCCGGCCGAATCTTCTGGCTTCTGCCCTGTTGGAGCTCGTTGGGCTGGGGGTCGTCCGCAAGGGCATACTTCGTAGACGCCAGGAGCGCCTCTCGCGCTGAGCGGATGGGCGCGTTCCTCTCGGGGTTACAATTGGCGCGCCCCATGACCAAGCCGCCTCACTCCATCTTGGGCTCGACTCGGGTGAAATTGATCGGCCTGATTGTGATTCTGCTGGGCCTCGGTCTTGCCATTCGTCTATATGACCTTACTGACCTGCCGCTCGATTTTCATTCAACTCGACAGTTGCTCAGTCAGCTGAAGGCCCGCGGCATGTACTTTCAGGCCCACCCTGAACTGCCGGAGTGGCAGCGCAAGATGGCCATCCAGCAGTGGAAAACCAAGGCTGAAGTGGAGCCCGAGGTCTTCGAGCGTCTCGTTGCGCTCACCTTCGGTTTCACCGGGGTGCAACTGTGGGTGGCGCGGGTGTACGCGTCGGTCTTCTGGGTTGTCGGCGGCATCTTCCTATTCCTGCTTGTTAGCGAGTATCTTTCTGCTGACGCGGCGGTGATCGCGCTGGCCTATTTTCTCTTCCTGCCGTATGCAGTCGTGGCGAGCCGATCGTTTCAGCCGGATATCCTCATGGTAATGCTCATCCTGTGCTTCTGGTGGATGTTCGCGCGCTGGACACGTGCCGAATCCTGGCTTTGGACGATCCTGGCAGGTCTTACGGGCGGCCTTGCCATCTATGTCAAGTTTGTCGCCGCGTTCTTTGTCATTGGAGCTGCAGTTGGAATGGGCCTCGGGGCGTTTGGACCGCAGCTGATCCGCAAACGCCAGTTGTGGCTCATGGCCGCGCTGGGTGTACTTCCCGCCGGACTGTATCTGTACTACGGCGTGGTGCAGCAGGGCTTCCTTGGTCGGCAGTTCAGTGGGCGTTTCATACCCGGCCTGCTCTTTGATCCGGGCAACTATCTTCAATGGGCAGCGATGGTAAATCTTGCGGCTGGTGGTCTGGCCATTGCCATGGGTCTGCTGGGCCTGCTTGTGGTTCGCAAGAAGGCACTCCGTTCGATGCTAATGGGCCTCTGGATCGCCTACCTGCTCTATGGCGTCTTCTTTGACTACCATGTTGCCACACACGACTACTACCATCTGCCGCTCATCGCCCTGGTCGCCGTCTCCGCAGCGCCGGTCGCCAGCCTGATGATGGAGCGGCTCGCGCGATTCACCACTCGGTCTTGGGCACGCTCTGCCGTCGTTGGCATCTTCCTGTACTCAGTATTCGCCGGAGCATGGGATGCTCGAGGCAGGCTTTCAGCCGTCAACTATCGTCCACAGGCAGCGATGTGGAATGAGATCGGCGAAAGGCTTGATCACGGCCCGAATGTTGTTGCGCTTACACAGGACTACGGCTCGCGGCTTGCCTATTGGGGATGGCAGAACTCGATCACCTGGCCGAATTCGGGCGACATGGACTATCGTGAGGCGCGCGGTGGCTCCATCGGGTTTGAAGAACTGTTCGAGAAGCAAACTCGCGGAAACACCTATTTTCTTGTTACCGACTTCGAAGAGCTTGCGCGCCAACCGGCCCTCAGGGACCGCTTGGGAGGATATGCTGTCTTTGCACAGGGGGATGGCTACGTGATCTATGACTTGGAAAGTCCGCGCGGTTCGTGATGCAGACTGAATCTCATCCGATTCTAGTAACCGGGGCGCACCGCACAGGAACAACCTGGGTCGGCAGACTGTTGGCCGCGGAATCTCACGTGGCCTACATCAGCGAGCCTCTCAATGTGCTTCATCGGCCGGGTGTATTCCGTGCCAGGTTGGCGAACTGGTACACGTACATCTGCGAAGAGAACGAGAACGAATACCTGCCATCATTCTTGGAGCTTCTTTCGTATCGGTATCACTTGGCCGCGGAGGTGGCATCGATTCGCAGCGTGCGCGACCTCCTCCGTATGGGGAGGGACTTCGGCATATTCCTGGGAGGACGCATCACTCACCGAACCCCGTTGATAAAAGACCCGTTTGCCGTCTTCTCCCTCCGCTGGTTCGCCGAGGCGCTTGACTGCAGGATCGTTGTGACGGTCCGCCATCCCGCCGCGTTTGCCAGCGGCCTCAAGCGTCTGAACTGGTCCTTCGATTTTGAGAACTTCCTCCGGCAGCCGCTTCTCATTCGCGATCATTTGGAGCCGTATCGAGATCTGATGCGCTCCGATGTGGTTGGCGATGTCATCGGGCAGGCGGGCTTGTTATGGGCGATCATCTATGAAACCCTGCAGAATCTGCGGGTGAGCATTCCCAATCTCCAGGTAGTCCGACATGAGGACTTGGCAATGAATCCCGTCGACGGCTTCCAGCAACTCTACGGCCACCTCGGGCTGGAGTACACGGGGCGCGTGCAGCGGGCGGTCATCGAGTCCAGCAGCTCCGAGAACCCGATGGAACTATCGAAACGGCGTATCCACTCAGTGAAATTGGATAGCCGCGCGAGCCTCCAGAACTGGAAGCACCGCCTATCGCCTGAGGAAGTAGCCCGGGTACGGCGGCTGACGGAAGGGCCGGCGCAGGTCTACTATCCGGAAGAGAGTTGGAATTGAAGGGGCCCCTACCGCTCGTTTCTGTGGTCACGCCTTCCTTCAATCAGGCCCGCTTCCTCGAGAGAACGATCGAGTCGGTGCTCTCGCAGGACTACCCGCGCTTGGAATACGTCGTTGTCGACGGCGGGTCGACCGACGGCAGTGAAGCCATTATACGGAAGCACTCATCCCGGCTGGCTTGGTGGGTGAGCGAACGCGACGCGGGCCAGACGGATGCAATCAACAAAGGCTTCGCGCACGCTCACGGCGACATTTTGGCCTGGCTGAACTCCGATGACACTTGGATGCCGGGCGCGGTCACCTCTGTGGTGCAAGCCTTTTCGGAGCAACCCGGCTGCGGATTGATTTACGGCGGCGCGAACTACGTCGACGAGGAGGACCGCATCATCGGCCGCTTTCCGGCTGCGCAGACCGACTATGGCTTGCTGCGGCAGGGTTTCGTTCACATACCTCAGCAGGCAGCTTTTTTCCGCGCCGATCTGTGGCGATCGCTTGGCCCGCTTGACGCATCCCTCTACTTTGCCATGGACTACGACCTATGGGTTAGGATTGCAGAGCGGGCGCAGCTGGAATATGTCCCGCAGATCTGGGCCAATTTTCGGCTGCACAGCGCGGCCAAAACCATCATGGCGGACGAACGTTGCTGGCCAGAGATGCTGAGCATCCACTACCGGGATGGCGGATCCTTCTTTTCGATCATTGTGGCCAAGTACTACATTCGTAGACTGATGGCACCCCTGCTGCGATGGAAGCGTCGCCGCTTGATGGTCCAAGAAGATGCGGATGGGAGGTGATGTGAAGCGAAGGTCTCGATCAACCGAGGCAAAGCCACGAGGCACGGGCCTCATTCTCTCCCCTGCTTCAGCGGATGAAATTGTGGGGCTCCTGAGGGCCTGGCGATTCTGGTTTCTGGGCGGCTTGATTGGGGCGTTGCTCGGGGCAGCCGCATATGCTGCCGCTCCTCCACCATATCGGGCGCGTGCCACGGTGAATGTGGATTTCCATCTCGAGCAGGCTTGGCCCGAAAGCACTGACCGCGAGCAGTTCTACTATCTCGAGCGCGAGACTCGCAAGTTAATGGAGATCGCGATGTCGGATGCCACGCTGGGCAAAGTTGCCGGCGCAGTCCCCAGCATCACGATCAATGAGATGCGCGCTGGTACTCTGCAGCTAAGCCAGCCGGGCAGCGGGGGCTGGCACTTCTATGCAGATGACCACAATCCGGAGAGGGTCGCAGCGCTGGCAAGCGCGTGGGCGCGAGCCTTTGCTGAGGAGGTCCAACGAGAGATCATCGCCGGATCCGCTGGCGGCCTTGAACCCTTTATCACGGTGGCAGTCGTTCAGGCGGAGTCGATCCTCCCAAGGCGCACCCAAAGCGCTGGCATGTACATGCTCATCGGTGCAGGCCTCGCGCTTTCTCTCAGCGTGTTCAGCATACTGCTATTTCGCTTCCGGTTATGACGGCGCGCTCAAGTTCCCCTGTTCTGGAGGTTCTTTCCAGATTTCTGTGGGCGGCAACGCTGCTGACTCTGCCTGTTACGAGTTTTCGCTACTTTCCGGCCGGTGAAGGGACCTACGTTCGACCGCTTGCGATTTTCCCTCTTGCGCTGCTGCTGCTTACGCTTCTTATCCAGTTCTGGCGGCACGAAGCCACCCTGCCACGGGCTGGAGCTCTAACTCCGCTGGCGGCTTTCCTGCTGGTGGCTCTGGTGGCCACCCTGCTCGGGATCCTCCTAAACCCCGTGCCGATGCGCGGTCAGGATGCCGTCGGGCGCATGCTTCGGGCGTGGATCACGATCCTGACAGGTGTCAGCTTCTTCGTTGGAGCGGTCTGGATGAATCGCGAAGAAGCCGAGTTGCGGTTCTCTGTCAGGTGGCTTCTGGTGGGCTTTGGAATCGACATTCTGTGGAGCGGCGTGCAAGCCGCCACGTTCTACTTGCAGATCCTGCCAAAACCGCTTGTCACGCAGTGGCAGCGCATGTTCTCGCTTCGGGAGCTGATCAGAACCAACCGCATTTCGGGCATGTCCTACGAACCTTCATGGCTGGCTGGTCAGATCGCTACCGTCTACCTGCCGTGGCTCCTGGCGGCCGTGCTGACTCGCGTCCGGGTGATGAAGTGGCGTTGGCTCGAACCCTTCATGCTGGCGGCCGCGTCAGCACTTGTTGTCGCTACTTTTTCGCGCGGAGGAATGCTAACAACGGCCGCGTCCGCCGCGTTGACTCTCGTGTTCGTCGGCCGCGCCGAGATCCGCGCTGCATGGGCGTGGTTTGCCTCGGGCTTCATCCGCCCTGGGGATCTCGTCCTACGCCTGGCAGTCATCACCCTGCTCTTGGGATCCATTACAGGCGCGGGGCTCTTCCTGGCACAGAAAGGCTACATCTCAAGGCTGTGGAACACACAGGCCTCGAACCTGTCGGAGTTCCTGGTACAGAATTCTGCCGGCGCTCGCGGCGCTTATCTCGCCAGCGCCATGCGCACGTATGAAGACCACCCCTGGATGGGCGTGGGCCTGGGAGCCAGCGGCTTCTACATGTATGGCCGGCTTCCAGATTGGGCGCTGACGACAGTCCCGGAGATCGCTCGTCAGCTCAGCCCTGAGAACACGCTGTATCCCAATCCGAAGAACCTTTATGTGCGCCTGCTCGCAGAGACCGGCCTGCTTGGACTTGTCTTGTTCCTCGCGTTCCAGTTTACATTGCTGGGCGATGCCATTGCAGCGCTCCGGCGGGGGATACCGGTATGGCGCTATGTTGGGATTGCTGCGCTCTGCACATGGCTGGCGCTTGTGCTCTACAATATGACACAAGACTCCTTTGCAGCGCCCAACCTGTGGGTCAATCTTGGCATGTTGGCGGGCGTCTCGCAGGTGAAGATGAAAACGGAGATCCAAGGTGTGCCTCGGTGATCGATTGACCAGCAGGCCACAACGTGGATGTGCCCTTGTGGTGAATGGTCCTTTGCAGGAAGCGCGATGATCGTTCTATCAGTAGGGATGCCGCGCGCCGGCTCCGGTTGGCACTATAACCTGACGCATGACCTCATGCAGACGACAGGCTGCGCTGAGGCTGCCGACATCCGGGCTCGCTTCCGGCTTCAGGGCGTCCTAAGCGAGGTGAACTGCAACATTGGGGTCCTGTCAGCCCGTCGGCTGGCCATGGTGGCTGTTCCCGCCTTGCTTGGGAACACGTTTGTGATCAAGGCCCATTCCCGTCCCACGGAGGCCTTTCGGATCATACGCGCTTCGGGCCTGATGCGCGCCACCTATATCTTTCGGGACCCGCGCGATGCCATGCTGTCTGCGATGGACTACGGGAGCCGCGCCGCCCGGAAGGGTCGGCCAAACGCTTTCTCGCACCTCACAGATTTCGAGAAGGCGGTGGAATTCATGGCGACATATGTCCGCATCTCGGAAGGCTGGATTCGCGAGCATAAGGTACTTTTCTCACGCTACGAGGACCTGCTACAAGACTATGACGCGGAGGCCCGCCGGTTGGTGGAGTTTCTCGGACTGGATTCTGGGGAAGGTGCCATTGAGGAGGTGATTGGCCGGTACCGATCGGAACAAGCCGAGGGCCGCCAGGGTACCCATTTCTTCAAGGGCAGGATCGGCCGGTTCCGAGAGGCGTTTTCCACAAATCAACAAAGGACGCTCGCCGAGCGATTCGGACCCTACTTGAAGCAGATGGGCTACTCCATCTAGGATTGGGCGTCGCCAGGGGGTGCGAACTGGGGGCGTAACAATTCTGCAAGGCACGACACCTGTGGTCCGGGATATCCTTGTATGTGTAGATATATGAAGACTTATGCGACTCCGTATTCCGCGGATTGGCTCGCCGTATCGCTGCGCTGGCTGTTCCTCGTGGCTTGGATGGCGACGCGGTCCTCGGGGAGTACCCTGACAGTGCAGGCGTGGCCCGTGGCAGCAGTTTTCGCGTGGAACTTGGCTATGACAGCGCTGGCGGGCATGAATGTGCGGTTTGTCTATCATCGCCAGATCAACGTGGTCATGGATGCATTGCTGGCGGGCGCTCTGTATTGGTTCCAGGGAGGTCTGCAGGGGCTGGCCTTATGGGCGGGACTACTGCCAATACTCACGTGTGCGGTGTACTTCGAGATCAGGGGTGCTCTGGCAGCAGCTGGGCTCTTCGCCGCCCTGACGCTGGCGGGCGAATGGTCGCGCCAAAGCATTCGCCCCTTGGTGGCGTTCGCGTGGATGGGCGCTGCATTGGCTGCAGGCGGGGTTCTTGGCGGTGCGGTTGCCCTGCTTATGCAGAGCCTTCGCTCACGGAGGCGGGCTTCGATTGAGGCGGAGGAGGCCCTGCACCGCGCCGAGAACGAACGGCTCCGCGCGATCTACGATTTAACCTCAACGCTGACCGCGACGCTTTCGTACAAGCGCGTCCTCGATGCTGCATTGGATCTCAGCCACTCAGCGCTCAATCCCGAGCGAGGGACGTCGGCGGCGGAGCCATTGGTTGGCGCCATCCTTCTCTTTCACGGCGACAGACTCCAGGTCGCGGCTTCCAGGCGACTCACTGGCGCGGACGCGCGGGTGGTGTTCGCAGCGGCCGATGGCATTCTTAAGCGCGTGTTCGATGAGGGCGAGCCGGTTCACTCGCAAGACGTTGATCATGATCCTGAACTGAGCCGCGTGATCGCGCTGCGGTCCTGCACTTCCGTCTATTGCTGCCCACTGAGAACCGGATTCAATGTATACGGGGTCCTGTTGTGCGCGCACCCGGACGCCGACTACTTTTCGGCTGTTCGCCGGGATGTGCTTGATATCATCAGCCGGCAGGCAGCCATAGCGGTTCAGAATGCCCGCTTGTATCAGGAACTGGTGGAAGAGAAGGAACGCATGGTGGAGGTTCATGAGGAAGCCAGGAAGAAACTGGCGCGCGACCTTCACGACGGACCGACACAATCGGTGGCCGCGATGGCCATGAGACTGAGCATGGTCCGACGGATGATGGAGACCGATCCTGCAAGTGCTGGTGAGGAACTGACCAAGATCGCCGACCTGGCGGAGCGCGCCGGCAAGGAGATCAGACATACGCTATTCACGCTGCGGCCTCTCATCCTGGAGTCTCAGGGTCTCGGCGCCGCCGTGCGGTCGATCGCCGACAAGATGCGCGAAACGTTCAACCAGAATGTGTTTGTAGACATCGATGCGAACGTCGCGCGGGAGTTGGAGGCCGGGAAGCAAGGCTTGCTGTTCTATATCATCGAAGAGGCCATGAGCAACGCTCGCAAGCATGCCAACGCCGCGAATATCTGGGTGAGATTGCGCCCATACCGGCCCGGGGTGGCGCTCCTGGAAGTGGAGGATGACGGCATTGGTTTTGACGTTGCCGCGGTCACCAAGATCTATGACAAGCGTTCCAGTCTGGGGTTGATCAATCTCCGCGAGCGAGCGGAACTTGTCAATGGGGTGCTTGACATTCGATCCACCATGGGGCGCGGCACGAGAATCTCCATCTACATCCCACTCACCCGCGAAGCTGCCGATCGCCTGCAGCAGGCTAAGGCCGGATCCGGGTAGAGCTGTTCGGTGCGCTGTGTCCTGAGTCGCTGGACACTGACCACGCCTCCGTGCAGCGGCGGGCACGTAAGGTGGGAGGTTACCCTATTGGTGGAATTCCGAATGGATCGAGCATAATCTCGACCTAAGGCACCTGGGGAGTGGGACACCCACGATGGCCACAGCCTTGAAGTTGCACTACTACGCCAGTGAGGCCGAAAACCATCTCCGTCCGCCCGTGCTGCTGATTCACGGTGCCGGAGGCCATCACCTGTATTGGCCTCCGCAGATCCGGCGACTTCACGATCAGCGCATTTTCGCCATGGACCTGCCTGGCCATGGGTGGTCTGACGGCATTGGACACGACCGCGTAGAAGACTACGTGGAGGATGTCCTGGAGTTCATGACGCAGCTTCGGCTCAATGCTGCCGTGATAGTTGGGCATTCCATGGGTGGTGCGATTGCCTTGGAGGCGGCCCTCCGTCATCCTCAACGTGTCCTGGGTCTTGGCCTCGTTGGGAGTGGAGCGCGGCTGCGCGTTGATCTTGCCATCTTGCACAATGCCGCGCAGGAAGCCACATTTCCAGCTGCGGTCAGCCTGATCGCAGAGCGCTCATTTGCCACCCGCACCGGGGGGCACCTCAAGGAGCTGGCGCTGCAGAGGATGGCGGAGATGCGTTCGTCGGTGCTGCGCGGCGATCTAGTGGCCTGCGATGCATTCGATGTAACGGGGCAGCTGGCGAAGATCGATTCCCCGACGCTCATTCTCTGCGGTGCGGAAGACCGGATGACGCCCCCCAGGTACTCTGAGTACCTGCACGAAAACATGCCGGGATCCCGGCTGCAGATCGTCCCGAATGCAGGCCACATGGTCATGCTCGAACAGGCGGATCAGGTGGCCGAAGTGCTGAGCAGTTTTCTCGAATCGATTCCTTACGAGCCGGGCAGGTAGTGTAAGCCTGCTAAGGGGTGCATGAAGATCACTCACCAACTTGTGGCACCTTGTTCTGTCCAACGGATCATGCACGGAACAGATGCTGTAGGATCGGCCGTGCGTTCGTGATTGCCCTCGCCCGGTGACTGAGGCGGTTCTTCTCCTCCATGGAAAGTTCGGCCATCGTTTGGCCTGTCCCATCAACCAGGAATATCGGATCATAGCCAAATCCACCCGAACCGCGTTCCTGTGGGATGATCTCGCCCGGGCAATCCCCTTCAGCCGAACTCGTCTCGCCGCCTGGCACCGCAATCACCACCGCGGCTCGGAAGTGAGCTCGCCACGGACGAGGCTTATCGAGTAGGTTCCGCAATAGGAATGCTCGTCGATCCGCGTCGTTGGCGTCAGCATCTGGGAGGTAACGCGCTGAGTGCAGACCCGGTGCTCCTTCGAGGGCGTCGACCTCAAGACCCGAATCATCAGCAAGTGTGATCAGTCCGCTCGCCGCCGCGAAGGCAGTCGCCTTTTTCTGAGCATTCTCCCGGTAGGACGTGCCGTCCTCTGTGACCGACAGACGCAAACCCGCGTCCTCGGGCGTGACTAGGATGACTCCCAGATCGCTCAGCAGGGCACGCAGTTCCTGCATCTTGCCGCGGTTGTTGGTCGCCACGAGAAGCCTATTCATTGTGCCCCGCATGTTGTGTGATCTGCTGGATCGCCCAATCGGCATGTTCCTGCAGCAGAGCATTGCCATGTATCGCCACCGCACGAAGCAACGGGAGGGCCTCCACACCCGCAGTGTTGCCGGTTGCCACGACCAGATTGCGAAGGTATCCCACGTGCCTGGCGCGTCTGATGGTGGTTCCCTTGAACTGGCTCCCGAAGGCCTCCGCAGAAAGTTGCAATTGCCGGAGCAGCGGCGGATCAGGCGACACCCCCCGCGATCCGAAGGCTTCATCTCCTTCGGCCGGGGCAAAGCGGTTCCACGGACAAACCATCTGGCAGACGTCGCAGCCGAAGACCCAATTCGCCATCATCGGACGCAGCTCGGAAGGTATCCCGGCCTTCAATTCGATGGTGAGGTACGAGACGCACCTGCGCGCGTCAATGGTTCGGTCTGGAAGGATGCAGGCAGTCGGGCAGGCTCCTATGCAACGGGTGCATGTTCCGCATTGGTCGGTGTGGAATGCCTTGTCCGGCTTGAGATCCGCCTCCAGCAGGATTTCCGCCAGCAGAAAACATGAGCCGAGCTTGGGGTTGATCAGGCAGGTGTTCTTGCCGATCCAGCCCAGCCCGGCTCGCTGTGCCAGGTCACGCTCGAGAATCGGTCCGGTATCGGTGTAGCAGCGGGTGGGGACCGGGCGACCGAGCCGTTGCTCGATGAAAGTGACGATCGCACGAAGCCTCTCCTGGATCACGTCGTGATAATCCCGCCCCCATGCATATGCAGCCACCCTTCCTCGCGGTTGTTCGTCTTCCTGGCGTGCCGTCGTGGTTCGCAGGCGGCCCGGATTCGAGTACGGCGCGGCGAGAACGATGATGGATCGACATTCGGGCATGATCTGACGGGGATCAGCCCGGCAAAGTCGCGACCGATCTTCCGCCAGATAGCCCATGGAACCGTGCCGGCCCTGGCTCAGCCAATCCTCGAAGACCGATGTGTGCGGGGGCGGATCGGGAGTCGTAACGCCGGCCAGGACGAATCCCAGCCGGCGTGCCTCATGCTTTATCGATTGTTCTAGTGACAATCCCGGTACCGATGAAGCAGACGTCACTTCACAATAATCTTCACATAGAATGTCCGTGGGAAGGGCGTTCCATTCGAATTGGCCATCTGCCAGATGCTTGCATAGACTCCGGCTTGCGTGGGGGCCTTGAAGTTTACGGAGACCTCAACTTCTTGCCCGGGTGCCACCACTGAATTGAATGGCTGCGGAACGCCTGAAAGTCGCTCCCCGGAATTGAAGATCACCTTGTAGCCGGCGCCCCATGCGCATGAACCGTTGTTCTTAACCAGCCACGTCTTCACGAACTCCTGGCCGAGCTGCATTTCGGTATTGTCGGGAACGTTCACATCGATCGTCGCGGCGTCGTAGATGAGCGCATCGCACAGCACCGGAGTGGCCGTGACCCCGCCTGGCAGCAATGTGGGCGTCTCGGTTAAACCGCCCGCGGTCACCATTGCCGTGGGCGGCTCGGTGGTCGGCGGCATGGTGGGCGTGAATGCTGCGGCCGTGAGCGTAAAGTTGGCAACCACCGTCTGGGCCGCGCTGGTTTGAATGACCATTATGTCCGGCGTCGGCGCAATCGGGGCTGGAGCACATGACATCAAGAGCACGACACTGATCAAAGTGGCGATGAGCATCCTTGTCTTCATAGGTCCTCCTGCGAAGGTTCCGCCAGCCATCCTGGGCTACCCGACAATAATGTCGACAGAGACCAGCGAGCCGAACCACGATCCATCGTCGCTTCGCATCTGCCAAAAGCCGATGTATTCTCCCTTGGCCTTCGGCGCTTCCATCTGTACTACGAACGCCTGTGAATGACCGGGCTTCGTGAACTGCTCTTCGAAAGTAATCTTGATGACAAGAGGTTGGGCGCTCAACCTCTCGCCGGATTTGAAAGCAAAGCTATAGCCCTCGTCCCACGTGCACGTGCCGACATTCTGAAGTGACCATGCCTTCGTGAAGTTGTGCTGGGGACTCATGACCTTCTTGTCGGGAATGGTCTCACCGATGAATTGCGCGTCGTTGCAGCCCACGGGAAAGCTGTTGGCCACCAGCCCCGCCACGGTTTGCAGGGGCGTCAATCCGATGCTCAGGGTTCCGAACGGCGTGACCCCGCCAGAAAGAGCAAACGTCGGAAGCGGTGAGGGGCTGGCCAGGAGCGTCGGGCTGGCCTGAGGCGTGGACATCACTGCCTGGGCCGTTTGCGTCTGTTGCTCGCCGAATTGGGCAATGAGCGTTTCTGCCGCCGCCGTGTATAGGGCGTTGACATCAGCCGTCGGTTCGGGCGATTTGCCTATGTTGCAGGCGGTCAGCGCCGTCACAAGCACAATTGCTGCAACCGCTAGGAGAATTCTGCGTTGGAGCATGACTAGACCTCCGTCACTTTTCAAGCGCATACAGAGAATCGCGTAGATTCTCCTATGCATGATTATACTGCGTCATTCGGATTGCCCCGCCCGTTACCTTGGTACGGGGAGATACAGCACCCTTGGGGGTGTTGCACCTGAGGCTGCCCACTGATGGCGAACCCACACTGACAACGCTCACGGCGTCGGAGTGGCGCTGGGGGTCTCAGTGGGGGACGCAGTCGGGGTTGGAGTTGATGTTGGCGTTCCGGTCGCGGTCGGAGTGGGCGTCTCCGTGCTTGGGGGAGAACCCAGCCGGGAGATCCGCGGCCCGATCCACAGGGCGCGGTCCTGGTCGAAGGCGCCATTGGCAGTGACGCTCAAAATGAACTTCACATTGCTGCCCGCCAGCGAACTCAGATCGAGATCGATCGTGTAGGACTTGCCCTCGTAAGCCTCATTCCAGTGTCCGAGACTCTTGACGCTGCCGCCCCCAATCTGATAGTACAGACTGAAGATCACATTGCAGGCGTATGACTTGTAGGCGCAATTGACCCTCGCCTGAAAGTGATCGCCGTCCCGGACCTTGACTGCCGGGTACTGGCCGGTAATCGAACCGTTGTAGACATCCCTCGGCACAGTGAGAAGACCCGCATCATCCTGGGCGTTTCCGTTTTCCATGACGGCGTCCTCGATCTCAATGACGTAACCCTTGCTTTCGCCCTCTGTGCCTGGACAGGGAAGTTCGCGGTTGTTGTTTTCCCAAACGGCATCGCAGTACCTGCGGGCAAAATCGTAGGCGGCGTACGCCGGCCCGGCGACACGGATCTTTACCCAAAATGCACCCTGCGCTTGGGCGCCGATGCCGAAAAGCGTCCCCGCCGCGTTGCGCAATCTCCAGTATCCTTGGTACTCACCGTTGTTGACGGGTGCCGACATGTTCACCGAAAGGTCCACCGATTGGCCCGGATTGATGTTTCCAGGAAACCCGATGCTCACGGGCGCATACATCCGATCTCCACTGACAAAGACCAGGGCGTAGCCTGGAGTCCAGTTGCACGTCCCGACATTTAGAAGCCGCCAGGTCTTGGTGAAGTCGCCCCCTGGATCGATCGTTGTACCATCCGGGATGGTCACATCTCGCACAAATGCTGCAGCATCACAGAGGACAACTGGTGCCGGGGTTCTCGTCTGCGTGACCGATGCAACGGTCGGGAAGCCGCCCGTCGCGGTTGCCGTGGGAGTGGCGCTGGCTGCCTGGGTCTGCGCGGCTGCCAGGGTCTGGGCCGCAGCGGTATACAGTTGCCCAAGGGTGGCTGCCGCGGGCGGCGTACTGGCCGCGAAGAACGGCAGGTTGCAGGCCAGTCCGGCCGCGGTCAGGACGGCGATTGCTGCAAGAAACCTGGGTTGTTTACTCACTAGATATCCTCCTCGCGTGCACGTGTTTCTGAGAATGGAGGACGTTGCCACACGGCGCGAAGTTCCCGCCTGCAGCGGCGCCACGCCAGTGCATATGGGCCACTTTGTGATGAGGTGGGCGTTCGGCTGGAGTCGGGCTGAGTCGTCTGCTCAACTCACCCGCGCATCAATACCCGCACAAGTACATAGATTCCGACTTCGGCCATTCGCGGTAGGTCGGAGAAGTCGTGATGACTTGGACCCAGCGCGGGTTTGGCGACGAGGTGATTGTCCTTTGGCTCCACTCACCGTAGTCGAAGCTAAGCGTTTCGGCACTGGCAAACGTCAGCTTGATATTGTTCTGGCCCACGCCATCACTCTGCAGGATTCGGAAGGTCGATTTCAGAGGTCCGTTGCTGGTAAGGTGGACGTAGATTCGCCAGAAGGTATTGGCGGCGGTGCAGCGGCGCTCGATGGTGTAGCTCACCGCAGTGACATCGTACACGCTTGCCGTCTTGCTGTTCTCAGGTGTGCCGCTGCCAACGACGATGCTCACAGACAGGGACTGGCCATACTGTCCAACACCAAATATGGTCTCGTCGGGTGCCTGGATCTTCCAATAACCCGTATAGGATCCGGTTGTCGTGGGCGCATAGAGCTGGATGGGTATCTCGACCGTATCGTCAGGCGCGGCCACCCCGGGGAAGTTGTATACGTACGCTCCTCCCATGACATCGCCGTCCATGAAGACAAACTTGTAGCTCGAGTTCCACGTGCATGAGCCTGTGTTCTTGACACTCCACCTTTTCATGAACGATTCACCGGGGGAGACGATCGTCCCATCCGGGATGGTCACATCGGCCACATATTCAGCGCGGTAGCACGGAACAATATTGCCAGAGCCGGGGGGCGGGGCAGTTGGTGGCGCCTTGGTGGTAAGCGGAGTCGGGGATGCAAGTGGTGTGAGCGTCGGCGATAGTATGGTCGCTGTGGGGGTAAGTCGCGCGCGCTCAGTATCCTGGGCTGCCACCGTCTCTGCGACGGATGTGGCGATGATTGAATCATTTGAAGCCGCGGGTGCGCAGCTCCCCACGAAGAGCGCAGCGCAGATCAGCGATGGCAGTATTCCGTGTGTATGTTTTGCCGTCATTCTTGCTTCCTTTCGAGCAGGAAACTATTATACCTGCTGGGGAAGAAGGAGCGCCCCGCCTGTGGCTTACGGGGCACCCTGGCCCGGACGTGGTGGAGGGGGCCTTTGCTATGTGCAACTGGGCTATGCAAAGCCCTCGCCGAGCTTGTCTTGCAAGACTGCAGCTGGATTCCATGAAGAAGACAGAAGCGCCCGGCCGTCGTGCCGGGCGCTTCTGATGGTGGCTTGCTTTCCGGGGCTACGGCGTGTATGAGACGACAAGCTTCACGTCCCCGAAACGGATCGCGTCGCCAATTCCGTTGTCGTTAGTGGTCGGCGGTCGAAACTGAACCCGCAGTTGGAAACGCGAGTTCCCGAGTTTCGACTGAAGGGCGCTCTTCATGTCAGGTTGTTCTGCTGCCGCGTTCAACTCCGATGCCGAGCACCATCGCGCCACCGCGCTTAGCGGATCCCCGACGAAGAAATCGCCTGCATCCAGTGTTCCGTAGTCCTGGACATAGGCTCTAACGCAACCATCATTGCCCAGGCTGAACGGGTCGCCGACTGTATCGTAGTCGGAGAAGTTCGTGATGACTTTGGTGATTGTCGCCGTGGAAGGAATGCCCGAGATGTTGAAGGACAGGAATGCTTCGCGGGTTACATTGTCGTTGTTATCACCGACGTTGGGTGGACCTTGCACCGACCCATCAGACAATACGTCTCCGTCCTCTGCGCTGATTGTGAAGAGGTCCACGGTCTGAGGCCCGGGTGGCTGCACCTTGATCCGGACGTAGAACTGCGAGAAGGCCACGCCGGCCGCGTTTCGCAGCTTCCAGTTGCCCGTGTACGTACCATTGGAGGCCGGTGCCTTCAGGTTCACGCTCAGATCGACCGTTTGGCTGGGATTGACGTTGGCGGTCAGCGCCTGCGTGGCGGGGCCGCTCATTGATTCTCCACTGAAGAAGATCACCGCATACGAAGGCGTCCATGAGCACGTGCCCACGTTCTTGAGACGCCAGGTCTTGGTAAAGTCTGCATTCGGTGCAATGATGGTGTCATCCGGGATCGTCACGTCGTCAATGAACTGTGCTACGTCACACGTCGATGTTGGTGAAGGCGGCGTGGGCACGGTGGACGTCACGCCTGGCAGCGTCGGGAATGGCGCCGTTGTCGACGTTGCAGTTGCAGAAGGCGCAGAGGCCGTGATCTCGGCCTGCACCGTCAGGGCCGCGGCCGTCTGAATCGCCGCTGGGTCCTGGCGTGGAAGATTACAGCCCATCAGCGCTGTCCCCATCAGGAAGACCGCAAGGAACAGGGAAGGTACTTTGCTCATTTCCTCCTCCGATGATATTGGTCGGCAAAATTGTAATTCAAAGTCGGGAACCGCGTATCCCCCAACCGTGCAGTGCCCACCTTCCTGACACGAAGCCAGCCTGAGGAGTGTGTCTTGGAGAAAGAGGCGGCTACGCAAACGCGGAACCTGCCAGGCGGCGGGAATTCCATTCGACTGGCAGGCTCACTGATTGTGCGAAACGCCGCTGTGGGCTATTGCTTTTCGTAGACCGCGCCGTCCGCCGCCGGCGGGATGGCGCGCCCGACGATGCCTGTAAGCACGATCATCGTCACGATGTAGGGCGCCATCGCCAGGAACTCGGACGGAATGGGCACCTTCAAGATCTGCATCTTGACTTGCAGCGAATCGGCGAATCCGAAGAGCAGTGAGGAAAGGAAAGCTCCGATCGGGTTCCAGTTCCCGAAGATCATCGCGGCCAGGCCAATGAAGCCCTTGCCGGCAGTCATGTTCTGATCAAAACGCCCCACCGAGCCGATGGTGAAATACGCGCCGCCGATGCCCGCGATCATGCCGCCGATTATCACGTTCACATACCGCGTGAGGAATACATTGATTCCCAGAGTATCTGCGGCCTTCGGGTGTTCCCCGACAGCGCGGGTGCGCAAGCCCCACGGCGTGAAGAAGAGTAGCACGTGCAGCGCGGCCACGAGCAGAAGCGTGATATATACGATCGGAGTGTGCTCGAAGAAGATGGGCCCGAGGATGGGTATCTGGGAGAGCAGGGGGATGGGGACGACCTTCATCGTGCCCGAATTGTTGAGCAGGTCGACGTTCGATTCCAGGTACCGGGACGAGATGAAGGACGTCATTCCGGTGCCGAAGATGTTGATGGCCACGCCGCTCACGATTTGATCGACCTTGAAGCGGATCACCAGCACCGCATGCAGGGCCGCGACTGCCGCTCCCGTAAGGATCGCCACGATAAGACCCACCAGCAGGCTGCCCGCCAATGTCGCCGAAACCACAGCGGTCAAGGCAGCCATCAGCATGATGCCCTCGATGCAAATGTTGATGACTGCGGTCCGTTCGCTGATCACTCCGCACAGCGCTGCCAGCGCGATCGGTATCGAACGTCCCACCGTTCCGTTCAGCATGCCGACCAGATTAAAGGACTTGTCCTGCGTTGCCCAGATAAGGAAGGCTGCCACGAAGCACAATGCCACGATGCCCACCGACCATCCAGCGGAACGCAGGCCGCCGCGCGCTAGCTGCCAGGCGCCCAGGAAGACCGCCACCATGACCAGCGTGTACAGAGCGGGCTGCACGGGCACGCTCAGGTCGGGGATGGTGACCGCCGTGTCGCCCAGATTCATTCCGAACGTGGCGACCTGGCCCGGCTGCGTGTTGATCACGAACAGACCGAACATCAGCAGCCCGATGACCAGCAGCGCGATGCCAGTACTCACGCGTTGACGGTTGGGCAAGGCGGAGATCGTGTCCATAGTTTGTTGTGCCATGTGTGACCTCCCTACTTTCCCCAACCCCGCGTCAGGACGGTTTGTTCAACTGGGCCGATGCGCAGACGATAGATCCAGCGGATGATCGCTGGCGCCGCCACGAAGATGATGACCATGCCCTGGATTACCGAGATGATGTGGATGGGTACGCGCGCCAGAGACTGCATGGCGGTCGCACCGCCGCGCAGGATGCCGAAAAGAAGGGCGGCGAGGACGATGCCAAGCGGATGGCTCTTTCCGAGCAAGGCCAGGGCGATGGAATCGAAGCCGTAGCCTGCCGAGAAGCCCTGCCCCACCCAGTGATCAGTACCCAGAACTTGAACCGATCCAGCCAGCCCGGCGAGCGCCCCGCTTATCGTCATCACAAGCACGAAATTGCGCATGACGCTCATCCCGGAGTACTTGGCGGCGTCAGGGTTGGCGCCCACCGCCCGCACCTCGAATCCGAACGTGGTCTTGAAAAGGAACCAGTAGACCAGCAGGGCGAGCACCAGGGCAAGCACGAATCCCCAGTTGAAGCGCAGCGGATCAGGAAAGAAGCGCGGCAGCTCAGCAGTTGCCTCGATGCTTGGGGTAACAGGGCGGTACCCGACGGCTTTCATTGGCCCGTTCAGGAGCCAGTCGCTGAGGCGAAACGCGATCCAGTTCATCATGATCGTATTCACGACCTCGTGAGCGCCGAATCTGGCCTTGAGGAAGCCGGGGATGGCTCCCCAGATAGCGCCTGCCGCAGCCCCGCCCAGCAGGGCAAGCGGCAGGTGGATAATGGCCGGCAGTCCGACGAGGCTGTAACCCACGAAGGCTGCTCCCAACGCACCCATGAAGAACTGGCCCTCAGCACCTATGTTGAAGAGACCGCAGCGGAATCCGACGCCAACGGCGAGCCCCAAGAAGATATACGGAGTCGCGACGACCAGGCTCTCTGTGAACGGATAGATCGCCTTGTATAAGGCATCTGCCTGGCCGGTGGCGAAGTAGGTCTGAAATCCTGCAATGATCGCCGCCGGCTTGCCCAGGGCGCCCCCGAATAGGGCACCGTAGGCTTGGATGACGGCATTCCAGGATGCCACCACCGCGGCGACCGGGTTCTGAAAGAAGCTCCGCCAGGCCGCGAGGGCAGCCTCATTGGCGACAATAATGATCAGCCCTGCAACCACCAGACCGGTAAACACTGCCAGGACGGGTAGCCCCAGGTTCTCCATCCAGACGGAGCCTCTCCCGCGACGAGCAACAGTGACCACACCCTCCATCTTATTCTCCGGTGGCGTGCCAGCTTTGCCTTTGGGGGGCGCCTTGCGAATAGGGGGCTTGGCGTCTTTCTTCTCTGCCATGGTCATCTCCTAGAAGACGCGCTCAACTTCTTCGGCTTCTTTCTTCTTTCTCGGGGCGGCCTCGGTGGGCTTGATCCCTGTCATGAGCAGGCCAAGGTACTCCTTGTCGACCTGTGCGGCCTCAACGATTTCCATGATCTGGCCGCGGTACATTACCGCGATCCGGTCTGCAAGAGCCACGATCTCGTCCAGCTCAGAAGAGACCAGCAGTACCCCTATTCCTTCGTCGCGTTTCTGAATGATTCGGTTGTGGATGTACTCGATGGAACCCACATCCAATCCTCGGGTGGGTTGGGACGCGATCAGGATCCGGATGGGGCGCGAGAACTCACGTGCAACGATGACTTTCTGTTGATTCCCTCCCGAGAGGCTCGAAGCAGGCAGAAAGACACTGGGCGTACGGATGTCGAACTCCTTGACCAATCTGTCGGCCGTCTCGATGATCTTGGTCTGCTGAAGCTCGACGCCCTTCGCGAACGGGGGCAGGTAGTAGTTGCACAGGACAAGATTGTCGTGGATCGGAAAGGAGAGCACCAGCCCATGTCGCTGCCGGTCCTCGGGCACGTGCGCCATCCCGAGCTCCATGACCTGGCGCGGCGTGAGTTTGCGTATCGTCTTTCCAAGCAGGTGGATCTCTCCGCGCTCGATCGGCAGCAAACCAGTAAGGGCATAGACGAGTTCGGTCTGGCCATTGCCCTGCACGCCTGCAATCCCCAATATCTCGCCTTTGCGAATATCGAAGCTCAGCCCGTGCACCACCAGGTGGCCACGCTCGTCACGCACGAACAGGTTCTTCACCGCCAGCGCCACATCCTTGGGCTGCGCGGGCTTCTTGCGGACCACGAGATTCACCTCGCGGCCAACCATCATGGACGCCAGCTTTTCGGGATTGACCTTCTTGGGTGAGACTGTGCCGACGGTGCGACCCGCCCGCAGTACGGTGATGCGGTCCGCGACTTCCATGACCTCTTTCAGCTTATGAGTGATGAAGATGATCGACTTCCCTTTGTCGATCAACGTCTTCAGGATCCTGAAGAGGCTGCCAACCTCTTGCGGTGTCAGGACGGCGGTGGGCTCGTCAAGGATAAGGATCTCTGCAGACCGGTACAAGACCTTGATGATTTCAACACGCTGCTGTATTCCAACGGAGAGATCCCTGACATATGAATCCGGATCAACTTCCAAGCCATACTGCTCGGAGATCTCCCGGACGCGTTTGGCAACGGAAGCCTTGTCGAGGAACAGGCCGTTCCGGGTCGACTCGTTCCCCAGCATCACGTTCTCGGTCACGGTCATCACTGGCACAAGCATGAAGTGTTGGTGCACCATGCCGATGCCGCGCGTGATGGCGTCGTTGGGGGTATGGATGTCGGCCTTCTCTCCACGGATCAGGATCTCTCCTTCATCCGGCCTGTACAGGCCGTACAGGATGTTCATCAGGGTGGTTTTACCGGCGCCGTTTTCACCCAGCAGCGCGTGGATCTCGCCCTGCTCAAGGGTCAAGTCGATGTGATCGTTCGCCAACACCCCCGGGAACTTCTTGGTGATGCCTCGCAGTTCCAGCACAGTCGTCATGGAAGGATCTCCTGATGCACTGTATCCCCTTCTCTCCGCCTGGAATTCGAATCGGGGAACGCCGTCCGGGCACCTGGACCAGGGACAAGCGGATGAAGGTCTGCCAGTTCAACAACAGGGCCGGGATTACCCCCGGCCCTGTGCTGGTTACTGTATCGCCTTATTCCTACTTCGCGAGAACGCCGTCAACGGTCAGCGAGCCGTCGATGAGCGCAGCCTTGGCCGCTTCGATCTCGGCCTTCAGCTCGGCGGAAACCTTGCTGTCGAAATCATGGTACGGGGCGAGATCCACGCCACCATCCGCGATGGTGTAGGTCTTCGTACCGCCCACATATGTCCCGTCCATCGCGGCCTTGATCGTATCAAACACAGCGACGTCGATCAGCTTCATGACGCTGGTGAGGATCACTTCCTTGTACTCTGGAGCCGTGAGGTACCAGTCAGCATCAACGCCGATGATCGAGCAGTTGCCGGTCTCTTTACACACCGCAGCCGAGCCCAATCCAACAGGGCCTGCGACTGGCATGATGATGTCGGCGCCTTCCTGCATCAAGGACTCGGCGAACTTGCGGCCGTCATCGGTCGAGTCGAAGTTGCCGGTGAACAGGCCGTCATCCTTCGCGGTGTCCCAGCCAAGCATCTTGACGTCGGTCCCCTTCTGGGCATTGTAGTACTTGACGCCAGCCTCCATACCCTTCATGAAGATCGTCACGGTCGGGATCTTGATGCCGCCGAATGCCCCCACCGTGCCCGTCTTCGTCATGCCGGCCGCAAGGTAGCCGGCCAGGAAGCTAGCCTGGTCAGTCTGGAACATCAGTCCACGCACGTTGGCGATGTCCGTCGCCGAACCGCAGTCCTTGCCTTCTACAGCGCCCGGCCAGCAGTCGGGATACGCGTAGTCCACGATGGCAAACTTGGTATTGGGGTTTGCCTTGGCGGTCGACGCCGTATCCACGCCCATTAGGAACCCGACCGTGATGATCAGGTCCATGCTTTCGCTTAGGTACTGCTGGAGGTTCTTCTGGTAATCGGCCTGCTCTTTGGATTCCAGGTACTTGCCATCGACGCCCAGTTGGGTTATTGCATCCTGAACACCCTTCCAGGCACTGGCATTGAAGGACTTGTCATCAACGCCGCCCAGGTCGGTCACTTGCCCGACCTTGTACTTAGGCGCGGCGGGCGCCACCGGCGCCGCGGGGGCTGCAGGGGCTCCGCAGGCGGTCAAGAGCATTGAGGCCAATAGCACAAAGGCCACTAGCGTGTAAAGCTTTTTCATTTTTCTTCTCCTGTTAGGTTAGGGCAAATATTGCAGATCTCATTTCCAGGACTGTGTCGCTGTTCTGACTGCATCACCTCCTGCTCCCAGGCTGCTTTTCGGTTTCAGTCATGCGATCCCACCTACACAAGGCAAGTATACAGCGGGCACTTCATTTGTGCAAGACTGTGCAATCTATTGCACCTCATAAGGCACGTCGGTCTTGATTACGCCGCTCTCCAGGTCTCCCGCGATCGTCTCAAGCTTTGTGACCATCTCCGGCGCCATGCGGTCTTCAAATTCGTGGAAGGGTGCCAAGCCAACGCTGCCCACATACTCGTCACCTGGAAACTGGCCCTCGAGCGCGTCTTGGAGCAAAGTCAGGACTCCTGAACGTACATCGAGGATGGCGCTGCTGACCAGTTGCGGCCGGATCTCTGGCAAGCGCGTGTACTGGTCTGTCTCCGCTCCGATTACGAGCGCGCCGCGGGCGGCCGCAGCTGTCAAGGCGGCATCGGCCGTCTCAGCGCCGACTGCGAACAGCACATCTGCACCCTGCTCCAGCGCCTGGAGTGCCGTCGCCCGACCCCAATCCACATCGCGAAACAGCAGTTCCTGCGAGCCGGAACGGTAGATCACATCAACATCGATCGCCGGATCTGCGTACACGGCCCCGGCCCGAAATCCATCGCAGTATCTGCGGATCGAGTCAATGAAGTTGACTTCGCATACAGCAGCAACATGCCGCGTACGAGTGAGCATGTCAGCCAATGCGCCCGCGAGGAAGCCGCTCCTATCCTCATGGAATACCAGCGTCACAAAGTTGGTCAGGTCTGACACCGCATCTGGCATTTGTTGTATTCCGATGAAGTACAAGTCGGGATACATCTGCGCGGCGGCAATCGTCTCGTTGGCAATTCCCTGGCCTACGGTCACGATGATGTCATAGCCGTCCTCTCCGAAGGCTGAGATGTTGGCCTCACGGTCCCGGGTGTCCACGGTCTCAATGAAGTCCACGCGATCAAGCAGGCCAGCTGACCGGGCGTCCTGCAGTGCCAGCCATGCCTGCTGGGACATGCCCTCATCCACCGATCCGAAATCCGTGACCAGTCCCGCACAGTGGACATCGGGCCGAGCACAATCTTGCGGCCGCGCAGCGCACCCGTGTGCGCCCACGCACGCCGCCACAGCAAGAGCGAGCAAGATGGCTCTGTGAGGAAGGAAGTGCACACGGCCCTTGGTGCTCACTGAGCCGCCTTCAGCGGGGGAATTCTGCGGACTTGGACGGTTGCCCAGAAAGATTTCGTTCGGATTGAATTCTGACTTGTCACGCCGACTCAGTTGGCTCTAGAGTGGACATGAACTTGATGTCGTCGTCGGTAAGCGGAGCGCTCTGCAGCAGGTCGGGTCGTCGCTCCCGTGTTCTCAGCAGGGACTGCTCACGTCGCCATCTGGCAATCTTGGCATGATCGCCGGAGAGGAGTACCTCTGGCACCTGATAACCCCGAAAGTCGGGAGGCCGCGTGAAATGAGGATGTTCGAGCAGGCCGGCGGTGTGCGAGTCGGACTCTGCTCCGTTTGGATCGCCAAGGACGCCCGGGAGCAGCCGCGCAACCGCATCAATCAGGATCATTGCCGGCAGTTCTCCACCCGTGAGCACATAGTCTCCGATCGAGATCTCGTCGGTTGCCAGGTGCGCCCGAATGCGCTCGTCCACCCCCTCATAGCGGCCGCAGATTAGGGCGATGCGCTGGTGGCCCGAGAGTTCCTTGGCAATCGCCTGGCTGAAAACCCGTCCTTGCGGCGTAAGCAGGATGATTGGGCAGGGGCTACCCAGGGGCGCAGAGAACCCCAGGACGCTCTCCACGGCCTCAAAGACGGGCTCTGGCTTCATGACCATCCCGCCGCCGCCGCCGTATGGGACGTCATCCGTCGTGTGGTGCCTGTCGTGAGCGAAATCGCGGATGTTGTGGATGCGCACTGCGATCGTGCGCTTCTCTCGCGCCCGCTGCAAGATGCTGCTCTCCAGGTACGGAGGAAACACCTCAGGGAGAATCGTGAATACATCAAAATCCACAAGGCAATTCTAGCATACGCCCCTCGGCAGAGTGCGAAACTCTCGGGTTGGGGTCTCATTGGCTTGCCGGATTGTTCCGGCGATCGATTCATGCAACTAGAACCAGGCTTAGAAGGCCTGCTTGACGCTCGTTTGTTGCGGATGGTAAGATGATTCAGGAGCGTTCTTCAGACCCGACTATGGGCTTTTCGAAGCTGTTGACGCCTCGGTGGGCGGGCGAATAGATTTCTCAGGATGAGCGAATGTACTTGAAAGGTAGCAAGTGGAGCATGAATCGGCGGCGCCAGCATTTCAACTGGTTCCGTATCGTTCTGCTCACCCTACTGATTGCCGCTGGCCTCTACTTGGATCGATTCGTCATCCCCGCGGCGCCGGCGCTTTTCCAGGCAACAGCGACTGCCACCCGTCCACCCGAAGCATACCTGACCGAGGCGCAGAACCTCTTTGACCAGGGCAAGCTGAATCAGGCCATCGAGGCCTATCAGCAGGCCGTGGCAGTCGATCCAGACAACGCGGCAGTCTATGTCGCGCTGGCTCAGGTGCAGATCTTCGCTGGCGACTATACTGGCGCGCAGGCAAGCGCCGAGAAAGCCCTGTTGCTGAGCCCGAACAACTCCATGGCACATGCGGCACGCGCGTGGGTGCTGGACTTTCAGGGCACTCCCCTGGAGGCCGAAGCCTCGATCAAGCGCGCGTTGGAACTGGACCCGAACAACGCGGTAGCTCACGCGTTCTACGCCGAAATCCTGATTGACCAGGGCCCCAACAATGCACTGCGTGCGGCGGAGGAATCTAAGGTCGCTCAGGCGCTTGCACCAAATACACTCATCACCCACCGAGCCCGGGGGTATGTGCTCGAGGCGACGGCGAATTACGAGGAGGCGGTGCGCGAGTATCAGGCGGCGATCGCCATAAATGACAACATCCCGGACTTGCATCTGCAGCTGGGAATCAACTACAGCGCGCTGGGCATCTATGACCAGGCCGTGCAGGAGTTCAGTAATGCCAACGCGCTCAACCCAACTGATCCGATGCCAGACTACCTGAGTTCCCGTACCTACGCCACCGTGGGTGAGTTTGCCAAGGCCCGCCAGTACGCTGAGACGGCCGTCAAAGATGAGCCGACCAATCCGAGATACCGCGGCAACCTGGGGGTAATGTATTTCCGCACAGCGCTATTTGAGGAGGCTGTCCAGGAGCTGAGTCTTGCGGTTAACGGCGGAATGGCCAACACGGGCGAAAAAGTGGAACCCATCGAACTGACGCCGAACTCCCCGCGCATTGCGGAGATCTACTTCACGTATGCCTTGGCGCTCTCGAAGATTGGCCGGTGCGGTGAGGTCCTTCAGATCGCGCAGATTGTTCAAACACGCATCCCGACCGATGAGATAGCCGTGGGGAACGTGAATGAGGCTGTTAGCGCCTGTGGTCAGAGCCTCAATACACCTGAGAGCCCGCCCCCGGCCGCGACCTCAGGCACTCCGTCGCCGGGTTCCACCGAGAATCCCGGCGCCTCGCCCACGCCATGAATCTCTCCCCCCGCCGCCCCATCTTTAATCGAAGGGCGGAATCCAACGTCTATCGCCTGTTCTTCCTGGCGCTCATGGTGCTCGGGGGGTTCTGGTTGATTCTGCAAATGGAGCAGGGGCGAATCAAGTCTCCGTTCGCGCCGCCCCCCACCCCCACGCGCACCTCCACTTCATACGCGCTGGAAGGCGATGCCCAGTTCACCGCCGGAGACCTGAATAAAGCGATCACTGCTTATGAGGAGGCCGTCCGCGTGGATCCCAATGACGGCAAATCATGGGCGCAGCTGGCCAGGATCCAGACGTATTCGTCGGCGCTGCTCACAACCGACGCCGAAAGAGCCGCGCGACTCGGCGAGGCGCTCAAATCTGCCCGGCAAGCCACGATTGTTTCCCCGGATGACAGCTCAGCCCACGCCATCCTTGCGTTCGCCCTCGATTGGAATGCAGACTCCTCGATTGTGGATGAGACCCAGGTTCAAGACTACCTGAGGCAGGCCGACACAGAAGCGATTCGGGCATTGCAGCTGGATGCCACCAGCACACTTGCCCTCGCGTTCTATGCTGAGATCCTGGTCGACCAGCAGAAATGGACGCAGGCCGAGCAATACATCAAGCAAGCGGTGAGTCGCGATCCCTTGCTCATGGACGTGCACCGCGTCTACGCATACGTTCTCGAATCGCTGGGCGAGTACAACTTGGCGATCCAGGAATATGACCGGGCGATTTCCGTCACCCCCAAACTCACTTTCCTATACCTGCGGGCGGGCGCCAACTACCGGCAACTGGGATTCAACAGCCCGAACGACGTGACCCAGAAGCAGCTTTTTGACAAATCGCTGGAGTATTTCGCCAGAGCAGCGAGCATCAACGATGAACTGCAGGTTGATGATCCAACGCCCTACCTGTCAATCGCCAAGACTTACTCGCAACAAGGGGAGTATTTCATAGCTGCCCGCAACGTCCAGCGGGCACTGGAATTTCAGCCCGACAATGCCGACTTCTATGGTCAGCTCGGGGTCATATACTTCAAGTCCCGCAACTACGAAGGCTCGATCCCTACGCTCCAATGCGCTGTCATGGGCTGCAGTGGCGAGGAATCGTGCTCAGGCCGGGGGCTCGACGGGTGTGACGAGCAGCACCCACCCGTTCAGGTGACCAGCCTGCCGCTCTCTCTGGGCTCGGTGGACTACTATCAGGTTTACTTCTCGGTTCTGGCAGCCCTGGGGCCGCGCGACCCCAGCTACTGCCCCAAGGCCATGCAAATCGTCCAGCAGGTCAGTGAAAGTGGCTATGAGGCTCAGAGGCCAGATATCAGCAGCAACATTACGGCGGCGCAACTGCAGTGTTCTGACACCGCGTCAGCGATATTCTTGCCGACGCCGACCCCTGTGGCTGGCACGCCGGAGCCGGTGTTCACGTCCACCACGTTTCCCACTGAGACGCCATACCCATCTCCGACGCCCTGACCCGGAATCGGGGATGGGCTAGCGCCCACGCGCTCCCGCATCAGAGATTCGTAAGAGATTCCGCCTTCCCCTTGACGCTAGGTTGTGAATTCGGTATCATCCAATTAGCACTCAGTTGGTCAGAGTGCCAATTTTGTGCTTATCCCAAGAAACAACATAGTTAAGGAGGTCCAAAGATGGCAAGCAAGCTCAAGCTCAAACCACTCGGCGGCCGCGTGATCATCGAAGCTATTGAGCAGGAAGAGATGACAGCTGGCGGGATCATCCTGCCGGAAACCGCCAAGGAGAAGCCTCAGGAAGGCAACGTCCTTGCGGTGGGGCCGGGCGAACGCGACGAAAAAGGCATCCGCATTCCGATGGACGTGAAGGTTGGCGACAAGGTGCTGTTCGCCAAGTATTCCGGCACCGAGGTCAAGATGGACGGCAAGAAACTGCTGATAATGCGCGAGAGCGACCTTTTGGCGATCGTACAAGGCTAATCCTGGAGGTACTAGACAATGGCTGCAAAACAACTTGCTTTTTCTGAAGAGGCGCGGCGCAAACTGAGGAACGGCATGAACGTGGTTGCCAACGCGGTCGGCGCGACGCTTGGCCCGAAGGGCCGCAATGTGGCGATTGATCGCAAATTCGGATCACCGACCATCACCCACGACGGCGTTTCCGTCGCAAAGGAAATCGAACTGGAAGATCCGTTTGAGAACATGGGTGCCCAGCTTCTTAAAGAAGCGGCCACCAAGACCAACGACATCGCCGGCGACGGCACAACCACGTCCACAGTCCTGGCTCACGCCATCGTCAATGAAGGCCTGAAGGCGCTCGAAGCGGGCTATAACCCGATGCTGATCAAGAACGGCATTGCGCAAGCGACCGACGTCGTGGTGGAGGAGCTGCGCAAGATGTCCGTGAAGATCGACACCAAGGAAGAGATCGCCTCGGTGGCCACGAACTCCGCGGCCGACCCCAAGATAGGCGAACTGATCGCGGACGTCATGGACAAGGTGGGCAAGGACGGCGTTGTCACTGTCGAAGAATCAAAGTCCATGAGCGATGAGAAGGACTTCGTCGAAGGCATGCAGTTTGATCGGGGCTACCTTTCGGCGTATTTCATCACCAGCGCCGACAAGATGGAGGCCATCATCTCCGAGCCGTACATCCTGATCAACGAGAAGAAGATCTCTGCCGCCCAGGATATCGTTCCACTGCTGGAGAAGCTCGTTCAGGTTGGCAAGCGCGATCTGGTCATCATCGCCGAGGATATCGACGGCGAGGCTCTGGCCACCCTGGTGCTCAACAAGCTGCGCGGCATGCTGAACGTGACGGCTGTCAAGGCGCCGGGCTTCGGTGATCGCCGCAAGGCAATGCTGCAGGACATCGCCATCCTGACCGGTGGCACGGTCATCGCTGAGGAGACGGGACGCAAGCTGGAGACTGCCACCATTCAGGATCTGGGCCGCGCCGAGAAGGTCGTCTCCGATAAGGAGAACACGACCATCATCGGCGGCAAGGGCACCAAGTCCGGAATTGAGGCCCGCATCAAAGAGATCCGTGCAGAGATTGAGAAGAGCACGAGCGACTACGACAAAGAGAAGCTCAACGAGCGTCTTGCCAAACTCAGCGGCGGAGTAGCCGTCATCAAGGTGGGGGCACCGACCGAGACTGAGCTGAAAGAGAAGAAACATCGCGTGGAAGACGCGTTGTCCGCCGCACGCGCGGCGCAGGAAGAGGGTATCGTCGCAGGCGGCGAGATCTCCCTTCTCAACGCCATGCCCAAGCTGGACAGGATGCTCAAGGGTAGCGAAGAAGATGACGAAACACGCGTCGGCATCAATATTGTGAGGAAGGCGCTTGAGGCGCCGATCCGCAGGTTGGCCGCTAACGCCGGACAGGATGGCTCGGTGATCATCGATACAATCCGACGCACGGCGACCGAGCAGAAGAACAAGAACATCGGCTTCAACGTGTTGACTGGAAAATACACTGACATGATCGAGGACGGAGTGATCGATCCGGTCAAGGTCGTGCGCGGTGCCCTGGAGAATGCTTCATCCATCGCGGCCATGATCCTAACCACCGACGTCCTGATCACAGATATGCCCGAGAAGGAAAAGCCCGCACCTCCGCCGATGCCGGAGTATTAGGCAAGCGCTCCGCGTAAGCGCGTGAACGTCTGGGTTCCTTGAACTGACGATCCCGCGTTCGGCCGGATGAAACTTGAGCCCTTCGGGTAGTGCCTGATCGCGCGAGATCAGGCTGGCCCGAAGGGTTCTCGATTCTCCGTTCCGGTTCCCAGAACCAGCAGGGAATTCGACCGACGCATGGGTCCGCCGTGCGAGGGAACCAACAGAACAGTATGATAAACTGTGATGCGTTCGGGGGGCGCGCCCCCCGATCTTCTCGCCATGCAGATCCAATCAACCAGCAAGAGATCACAGGCTTACGACAGCCTCAAACGCGGGCCCGTAGCGCTGGAGGAGTTGCGCGGGCTCATCAAGTACCGTGACTTGATCTTCCAGCTCGTGCGCCGCGATGTCGTCTCACGTTACAAGCGCTCTGCCCTTGGAGTCGCCTGGACGATGCTCAATCCGCTGGGCATGTTGGTGGTCCTGGCGATCGTGTTTGCCCAGCTGTTTCGCGGGGTGGAGGGCTATCCGGCGTACATCCTGTGTGGTTTGGTGGCATGGAATTTCTTCTCCCAGACCACCTCAGCGGCCATGACGCAGATGGTCTGGGGCAGCACCCTGCTTCACCGCATCTATTTGCCCCGCTCGGCATTTGTGGTGTCTGCCATTGGCACGGGCCTCGTGAATCTCGTCCTGTCTCTCGTTCCGCTCCTCCTCATTGTTGTTCTTGTGGGCCTGCCGTTGCGCTGGGCCATTGCATTCCTGCCGGTATCCATGATCCTGCTGGCGGCTTTTTCGCTGGGGGTGGGGCTGCTCTTCTCGGCATGGGCGATCTATTTTCCGGATGTGGCAGAGATGTACCAGATCGTCTTGACTGCCTGGCTTTACCTGACGCCGATCATCTATCCGGAGCAGGTGATCCCAGAGTCCTATCGATACTGGTTCTTTCATCTGAATCCTATGTACTACATGGTCCAGGTCTTCCGTCAGCCAGTCTATGAGGGGGTGCTGCCGTCTGGGGAAATATTGCTGGGCAGTACCCTGATCGCGTTCTTGGCGCTCGCGCTTGGGTGGATTGTGTTCTGTTCAAGGGCCGATGAATTCACTTACCGCGTCTGAGTTGCAGACCGGACGCCCATCGCCCGCGGCTGAAGAAGCTATGATCCGTCTGGAAGATGTCGCGGTGCGCTACCGCGCGCCTGAAGAGCGCCTCGGCACCTTCAAGGAATACGCGATCCGGCACCTCCAGCGCCGCGTGCGCCACAGGGATTTCTTCGCCTTGGATGGCGTCAATCTTGAAGTGCAGCGCGGAGAAATCTTCGGCATCATCGGACGGAACGGAGCCGGAAAGAGCACGCTGCTCAAGGTGGTATCCCGAGTGTTGGTGCCCACGCGTGGCCGCGTGGTTCTTGGCGGACAGGTCTCTCCCCTGCTCGAACTCGGAGCCGGCTTTCATCCGGAACTGACAGGGCGCGAGAATGTCATGCTCAACGGCACACTGCTGGGATACACCAGTCGCGAACTTGAAGAGCGCATGGACGCCATCATTGACTTCTCGGAATTGGGTAGCTTCATTGAGGCACCCCTGCGTACGTACTCCAGCGGCATGGCCGCCCGACTGGGCTTCGCAGTGGCAACCGCCTGGCAACCGGAGATCCTGCTTGTGGATGAGGTATTGGCAGTCGGTGATGAGGCTTTTCGGCGGAAGTGTCAGGCCCGCATGCAGGCATTTCGTGATGCGGGTACCACGATCCTGTTGGTCACCCACAACATGAGCACCGTGGAGGAACTCTGTGCACGCGCCGCGTGGCTGGAGCACGGAAAGATCTGTTCTACTGGGCCAGCCAGCAAGGTCATCGAGGATTACCGTGCAGCCTAGGGCTCGTACGGCAACCCCGACCATACGATTCACACCCCTCGAGATACCCGACGTGGTGCGGATTGAGCCCCATGTGTTCACCGATGAGCGGGGTTTCTTTCTGGAAAGTTATCACAAGCAGCAATTCCAGGATGCCGGCCTGCCGACTGACTTTGTGCAGGACAATCATTCAGGCTCATGCAAGGGGGCCTTGCGAGGACTACACTACCAGATCCGTCAACCACAGGGAAAGCTGGTTCGCCTGGTCGCGGGCGAGGTATTTGATGTCGCGGTTGACTTGCGTCGCAGTTCGCCAACGTTCGGCCGCTGGGTGGGCGCCTACCTTTCGTCGGAGCGCAAGGACCAGCTCTGGATCCCACCCGGGTTCGCCCACGGTTTCTACGTGTTGACCGATTGGGCCGAGGTGTTGTACAAGGCCACAGACTACTACGCGCCACAATGGGAGCGCTCACTGCTTTGGAATGACACCTCGATCGGAATAGAGTGGCCACTCTCGCAGGGTGAGAAGCCGGTCTTATCGGACAAGGATCGAAGGGCCGTACCGCTAACGCAGGCCGAGGTCTATGAATGACGAGGGCTCATCAGGCTGCGTCTGGAGCCAGCAAAGAGGCGAGGATCATTGTCGAAACCAAGTCCGAGTGACCATCCCATATGTTTTGTTCGGCCCAGGCGGCTTGCCTCGTCGGCCTGGGTGGAGCACGTGCCGTTTGCGATGTACCTCATCGATCTTATGCGCCCGTCCTCTGTCGTGGAGCTTGGCGCTCGCAACGGCGTATCCTACTGCGCCTTCTGCCAGGCGGTGGATTGGCTCGGGGTCACGGCCAATTGCGTGGCTGTGGACTCATGGGAGGGGGATGCGCACACCGGTGCGTATGGTCCAAGCGTTCTGACTGATTTGCAGCAGCACCACGATCCCCTCTACGGCGACTTCTCCCGGCTGCAGCAGAGCACTTTTGATGAGGCGGTCATGGGATTCGCCGACGCATCCATTGATCTTCTCCACATTGATGGCTTGCATACGTACGAGGCCGCCCGTCACGATTTCGAGACTTGGCTGCCCAGGTTGAGCTCGCGCGGCGTGGTGCTCTTTCATGACATCGCGGAGCACAGTCGTGGTTTTGGTGTCTGGCAACTCTGGGCGGAAATCTCCGGCCCCCATCCTTCTTTTGCGTTCCAACACGGCCATGGGCTGGGCGTACTTGGAATTGGCGCCGAGATTCCGGAAGCCGTCACCGGTCTGTTCCAGCTTCCTGAGGCGCAGGCGGCTGAGATTCGCAGCTTCTTCCACCTGCAGGGCCAGCGCACGGCTTTGCGCCTCATGATCGACCTTGCCGGCAGCCTGCCGGCGTGCGTTGGTGACACCGTCGTAGAATTTACCCGGAAGCTTAGCCTGGGCTCTGCCGCCGGCTGATAGATCTGGAGATTACGCGCCGGGCGCTGCAACGAGGGAAACAGCGAGAATCATCCATGAAGAATGTACTTGTGACTGGGGGTGCTGGCTTCATCGGGTCGAATTTTGTCCGACAGGTCCTTCGAGAGCGACCCGGGGTACATATCGTCAACCTTGACGCGCTGACGTATGCCGGAAGCCGCGAAAACCTCATGGATCTCCCCGGGACAGATCGACATGAGTTCGTGCTCGGCAATATTTGCGACCGCGCCCTGGTTGACCAACTTCTGCGAAACCACCGCATTGACACCATTGTGCACTTCGCGGCCGAGTCGCACGTCGATCGTTCCATTCTGGGGCCCGAGCCGTTCATTCAGACCAACATCATCGGGACCTTCATACTGTTGGAGGCCGCCCGGCAGTACTGGATCGAAGAGCTTGGGACGGCGTCGGCGGGACATCGTTTCCATCATGTCTCGACAGATGAGGTCTATGGATCGCTCGGACCGCATGACCCGGCGTTCTCAGAGAGCACGCCGTATGCGCCCAACTCACCCTACGCCGCGTCCAAGGCCGCGAGCGATCACCTTGTACGCGCCTACGGCCACACATATGGCCTGCAGGTGACAATATCGAATTGCTCCAACAATTATGGACCCTACCAGTTCCCGGAGAAGCTCATTCCGTTGATGATCCTGAACGCCGTTGTGCAGAAACCTCTGCCGGTATACGGGGATGGGCAGCAGATCCGCGACTGGCTCTATGTCGAAGATCACTGTGAGGCGATACTGGCCATCCTCGAGCAGGGGACAGCCGGCGAGACATACAATATCGGCGGTGGCAATCAGCCCGCGAACTTAACGATCGTCCAGACCATCTGTGACATGCTGGATGAGTTCCGTCCGACGGCCGACTCGCATCACAAACTGATCCAGTACGTGGCGGATCGTCCTGGGCATGATCGACGGTATGCCATGGATATCACCAAGATCCGCCGCGATCTGGGGTGGACACCGCGCCATTCGTTGGCCGAAGGACTTCGGGAGACTGTCGAGTGGTTCCTGGCTCACCCGGATTGGACCGCCGCCATTCAGAAGCACATCGACTATCAGGCGTGGCTCGACCGCAACTACGAGAAGAGGGAGAAACCGGCATGAAAGGCATAATCCTCGCTGGCGGCCGCGGCACGCGGCTCCAACCGCTCACCCTGCCGATCAGCAAGCAACTCCTTCCTGTGTACGATAAGCCGATGGTGTATTACCCCCTTTCCATGCTGATGCTGGCAGGAATTCGGGACATCCTGATCATCAGTACCCCCGAGGATTTGCCTCTGTTTCGACGATTGCTCGGTGATGGGACTCAGTGGGGCCTTCGGTTTGCGTATGCAGAGCAGTCGCAGCCGCGGGGCCTCGCGGATGCATTCCGCATCGGTGCCAAGTTCCTCGAAGGCCAGCCGGCCTGCCTGATCTTGGGGGACAACGTATTCTTCGGCACCGGGTTGCCCGAGACGCTCCGAGCGGCCGCTGCTTTAATGGAGGGTGCCCTCGTATTTGCCTACGCCGTGCGCGATCCGGAACGCTACGGCGTCATCGAATTTGATGCCACCGGCAAGATCCTCAGCCTGGAGGAGAAACCGCCACATCCCAAGTCGGGCTACGCCATGCCGGGCATGTACTTCTATGATGCGCAGGTTGTCGAATTCGCCGCACGCCTGCAGCCTTCCCCCCGAGGAGAGCTTGAGATCACCGACCTGAATCGCATGTACCTCGAAAGGGGCCTGTTGCGTGTTGAGGTGCTGGGCCGGGGCGTGGCCTGGCTGGACGCGGGCACGCACGAGTCCCTACTGCAGACCGCCAACTTCGTGTATGCCGTGCAGGAGCGGCAGGGATTGATGATCTCCTGCCCGGAGGAGATCGCCTATCGCATGGGCTATATCACCGCCACAAAATTGGCCGCGCTGGCCGCCGCCATGGCTGGGAACAGCTACGCTTACTACCTGCAGCGACTGGCCCACGAGGACAAGTGAAGATACTGCTATTTGGGAAGAACGGGCAGCTCGGCTGGGAACTGAGGCGCTCGCTCGCGCCGCTCGGCCAGATCACGGCGTTGGACTACGAGGATGTCGACCTGTTGAATGCGGATCTGCTGCGGCAGACGATCGCGGAACTGCGCCCGGAGATCATTGTGAACGCCTCGGCGTATACGGATGTGGACGGCGCCCAAAAAGATCGCGAGAAGGCCTTCGCCATCAATGCCACGGCGCCTCAGATCATGGCCGAGCAAGCCAAACTGCTGGACGCTCCTCTCATCCATTATTCGACTGACTACGTATTTGAGGGTACCAAGGGCGAGCCCTACACGGAACAGGACCCGCCTCGGCCTGTGAACGTGTACGGCGCAAGCAAGCTGGCCGGGGAAGATGCTGTGAAAAGCGCCGCCAAGGCGTTCCTGATCCTTCGCACAGCCTGGCTTTACAGCATGCGCGGTAGCAACTTTGTGACCAAGGTGCTGCAGTGGGCACGCAAGCACGAAAAATTGCACATCGTCGACGATCAGGTCTCGAATCCGACCTGGGCGCGAATTCTGGCGCAGCTCACGGCTCATGTCCTGGGACGCGGGGATGGCTATTTTCGTGAGCGCAGTGGACTTTATCACCTCACGGGCAGCGGCCACGCGAGCAGGTATGATTGGGCTAAGGAGATCCTCAAGTATGACCCCAGGCCCGAGGAACAAAAGACCACCGAGGTCGTTAGAGCCGCTACCTCGGATATTCCCACGCCTGCGCGGCGCCCGCTGTTCTCTGCCCTTGATTCTGATCTCTTCAGCCAAGTATTTGGCTTGCGCGCGCCGGCTTGGGAACACGAGCTCAAGCTGGCGCTGGCCGACTCCATCAGCCACTAGCCTCACTGGCATGCGCCGCCGATCCCTCTGCCAGTTCGCAGTTTGGATAAGTTCAGCAACCGTCGGTTGCAATTCCAGGTTGTTGGTCTGGAATTGCATGGCCTGACTCTTGACATGGAGGAACCGATGAAGGTCAAGCGGAACACCGCGAGGGTTTTTGTTGCGTCTTTACTGTTCCTGGGCCTCATGGGCGCCATGCAACCCCTGCAGACGGTGCGGGCAACCACCACGCCGCACGATCCACCACCACCCGTCGTGCCCGCAGTTCCCAGTGGGCTCATCCTTCCTGATGCAATGACCGTGGACTTGTGGGAACTTCCCTCCTCCCCGGCCATCGAGGGCATCGGCGTGCGATCAGACCCCAAGGCTCTTGCACGTCCGAATCAGAGCGAAGTGATTCCGCTGGGCATGCCCACCCCGGGCACTAGCTTTGCAGGACTGGGCAACGGTACAAACGGCATCAGTACGTGGCCGCCGGATCCGGTAGGCGATGTGGGAACGGCATACTATGTCCAGGCCATCAACACTTCGGTCGGCATATTTGATAAGACGGGCGTGCTTCTGTACTCGACCAGCTTCAACTCCATTTTTGCGACCTCCGACAATCTGGTTTGCAGCAGTGGCCATAACCGCGGCAGCCCCTTAGTGCTATACGACCACCTGGATGACCGCTGGATCATTGCCGACCTGGCGTGGAAGGACGATCTGTCGGATGGTGGATACCACTTATGCCTTGCCATTTCGGAGTCGACGGACCCGGCAGGGTGGATCCGATACGGCATCGCTCTGGGCACTTCCTTCCGGCCTGATTCCCCTGCAATGGGCCTCTGGCCGGACGCAATCTACGTGTCGCACAACTTGCTGGATAGCGGCGGCAATCTTCAGGGCGCCCGTGTCTGGGCTTTCAAGCTTGCCGACCTCGTGAATGGGGCAGCTGTGCATAACGTGTACGCCGATTTGACCAGTCAATACGCATGGCTCCTGCCCAGCAACCTGCGCGGTGCCATTCCACCCAGCGGCTCGCCCAACTACCTGGTCTCGAATGACCTTTCAAGCAACTATCTAGACGTTTGGAAGTTTCAAGTTGATTGGATTACCGATCCCGGCAATCCCACCGGCTCCTTAACCGGACCCACTCAAGTCACGCGGGCCTCAGACGGCACGCTGCCCTCCAGCATTCCCCAGCAGAGCGGTGATGCCCTAAATTCCCTTGGTGATCGGCTAATGCTGCAGAGCCAATATCGGAACTTCGGCGGGACCGAGTCGCTCTGGCTTGCCCACATGGCGGAAAGTGGCGTCGTCGCCGGCATTCGTTGGTACCAACTCGATGTGACCGGCGGTACGATAGACACAGCACCCGTCCAGACTGGTACATTTCAGCCAGATGGCAACCACCGGTGGCTGCCGAGCCTCGCCGTGGATGGCGTGGGCAATATGGCTGTAGGCTACAGCGTTTCCAGCTCAGGCATGTACCCCGGCATCCGCTACGCCGGTCGCCTGGTCACCGACACCCTCAACACCTTGGGCCAGGGAGAGGCCACTTTACTTGATGGAACCGCTGCCCAGAGTGGGGCAAGTGGGCTCTGGGGTACTCACAGTTCCATGACCATCGACCCCTCGGATGATTGCACGTTCTGGTACACCAACGAGTACTACGTAAGCACCGGCACCAACTGGCAAACTCGCATCGGCAAGTTCGAGTTTGCCGCTTGCCCCTTTGCTGATGTGCCAGTGCTCGGCAAGGAATGGATGGCGCCGTGGATAGAGGCATTCTACGATGCCGGCATCACCACGGGCTGCGGAGCCAACCCGCTGATCTACTGCCCGGAGGAGCCTGTCACCCGCGCCGCCATGGCGGTCTTTACCTTGCGTACCCTTCACGGCGCCAGCTACGTGCCGCCGACAGCCAGTCATTTTTTCTTCGACCTGCCGGTGGCTGGCAAGGAGTGGATGGAGCCCTGGGTGGATGAGTTCTATAGGGAAGGGCTGACCACTGGCTGCGGCGTAAGTCCACTGCGATTCTGTCCAGAGAACGGCGCCACCCGCGCGGCCATGGCGGTGTTCCTGCTCAGGGCCTTGGAAGGGTCCTCGTATGTGCCGCCGGCAGCCCATCACTACTTCGACGACCTGCCCGTGACAGGCAAGGAGTGGATGGAGCCCTGGGTGGACGAGTTCTATGACAGGGGGATCACCACCGGATGCGGTGAGGACCCCCTGAGCTACTGTCCCGAGAACACGGCCACGCGCGCCGCGATGGCCGTGTTCATTGATCGGGCATACGGCCTATACCCGTAGCGCGACCCCTGCGCCAGCAGGGAAACGCGCAGCGCGAGGGGGCTCGCGCTGCGCGGCTTTTGTTGACGGCGCTGGCCGTCGGGCGCGCACAGCCGAGGGGGGTAGGTGAACCGGCGAAGCATCAGGGACCGTGCGAAAGCGACCTTATTGGAATCCGCGTCCGAAAGTGCTACAATATTTATGCCAGAGTCCCATCAGTCGAATGAGACGGTCTTTCATCTGGACAGGCCCTTAGAGGTTGCGCGCGTCAGGCGAGCCTTGAGGCCTGTTTTTTTTCTGCGGAGGGAGCAAGCCATGAAGAATACGGTTGTACGTTTGACAGTGGTCGTCGTAGCGACGCTGACCCTGATCGCATGGCCGGCCGCGCAGGGCGCCCACGCTGCCACGGGCCCACGCTGCTACGTGGACATGGACGCCCCCGGGCCCACGCATGACGGCGACTCGTGGGGGACCGCGTACACCCACCTGTACGAGGCCATGGGGGACGGCTACTGCCAGGAGATCTGGGTGGCGGAAGGATGGTACACGCCGGATCCGTCCTACGGCCCGACGATGAGCCTGTACCTGAATTACGACGTGGAGGTGTATGGCGGCTTTGCCGGCGGGGAGACCGACGTTGGCCAGCGCGATTGGAAGAATCACGTCACCATCATAAGCGGCGATATCGATGGCAATGACGTCAATACCGACCTCAACCACATCGATGAAACCCCCGACGATATCGTATGCTGCAACTCATACTACGTGGTGAGGCCCAATGGCAGCGCAGCCCACCCTGTCCTCGACACCACGGTGCTCGATGGTTTCACGATCACTGGTGGGAGGGCGGACAGCAGCATGGGCGGCGGTGTGCTCTGTGCAGGCAATGGCGCAGGCAATCAGTGCAGCCCCAAGTTCGAGAACCTGACCATCATTGGCAACAGGGCGGACCTCGGCTCCGGCGGGGGCATGGAGCTGAGTGCGATAACCGGCGGCGTGAGCAGCCCGACGATCCGGAACGTGGTCTTCAAGAACAACCGCGCCCGATTCGGCGGTGCCCTTGACATGGAGGCCAGCACGGGAACCATCAATCCCACGCTGACTGACGTGACCTTCGAGGGCAACTACGCGGAGTACCACGGCGGAGCGATCTATGCGGATGCATACGGCGGTGGAAACACCAACTTCACGATCGCACGGGCTACATTCAGCGGCAACAGCGCGAGCATGTCCGGCGGCGCGATCATCAACAACGCAGGCGCAGGCACGGCCAGCCCGACGCTGGGCAACGTCACCTTCAGCGGCAATAGCTCACCGGGTCCGGGCGGCTGGGGCGGAGCCATGTTCAACAGCGCCTCGACCGGGACGAGCAGCCCCATCCTGCGCAACGTGACATTCCATGGCAACACCGCGGCCGTCGGCGGGGCTATGTACAACAGCGCCACCGGTACTGGCGGGATCAGCAGGCCCGACCTGTACAACGTGATCCTGTGGGGGAACACCGCCCCAACTTCCCCTCAAATCCATAACGCCACTGGTTCTGGTTCTGCCTCGGTGTTTATCGATTACAGCGTTATCGAGTCAGGCTGCGGGGCGATCCCGCAGGCTGATTGCGGGACCGGCCACCACTCGAGCACCGATCCCATGCTGCTCCCGCTGGCGGACAACAGCGGGTTCGTCAAGACGATGGCCATTGCCTCAGACAGTTCCTCAGCCATCAACAGGGGAGAACCTTCAGTTTGCGGGTGGGCTCCGGTCGGTGCCGTGGATGCGAGAGGCGTCGCGCGCCCACAGCAAGATGGCTGCGAGGCTGGCGCCTACGAATACACTCACTTCTTCTCCGATATGCCGATGGCTGGCAAGGAATGGATGGAACCGTGGGTGGACCGGTTCTATTTGCAGGGCATCACCACCGGCTGCGGCGCGGCTCCCCTGACCTACTGCCCGGAGAATCCCGTGACGCGCGCGGCGATGGCGGTCTTCATCCTCAGGAGGTTGGAAGGGACGTCCTACGGGCCACCGCCAGCCGATCATTTCTTCTCCGACCTGCCCGTGGCGGGCAAGGAGTGGATGGAGCCGTGGGTGGACGAGTTCTATCGCCGGGGGATCACCACCGGGTGCGGCACAGGTCCGCCGCGCTACTGCCCGGAGAACCCGGTGACGCGCGCGGCCATGGCCGTCTTCATCCTCAGGGCAATGGAAGGGACGTCATACACACCGCCTGCAGCCAGCCATTACTTCTCCGACCTTCCCGTGGCGGGCAAGGAGTGGATGGAGCCCTGGGTGGACGAGTTTTATCGCCGGGGGATCACCTCAGGCTGTGGCTCGGCCCCCTTGACCTACTGCCCCGAGAATCCGGTGACGAGGGCTGCAATGGCCGTGTTCATAGGCAGGGCCTTCCGTTACTACCCATATTACCCCCCGTAGCACAAGGCCAGCTGCGTCCCGGGCGGGCGGCAGGCGTACTCCCGCTGCCCGCTTCTTGTTTCCAAGCGCTACCGGGGGATCTTGCGTGTCTTCCATCCCCATGCCTGGCATAGCATGAGCGGGCAGATGTCCTGTTGTTTGTAATCAACTGGCCGGCGTGATACACTATGGATGTGGTATATCGGTAAGCTCCATACCATCTTATCGACGACTGCAGGCCCTTAGATTGCGTGTGTGTTTCGCGGCGATCTGGGGGCCTGTTGCGTTCAGTCGGGAGGGATGAGCCATGAAGAACAAACGCGTTCGCTTGTCGAAGGCAATCCACATTGCCGCAGCCGTGGCACTGATGGGGGCGTTATGGGTGGCGGTGCCTCCGGCACATGCCGGCACGACCATCCCCGTGAACACCACGACCAATGCACTTGGGGACGGGCATTGCTCGCTGCAAGAGGCGGTCGCCGCAGCCAATACGGATACCAGCCAGGACTCGGGCGCCTGTGCCGGCGGCTCAGGCGCGGACACCATCACCTTCCACATCGGCGACGACGGCAGCTCGCAGATCATCACCCTCTCAGAAAGCCTCGACATCACGACACCGGTGACCCTGGATGGCACGACCCAGCAGGCCGTATACGGCGGGGTACCGCTGATCCACATCACGGGGAATTTCGACCGCCTGATATGGGTGATCGACAGCGCAACCGGGACGACGATCAAGGGGCTGCAATTCAGCAACACCTACGCTGGCAGCGAGTATGTTTACGATGACCTGTATCTGGGGGTGAACGGCGTGACCGTGACGGGCAACTATTTCAACACGGATGGCACCAACCAGTTGGGGGGTTCCGTCGGGGGGATCTTCATCAACTCCTCGAACAACACGATCGGAACGGGCACGGCTGCCAACCGGAACCTGTTCGGCGGCAAGGTCGGGGTCTACATGTGGTCGGGCAGCCTGAACTTCATCCTGGGCAACTGGTTTGGAGTGCGGGCCAGCGACGGCAACGCCCTGCTGACGGGGCTGGCAAGCTCGCAACCCGCGATCTGGATCGAGCCCGCGGCCGCGACCTGCGCGAACAATCTCATTCGCGGCAATGTCGTCGCAGGCTTCAACGCAGGCGTGGTGCTGGATTACCCCACGAATCACAACACGATCGGCGGGAATTACATCGGAGTAGGCGCGAACGGAACCACCGCCCTCGGGAATGGGTACGGCATCCTGATCCATGGCTCATCAGACAATACCATTGGCGGCACCACCGCCCTCGACCGCAACGTGATCTCCGGCAGCACATATGACTTCAACGTGTATCTTACGACGGACGGCAGCCACAGCTCGGACCGCAATATCATCCAGGGCAACTACATTGGGACCACCGCGGACGGCCTGACGGGGCTGTCGCCGTTGGCGACCGGCATACGGATAGACGCGGGCAGTAACACAACGATCGGCGGCACGGCGGCCGGTGCCGGCAACGTGATCTCCGGCAACAACTACGGCGTGGTTGTCATGTCGGGCAACTCGGGCACCATCATCCAGGGCAACAAGATCGGTACGGATCCCAGCGGGACGATTGCCGTCGGGAATAACTACGGGGTCCACGCCGACACCGCGGTCAACATCGGTGACTCCTTAACTCCTGGAAACAACATCATTGGCGGCAATCCCTCCGGCGTGGGAATCCTCCTGGACGGCTCGTCCGGATCGATGGTCTACGGTAACCGAATAGGGGTCAGTGCTGCCGCCAAGAGCCTCCCGACCGCGACGGGAGTGGGCCTGTGGAACGCCTCGGCAACGCTTGGCGGGAACTGGATCGCCTTCAACGCGGAGGGCATCTATCTCG